>Ga0302324_100016111_pt1 | contig 14924 bp, 9 predicted proteins | sample Palsa_T0_1_FD_201949 | JGI IMG/M metagenome (GOLD analysis project Ga0302324, IMG submission 201949) | Peat permafrost microbial communities from Stordalen Mire near Abisko, Sweden - Palsa_T0_1 | ecosystem: Environmental > Terrestrial > Soil > Palsa > Peat permafrost | place: Sweden: Abisko...
AGCGCCGGTCCACTACGAACAAGATGCGCTTGGCCAGCGCGTAATCGAGCAGCGCCTTGGCAAAAGCCACCATTGTCCGCGTCTTGCCCAGGCCCGTCGCCATGTGGACGAGCATCTTCATTTTCCCCTCGCGGAAGAGGTCGAGCAGAATGCGGATGCAATCGAGTTGGTAATAGCGCTCTTTGCCCGCCGCCGGGTCGAAACCGCCGGCAAGCGTGGTATCAATATTTATCGTCTGCTCGCGCTGCTTCTGTCGGCCCTGCTCGATCTTTAACTTCATCTCCTCCAGCGACATAAACTCGCCGATGGATTTGAACTCCGCCGCTTCTGTGCCGCGCCATGCCAGATCGAAGAACAAAATCTTCAGCCCACCTGCACCGTCCGCCGCGCAAGCGTAGAGAAAGCGTGGTTTCAGCAACCGACTGTATTTGAGCCGCAGCTTTGGTAACGCCTTCTGCGGGTCGTCGAGCTTGTTTTCGATGATGGCCAGCGCAAAGCCCTGCAAATCCTGGAGCACGAAATCGGGCTTGATGGACTTGCTGCCGGGAAACTCGTGCTGCTCCTCTTCGTTTAGCGCATAGCTCGGCTGGTAGAGCAGAGTGTCGCCCAGCGCCCACCTCAAATTCTTGAGCGCGTCATAGACCTTCAAGTCCACCGCCGAGGCTTCGTTGTCGAAAATGCTGGTTTTGGTGCGGGTAGCCATGGTTATTTCTCCCAGAGACTTTGGAGCAGTTGGTTTGCGCTCAAGCGAGCGTCGTCGCCCATCTTGACGATTTGTTGAATCGCTAAACGCTCCTTCTCATTTGCAGCGACAATCGCCGCCTGTCTTTGTGGCGAAAAATACGGAATCGAAATCTTGGAGAACTCTTCGACGTTCAGATTTGCCTGGCCGCCCGCTGGCTTTGCCGCAGCCGACAAAATCTGTCGAAAGCGGCGGGTTGATAATACATCGCGAAGGTAGAGCGGATTGAGTTCGTTGTTAAATCGCAGCCGGACGAGATAGCCTGCCCATGTCCCGGAAAAATCGAAATCTACCACCGCTGCCTTTCCGACGAGGTCAATGCTGTTGGTGCGATTGAAGATTAAATCACCGTGCTGTATCCGGCGTTCTTCTGACGGTTCATCGTCAATGAACTTGAGGTCGTCGAGATGCCAGAAACCGCGCTCGTCAAGATTGTTCATCCGCAGCACCGGATACAGGCCACTGTCAGCGAGCTTATCTGCGATGCCGTAAAGTGATTCACTGACGAAGTCGCCGATCTCGCGGGAATCCTCTGTGGTAGGAATGCGGGTTTCCCAGTTTTTCGCGACGGCAAACGTTGCATCGGCAAAGCTGTTCAAGCGCTCAAGCTCTGCAACCAGTTCCTTCTGCCGTTCCATGAGCGGAATTTCCCAATCTTCGAGATGCTCGAACTTGAAGTTCATCCGCACGCCTCCACTTGCCTTCTCGTTCACGTAGGCGAGGAATTGCGGCGTTTTGAACAGCGCGCCGAGAAACTTCGGGTGCAGTTCGCCCTCGCTTGTGCCGAACACAACGTATGCACCACTGGTGATCTGGTTGTCGTAGTCGAATTCATTCAGGCCGATTGATCCGACGTTGATTCGATATGGGTTGTAGCAGAACTCGCCGGGCTTTACTCGATAGTAGCGCTGTTTAATTTCCGCGCCTGGTAGCGTCCCGTTTAGAAACACACCGGTTTCATTGTTCACGCCAAGAACGCGGAAACGTGTATCGGGGAAATCCGAAGGCGAAACAGTGTCCGTGTTGAGGCGGATCAGTCCCCTCAGCGGCACGCGCGGCAACCTCTGCTGCGACGCGATGATTTCCTGCAAAGTCCGCAGATGCGGATGTTTGGTAAACAGCATGTCCGAGATGCCGGTTAGGAATTGGCGGGCAATGTCAAGTTCGAGCGTGTGACGCGGGTCGAGGCCGGAAATCAGTTCATCCAGATCATCCGGCATGGCGGCCGCGATGGCGTGGTATTGCTTCTCCAACGTCTTTGACGGGTCGCTCTCACGAATGTAAGTAGCAGCGAAATCTTTCCATGCCGCAAGTTGCGCCGACGCGAGATTGCTGCGGTGATTCGCCAGGTTAAACGAGTAAAGGTGCGCGCGCTCAATTTTCTGCGCGACGGCGTTCTCAGTTTTGCTCCGCCACAGTTCGTCGTGCTGGGCGAGGCGGTCCTTGCGCTCGGTGGCGGTGAGCTTCTTCGTGGCGACTTGCGCATCCAGTTTTTCGGCGAGCTTGGCTTTTTCTTCCGCAGCCCGCGCGCTCATCTCAGCGCGGGTTTCATCGCGGATTTTGTCCTTCACGCGCGGGTCGAGCACTTTAATCCAGTCAGCGGGGATGCAGAAAGAGTGGCGCGTCTCCGGCGGCTCTTTGCCTTCGCGAACAAAGCGATGGAACAGGGCGAGTGCCTCGATAAGCTGGCAGCCGGGAACGGGTTTGCGGTTCGTGCCCATCGTGTAGCCGTCGTTCGTCACCTTGTAGAACCACACGTTCCGGGTGTGCCCACCTTTGTCGAAGCAGAGAATAGAGGTTTTCGGCCCTTGGCCGCCTTTGCTCACGAACACGCCTTGCGGGAGGCTGATGACGGCCTTGAGATCGCACTCGTCAAGCAAAGCGCGGCGCAGGGCGCGGGCACTGTTTTGATCCCAGGTGAGGAAGCCTTCGGACACGATGACGGCGCAGCGTCCGCCAGGCTTGAGCGATTCCAGCATGAGCTTCACGAAGAGAATCGTGGTCTCGCTCTCGGTGGGATACTCGCTCCAGACGTTGGGATAGGATTCCTTGTCGCGCTCCGCACCGAAGGGCGGGTTGGCGAGGATGACAGTCTTGCTCTTGGGCAGAATCTCCATGCCGAACTTTTCCAGCGCGTCGCCCTGCTGGATGTTGCCGGGGTTGAGGCCGCGCACGTAGAAGTTGATCGCGGCCATCTTTCGCACCATGCCGAGGTATTCGATTCCGCCGACGCCAGTACGGTAAAAGTCGGTGGTCGTCTCGATGGACGGCATCGGGACAGGATGCTTGGCGAACCAATCCTTGAACCACGCTGCCAATTCGGGATGCGACTTCGCGCCGGGCCAGTGCCCGTCCTGACTCACCCCCTGCATGACATACTCGAAGCTGTCGAACATGAAACCGCCCGTGCCGACAGTGGGATCGAAAATCTGGTCGGCGAATGTGGGCGCCGCAAGGCCGACCATGAATTGACGGATGTGGTCCGGAGTGCGGTGCAGACCAATGTCTTTCGTGCCACCCGTCTCGGACAAAGCGGATTCGATGGCGTCGCCAAGCAGGTCGGTCTTAAGCAGTCGGTCTTTATCCAGTTCCGCCACAAGGCCGATGATCTCAGCCATGTTTCCGCTGGTGACGTTATTGGAAAAGTTGGAATTGCTGAAGACTTCCTCGATGAGAACAAGCTGATCCTGAACCTTGGTGGAAAGGTTGCCTTTCCAGACCATGCGTGCCTCGCTCAGGATGCGGGCATAGAACGGGAAGAACTTTTGATTGAGCGTGGGGAGGATTTGCTCGTTCGGCAGACCGGCAAGCTCGCTGAACAAAAGTTTCTCGTTGTCACCATTGAACGCGCTACGAAGCTGGGCGAACTCCGGGTCTTGCGTCAGCTTGACCTCGAAGATACGGAGCAGCAGCAATTCGATTATGTATTCCACGCGCTGCACCGGCGTCCCGGCAGGACGCAACTTGTTGTGCAGACGCTTGAGAATATTATTCGTCTCGTTGTCGGCGTAATGAACGGTGGATCGGCCCATGACAATGGCTGTTCGCTCGCGTGCGAATCAGCCCTGTCTGGTTGACTGTCTTCGTGGGAACCGTGGTGCCTGAAATAAAAGTGGGACGCACTTACTTACGTCTCACAACAGGCACCTCGGAAGGGCCCACGAAAGAACGCTTTCAGCGCGCCCCAGGTGGGGCGCGCGTCGAGCGCTGTCTTTCGTTCGAAATTTCCGAGGTTTCGTTATGAACAGCAGCCGAAGCTACGCGAATTATTTTGTAAAAAATTAGTTAATCATCATTTTTAAATCTCTGAATGCAGGGGAGCTTATCCATAACCACCCTTCGGCGACAAGCGAGTTCGATCATGCCCGGCAGGACGGAATTTGGGCACATGGCGGGATATGGGCAGGAGTCATCTGACGATTCTGAAAAAACACTTGACGATTATCTGACCATTTCGCGCAGCTCAACCATTGCATTTCTGTCAGACGAGATCAGGCGCAAAACGCACCCCGTCGAACCAAACGAATTGGACAATCGTCGAATCCGGCATTGGGTGTTTATGTGCGTGGTAAATCCAGCCGCAGGTGGCCTTGGATTTGTCGGCGCCACTTGTCCATCACCTTCGCCTGCTGCGCGAAGTCCGGCCATTTTGCCACTGCGGCACGAACCTCTTCGACGATGGCCTCTGCCCGGCCGCGTTTCATCAAGGCGCTTTTGCCGCAGGCTCGAAAATCGGCCAGCGTGAATCCGTCATGCTTGCCGTTCATTGTCATTTGGTGCCGTGCCGTCCAGTTGCCATCCGGGTTGTAGCTGTAAATCACGTCGAAGGCCGGCGCGAGCGACCATTGGCCCGACTTGTCCATGAGGAAGGCGATGTTCTTGACGTGGTCGTCTTGATTGCGGGCGATGATGTTCAGGGCCATGCGCCGGAATTGTTCCTCCACCGCGGCCATCGGCAAATTCAACTGGCGCATGACCAGAAACGCCTGCTCGTAAGCATAAGCCCCCGCGTTATTGAAATCAAAATGCGCCAGCGCGCACAGCGATTGCATGTGCAGCTTCTCGCCGCTGTCCAGCCGGTCAAAACGCCGGGTCATAAAGTGACGCCGGCCGCCTTCTTCCAGCAAACGACACTCGCTCATGGTGACGCCGGCCGCCTTCGCCATTAAATAATAGGCATATTCAATCGCGCCGTAACCTTTGGGGTTTTCCAGCCCTTTATCTTTGTTGTCGGTGACGCCGTCAAATTTCAGCAGCCAATAATCGAATTCCTCGCCTGCGGTGATCTGCCCCGAACGAACTTCGTTGGTTTGGCGGTTCCAGGCGATGACGGCCTTGGCCCTCGCTCCGCCGGCGGAAGTGCCGACGCGCAGGATGTCGTTCAAGGCGTTTCTCCTGCTGGCGCTGGCAAAAGTGGTTTTCAGATTCCGCCGATGGCTCAAAACTTCCGACGCCAGCTTGACCAGGGCGTCAATCTCAATCTTCTTCGCCCGCTGCGGCCTCGGCCCAATGGCGGGCGCAAACTCCAGCGCGCCCATGCCGCGTTCGCCGGTGTAGCAAAGCCGTTCCACCGCGTTGAAACTTTCGGGCGTCCGGCCTTGCGTCGCCAGCCAGGCATCAATCAAGGCATTGCCGAACCGGTCGGGCAACGAATCGGCCAGCAGGCCGGGCAAGCCGTGAAATGTTCTCAGCGGCAAATTAGGAAAGACATACACCTGGTCGCGGGCGGCATAGTGATGGGTGAAACTTCAATCCCGCTCCGTGCGAAGGGCGGCTCATATTGGAATGCGGCATAGCTGCTTCCATCCTCCAACGAGACGGCTCCGATAGTTCGCCCCCAAAGTCGAACTTCGGCCACCGTCATTGTTTATCCCCCCATTGCCATTTCTTGTCTGAAGGCTTGGCTGGCTTGCCAGTAGAAGCGCGCTGACGTTTCCGGCCAGCCATTTTCAATTGTTCGACCGGGCTGGGGACCGGTTCCGGCACGAGCAGATCGAAACGTTCCATTACATCCAGCGCCCGGCACACGCGGATGAAGCCGGACAACTGCGTCCCCACCGTCCCCGCTTCCAACCGTTCTACGGTGCGTTTGGAGACACCAGCCTGTGTCGCCAGTTGCGCTTGCGTGAGATTGCGGTCCAGCCGAATTCTTGCCAGACGCTGACCCAATTCATGGAGAACCACCTCGTCAGTGGCTTGTTTAGTTATCTTCATAACACGCCTTTTATGACGAATTGGCCCTCAAATGTCAATCAATTCGTCATAATAGACGAATTTAATAAACATTACAAATCGTCATTTTAGGCGAATATCATTCATTTAGGCGCTTATTTCGCCATTTTGGGCGACTTGCCAATGACGCTCGCCAGTGCGCTTTCTTGTTTTAATTCATCCGCTTACCCATTGACCGATTGACAATAAAGACCGACAAAACGGCTTGCCTCGGCGATTGAGTGAGGCATAGTAGCCGCCCGATGATTTGGGTCGGGCAAAAATCGGAGCGGAAACATTAAGTTGCGAGTCGGGATTGTTGCAGTTGGCAGCGTGATGTAATATGTTGATTTCTAATGGGATGGGTTGGTAGCTCAGTTGGTAGAGCAGTGCCCTTTTAAGGCATTGGTCGCGGGTTCGAGTCCCGCCCAACCCACCATCTTTTTTCCCTCTGAAAAGGCAGTTTTCCCTCGTAAAATGAGCCAAGACACGCTTCCGCTTCGATTGGCTTCAATACTTTCCAATTGCAACGAATAAGGCAATTGTGGGCAACCTCACCAGACTGCCAGCGAACGCCAGCAATGGCCATCGGCTTGACGGATCATGTCTGGACTGCCGCCTTGAGTTTTCAAACTGTTTTCTTGATTCAGCCTCGTGTTCGCTCGAAGATCCCAATTCTTGTGACTAAAATGAGAATGCTGTTTCTGGCTCTGGTCTTATATGTCTCGTCGTTTCATATGGCCCGGGCGGACCTGCTCACGACCAACCTCCTACTGAATCCCGGCGCCGAAGACGGCACGACCACCAATTGGGTGGTGGGCGGTGTTTCCAATCCCAGCGCGGACAACGGCTCTTTTGATACGGGGATCAATCCGCACAGCGGTTCTTATGATTTCTATGGCCACACGGGAGCCTGGGGCACGTTGAGCCAGACGGTTTTCCTGCCGGGCAATGACGGAATCACGCCGGGTCTGATTGATGCCGGACTCCTGTTGGCCTACGTTTCGTTTTGGGAGAAAGGATTGAACCAGGGCACGCCGAGCGATGAGGCCCGAATCGACATTTCCTTTCTCGACGGCAGCACCAACCTGATCAGCACCAACTCCACCCCTTTCATCGATTCGCATGATGGAGCCTGGTCGAACTATTCCGCTCTCTATGCCGTTCCCGTTGCTACGCGGCTCATCACTTATACCATGTACTTTTTTCGCAACGTTGGAAGTGACAACGATAGTTTTGTTGACGACAACATGCTGGCCATCCAGTTCCCGGGATTGTCCATCTTTCCCGACAGCCCCGGCGTGATCATCTCTTGGCCGTCAGCCTACTCGAATTATGTACTCCAGCAAACCCCGGTGCTCCCCGCGGCGAACTGGGTCTTGAACACCAATCCCGTCAGCCTGCTGAACAGCTCCAACCTAGTCACCATCTCGCCCGCGACTAACAACATGTTTTTCCGGCTGGCGCCCGCTACGAGCGGGTTCTGACCTTTAGATCGACCGATTCTTTCTGGACACTGGCGGAATTGCTCTCAGCCAAGGCAAATTGACCCTTAAATTCTGCAAGCGCCGATTTTCAGCGCCAACAAGCAAACCATTAGAGTAACAGCCAACACTAAAAAGTCGGCTTTCTTTACACTTTTGGTTGAGGGGACGGCAGTCCACTTTGGCCAAGTCACATGTCTTTTGATCACAGTAAGTTGCAAGGAATGCCCCACAGCGCATGGAGTGCCATTTTGCCTCAAATCGAAGGAATGGTTGACATTCTAAATCCAAAACTGCCCAGGGATCAAGACGCCGCAAGTGTTGTAACGTGTTGTGGCATAGCATCCAACAATCGTCCCGGAGTTGAATGGACCGAAAGGCATGAAGGTTGCTAACAAAGGGGAGTCCGTTGTATTGAGCAAAAACCGAAAGTTAAAAAACCATCATGAACAAATTCCTTTTGTCTGCAATCGTGGGAAGCTCGTACTTGGGCCTGGCCTTGGTCGCTCCAGCAAGCATCGTGGTGCCTGGCTCATCCGATCCTTGGTTGGCCGGCCAGCCTAACGGCACCACCGCAAGTTCCGGGGACGTCGCCCCGGCCCAATCCCCGGTTTACGCTGGGTCAGTGAGTGCGGGGACCACCATCACTTGGAGCGCCACCGGCCTTGTGTACTATGCGCCGGGCACACCCGTGGATGGGCCGAAAGGCGAGACGGGTTACCTCATAAGCGACCCCGCTCAGAACGGCATCGCGGGTCTTAATAATGTCCCGGTTGATGGATTGGTGGGCCTGTTCCTTGGGCCGGGCGTGCCATCTGGATCGGGTCCGGCGGCTTTGAACTTCTCCACCATCGGATTGACCTACACGCATTTGTCGCCGGGAGTGGACCAACCGTTTTATATGGGCGATGGCTCGACGGAAAGCGTGATCGTGCCTTCGGGTGCGACCCGCTTTTACTTGGGCACCGTGGACGGGTTTGGCTGGTATAATAACATCGGGTCCTTCAATGTCACCCTGCACACTGTCGGCGCCCGCGTCCCTGACGGCGGCTCCGCGATGGTCATGCTGGGCGTTGTTTTTGGAGTGGCGAGCTTTGTTCGCCGCAAAATCAGTTAATTCTGGTCCGCCAAATTTGATCAGCACAAGGCGCGGTCGCAAGGCCGCGCCTTTTTTGTTATACCCCGTGAAAAGGAACGCGCATATCCTTTTGACGGAGCGAGAGTTTTCGGCTACGCTGGCCGCCTTATGAGTTACGCCACTATGCCTCTGTCACGCATCTTTTGCGTGGCTGTTTTCTTGACTGCCATGAGCAGCCTGCGCGCGGAAGAGCATGCCACTTTCGCGGTCGGGGAATTCACCTTTGCCCGTCCCGCCAATTGGGCCTGGGTCGAGTCCACGTCGCAAATGCGCAAGGCGCAGTTGAAAGTGACTGATGCGGCGTCCAAGGCCAGCGCCGACGTGGCGTTCTACCATTTTGGGACGGGTGGGGCCGGGACCGTGCAGGCCAATGTGGACCGCTGGCTCCATCAGTTCGTCGAGCCGAGCGACCAAATCAACGCCAAGGTGGAACATACGACCGTTGGCAAAACCAAATTGACCTATGTCCAGGCCGAAGGGACTTACCAGAGCGGCATGCCTGGCGGCCAATTGACACCCATGCCTGGTTTCGCCCTCATCGGAGCCATTCTTGAATCCGACAAAGGCAATGTGTTTGTCCGAATGACCGGACCAAAGGAATTGGTCAGGTCGTTGGTGGTGGATTTCAAGAACATGATCGAAAGCGCGCCGAAGAAAGACTAACCGTGTGGAGCAAGGCACTCATGGTGAACCTTGCCCGCTGCGGCGTGGTTGCATTTTTGGCGGCGGGTTCTCTGCTTTTTTGCCCCCAGTCGGCCGTCGCTTCTCCGTTGCCCTTGCCTATTTATGACAACATTTCGGACCTATATCCGTTGGGAATGGGTGGTGGGTCCGGTGCGATTTGGACTCTGGGAACTCCCTCCACCAATATATCCGTCGCCGCGAACTTAGTCCTCAACGATCCAGCCTTGCAGACTCCGCCCAGCGGCAGCGCTGGCATTTGCGTCGCGCCTTCAAGTGTTTTGCAAAGCCTGGGCGTCAGTTTCAATCCCATCACCAACGGCTCCGTTTACGCCTCCTTTCTCTTGCAAATGAGCACGCCGCCCGAGGGCGCCAACATCATGTGCATCGCCGGTCTTGATGACCGCACCACTTTTGCCGACAGCCTGGACTTGGCGATTGGTGTCAATTCCTCGGACCAACTGGTGGTAGGCAGGCGCTCCACGAGCATCGTTTCCAGCGCCACTCCGCCGCTGGTGATCGGCCAGACTTATTTGGTGGTGGTGCGGTATAATTTTGTCCCGGGCCCAAACAACGACACCATTGATTTATGGCTCAATCCGACCAGCCTTGGCGTGGCTGAAACGAGCGTTCCGCCCGCCACCATCGCCGGTTACGCCAACACGACCCTGGCCGACGCTCCCAATCTCCAGGCCTTTTACCTCGTATCTCCGAATTCCAACACCGGGAACGAGCGCTGGTTCTTGGCCCAATTGAGAATCGGCACGACTTGGGCCCAGGTGACGCCTCCCGACCAGCCGGTGGCAACGATCATCAGGCCCAACAATGCCACTCCCGAATTTATGTATCTGGCTGGAGGTAGCACGGTTCAATTCACCGTTGCAGCCACGGACCAAAACGGAAATCTGCAAACGACCGCATGGTATTTAAATGGCCAGTTGCAGAAAACGGACACCGACATGTCCGGTCATTCAGGAACGGACAGTTGGAGCTACACCTTCAACGAACTTGGGACCAACGTCGTTGAAGCGGTGGTCGGAAACTCCGCCGGGAATTATTCCAGTCCGGCCGCGAGTTGGACGGTGGCCATGGTGGCCAGCCAGCGCGGAATGTATGTTGATGAACTCAGCTCCATCCTGGGCAACGCCGCCGCCGAAAACAGCCTCCTGCAATACGCCCTGGAAAACAACATAACGTATCTCGCGCTTTATGTAAATTCGTCCATGTTGACCAACACATTGGATTCATTCGTGCAACTCGCGAAGTCGAGTTACTCGATAGAACAGATCGGCTTTATCGGCGAGAATACGAATGATTTCAACAACTACATCGCTTACAATGATCAATACGACGGCAAGGCGGACGTGCTCAACCTCGAGTATGAGTATTGGAATCAAACGCCCAGGGATTTAAGCGGATACCTGGCGCGACTCCGATACATGAAGTCCATCGGCATACCCAAAGGCTTGAAAGTGGAGGCTTACGTGGGCTGGCCTTCCAATTCCGAGATGCCGCAAATTTGTGCGCTGGTGGATCGTCTCCTGGTCCATTGTTACGTGACCGATCCGTCCAATGCCTATACATACGGCGAGCCTGGCTACGAGCGCTGGTATTCCGCGGGATTGGCCACCAACCGGCCCGCGCTATGGCCGATCTTCTCGTGTGAATCGAGCGACAACTATTCCGAGCAGCCATTCATGGGCGATTGGCTCGCCGCCAACAGTCTCGGCGCGGCGGAGACGATATTCATGGATTCCTTTGCCAGCGACACCAATGTCATGAAATATAATGCCGCTATTCTCGGCTTCCAATACTTCTCCTATGATTATATGTCGCCGCTGCTATTTCTGACGGCCACCAACTTTTCACCAGCCAGCCTGGCGACCAATGCCAGCACCAACACCAGTTTGGTCATCACCATGAATGCCGATGTGGTGAAAGGCGCTTCGGGCAACGTGACCATAAAATTGGCTTCCAACAATTCTATCTTTGCCAGCATACCCGTAACGGACAGCCGGATCACGGTGTCTGGCGCCCAGGTCAACATTAATCCGAACGCCGCGTTCGCCAATGGCAATGCCTACTATGTGTTGATAGACGGAACTTGCTTCCAGAGCGGTTCCGGCGCGTTTTATCCGGGAATATCCGTTACCAACGCTTGGACTTTTACGGTCAAGTAAAAACCACCAACTATGAAAACACATTATCATTTAACGACGAGGGCCGAGGTTTCTCCGGCGTTTGGCTTTTCAAGTTCGGCGTGGCGTTACACTTTGGTTATTATGGCAGCTTCTCTATTGGCAATGTGCCCAAATGCGCGGGCTGTGGTTTCTCTGCCGTTCTTTGAAAATTTTCCCAGTAATTACGCAGTCGGAGGGAGTTTGGGGGCGCCGGGAGTGGATAGCGCGAATTGGACGCTGGGAACGCCCGATACGAATATTGTTGTCTCCGCGACCTACGCGCAAAGTTATGCTGGCCTCAAGCTGCCACCCATCGGAAGTGGAGGCGTTCTGGTAAAAACGATCAGCGATGAAGATGTCCTGGCGGGCGTTGGGATGAACTTCGTTGGCGTCAGCGCCAATCCGGACGGGGTGAGCACCAATTCACTTTATGCCTCTTTTTTGCTGGATGTGATTACCCGTCCGACGGCCAGCGACCGAACGGTGGCGACGTTCAGCAGCGGCACAACAGTGCCGGCTGGCGGCAATGGGGATCTTTCGGTTGTCCTGACGACCGGCGGCAACCTTGCGCTGGCGCGCGATACGGTCAGCGTTATCTCATCCAAGACGCCGGTTTTGACCGTGGGCGCCACATATTTAGTCGTGGTGCGCTATAATTTCCTCCAAGGCGGAATGAGCGACACGCTTGATCTATGGCTGGATCCAACGAGTCTCGGCGTGGCCGAGGCCAACATTCCCACGCCGACCATCCTTGGTTACACAACCACCGATGCCAACGCTGCCAGTCTAGTGTCGTTTTTTATTGTAAAGGAGGCGTCCGCCAGCGATCCAGCAAGCTGGGCCTTGGATGAATTCCGCATCGGCACCAATTGGGCCTCAGTGACGCCGCCTGCCACAGTGGCCATGCCTTTCATCACTTCGATTGCGCTTGGGCCGGGCAGTGTCGTGACCATCAATTTTACCTGTTCCGATAATAGTCCCGCCGCCACGTTCAACATTCAGACCACGGCCAGGCTCACTTCTCCTGTAAGTTGGGCGCCGGATGCCGCGGCAACCATTCAAAACGTGAGCGCCGGCAGCTATCAGGCTGTCACCACTCTATCAAGCGCAGACGTTCAGTTCTATTGCATTGGTCATGATTAGGCTCGATTTGGGCCGATCGAATAGCTTACGGGACAGGCCGTGATTCATGGTTGCATGGCCTCAGTTTTCTCCTTCACCTCCGCCGCCGCGATTTCCGCCCAGGAGGGCGCGCGCCAGAGGTGCAGAAGCCCAGATTGTTGCAGAGAGCCTAGGATGTTGCCGTCGGGAGAGAACTCGGGCCTCCAAAAGACATCGGTGGGCGCCGCGATGGTGAGCAACTCCTGGCGGCTATTGACGTCCCAAATCTTGAGGGCTTCGTCGCCATCGCCTCCGGCTATCAATCGCGTGCCATCCTGCGAGAAGGAGACGGAATGGGCGCCGATCAGAAAACTTCCCAGCGTGGCCGCCGGCCGCAGGGTGGCGAGATCCCAAAGTCGGACATAGCCTAGCTGGCTGGCGACGGCAACGAACTTCCCGTCGGGAGAGATGCTCGATTCTCGAGGATCTTGGATTTGCAGAGTGAAATGTTGTTCGCGGCCGCTGGTGATGTCACGAAGCAGGCATGCGCCGTCATAGCCGCAAGTAAAATACCAACGCCCATCCGGGGATGTGCAAGAGGGGCCATTGAGGTCCTTCCATGACTGAATTTCCTGAAATGAAATAAGATCCCAGAGATGCACCGTAATAGGAGGACCGAAGGTCCATACCCATAGGTTGGTCGCTCCCGGCAGAAACGCAACATCATCAATGCGTTCCGTATAGTGGCCGAAGCGGCGCGGCAGGGCGTGTTTGGCCAGATCGTAGAGCTCGACGTCCCCATTGGTCAAGCCGACCGCCAGCAGCCGGCCATCTTCGGAAAACTTTGTGGATCCAGCCTGCTTGTCAATCTCGAAAAGAGGGAGTTTCGTTTCGAATTCGTTTCCTTCCCATTTGGCAACTTGGCCCATTTGATCGATGGTAAGTACAGACTTGCTGTCGGCGGCAAATTGCCATTGCCGGACGGCGGGCAAAGTCACGAAGGATTTGCGGTTTCGAATCTCGGCGGTATTAAACGCCAGCACCGAGCCACCCCAACCGCCGCTCACCAAGGTCTGGCTATTGGGAAGCAAGGCCAGCGCCGTGATGGAACTGGTGTGACCACGCAACGGCCTCCCGCGTGGTTGCACATGCGCCGGGTCGCTCACGTCCCACAACCGAATGGTCTGATCGAAGCTGGATGAGGCCAGCGTCTTGCCGTCGGGCCAAAATACCAGGCCGCTCACGACCACTCGATGGTCTTTCAAGGGCGGGCATAACTCCTTCCCGGTGGCGACATCATAAAGACGAATCGACGCATCCGTTCGTGGCCGACCGTACCCCGCAGCAAGGATTTTGCCATCGGGTGAAAATGCTACATCCCCGAAATAGACATTACTGTCCATGACGCTCCAGCGTTCCTTTCCCGAGGCCAGATCGATGATCTTGAGGCTCTCGCCGGGAATCGCCGCTAAGCTCAGGTCCGGCGAAACGGCGAAATTTTCCCCGTCGAATGAACTTTGACCCACTGGATATGCCGCGATCATTTTTCCTTCGGGGGCCTGCCAGAGAACGATTTGGTCGTTAAACTTGTCGCCGGTCCACGTAGAAATCCAAGTAACGAGCTTGTGTCCGTCCGTCGAGAAGACCTGGCCCTGGCACCGGCCGTCAAAGGAAATGTCGGCGCGATCTTCCCGCGTCTCGGGGTTCCAGAGGTGGACACGCGAGTGAAGGTTGGTTCCCGTAACGTTGGTCGCGATCGAGTAGGCCAGCAGCCTTCCGCTAGAACAAAATACCGGGTTCTTGCCGTGGGCAAAGCGGGCGATCTCCCTTGGCGCGGACAGGTCGGAAATGTCCCTTACCACCACGGCTGAGGGGCTAAACCCCTCTTGCATGGCAAGCAACTTTCCGTCAGGGGAGGGGGCCAGCGCGAGGATTTGGTTTGTTCCGCGCAGGAGTTCCGACGAAGCGTCGCCTCGGCATTGGCTCCAAAGCCAGCGCCACTCCCAACCTCGAAGGTCCTTCTGGCCGGGCTGAGGACGATGCCGGTCCAAAACCTCCCGGGCGCGACCAAGGTTGTTGGCCGCCAATGCTTGCTGTGACAGATTGATGTCCGATGCGTAAGCTTGGCCTTCGGCCCGGCGGCGCTGGGCAGCCTCGTCGCTACGGGCGTTCTCCGCATTTTGCCGGTCTCTGGCTTCGCTGGCCTGGGCCTGCCGCGCCTTGTGCTCGTTGGCCTGGGCTTGAATGCGCAGGGTGCTCTGTAATTGCTCGGCGCGGGTCGCCCTGACGGCTTGCCAGGTGCTGAGAGCGGCGCCTGCCAGCAACGCCATGGCAATGGCCGCACCGGCGGCGAAGGCCAGCTTGTTTATCCGCACCAGCTTCTGCAG
>Ga0302324_100016112_pt1 | contig 14923 bp, 11 predicted proteins | sample Palsa_T0_1_FD_201949 | JGI IMG/M metagenome (GOLD analysis project Ga0302324, IMG submission 201949) | Peat permafrost microbial communities from Stordalen Mire near Abisko, Sweden - Palsa_T0_1 | ecosystem: Environmental > Terrestrial > Soil > Palsa > Peat permafrost | place: Sweden: Abisko...
TCCCGTCGCCGATCTGCTCGAGGGCGCGATTCGAGGCGCGCGCCGCGCCGCACAGCTCCACGATCGACATCCCACCTACGCCGGGGATATCGCGCTCGATTAGGTATCTCCGCAGGTGTGCCATGACGTTCCTCCCTTTGGCTCAATTCTCTGCTGCTCGGGAGCTAACTTAAAGCTAAGAGTTCTTGCCAGAGCTAAAGATAATCTTTAGCTTATGGACCATGTCTGTGTCGCACCTTAAGTCCCTCCAAGCGCTCGAGTTGGCGCTGCGGCTGGGGTCGCTCCAAGCCGCCGGGGGCGCGCTCTGGATAACGCCCGCAGCAGTCGGACAGCGAATTAAGGCTCTTGAGGACTATCTCGGCATAGATCTGGTGGTACGCGGTCGATCGGGGCTGCGGCCCACATCGGAACTCTCGGGAGCACTTGAGCACCTGCGAGCTGCATTCCAGGAGTTGGATGCCGTTGCAACAATGTTGAATTTGCAGCGCGGCGACGAGATCCATGTCGCTGCCACATCCGACTTCGCCGACTTCTGGCTCAAGCCTCGCCTGGACAGCTTCAGAGCCGAACATCCGCACGTTCTTTTCTGTATCAACGGTGAAGGTGACGCGCCGTTACGCATCGGTCAGGTCGATTGCGAGATCAGCTTCGGCCCGCAACGCCCCAATGCGCGCGATGACCTTCTCTTTCGAGATTTTGTGCTGCCGATAAGCTCTCCCGAAAACACCCGCCGCATATCCAGTGTTGCATTGCGGGACCGCCTGGAGGGGTTTCCGTTATTACATCTCGACTTCTATAAGGAAGACCCCAGCGCACCCAACTGGGCCACCTGGATTAAGACCCAGCGGCTTAAACGAACGGACCCCAACCGCGGAATCCGTTTCCAGCGCATCAAGCTCGCCCTCGAGGCGGTTCGCGCGAATGCAGGCCTGACAATCTGCGGGTTGGCGCTACTTGGCCCCTACATCGATGACGGCACGCTCAGCCTGCCGTTCCCTATATCGACCGGACAATGGACACATCACGCCTTTCAAGCTCGTTTCCGTCCCGACGCGCTGCTTCGGCCGCAAGTGAAGCGCTTTCGCGAATGGCTCGTGAGTCAGGCTTCAGTCACTCGAGATTGGCTCTCGCAGCAGGTTCAATCAGCCAAGCGGACGCACAGGCGGAGCCATCCGGCCTCGGCATTTCAGCGATCGCCGCCATCAGGTACGGCTGCAATCTCTTGACTGTTGTAATCCGCATCGCTCGTAGCGGACACGCTCGTCGGAGCGCTTCCTCGCTCCACCCAGTTTTCGATCAGCGTCTGCCAGTCGACGTCGCCGGGCCCAGCACCTCCGCTGCAGTGAAGCATGCCTGGGATCATAAAGAGCCGATAGAAGTCCGATGACGGGCCGAGCTTCGCCACAACCCTTGCGTGATAGTCGAGGCTGTAGTGCGGCGGAATTGCTGGATCATTCCAACCGTGATACTGAACGAGCTTCCCACCGTGTGCGCGGAAATCAGACAAATCCGCATCCATCGCGTTCAAAATTGGACCAATTTCGCGTCTCGCGCGGTCAATGTCGGCGGTGCTAAGGGCGTTGAGATCGAACGCGGGCTCCCCTCGTACCATGTACGCGTAGAAGTTTTTGGACATCCTTTCTAGGTACGGGCGTACTTGACCATTGGCTCCGGGAACAATCCAAAATCCCCAGCTGTTTACTGCTGCCTCTGCTCCAGGTTCAAACCCCGGCAAACTGCGGCCTGGCAGCGGCTCATGTACGCCACCGTATATTAGTTGAAGGCTTTTAATCTCCCCGCCGGTAAGACATCCAGAACTGCTTTGGCCTTTGCACGCAAGAGTTCCAGGGTCGAAATGGCACGCCAATGGATTTTTAATGTACCCTCCTCCGTCGGCACAGGCTGCAAGCGCCGCGCGCTGAAGCATCGGTAGCTTCGCTGGGGAGAGAGCTCCCGCTGGGGCATTGAGCGACTGACTCATACGGCCGGCGAAGGACATCAAATCCGTCCACGCATACCCTGGGGCGCCGGCGACAATTCCATCGAAGTCGCGAGGGAAGCGCTGGGCAGTCATCAAAGCCTCACGCCCGCCGTCCGAGCAACCGACAAAATACGACCGCTCGGGTCTTCGCCCGGTAAGGCTTTCCAATAGTTGCTTGGCGGCGTCAGTGGTCACCTTCACTGCGCGCCATCCGAAGTCTTTTACCTTCTCAGGGTGACCCAACGCCCAGCTCGCGTCCGTGTCGTCGGCGGTGTCATGTCCGTCGTCTGTCGCCGCCACTGCATAGCCGCGCGCGAGAGGATGGTACATGCCATCGTATTCAATGGAGCCGGCGAAGCCGCCGTTGCCCATTTGCTCGAACTTGCCGTTCCACGCCTTACCTTCGGGCACCCATAGCTCTAGACGTATATTGGAGTCTGCGGTTGGATGTGCAACCGCTATGATGCGGCAAAATGGTGGACCAATCGCACCGGCAACCGCGCCGGGCCGTGGGGAAAAGGCGCCGCTCGAGGTTATGCGCGTCGCGCTTTCAATAACGAGGCCCGGATACTTACCATCGGCAATGTCTTTGCACGATCGGCCAACTCCCGGCTGACTTACTCCAGCTGCACCGCAATTTGTGCAAAATGCAAAATACAGGCCGACTAACAAACCACTCAAAGTTCCCAGATACCAGAACCGTCCCCGCGTATTCTCGGCCAGCCTAACTTCTTTCATGATTTCGATAGCTCTTGGGTCATTGCGTCCACGCCAATTCGTCGCAAAGGCCGCGAACTCAATACCTGATCAATGGCAATGATTCCGTCCTCCGGGGCCAATTGCATGATGTCCTTGACCTCACTACAGAGTCAAGTTATACATCTCGGGTAACACATCATATCACTTAGGGTTGGGGGCGTCCTTGGCGAGCAATTTGTCCGATCTGGCACTGAAAATTGGTTCGGGACTTCTGTCTTTCCCGGTGACCCCCTTTAGCAGCGACGGCCAGAGGGTGGACCTCGACACCTTCGCGTCGCACATCCAATGGCTGTCCTCCTATCCAGCGGCGGCCCTGTTCGTGGCCGGCGGGACGGGGGAATTCTTCTCGCTGTCCCCGGACGAAGTCTCTCAGGTGGTGAAGACGGCCAAACAGGTCTCCGGTTCGACACCGATCATCGCTGGCAGCGGCTATGGCACGCCCCTGGCGATCGATCTGGCGAAGCGCGCCGAGGCCGCAGGCGCCGACGCCGTGCTCCTGCTGCCACAGTATCTGGTCACCGCCGAACAAGAAGGGTTGTTCCAGCACATCAAGCGGGTTTGCCAGTCCGTGTCGATCGGCGTCATCGTCTATGCGCGCGACAACTGTATCCTGCAGCCGTCGACAGTTGCCCGCCTGGCAGAGGCCTGCCCCAATCTGATCGGGTACAAGGATGGGGTCGGCGACGTCGAACTGATGACGCGCATTAGCGTGACACTCGGCAATCGACTGACTTACATTGGGGGCATGCCGACCGCCGAGGTTTACGCGAAGGGCCTCCTGCAAGCCGGGGTGACCACCTATTCGTCGGCGGTCTACAACTTTGTGCCGGAACTCGCCCTCGATTTCCATCGTGCGCTTTTGTCGGGGAACACCGCGCGCGTCGATCACCTGCTCAGAACCTTTTACTACCCGCTCATCGACCTGAGGAACCGGCGCAAGGGATACGCCGTGTCGATAGTGAAGGCAGGCCTTCGGGTCGTCGGCCGCGATTCCGGCCCCGTTCGCGCACCGATCACCGATTTGACCGACGGAGAACACGACGAGCTTCGTCACCTGATTGACAAGGGCATGGCCGAGCTACGCAAGCCGGCGGACCTCAGCGACGTCCTCGTCTGAAGGCATCCTCAACCGGCGTCGGCGGATGTAAGATTACGATAGAGGTGGCATTGTGAACACGGCTCCAGCAACCAAGAGTTCTCGCACGGCAAAGACGATTGCAACGCTTCGGCAAAGGATCGGCTCCGAGCCTACCAAGGTAGGCGATAAATTGCCGACCGAGAAGCAGCTCTGCCTCGAATTCGGCGTCAGCCGCACGGTCATTCGAGAGGCTGTGGCTGCCCTGCGGGCCGATGGTTTGCTGGATGTCAGACATGGCGTCGGCGTTTTTGTCGCGGCGCTCGAGGTTCGCAGCACCAGCGACCCGGGCGAACTGATGATCAATTCATCCGCCCTGGATCTGCTTGAACTGCGAATTGCGGTCGAGATCCATGCCGTCGGTCTTGCCGCCACTCGGCGGTCCTGGGCGCAAGAAGAAAAGATTTGGTCGGCAGCCGATAAATTCACCGACGCCGTTACAAAGGGCGAGCCCACGGAAGACGCCGACGTGGCCTTCCATCGCGCCATTGCCGAAGCGACGAACAACCCCGCTTTCGTCGAATTTCTCCACCAGCTGGGCCAAAGGTTGCTGCCGCGACTTTCGTTGCCCAAGAGCCGGCAAGAGATGCTCATTACACGTCCCTACCTGAAGAAATCCAGTCTGGAACATCGCGCCATCTGCGAGGCAATCACCCGGGCCGATGCCGATGCGGCGCGCGAAAGCATGACGAAACACCTGGGCGGAAGCTACGCCCGTTACCGCCTCCTGGCTCAGGCGACCGTCGCCAATTCCGAAGAGGAGATTCATTCATTGCGGGAAATAGGCACGGACGAGAGTCCCGGTGAGGGCTCGCTAGAATGACACCGGGGCTGCGGCCCTGCACAGGGAAAAGCGTACCGGCGTCCCCATGGCGGCCGAGGGGGCAATCCACAGGTCGAAGTCCCCGGGCTCGGCTATCAGCATGTTCTGCACGTCACGGAACTCAAGGTCGGCGCGCCGCAGTTCGAACGTGACCTCCCGGGATTCGCCCGCCGGAATTGCGACCTTTTGAAAATCCTTCAGTTCGCGAACAGGCCGAACGCGGCTGGCGACGCAGTCGTTGACGTATAACTGAACAACCTCCTCCCCGTTCCGCGATCCCGTATTGGTGATGCGCGCAGTGGCACGCAACACCCCATCCCATGCCAGTTCGGCTGCGTCGAGCCGCGGAGCGCCGTACTCGAAAGTTGTGTACGTCAGTCCGTGGCCGAAGGGGTACTGGGCCGAATGGTCCGCGTCTCGCCATCTGGTGCGATACGGGAGATGGGCGTCGCCGGCTGGGTGCGGACGACCTGTCGGGACGTGGTTGTAGAAGTATGGCTGCTGGCCCGAGACGTGAGGAAAGCTCACTGGCAGCCGCGCCGACGGGCTGTATGCACCGAACACTATGTCCGCAATTGCCGGGCCCGTCCGGGACCCTAGGAACCAAGTCACGAGCAGTCCACCGCATTTCCGGAGAGTCTCGTCGATCTCGATGGCCCGCCCGTTGCGCAGCAGCAGCACCACGGGACGCCCGCAGTTTGTGACGGCTTGGGCCAGTTCGAGCTGCGGCGCTGGTAGTCTGAGGTGGGTGCGCGACTGCGCCTCACCGGTGAAATCCTTGGGTTCGCCCAACGCGAGCAGCACGACGTCCGCGTTTTTACACGCGCTGATCGCGGCTTCGATGCCGCCCGCAATCCGAGATTCCGATTCGCAGCCCCTTACGACCGTAAGCGCGGCCGGCGTGGCCATTTGTTCGCGCAAACCCGATGCAATGTCGACCTCGCGGCTCTTGTCGCCGAATAGGTCCCAGCAGCCGGCGAGATGTTCATGGTCGTCGCAGAACGGACCAACGAGCGCAATCCGCTGGCCCTCGCGCCTCAGCGGGAGAATCCCACCCTCATTCTTGAGGAGCACGATTGATCGGCGTGCCGCCTCGCGAGCAAGCTCTAAGTGTGCGGCGATCGCCTCCGGAGGAAGGCGGATATCGGGGTCGAGGCTGCGATAGGGATTGTCGAAGAGCCCCATACGTGACTTGACAGTCAGCACGCGCCGAGCGGCCTCAGTGACGCTCGCCTCCGTTGCACTGCCCCTATGCACCGCGTCCGCAAGGTGTCCGAGGTACACATTGCTTTGCAGGCTCATATCGAGTCCGGCATGTATGCACAGCCGTGCTGCATCGGCCTCGTCCGCCGCGTAGCCATGCGCGATCAATTCGAAATCGGACGTGTAATCGCTCACCACAAATCCTTGAAAACCCCATTGTTCTCTGAGGATTTCCGTGAGCAAGTATCGATTGGCGGTTGCCGGGACGCCATTGAGGTCGTTGAACGCGCTCATCACCGTGAGGGCTCCTGCGCGGATCGCCGCGCGGAACGGCGGTAGATGGATCTCGTACAGCGCCTGCGCCGACAGATCCGCTGAGTTGTAATCGAGTCCGGCTGAAACCGCTCCATACGCCCCGAAATGCTTTGGTGTTGAGAGTAGAGAGTCGTTCGATCGAAGGTCCGAACCCTGAAACCCACGCACTCGCGCTTCGGCAAAGCGACATGCGAGTAAGGTATCCTCGCCGGCGCTCTCGGCAACCCGGCCCCAACGTTGGTCACGGGCCACGTCCGCCATCGGAGCGAAGGTCCAGTGAATCCCCTCCGCGGTAGCCTCAACGGCGATAGCTCGCGCCGTACGCTCGGCGAGGCCAGGTTCAAAGCTGGCCGATTCGCCGAGCGGGATGGGAAACACCGTCCGCATGCCGTGGAGCAAATCAGCGCCGAACAACAGCGGGATCCCCAATCGAGACTCCTCGACGGCAAGGCGTTGCGCTTCTCTGCCTTCGCGAGCACCTACGCCGTTAAAAAGGCCGCCGACAGATCCGGCGCGAATCAGCGCGACGATCTTTCCTGCGTTCCACTGGAAACTGTCGGGGTTGACGTCAGCAGCGTATGGGCGAAGGGAGTCGGCCAAGAGAACCAGCTGGCCGACCTTTTCATCGAGGGTCATTTGCTCGAGAAGCGCTTCCACCCGAGGGTCCGTAGTCATATCTGCTCCAACGGCGGATAGGAAATTCAACCCGCCTCTCAGAGGCGGCAGCTTAAACCGCCCTTCCCTGCCCCGCGAGCTAAATCCAGGCGCGCACCCGCCGCCTGCGGCGAGAAACTACCCTGTGCGTAGAAGTCTGTTAAGCATTCCGCCGCATATCACCTCCCAGCCGCCACACACCTAAAACCACTAGCCACCCTCCGATCCCCACGCCCGTCGTACCTCGCCACCTCCGGATAAACACAAACCGCCCTCTCAAACCGTACACCCGCCGCCGGTTTATCATCCACATACTTCGTCGACACAAACGAGGCCGGTGCCTGCCCATCCTCAACCCACGCCTGCAGCGCACTCACCACATCCCGCTGACGATTCAACACTGTAGGCGGCAAGTGCCCTCCAATCGTCCCCGGCCCGGGCCCACCACCGCAGTGACTCATCCCCGGCACCATCGCCAGCCGGAAAAACCGCTGCGCGTTCGGCACGCTTCCTTCGCGCGACGCCACCGCTTCGAAGAATTCAATCGGCAAGGTTTGCGCGTTCAGTGAGTCGGCCCATCCCTGCGTCATGATCAACTTGCCACCATGCGCCTTGAAGTGTGAGAGATCCGTGTGCATGGCATCGCTGACAGGCGCGAGCTTTGCGTCGACGCGATCCGCATCGGCGCCAAAGTCAAACGTCGTCCAGTCCCAATCGGGATTCTCGAACACGGTATTGGCGACCAGCGGCTGCGCATAGTTCGGCACCAGCGCGCCCTGAATCAGGCTCCACTGACTCTCACTTCCTCGCGCAAACCCTGGATAAAGCTGTTTTCCATCGCGAGCGTCAAGCACGGGCGAATACAGTTGCTCGGCCTCGTGAACCTGCGCTGCACTCAGACATTGCGCGGAATCGTCGCCGCTTTTGCACTGCAACTGCGCCGGTTCGAAGTGACACGTCAATGGGTTGTCCAGAAAACCGTCCTCGACTGCCGCATCGCCGCCGCAACTCTCGAGCACGGCACGATTGAGCAGCGTGAGCGCCTCAGGCGTCAGCTTCGCTTCAGGCTGTTGCGCGGGCAGCTTGGCGCCCCATAGGAAGCTCTCCATCAGATGGCTATAGCCCATGCCCGGCGACCCCGCGTGCACACCGTCATAGTCATTCGGAAAGTATTCGACTTCTTCCATGGCTTCCGCGCCACCGGTCGAGCAGCCGCTGTAGTAAGCGTGCTTCGCGCTCTGACCGTAGTAAGCACGAGTGATCGCCTTGGCCGCGACTGTCATCAGGTGAATCGATGTGCGACCCCAATCGCGCAGCTGAACGGGGTTGCGTGCCCAGTCGAGACGCTGACCGATGGCGCCTTGCGCGCCGCCCTTGTGGCCGGTATCGGTGTTGGCCGCGACAAAGCCACGCGCAACGGCGGGCGCCAGTTCGCTGTAGACGATCGAACCGCCAAAGCCGCCCGACCCTACACCGAGCAAACGTCCGTTCCAGCCATCGAGCGGCAGCCACACCTCGATCCCCACCTGTTCGGTGGGTTCGGTGCTTACCGTCGCGACGACGCGGCACACCTTCGCCGATGTCGTCACGGGCTTGCCGTCAGGATCCTTGAGGACGCTGCCGGCGGGGAGTACTTGTGCGGACTGGATCCGCGTGTTCTTTATGTTCGTTTGCTGGAGAGCACTGCAGTTTGAGGCCTGCTGCGATTCGGCGGCATGGGCTGCGCCCGTGATCGTGCCGAAGTAGAGAATCGCGAACACGAACATGCCGACGACGGGCGCGAGGCTCTTCAACCCGTCGATCACAAACTTGCTGGTTTGCAGCCCGAAGCCGCCAATCAGCGATGCGGCGATCGGCACGATGATCAGCGCGACCAGCGGCGACATGCGTTTGGAAAGGATCGCCGCGAGCAGGACGACGATGGTGGCCAGACCCAGTAATGGGATCACACGCCGGCGGGCATCGTCAGAACCACCTTGCCGTGGTAGCCGCGTTGCATCACCGCGGCATTTGCGCTGGCAAAATTGTCCCAGGACGTCTGCAACTTGATCGCCGAAGTGAGCTTGCCGCCTTCCAGCAGAGAGAGCAGGACGCGTAGATAGGGGCCAACCCGGGTATCGCCGATCCCGAAGCTGTGCAGCGCGCCCCCTTTATTGAGGGCGCCGAGGTCAGAGAAGATCGCCTGCTCGCGTGAGCTCCAGCCGATGTTCACAACGTTTGCTCCCGGGTTGACGAGGCGCAGGCATTCGACGAGAGTGGGTCCGCCCAGGGTCTCAACGATGAGATCGGCTCCCCCGGCGCCCTCCAGACCGAGGATGACCCGGTCGGCGCCGAGACCGACCAGGCTCTGAGCGCTCGCCTCGGAGCTTACTGAAGCGGTCACTCTCGCTCCACCGATTTTTGCCAGCTGGATGGCGAACCGCCCCACGCTGCCTGATGCGCCCGTGATGAGCACCGTTCGACCCAACAACGGGCCGCCGCGGGTGAGTACCGCGAGCGCCGTCGTGGCCGCCGTGGGCAAGGTTGAGGCAGTGGCCATCTCGACCCTGTCCGGGACAACCGCGATGTCGTCGACATGGGCCACACGCTTTTCTGCCCACCCTCCGAAAAGGGCTCGCGAGACGACACGGGTGCCAACGGGCGGGGCGTCGGTGTCGGGCCCGACGGCCGAGATGACACCGGCAGCATCCCACCCCGGCACGACGCCATCAACCATCGTGCCCATCGCGGCGCGCCGCACCTCGCCGAGGTTCAGCGAGATATGTTGAACGTCGATGAGAACTTGACCTTGTTGCGGGAGCGGCGCCGGCCGTTCCCCGAAACGGAGGCCGCCCTGCTGGGATTTCGATGTTTCTAAGACACGCATTGAAACGCAGCCCCTAAAAGATGTTTGCCAAGAGCAACTTTCGATCGATTTTCGTCAACCGTTCCGCTCCGTCAGTCGTCACGGCGATGGTCTCGCTGAACGCGATGTCTGCCGTGTGGGCGACCAGATGGAACACCATGCCTGCCTCGAATCGCCAGTCCTGGCGAGGCGTCAGAATCCGAGTGTGGTCACTGACGCGCGGAACGCATTGATAGCCCAGCGTGTAGGCAGTCAACTGTGGAAAGCGCGTCTTGAGGCCCTGGTCGAGCATCTGTTTGCGGCAAATGGCATCCACTTCGGCGGCCGCAGCGCCTGGGCGGATCGCGGCGATCTGCTGATCTTGGATGTCGACGACGCGCTTGGCAGCATCGAGGTCTCGGCGGGCGGCCACTCCAACAGCGACCGGCCGAACGACGCGGGCGGAATACCCCCGATACTGCGGTGTGGCCTCGAGGAAGGCCTTGTCCCCCACTACCCACGGATTGCCCGTGATCTTCGGCACCAGAGCGTCGGCGGGGCTGAATCGCCCGAGCAAGGCGGATCGCGTATTGTCTGCGCCGAGTGTGATGGCGGCTTCCCACATGGCAGCCAAGGTTTCCCGATCGGTAACGCCGGGCGTCATTGAGTTCGAGCCTGCCGCCACGATTCCATCCGCGATCTGCGCCGCTTGGCGGATGTAGGCAAGCTCGGCGGCCGATTTGATCAAGCGCAGCTTCCACAGCACCCCGCTGAAGTCGACGATCTCGACGCCGGGGTTAGCCGCCTGCAGCTGCCGCAGCCGCGCGACCGTGAGGATGTTGCTGTCCTTCTCGACCGCGAGACGTTTGGCGGCCAGGCGCCCGACGGCGTCCGCCACCTTGCCGACCGACTCTTCGTCGTCGGCAAACGTCTCGAGGTGGCGCACCCAGGACTGATCGAGGAAGGTGCCGAGGTCCAATTCCCGGACAATGAGGTAAGGCTCGCCATCCAACGGGATGAGCGCGGCCTGATAGCGGGCGGCCGTCGCCAGATAACCGAAAAGGTAGACCAGGTGGTCGATCTGATCGACCAACAGAGTGTCGGCACCCTGATCGGACATGGCTTTCCTCACTGCGGCCAGACGGGCTTGGTATTCGGCCATGGTGAAATCAAGCGCGCCGGGTGCGGGCAGACTGCTTGTAGCGGACGGCTGGCTCATGTCGCTGCCGCATCTTCGTGGATCGGCCACGTCTTACGCGCCAGGCGCGGGCGCGGCAGATGCGAGACTGTCACGGGCGACAGCCCCGGGGCATCGGCCGTGACGATGCGGGAGGCACGCCCGGTAAAGTACGCCCGGAAGTGCTGGCTCGATTTCAGCGCGACGATCGGGAATTGCGAAATGTCGATGCCGGCCTTGATGAACGGGCCGTCGTCCAACGTTTGTCGCCGACCGCTCGAGACGATGATCACCACTTTCGCGATTCGCAGGGTCGCCAGGAGGCCGAGGTCGATGATCTCCCCGGTGCCCATCGGGCTCTTCACATTATAAAGGCCGCTATTGATGCCCAACACCTCGGCCGAGGCGACGATCGGCTCGCCGTGCAGAGGGCCGAATCGCGCGCCCATGCGCACCTCGATTGTTGCGCCAACACCCGCGGCGGCGGCCTGGCGGACCGTCTCCGGATCGAACATGTGCGAGAAGCACGCAGCCGCGTCCGATTCGATCAGCGCTCGCAGCAGGTGGGTGCCGTCCCCGGGCGACCCTGCTCCAGTGTTGTCCGAGAACTCGTTGATGACGACCATCGGCTGGCCGTCCCGCATCGCTTCCGCCACTGCTTCAGCCGGCGGCAGGCAATCGACTTTGATCCGCGTGCGGCGTTGCCACAGCGCCTCGGCCACCCGCTTTGCCAGAGCGGCCGCCCCAGCGCCGGCGCGCGCCACCACGCACACGGAACTGCCGCAATGCGGAACGTCCGCATAGGGGAAGCCGTGCATGATCCTCGCGCACGCCACGTCATCGCGATCCTCGATTGGATCGCAGATGGCCTCCAGCTCTTTGAAGACCGGCAGCGACGTCGGCACGGGCGGAATGAGCATCGGCAAGGAAACGATCGCGGTTTCCCACTGCACCCCATCGACCAGGATGGAGGCCATGCATCGGACGGCCTCGACCCCGCGCTCATGCTGGTCCGTATGCGGGTTGTAGCGCACCGGGAAAAGCGCCGAACAAAGCCTCCCCAGCGGCGGGTTCAAATTGCCATGTAGATCGAGGGTGGCGATGATTGGGAAAGACGGCCCGCACCGCTCGCGCAGTAAGCCGCAAAGGTCCTCCTCGATGTTGTCCGCGCCTTCCGCGACGCCGGCGCCGTGAAGCGCCAATAGCAGCCCGTCCAAATTTGCCTCCGCGACCATCGATGCCAATTCGTCTCGCAAGGTCAAATAGGCTGACTGCTCGATGGTGCCGGAAGGAGTGGCTTCAGCATAGAGGAGAGGCACAGCCTCGAACCCGTTCGACACGCACGCGTCCACGAGCCCGCCGAGGTAGGTCTTGGTGTCTTGACTATAGGTGATGATTTCGCCGCCGCGCAAAACAATGAAGGCGTCCAAAGCCGTATGGCGGGGCGCGTAGGTGTTGGTCTCATGGAAGACGCCGGCGATACCAATCCTCAAGCCCACGTAACCTCCTGCCTTAGATTTGTTGACTTGAGCCTGCTCACACGGGCCCAGCGCCTAGGTCCATTGGTATTATCCAACCAAGTCGACGTATTGACGCTTACAGTAGGTCAGGGGACCGGTCTCGGACACGTCCCCCGACATGATCTGACCGATGATGATTGAATGATCGCCGGCGTCGACGATCTGATGCACAGCGCACTCAGCATGCGCACGGACGTTTTCCAAGATGGGTGAACCGGTCTCGCCGCCGGCACGCCAGCCGGTCGAGGCGAACTTATCATCTGTCCCGAACGCGAAATGGTCGGAAAGACGCGCTTGTTGTCTTGCCAGGAAATTGACGGCAAACACGCCCCGTTCACGAATGGCTCGCAAGGTGTACTTGGCGCCCTGTAGGCACACCGCCAACATGGGCGGAGCGAGTGAGACGGACATGACTGCGCTGACCGTGAGTCCAACCGGCTTGTTGTGACCGTCGATGGTGGTGACGACAGTGACGCCGGTAGGAAAGCCTCCGAAAATGCCCTTCAAAATCGCTGCGTCCGCAGTCTTCGGAACTCGTGAAATTTGTTGCAGAACCGTCATGGCGATACAGCTCCTAGTTCAAATTGCATACTGCATTCTGCACTCTATTCGCCGCGAGTGCAAGACCAAAAATCGATAAGTCCATAAAACAAGGCCCTTCCGCAGTCAAAACAAGCCAGCTTGACTAAAGCCACGAAGTGTGGCCTGAATGCAGAATACATCTAGGGCGCGTTGCGCCATGGGGTCCGGTGCTCATGAGGGGTGGTCTTCTTATAACGGCGGCTGCGGGCGTTGTCGCGCTCGGCGCGGCAGCGCTATGGCTCGCCTCGGCCCGGCACGCCGCCCAAACCGCGCATAAGCGAGAGAAGATCGAGGTACTACACTTTTGGACCAGCGGGGGCGAGGCCGCCGCAATCCACGTGATCATGCAAGCCGTCGAGAAACAGGGCGTAACTTGGATCGACGAGCCCGCGACCAGCACGGACAACTTGAATCAGGTGCTGCATTCGCGCGCGGCCTCAGGCACTCCCCCTGGAGCCAGTCACCTTGCATCGGCGGAGGTCGGTCCGTGGGCTCGAGATGGCTATCTGACCGACCTGAGCGATGTCGCGGCCGCCGGCCATTGGGATGGCGCAATTGCGCCGTCGATCATTCCCGAAATCAAGATCGACGGACGGTACTACGCCGTTCCTGTGGATGTGCATCGGACCAATTGGCTCTGGTACAACAAGAAGACATTCGATCGGCTAGGTTTGACCCCTCCCCGAACCTTGGAGGAGTTGAAGGGCGTCGCTGAAAAGCTGCGTGCGGCTGGGGTGATTCCTCTGGCAACCGGCGGGTCACCTTGGGAAGAAGGCGCGCTGTTCGAGAGTGTCGTTGTCGCCGTGGGCGGACCCGAGTTTTACCGCCAGGCGATGGTCGAGCAGAATGAAGCGGCGCTGCACAGCATACTGATGATCAAGGCGTTCGATGAGTTCCGTAACCTCAACAAGTACATCGACCCCAACTACCCTGGGCGCGACTGGAATATCGCCACCCAGATGGTAGTCAGTGGCCAAGCCGCGATGCAGATCATCGGCGATTATGCCAAGGCTGAACTCGATCTGGGCGGCGCCAAGCCCAATGTCGACTACGGTTGCGTACCGGCGCCGGGCAACGCGGGCTCATTCCTGCAAACGACCGACATCTTCTCCATGTTCAAGACCACCGACGAGGCCGAGACCAAGGCCCAGAAGATTTTTGCGAAAGTTGTCATGGACAAGGGCATCCAACTGGAATTCAGCCAGAAGAAAGGGTCGCTGCCGGCGCGCGCCGACGTTGAGGTAGGCGCGCTCGATTATTGCGGGCGCAAGGGCTTCGAAGATCGCGCGGAGGCCGAGAAGCAAGGTCACGTGCTGCCGGCGATCTCGCACATGGAGGGCACGGCACCCGAAAGAGCCGGTGTATTTCTGGACGTGATTTCGTCTTTCTTCGAGAACCCGGCAATGACCTCACAGCAGGCGGTGGACAGCCTCGTCAGTGGTCTAAAGTCCGTTGAGGAGTGATCGATGCGCCGACGCTTGAGCCACTACATGCCAATGATCGCCGTGGCGCCGTCTGTAGCTCTCATGGCCATCTTCGTTTACGGCTTCATGCTGTGGACGGGCTACATGTCCTTGTCCGGCTCGACATTGATGCCGAAATACAATTTCGTCGGTCTAACCCAATATCACAAGCTCTGGACGAACCCAATTTGGCTCACAGCCGTGGACAACACGCTCGTCTTTTCCGTTCTCTTCATCGGATTGACCATCGTCATCGGCTTGGCGCTGGCAATTTTGCTGGATCAACGCATCCGGGCCGAAGGTTTCCTGAGGTTCATTTACTTATACCCAATGGCCCTATCCTTCATCGTCACGGGAACCGCCTGGAAGTGGATTCTGAATCCGGGCCTGGGCATCGAGCACCTGGTCCGATCTTGGGGTTGGGAGCACTTTCGCTTCGACTGGCTCGTCGACCCTCGGTTTGCTCTCTTCACCCTCGTGGGCGCCG
>Ga0302324_100016115_pt1 | contig 14922 bp, 16 predicted proteins | sample Palsa_T0_1_FD_201949 | JGI IMG/M metagenome (GOLD analysis project Ga0302324, IMG submission 201949) | Peat permafrost microbial communities from Stordalen Mire near Abisko, Sweden - Palsa_T0_1 | ecosystem: Environmental > Terrestrial > Soil > Palsa > Peat permafrost | place: Sweden: Abisko...
ATCGGTGGCGGTCACGGTCACGACGTAGGCGGTGTCGGTGCCCGGCGTGACGTACAGATGCGCCGCCACTCCACCGCTAGCGGTGTTCTTGCTGTTATGCCCCGCATTGGAGCCGTATGCCCAGGTGTCGGTCCCGGAGGCACTGGTATCGCCGAAGTTCCAGGTGTAGGAGACATTCTGGAACGCGGTGGTATTGCCGGTGACCGAGGTATCCGTCGTGCCGGTGGCGTCAAAGAACATCAGAAACGGCGAAACACCGGTGGTGCGCACCGTGCTCACATTCAGCGTCAGCGGGCCGCTCGTCACCGGACACGCCACACCGCTGACGGGCGCCGAAGGGGCAGAGGCGATCGACACTGTCACGCTTTGCGTCGCCGAGCCGCCGGTTCCCGTGCAGACGAGGGTAAATTTCGTCGTCGCGGTCAGAGCCGAGGTGCTCGCCGAACCGCTGGTTGGCTCGGACCCAATCCAGCCGCCGGATGCCGTGCAGGACGTGGCGTTGGTGGCGGACCAAGTGAGAGAAGAGGCGGCGCCGCTCGCCACCGTGGTGGGATTGGCCGTCAGCGTGATGGCGGGAGCCTGAGTGACGGAAACGGTCGCGGATTGTGTCGCGCTGCCGCCGCTACCGGTGCAGGAGAGGCCGTAGGTCGCATTGGCAGTGAGCGCGCCCGTGGACTGCGAACCGCTCACCGGCATGGTGCCCGACCAAGCTCCCGAGGCCGTGCAAGAGGTCGCGTTCGTTGCCGACCAAGTCAAAGTCGAACCGCTGCCGCTCGCGACGGTGCTGGGGCTTGCCGCCAAGGTGATCACCGGAGCGGGCGCGGTCACAGAAATTGTCGCGGATTGGGTCGCGTTGCCCCCCGTGCCGGAACAGGCGAGTCCAAAGGTTGCGTTGGCCGTCAGCGCGCCGGTAGCTTGAGAACCGCTCGCGGCCTTGGTGCCCGTCCAGGCTCCCGATGCGGTGCAAGTGGTCGAGTTCGTCGCCGACCAAGTCAGGGTCGAACCGCTGCCGCTCGCAACGGTGCTGGGACTTGCGGCCAAGGTCACCGCCGGAGCAGGCGCGGTCACCGAGACCGTCGAGGACTGCGAGGCGCTGCCGCCGGTACCGGTGCAGGTGAGCGTATAGGTCGTGCTGGCCGCTAGGGCACCGCTGGATTGGGAGCCGCTGATCGCTTTGCTGCCTGTCCAGCCACCGGAGGCGGTACAGGCGGTGGCGTTGCTGGACACCCAAGTCAAGGTGGTACTGCCGCCGCTCGTAATGGTGCTTGGGCTCGCGCTCATGCTCACCGTCGCGCTCGGAGTTTTGCTGACGGTCACTGTGGCGGACTGCGCGGCGCTGCCCCCCTGACCGGTGCAGCTCAGCGTATATGTCGCGCTGGCGGTCAGTGCGCCGGTCGATTGGCTGCCCGTCACGGCCTTCGCGCCCGACCAGCCGCCCGAGGCGGTGCAGGAGGTGGCGTTCGTCGCCGTCCAGTTCAATGTCGCACTGCTGCCGCTGGTGATAGCGCTCGGACCCACGCTCAAAGTGACGGTGGGTGCGGCTGCCTTGATGGAGACCGTCGCGGATTGGGTCGCGGTGCCTCCGGCTCCTGAACAGGCCAGGGTGTAGGTGGCATTGGCGGAGAGAACGCCCGTCGACTGCGATCCGGTCAGGGCCTTCGTGCCCGACCAGGCGCCGGAAGCGGAACAAGAGGTCGCATTGGCGGAAGTCCAGGTCAGCGTAGAGCTCGTGCCGCTGGCGATGGTGCTCGGGGCTACAGAGATACCGACCGAGGGCGGCGTCGCACTGACCGACACCGTCGCGGATTGGGCTGCAGTGCCCCCAGTACCGGTGCAGGTCAGGGTGAAGGTCGTGCTCGCCTTCAGCGCACCCGAGGATTGCGAGCCGCTGACAGCCTTGGTCCCGGACCACCCACCTGAGGCGGAGCATGAGGTGGCGTTCTTCGCAGCCCAAGTCAGCGTCGTGGAAGCACCCGAGGTGACGGTGCTGGGAGCGGCAGTCAGGGTGACAGAAGGCGCCGAGGCCGAGACGGTGATGGTGGCCGATTGGGTCGCGGAGCCGCCAGTCCCCGTACAGGTCAACTCATATTCGGTCGTGTTGGACAGCGCAGCCGTTGACCAGGTGCCACTGGTGCCGACGGCGCCCTGCCAGCCCCCGGAGGCCGTACAGGCGGTCGCGTTGGTCGAACTCCAGCGCAGGCTGGACGTGCCGCCAGCGGCGACGGTCGTCGGCGACGCCGACATGATGATCGTCGGGACAGGCGAGGTCACGACGACCTCCGCCGATTGCGAGGCTGACCCGCCGCTCCCAGTGCAGGTCAATGTGTAGCTGGTGTTCGCGGTGAGCGGACTGGTAGCTATCGTACCGCTCATCGGCTGGCTGCCGCTCCATCCGCCTGAAGCCGTGCAGGATTTCGCGTGGGTTGCGCTCCACTGCAAAGTCGTCGCGCTACCCTTGGGAACGCTGGCGCTCTTCGCGACCAGAGTCACCGCCGGCTTCGCCGTGTCAGTGGAGGCAGTTGTCGCTGTGCTGACGCTGGAAGGGCTCGAGGCCTCTGTCTCCGCGGATGATGATTCACCACAGGCCGCCAGCGCCGCAAATGCCGCACACCCGAGTGCCCAGCGCAATACCCGCCAAACCTCGGCGGAATGCGATATTCGGCGGTTGCTGCTGAGTTGACTACCGCGCCCGGTATCCGAAGATGCTTTCGATCCAAGGCGGGGGCTGCGACCAACTAAGCTCATCAGGCGTCTCCGTCACAATCTTCCATGGCACCCGCTGCAGATATTCTCTTTAGGGCAGGGTGTGGTGCTTATCTCGGCAGCGGGATAATCGATTGCTTCTTCGGATCTGCCAACCTGTCGCAATTCGCGTACTTGTACCCGTTGCTTGTCGCTGATTGGAGGCACTTCCGTGCGGTTCATTGCTTATGTTCAAAAGCGGATTGAACAGCCGCCAACCTGGGCACGTCGGGGCAAGCCCCAAATCGGAGCGCATGATCGGCAAGAGTGTCGACAGAGTACGCGCTCAGGCTCGAGCGCTAGCCGCATTGAAACGCGGCTGGCTTAGTTTCTGGCTAAGTGCGAGGCCACTCGTTTGGCCGCAAATCGGGCGCCAAAGGCGAATCGCAGAAGAGGGCCGAAGCTATTGGCGGCGGCCGCTCCGACAAAATAAAGCCCGAGTACCGACGATTCGAATTGGCGGTTCAAGACCGGTGCTTCAGCCACCGTGCGCACTTGTGCCTGCAATGATTGATCAATGAATGACAATCGCGATACGGCAGCCTTGTATCCGGTCGCTGCGATGACGTGATCTACTTCGAGCCGCATGTCTTCCCGCCCAGGCCGGCGCAACACGAGGCGCGCCTTGCCGTTGACCGAGTCGGCGCCTGCGATGGTGGTACTCAAATGCATCGGTATCCGTCCATCGACCGCGTCGCGCGTGAACCAGCAGGGGGCAGGTCCCAAATGGCGTTTGACTACTTTGACGCGGAACGAACTCGGCATCGCATGGAAAACCAGCGGAATGTCCGTGCACATGCGCGAACGCCAGCCGATCCCCAGGCCCGATCGCGGTGCCTTCAGCCTTTCCAGCAGAAGGCGCGGCTCGTTCGGTGGATCATGAAATTGGATCGCCGCTCGCCGGGCGACTAGCTCCACTTCGGCACCGGCTTGAAGGAGAAGCGCTGCTATGTCGACGGCGGACGCGCCGGCGCCCAATACTGCGACTTTCCGGCCCTTGAAACCGCTCAAATCGCTGTGCTGGGAACTGTGGGAGACCATTGAACCGGGAATGGACGAGAGTTCGGGGGGCAGGTGGGCAAAGCTGACTATGCCGGCGGCAACCACGACCCGACGTGCCCGCGCCGTTTCCCCGGTCGTCGTCGTCAGTTCGAAGACTCCGGCAGACTGCTTGAGGGAGGTGATTTGCACGTTTTCCAGTTGCGGCACGTAGCGTCGCTGGAATTCCAGGCCGTAGCCGATAAAGGTCTCGATGGCCACCGGAAGGCCGATGTGCGCATAGGGAATCGCCCGCTCGGCACAATGAGCTTCGAGCGTGAACTCGGAGCCCGGATCGTGCAGATTCGAGGCGAATCCTTCTGATTTTAAGTGCATTCCCTGAGGCATGTGATGTGACCAGGAACGCATGGGTGAGCCGAAAATCCGCACGCTGTGCCCATACGGCCGCAGGCAGGCGGCCAGCGACAAGCCATAGGGGCCGGCCCCGATGATGGCGATGTCCGCGGTGGTCATTGTCAAAATGCGCTCCAAATAAGCTAGGCCGGTCTTTGGGCTAGCAGCCCTTCAAGAAAACCGGGGTTCGAACACAATGCGAGCAAGGCGCTGAAAGTATACTGTTTCGACCCCTTGAGCACGGCCGCAGTCAATAGTTGCGAAGGCGCTCACATCAGGGGGCGGAGTTCAAAAAGATAGACGGGTTCGTCAGGTCAATGCATCGTTCCTCGATTAGGCTGCCACAAATAAATTGCGATTCTGGTCACGTTTAAGCCGCATCGTGATGTCAGAGGAATCGTGGATTATGGTAAATGACGTTCGCCGCCATGTAGGGGTCTATCCCGGTGACAAAGGCGGATCACAGGATGAAGGTCACATTGCATTGATCAGATCGCTTTGAATAATCAGCCGTCGGTTATGTTGTTGGCTGCCAACTGGTGGCCCTTGTCGGCGCGACTGGCTGCGGCGCTGCACAGGCTCGGCTGCACGGTGAGCGCTCTGTGTCCCCCGAAACACCCACTGACCTATGTCTCGGGAATTCGCCGTATCTACCATTACGGCGGAATATTTTCGCTCGCCAGCCTGCGACGTGCTTTGCACGACTGCCAGCCGGATATCCTCATTCCCTGCGACGATGGAGTGGTGGCGCAGCTGCATGCGCTGCACGGTCTCGATTCGTCCCTCAGATCTCTGATTGAGCGTTCCTTGGGCCCCCCGGAGAGTTATCCGGTGGTCGATAACCGATACCGCTTTCTCTCTGCGGCGATCGGCCTCGGCATACGGGTGCCGAGGACACAGGGAATCGCCGCAGCCGAAGATCTGGCGACATGGCATGAAAATGTCGCGCACACGGCCGTACTCAAAGTGGATGGGGAAGCCGGAGGGCACGGTGTCAGGATTTCACGCACGCTGGATGACTCGCTCGCCGCATGGCGCAAGCTGCGTTCGCCTCACAACGTCCTGGCCGCGTGGAAGCGGCTCGCCATCGACCGCGACGTGCTCTCATTGTGGTCGCGGCGGCAGAAGAGCCCGCGCGAAGTAATCGTTCAGGAGTACATACCGGGTCGCCCCGCGAATGCGATGCTGGCATGCTGGCGCGGCGAGCTCTTATCCATGATGTCGGTCGTAGTTGTCGCAAGTGAGGGGCCGACGGGTGCGGCAACGATTGTCAGAGTCATTCAGAACGTAGACGTGCGAAATGCCGCCGAACTCATTGTGTCCAAGTTAAAGCTTACGGGTTTCTATGGATTGGATTTCATCTTGGAGTCCAGGACCGGCACGCCTTACTTGATCGAGATGAATCCTCGCTGTACTCAGCTAGGGCATATCGAGTTGCCGGCCGAGGGAAGCCTCGCAGGCGCTTTCAGCGCGGCTTTGCGCGGGGAGCCGCGTCCGCGAATTCAGAATCCGGTGCGCAAGGAGACGATTGCTCTTTTTCCCCAGGCTCTTGCGGCGGGCGAGATGTGCCGCCCATACATCGACGCGAGCCATCACGACCTGCCTTCCGAGGAGCCCCAACTGATGAGCGAGCTGCTGTTAAAATCATGGCCGCAGCGCCACTGGGCTGCTCGTCTGTATCATGCATTCAATCCGCAGAACCGGGCCGAACCGATTGTATTCGAGAGGCTCGAGCACTTCTCAAATGTGCCTTCCGTATAGCTTATGAGCGCTCGACCTTTCGTTGACGGCGAGAACGAACCTGTCGCTAGCTTGGCGGATGCGGTTTATTTCGACTCCGGCCCGCATCGGCTTTTTGGCTGGCATCATGGGCCTGCCGTAGGCAAATCGGCGAATATCGGCCTGGTTGTCTGCAAACCCTTCGGCTACGAGTCAATTTGTGCACATCGCAGTGTCCGAGCCTTCGCCGAAGCGGCGGCGGCCCTCGGCGTGCCGACGTTGCGATTTGACTATGCAGGTACCGGCGATTCCTCGGAAATCGACGCCCAGGCCGATCAAGTGGCCACGTGGACCCAGGATGTCATTGCCGCCGTCGCCGAGCTGCAACGACGTACCGGCGTGCAGCGCGTCTATGTCCTCGGGTTTCGCCTCGGGGCATTGCTGGCGGCGCTTGCGGTCAACGAGTGCAAGGCGATAGCCGGTCTAATTCTCATCTCACCGATCGTCAGCGGTCGGCGATATCTGCGGGAGCTGCGCACGACGCGAATGGCGGGGTTGATCGGCACAGAGTCCCCGGATACGCAGGTAAGCACCGGTACGGTCAACGCGGCCGCGGGCTCGATGGAAGTCAGCGGCTTCATGTTCTCCGCGGCGACGCTTGCGGCGCTCGAACGCGTCGATTTGAAGACGCTGGGCGCGCTGCCCGTCGCCAACATGCTCATCATCGATGGTGACCGGATGCCCGTGGCGCGTGCATGGGTCGAAGCGCTTTCCCAGCTCGGCACTCCGCCAACGCATCGGTCGTTACCGGGCTTGGTGGAGATGATCATGACCGCGCCGCAGTTCGCGAGCATCCCACAGGAAATGATTGTCGCGATGTGCGAATGGCTGACGCCTCTGCTCAACACATCAGCTACTGCCGAGAGAGAGGGTATGCGCCACGGGGATCGCGTCATCGCGCCACCGATTATGGCGATGGATTTGGCCGGAGTCACCGAGCGCCCGGTGTTTTTCACATCCCAGGCGATGTTGTTCGGCATCGTCAGCGAACCGCCGCCGGGCGAGATATCGCGTCGCGCAGTCATTTTGGTCAACGCCGGTGCTGATTACCACATTGGTGCAACCGGCATGTACGTTGGATTCGCGCGGCGCTGGGCCAGGCGCGGGTGCGTCGTCTTGCGCATGGATCTGGCGGGTCTTGGGGACAGCGCCACGCGCCCAGGCCGGCCGGGCAACGAAGTGTTTCCGCCCGCGGCGGTCGATGATATTCGAACCGCGGTCGAGTGGGTGCGGACCCGATACGGCGTTAGCGACGTCACCCTCGGTGGTGTGTGTTCCGGCGCCTATCACGTGTTGCGTGCCGCGGTCGCCGCCGTTCCGGCCAATCGAATACTGATGATCAATCCGGAGGTTTTTTTCTGGAACGAAAGTATGAGCATCCACGATGTTCAGCTCGTGGAGCTCGTCGGCAAGAAGGCTCACCGCGGCAAGAAGTTTTCCACGGAGACATTGAAGAGGCTGCTGAGCGGTGACATCAATGTCCGCTATATCTTGAAAACGTATTGGGGCAGGTTATCGCTGGCCCTGGAGTCGAACCTTCGTAACCTCGCTCGTTTCCTGCACATCCGCCTTCCCAACGATCTAGGCTCGGAACTTCAAGAGGTTGACGCACGCGGAGTGCGGATGGTGTTTGTGTTTGGGCGCACTGAGCGTGGAATTGCGCTTCTTAAAATGCAAGCCGGCATCTCGCTCGGACGCCTCGGTGAACGCTGCCGCATGCATATTATCGATGGCGCCGATCACGTATTCAGTAAGTTCGACTCGAGAACGACTCTTGAAGCAATACTCACTGATGAGCTGTTCTCGCCATAGAACTCGAGTCGCCTGCGGTGGCTACAACTTTTTTGCACTGGGTATGCGCGAGCGGGCCGAAGGAATGTTCCGGTTTCGCTTCCACAGTATGCTGTGGTGCACGAGGTCGCGAATATAATAGGGAACTCCCATGTGCTGCCGCCGTCGCACTATCCGCTTCAACGAACCCAGCAAATGGGCGATCACGGCGACAACATCGATAGCCATCGCCCGCGGGATTCCGAACGTGACCGCGAAGTAGCGCCGCCGCGACTCGAACCAATGCGAAGGCATTCTTAAGTTGTTGGGATTTGTGCTGAAGCCGCCGATGTGCATGACCCGGCTTTCGGGCACGTACCAGGTGGCAAAGCCTGCCGATCTCGCACGCCGACAGAAGTCCGTTTCCTCGAAACAGAGGAAGTAATTCTCATCCAAACCGCCTATGGCCTCGAGCACCTGGGGTCTGATCATGACCGCTGCTCCGCTGATCCAGTCAACCTGCTCCTCGGATCGTGTCATGGATCTCACGGTAGTCCACGATTGCAGCAAGCGCGTCAGCAATCGAGATTCGAGTCCCTGGATCAGTTCGGTCACCAGGGTCGGAAAACGAAACGCGATCGGCCAGTCGCTTCCATCCGCGCCTTCAAAACTGCACCCTGCAATCCCGACCTTGGGGTGAGCCTCCAGGAAGCGAACCAGTGAGCCAACGGCACCGCGCCGTGCCTGTGTGTCCGGGTTCAACAAAAAGACGTACGACGGAGTGCCTGATGCATAGGCTTGCACAATGCCGAGGTTATTTCCGTACGCGAAGCCGCCATTGATGGGCGCCAGTACCGGGGTAACCCAGGAGGTCCAGTCAAAATGCTGCAGCGCCTGCACAATTTCCGGCATATCTCCCGACGCATTGTCGACGACCACCGCCCTTACGTGCAGTCCCGGTGTCGCCCGCTCGGCCGCCAGGGATCTGAGGGCTTCGACGGTCAATTTAGCGGATTTGTAGCTGACGATGATTACGGCGACATCGATTGGGGACGCCAGGGGAACTGATGCAGAATCAGCCGAATGGGCGCGAAAGGGTTCCGAGTTGCTTGCTGTGCGGAGCATGTTCAAATTCAGTCAAGGCCCAGATTTACATAACTCAAGGATTCTACAGGGAAAACAGCGCGCCGGTCACTAGATCGGCCCGGTGTTGCTGCCGCCCCGAATCGTTGGGATGAGCCCAAGTTGGCAACATGGCAATTTCCTCCTACCGGGCGGAAAACTAGCATGATTATGTGACGAATCCTGCAAGACCCGAGAATGCTCCTGATTTTGACCCCTTAGATACTTCAGAGGAGGTAAAATTCCAGGGAGATTCGGAGATTTCTGATACCCGTCATTCGCTTCATCCTGACCCTTTTGGGCCGCCCTGCGAGTAGCGATCTCGCCCCCAAGGTTGCAGTGCCCACATGGCACGAACCTTTCGTTTATGCTGCTTGACAGATTTAGATACCAAAGTGGGTAGGGAGAGAGGCTTGGATGATCAGCCTAAGCTGCGATCGGACAGTCTTCTCACTCGGAGACCGCATTTCCGTCTGCTTGGGAACGAGCTTTTCTTCATGGCTTCAAAGGAACCGTGCAAGCGGTTTTCGGAGGCCGAAGTCAGGTTCTGGGATCTGATCCAGCAAACGCAGAGTGTGAAGGCGATACAGGAGGCATGCGGGGAGGATGCGGATTCCTTGATCCGTGAGTTCCTGCGAAACGATTTTTGCGAGCTGATCGAACCCACCTTTCCGAGCGGTCGACGGCGGGTGCTCGTCATCGAACCTCATGCAGACGATGCGGCACTGAGCGTCGGGGGCGTCATGTGGCTCCGGCGCCTTGAATGCGTCTTCGTAGTCGCCACCCTGGCGAGCCGCAGTAACCACACGCTTTATCACGACATGGGCCTTGATCATTTTGATATCGAAGAAGTCAGCGACATGCGCCGGCGCGAGTCGGAGCTGTTCGTTCGGATGATCGGCGGCGAGCATCTTTCCGTGGGATTGACGGACGCCGCCTTACGCTACCGCGACGCCAATTGGACTGTGGATTACTTCCGGCGGCATCGTATGTCGGTCCGCACGGCAACCTCGCGAATGGCGGACGACGAGGAAAAGAAACGATGGGCAGCGGCGGTGCGGCGCCTCTTGACGGATATTCCGTCGGCGGAAGTGTGGATTCCGTTGGGCGGTCCGCACACCGATCACATGCTCACCATCGATGCTTGCTGCGAAGTGTTCCAGTCCGATCCATCGCTGGCCGCCGGCCGGACCTGGCGCGTGTACCAGGATGTGCCCTATTTCTCGACCTATTCTCGCTGCATGACTGATGCGATCGAGGCTTGGAAGGGCGCCGGCGTGATCATGAAACGGGAATTGATTCCCATCGATGCAGCATTTGATCGGAAATTGAGGCTGGCGTCGGTTTATGCCTCGCAGAATATCGCAGCGATGCGCAAGGACATCGAGGTGAGTGCGCGCGCCTATCGGCCGGCAGCGGAATACGCCGAGATTCTCTGGACACTAAGGCGGCTGCCCGATAATTTTCAACCGTCGGCGATCATGGCGGCGAAAATGGCGGAGCCGGATCGGCAAGAAGCGGTTGCCCGGTGGGTGTCCGCCAACTGGGAAGCGGAAATCGTGCGTGTGCTGCTCCTGACGCCGACGGGGAATTGGGCAACCGATCTGAAACTCCTTTGCCGCGCGTTTCCGAGAGCGCGGTTCGAGGTGTACGTTACGCATGCCGCGGTCGCGGAAGTAGGCGACGCCCCATCCGATCGAGTGCAAGTACGAACAGTAATGAAGGGTACGCTCTCTTGGATATCATTGAGCCTGCGGTTTGCCTTGGCGATGAAGGCATCGCCGACACTGTTTTTTACGGGAGACCGGCGGGCGCGCGTCGCTCGCTTGCTTTCGGGATTGTGGTTTGCCAGCGATACTTTGGTGGTTGCGTCCATGGATAGTTTAATGAATGCGCTGCGGGCACGGCGAGATTCATTGTCTCTAGGCATGGTGAACTGATGCCGAATCAAGGGGAGCCGCAATACGTAGGTGACAGTGCCGCGATTGTATCCATGACTGCCGTCGTGGTCATCGGGCGAAATGAGGGAGATCGCTTACGCAGATGTCTGGCATCGGAGGTTCGCCAGGCGCCGCTGGTTGTCTATGTCGATTCGGGTTCTACCGATGGTTCCGTCAGCGTTGCCAAGTCGCTGGGTGCGGAGGTTGTCGAACTCGATCCCAGCAGGCCTTTTACCGCCGCCAGAGCACGCAACGAAGGCTTCAAACGATTGCGCGACATGCGCCCGGAGTTGAGTTTCGTTCAGTTTGTGGACGGCGATTGCGAGCTGTGCGCCGGTTGGCTGGCGAAAGCCGCACAGTTCCTGGGCGATCACGAAGACGTAGCGGCAGTGTCGGGCTGGCTGCGTGAGAAATATCCGGAGAATTCCATTTACAATACTCTTTGCGACATTGAGTGGGATACGCCGGTCGGCGAAGCCAAGACCTGCGGGGGCATTGCGATGTTCCGCGCCAGCGCGTTCGAGCGTGTGCAGGGGTTTAGAATCGACCTGATCGCCGGAGAAGAACCGGAGCTTTGTGTGCGTGTGCGGGCCTTGGGATGGCGGGTGTGGCGCGTTGTCGATGAAATGGCGCTGCACGATTCCGCAATGTTACGGTTTGGCCAATGGTGGAAACGGTCGCTGCGCGCCGGTCATGCGTTCGCACAAGGCGCGGCGTTGCACGGCGCGTCCCCCGAACGGCACAATGTCCGAGAATCGTACAGCGCATGGTTCTGGGCTTTGGGGATACCGATATTCGCATTTCTGGCTACCGTGTTGCTCGGCCCCGTCGGCTTGCTCACGTTCGCAGTTTATCCGATCCAGGTGGTGCGTCTGGCTCTACGCGGCAGGCGATCAGCACGCGAGAATTGGCTGAATGCCGCATTCCTTGTGATCGGAAAGTTTCCCGGAATGCTGGGTCAGCTCCAATATTTTGCGCGCCGCAAGTTGGGTCGACCATCGCGCTTGATAGAATACAAATGAAGAAGATCTGACCGAACTGCCCGGGCCACCGCTGTTTTTGCAGCGCCCGTTTCTTCAGTTGAAGGGACGGTTTCGACTTTGAGGGTGAAAGAGACGGCGGAATCTATTTTGTAGTTAGTCAGTATTGCAGTTCGTGAAGCCAGGGGAAACACCGGTCGTGCGGCTCTTAAAGACCGCCAGTGCGAGCGCGGACTGGGCAAGATATTCATTCTGCGAAACCAATGTCCACCGCGCAGCCAGTTCTGACCGATGGGCTGCCATGAAATCATCGAGCGCCTGATATGCTTCCATGTGCGCGGCTGGATGAGTTGCCAGGAACTGCAGTTCCTCTGCTGATAACTGCTGGTCGTGGGCGAGAAGCAAAGTGCGCGCGTTCAGGTCGCAGAGTTTCACAGATGCGCTTCCTATTTGAGACCCGACCAAATGGGCCGTGTTTTGTGCGGTGACGTACTGCCGCAAGCCGTTACCGTAGTAGTAGGTCAGCGCAAAATAGATTGATGGGGCGTCGTTGAGATACAAGACAATGGAGTTGCTAGGACCCGCGCTGCCGACGGTGGTCTTAATGACGGTGGAGCGCGTATGTCCGTAAATCTCACCCTCGAGGGCCAGCCGCATTGCTCCAAAACAATCTGCCGCGGCGATAACGCCGATGCACACGACGGTGGCTGCGCGAATGGAGCGATTTGCGTGGTTCAGCGCGGTGGCGGAGAGCAGGGCGATCACAGGCAGCGCCCACACACTATACGATGGAGTAAACGCCTTGAACGCATGCGTCGCCAGGCCAGCGACCGCGGTTAGAGTGAGATTCACGATAAGGAATAGAAACAGTTGCTTCGCACGTCGATTGGATCCGGGAATCACGGCGAAAATGATGAGCGTCAAACCGGCCAGCAGGGCCGCCGCCGACAGGCCCGGGATTCCAAGCATCGATTGGTGGCTGAATAATCTATATACGAGCCTGATCAGGTCGTGAATTCGTACGCTGAACGGCGAGGCCGCTACAGCGTCGCCGACAGCGCCTACGGCGGAGATATTTACGGCGGCAAGAACGATCGGCACCAGCGCAACAATGCTCAGGAGACAAAACAGCATCGGCCAAGCGCCCTGCCGCACAACCCTAAAGCCGGCTGCACGCGACCCCCCAAGAAAATCAAGAAAATAACATGCAAACAGGCACAAAACGGCACCCACTGAGATCAAAATTCCAAAGAAATGGGTATAAGAACACAGTGTAGCCGAGAGCGCGAATGCCCACAGATCCCAACCGGAGGGTGCGGGTCTGGCGGCGAGCAGCCGCAAGTAGCAGTGAATTAACAGGGTCGAGAAAAGAATGAATGCCGCGTACGCCCTGATCTCCGCGGCCTCTATGACGAAGTTCGGCGAAAGAGCCAACAAAGCCGCGCAGATGAATGCGCAACGACGGTCGAGATGTTCTCGGGCGACCGCAAATAGGACGAGAATCGAGGCAACCGAGAGCGACACCGACAAAAGGCGCAGCGTCAGAACGGCGTTGCCGAATGCACGTATCCATGCGGTGCCCAGCCAATAACTAAGAGGCGGCGTGCGATCGAGTGGTAAGGCAAACGCGTGCGGCAGGTAACCTGCCAACCACCGCAACTGATCGACAAACCCCAAGCTCAACCCGCTCAATTGGGTGGCTTCATCCGTCCATACGCTTTGTCGCTTAGCAAACTCAATTGCCGTTAGCCCGAACAGCGTGACAACGCCGACTAGCGCAACGGTCCAACTTGATTGTGCGAATTTGACGGTCGACCTGTCACCCACCGCCGTCGCTCCCGCGTGGTCGGTAGTGTTTTCCCTTGAAGACAATGAACTTCAACGCAACAAAATTCACAACTGTCGCGACCGCAATTCCGCCGAGGGATGCGAGCTGCGGCATCAATCGCGGGAATAAATCGAGCAGGAATATTGCGATGAGGTAGTTGGCCATGGCCCCAAAGGAGACGGACACGAGATACCTCAAAAATTGCGTGGGCATGTGGCCGCTCTTCGAGTGTGAAAATGTGAAGCGGCGATTCAAAAGGAAATTGGTGCATATGGATATCAAGATCGCGCCCGCAATGCTGACATCGGCGCTTAATCCGGCACGCAGCAGGGCCGTAACGCCGAGAATGTTGACCAGTACTCCGCTCGCGCCGACCACGATGAACTGAGCCACCTCGCTCCAGGTGCCGTACTTGTACAAAAAGAGGCGGCGAATATGCTGGAGATAACGCAGCTGTTCCCCCAGGCTAAGCTTGCTTTCACCGTGAATTCGATCCGTAAACTCAATCGGTACTTCCGAAATTCTCTTGCAATTGCACTTGACCAGCAGCTCTAAGCCGATCTTGTAGCCGATCGGATTGAGAAAGTTGGCTTTCGCGTAGGTGGTCCTTTCGAGTGCGAAAAAGCCGCTCATCGGGTCCTTGATGGACGTGAACGGGCGTGCAAGTAAGGTGGCGACGCGGCTGTTGAGCCAGCGGAATACACCCCAGTTGTCGTCGGTGACGCCGCCCTCTGTGTACCGGGATCCGACGACGAAATCAGATCCCTTGCTAAGTGCGTCCAGCATTTCCGGAATGGCCTCGGGAGGGTGGCTGAGGTCAGCATCCATCACGACGATGGTGTCCCCCGAGGTGCATCTCAACCCCTCCAGCACGGCGGGACTCAATCCGCGGTCGGTAGTTCGCACGATCAAACTGACCCAGGGGAGGTTCAGTCGTTGGATCGTTTCCTCGGTCCCGTCCCGACTGTTGTCATCGACTATAGTCAGGTGCAGGGCGTGTGAGTCTCTCAGGACACTCAACCGCTCGATCAGAAGGGGAATGTTTCGCGCTTCCCTAAACGTCGGGACGACTACATCAATGGTGCTCGCGCGGGTGGTCATTTCTGAGTCCTGTAACGGTTTGACTTGGTCCGCCCGCACTATAATTGGGCGCATCCACCGCGGCTGTGCAGCATTGCACAAAGCAGGCTCGAACTCCACTCACATGACCGGGCTTGCGGGTCAGAATCTACAATGGTCCCACTAGTACGCGTTGCGGTCGTACGCCACGGTCAGCGCCGTTCGCGCCAGGATCTTTAAATCCAGCCATAGCGACCAATTCTTGAGGTAGTCGAGGTCGTATTGGACTCGTTGCTGCATCTTGTCGATG
>Ga0302324_100016116_pt1 | contig 14922 bp, 13 predicted proteins | sample Palsa_T0_1_FD_201949 | JGI IMG/M metagenome (GOLD analysis project Ga0302324, IMG submission 201949) | Peat permafrost microbial communities from Stordalen Mire near Abisko, Sweden - Palsa_T0_1 | ecosystem: Environmental > Terrestrial > Soil > Palsa > Peat permafrost | place: Sweden: Abisko...
GGGCCGCAGCCCCGACTGCACGATCCCCGCGCGAATCGACGCCGCACCCATTTCCATCGACGCGTCCGATGCCTCGATCAAGGAAGTCACCCTAACGTTTGCGGCAGTAGAGTGCCACAAAGAATAAGAGGAATAAGTCGGCTGGTTCCCGTCGGGAAAGAAATCAAAAGCGCCACCCTCAGTCCTGCAAGAGTGGCGCTTTCAAATGTAAGTGGAATTACGAATACGTACGTAGCTTAGCGGAATCTCCCCCTGAACCCTCCGTAGTATCCGCGGCCAAAACCGAACCCCAAATACAGCGGACCCGGGTAGAATCCCCATCCCCCGTAAGGATAGAAGTAGGGATTATACGCATACGGGTATCCGTAATAAGGAGGAGGCGCCTGCGGTGAATACGCACCCTCCCTAGTAAATCTCTGCGGCCTCTGCGAATTCACTCCCGCGCTGTAATCCGCCTGCCCGACGGGATGGAATGCTACTCTACTCTTTTCGGTTGAGATCGTTACAGGCGCCTGCAACTGAAACGTCAAAAGCGTCTCCGGCGGGATCACCGTAGGCTTCCCATGCGTAGTAATCACCCCAAGCCCCGCGATCGCTCCAATTCCCGCTCCCACCGCCGCGCCTTGGCCGCCGGCGGCTATGGCGCCGATTACGGCTCCGGTGCCGGTGGTGGTTCCTACCACGCCTACGTCATGGCCGGTGTCTCTGCCGGCGGAGGATTGCGCTAGCTGCGTTTGGATGGGCAGAAGCTGACCGTCTACGAAGGTGAGTTCGCTCAACTGCAGGCCTAGCTGCGTGGTGCCATGATTCTTTTGCACCATGGTTACGCGCCCTAGGACGCTCTGGCCGCGCTGTGCGACTACCCAGCCGTTGACTACGATGGGTTGCGCTAGGGTGGCGTTAAATCCGTCTCCAGGCAGGTTGCGGCTTGTGGAAATCCACTCATTTGTCCGGACCTGGACGACTGTTCCTGCGGGCAGCGTTAGTTCGGACGGCAACGGTTGGTTTGCGGGCGCCGCATTCGGAGGCTGGGTATCCTGTGGAGCCGCCATCTGTGGGGCGGGCGCGGGAACTGGATTGGATTCCTGCGGAACGTCATTGGGCGAGTTCTGAGCTTGCTGTCCCGATGCCACCGGGTAGCCCGGCAGGTTTCCCTGGCTCTGCTGCGCTGAGGCGGGCAAACCCGCAACACCAAACACGAAAGCGAGAGTGCCGATTCCTGCAATTTTCCATAAGGACTGAATTTTATTGACTTCGTTGTATTTCATGATCGCTCCTTCCCCGTGCGGCTGGCAACGCCCGCCGGCAGGCATAAATGGACTATGAACAAACCCCAGATTCCCTTCTAATGATGACACAAGCGTCAAATGAGTTGTCCCATGTCTTCCGCGTGGTTCCTTTTGGGGCACTGTTTGGGGCACCCGCGTTCCGCCCCAGGCTAGCACACGATAAAACAGATGAAGAGTACGAAACAAGTTCGTTAATCTTGCGGATAACCGTAGTACTTTCGTACCGGTAAATACCTCAACTTTTCGCGCAACTCTCTATTGAGCCCCGTGTTTAGTGGACTGATTGCGCGGGACCGTTTTTAAGTCCTAGAAGGCTTGGGCCCGCCGTTATCATAATTTTTCCTAAATCTAAATTCATTGGGGACAGGTGTGTCTCCCAGGAGAGAAATATGCATTCCAAGCTGATTCGTTTCATCGCAGTATTAGCCATCGCAGCGGCCCCTCTGCTTACGGTGGGCTGTGGCGGAGGTTCTACTTCCAGCAGTTCCGACTCGACACCAACTCCCGCAGTGCAGACCGGCAACGTCAGCATGATGATTAGCGACTCCGCCGCCGAGGACTGGGCTACCATCGGCGTGAAGATCGAGGCCATTTCCCTGATTCCGCAGGGTGGCGGCACGCCGGTGAACGTCTACACGGCGCCCAGCCCGGCGCCCATCATCAACCTCGTTCAATTGGATCAGCTGAGTGAAATTTTAGGGAACCTGACCGTCGCCGACGGCACCTACACTGGGGCTACGCTCACAATCGGCGGCAATCCTGGAGATGTGTTGCTCACCGCATCCGCCGATCCGGAGACGGGATTCGCCGGCACCGCGGGCGCCACCGTGCCCTCGAATCAGATCAACATCCAGGGGGCCACGGGCAGCGCCGGAAGCCTCACCGTTCCGGTAACAGTGAACTTCGTTTCTCCGTTAGTGGTAACGGCGAATTCGAATAACGCCCTGGACCTGGAGTTCGACCTGGCGCATCCCGCTTTCATCGTGGGACACGTGCCGGTGACCAGCGGCGGCACCACCATGTGGGGCGTCAATTTCAACGGTCCCGTGCGGCACCATCCGATTGCCGACCTTACGCGACTGGTTCTTCGGCACGCGTATGGCAGCGTCACAGCCGTTTCTTCGGACAATACCTCCATCACGATCACCCGGGAGTTCCCGACGGAGCCGCCGGTGAATCCCGAAACCGCCGTCGCCAGCACGCAGAGTCTTCAGATACTCGCGGATTCGACCAACGGCACGATTTTTTACGATGTAGACGCCAAGACGAACACGGTGATCCACAACTTCTCGGCGCAGTCGGCTTCCATCGTGGGCAAGAACGTCCGCATCGCTGCCCGCTACCAGTCGAACGGAACGCTCGTCGCCGTAAGGATCTGGGCGAGCAGCACGTTTAACAACGTTTGGGTGAGCCCGGAAGGCCACGTCCTGCACGTCAATACGACCACCGACGTCATCACCGTGCAAAACGAACTCGGCGCCGGCGTTCCGCTCACGGTGAACGCAAACACGGAGTTCTTCTTCCGCACTCCATGGAACGCAACCGCGGACGCCACTCCCATCGCCACCGGAACCGGCTTCCTGACCTCGCACAATTTCGTGCGCGGATTCAAGATCCATGCCAGCGTTGTGGATCCGCTGGCCTCTCCGCTCGTGGCGCAAACCATCGATATCGAGATCGCCCGGTTCGATGGCACCATTTCCGCCACCAGTTCGAGCGGATTCACCTACACCCGAAACTTTCATACCGCCGGTGACGACTACGCCGTGACGCTCGATTACATCTCGAGCAGCACGGCGAACGGCAACGATGCCAGCGGGAACCCCATCACCGGCTTCAAGTATTGGAATTTCACTTTTCCAACGGTGCTCACCGACGGCTCCGGCGTGGTGAATAGCTTCATCAGCGCCACCAACGGCGCCGTGAACTTCGGCGGAACTGTTGGAATCCTCAACGCCTATGGCGAGACCTACGCCATCTGGAACGATCCGGCCAGTCCGAATGCGTGGGCCGCTCCAGAGGTCGTTCTGATGCCCGTCACCGCGCCTCTCGGGACGGTTGCGTCCGGATACACGGTAGGCGCGGGGGGCTTTACGATGACGGTGCTGGGCGGGACAAACGCGGTCACGAATAGCCTCAGCACAACTTCCGGTTCAGCCACGCTGGTGTACCAGGTTGACCGCACCGGCAACATCGTGACGATCAGTTCTGTGGACATCACGACGACTGCGGGCCAGAACACGGTAACGAGCAACGTCGTGCCGGGAACCCCCGTGAAGGTGTTCGGAGTGCCCCAGGCGAGCGGCGCAATCAAAACGTACGTCCTGTTCTACTACACGGGCACGAAGCCGAGCATCTAGCTCGGCTCAGGCCCGGAATTCCCTGATATTCCGGGTTGCAAAAAAAAGGGCTATCGGAGGTTACGACCTCCGATAGCCCTTTCGTTTTTAGAGTTGCTCTTCTTCAGACTTGGTCTTCCGATCGACAGCGAGCGACTACGATGCCGACGGCGAAAAACAAGACCCACCCTTAAAGTGCAAGGGTGGGGCACCCGCAAAGTCTTACGGCACAAAAGCGGGAGTGATACCGCGATGCCCCGACAAGCCTACGCGTGCGGGCCCATGTTGGCCATGCGCTGCGCCATCGCGAGCAGCAGTTTTTGGCTGCGCGGGTTCATCCGGGACAATGCTTTCGCAAAAAGTTGAAGCTCCCGGTGATCCTTGCCGTTCTCGCCCCATTCAGCCATGCTGCCGTTCTTGGGCAGTGCGGGAGCCTTTACGGATTGCCCGTCGGTGAAGAAACGGTAGAGCGGAACATCCAGCGCCCGAGCGTACTTCACAAGCGTGCCTACCGACGGAACGGTATAGCCGTTCTCCACGCGCGACGTATAGCACCGCAGCAATCCCGTTCTTTCCTCGAGATCCCCCTGCGACAAATTCCTCTCCTCCCGTAGTTTACGCAATTTACGCCCGATTTCCATTGGCGTCTTCCCCCTTTCAATGATCAGTTCAGTGATCAGATTTGAAACATGGTAAATCCGCGAGGTCTTTACCGGCTTACCCCTAAGCCCGGTCCAGGCATCGCTGCACCTGACATGCCAAAAATGTGCTACTTGTACAGATTCTGCTTTTAGCCTCACCAATCAACACGGAAGGGTGCTGAAATGCCTAGGTTCGCTCAATGCAAAGCAAGCGCAGAAGATCGTCACCTGGGTGCGATCGAACCTCGCTTTGCCGGAGAAGCCGCGGCGATTCGCTTTTTATGCGTTTCCCGCCGGTCTTGACAGTCACCGGCAAGTCCGTCTGTCCTCTCGCCACGCCGTCCGTCGCGCTCTGAGAAATCGTCAGCGAGGAATCGTTCGATGTGTCATCGCTGAGATTCAGAGGCTCGGGCAACTCAAGCAAGGCGAGAGTGCAGAAAAGGACGCCGACCACGAGACTAACGGAGTATTGAATGCGCATAGATTGTTTATAACAATCTTACGAGAAGTGTAACCCTGTCAACCGATATTTGAAGCGCGAGCCGCAGGCGCGGAATGCCCCCTTTGCAATCCGCGTTCGCGGAGCTAATCTGGCTGGGAGCTTAAGGCGGGTGCGCGATGATCGTTCGAATTTGTGGAATTTGGAAACTTACGGTGTTGGGCGGGCTGTTGCTTCTCGGGCTGCCGCCGGTGCTTGCGGCGCAGGAAGCTTCCAAGGATTCGAAGGCTGCGGAGGCCAAGTCCTCCGATCAGAAATCCACGGATCAGAAGCCTGCGGACGCCTCCGTTCCCAAAGAGGAATCCTCCGTAACCGACCACACTATTCGCATCGGCGGGCAGACCATAGCCTACAAGGCAACCGCATTCACTACGCTGCTGAAGAACGAGAAGGACGAGCCTACTGCCATTATTTTTTCTGTCGCTTACACGAAGAGCGACGTTAAGGATCTCAGCCAGCGCCCCATCGCGTTTGTTTACAATGGGGGGCCTGGATCGTCCTCCGCGTGGCTGCACATGGGCGCGTTTGGTCCGCGCCGGGTGAGTACGCCGAATGCCGAGGCCGCGCCGCCCCCGCCTTATAAAGTGGAAGACAATGCCAATTCGCTGCTCGATAAGACCGATCTTGTGTTCATCGATCCGGTGGGCACCGGCTACAGCCACGCTGTGGGAAAAGCGCAGGACAAGGATTTCTGGGGCATCGACTCGGATGTGAAATCGTTCGCGCAGTTCATCAACACCTATGTGACGCGCAACAGCCGCTGGAATTCCCCGAAGTTCCTCATTGGAGAAAGCTACGGGACGTTTCGCTCGGCCGCGCTCAGCAACTATCTGCAGTCGAATAACGGCATGTACCTGAACGGAATTGTCCTCATGTCGACGGTTCTCGACCTCGGCACGCTTTCGTTCAACCCCGGCGACGACATGCCTTACATTTTCTACCTGCCGAGCTACGCGGCGACCGCCTGGTATCACAAAGTTCTGGAAGACCGGCCCGCGGACCTCAATGCTTTTCTGGCCGATGCCCGCCACTTCGCCTCCACTGAGTACGCATCGGCTCTGATGAAAGGCTCCAAGCTGCCCGAAGAGGAGAAAACAGCGGTCGTGAAGAAGCTGGCTCGCTTTACGGGACTCAGCGAGGATTACATTCGCAAAGCGAACCTGCGCGTCAACCTGCCGCAATTCATGGCGGAGCTTCAGCGCAGCCGCGGCCTGACCACGGGGCGCCTCGATGCGCGCTTCTCCGGGGCGCAAATAGACCTGCTGGCGGAATATGCCGCCTACGATCCCCAGGAAACGGCCATAACGGGGCCCTTCACCGCCGCCGTCTATAGTTACGTGCGCGACGAGCTGAAATTTTCCCAGGACAGAAAATACGAAGTGTTAAACGAGGATGCCAATGGCGAGTGGGATTGGAAGCATCATTCGGGCGAAAGTCACGGTTTCCCCGGCTCCCCTAACGTTGAAGGCGATTTGCTCCGCGCTCTCGTAGCGAATCCCCATTTGCACGTGCAGGCCGAAAACGGCCTGTTCGATCTCGCAACTCCGTTCTTCGCCACCGAATACACCATGGACCATCTCGAATTGCCTGCAAATCTCCGTTCGAACATTTCCCTGGAGTATTACGACGCGGGGCACATGATGTATCTTCGCGACGACAGCCTCGCTCAGCTCAAGGCCAATATCAGCGCGTTCATGGATCAATCTGAAAAATGAAACGCGGTGGCTCAGCTGGGTTCGAGTGTCTTGCTCAGCCGCCGAGGGAGGGAAGTCTGCCGGCGGCGCCGAAGAGAAAAATCGCGCCTACGATCAAGCTATAGCTGGCTGTTAACGCGACCACGAATCGCATCAGGCGCGGTTTCGCGGCGCTGGCCCCGAAAACCCCCACGGCCGAAGCGGTCATCAGGGTGTTCATCAGCAGGAGTCCGGCCAAAAACATCGCCAGGCCCAGAAACCCGCGTGTGAGTCCGCCGAGATTTGCGGCCAGCAGGAAGAGCAGCAACTGACTGGGCGTTTCGGCCCCCAGCCCGTGTATAACTCCGATCAGGAAGACGGACTTTCGATTGTAGTTTTCCCGCGCATTCCCCGGTTTACCGGCGTCGGGATTGAAGACTCTCTTGACTTGCCACGAAAGCCATTGAAAGCCATCGAGGAGAAGGGAGGCTCGCGACCGGGGCACAAACGCTGTGCCTTGCCTCAGCAGCGTTCTTAGAACGTAGACGCCGAGCAGGACCAGCGTCAATCCCACCGCTCGTTCGGCCCACGTGTCGATGCGTGGCGGCAGGGAGCGTTGAAACAGGATTACGGCGCCGCCCAGTGCGGCGACGGTGGAGGCGTGGCCCAGCACGTAGACCAGCCCCATGCGCATGCTCTTGGTGCGCGACGGTTCAACACTGGTTATGTCGGAGATCGCTGCGATGTGGTCATAATCGAAGCCGTGCCGGAAGCCGAGCACGGTGGCTGAAAGTAAAGCCAGTTGCAGCGCGGTGGGATGTGGGAACATGAGTTCAGTATGACGGGCTGGCAGATTACGCCCGAAGGCTTGCCCTTGTGCCAACTTTGTCACTATTCGTTTTCGTTGTCTAGCGAAGTCAGGCGCTCGGCGGCCTCGTGGATCCTCGGGTATAGCTGTTTCCGAAAATGCAGTCTTTCCTGTATTCCGCCTTCACGACGGCCTCCCCTAAGTTGGAGGTACTCAGCAAGCAATCGAGAGTCAGGGAGGGCGGATGGCCGTCTCCGAGCCCATGAGTGTTTTTGGCGTCTATCCCCACTTCCGCGCGTTGCGAACGAGCGTGGATGTGCTGAAATCCTTCGGTTTCCGCAATGAGGAAATCGGCGTTCTGTTTCCGGAACGCGCCGTCGCCAGCACGTTCTCCTTCGACAACCAATTGAAGAATAGTCAGAGTGGCGATTTCGTCCGGCGGATTGAGCCGGTGATCGAGCCTCTGATCGGCGGGCCGTGGGCTGGATTACCTACGTCAACGATTCCGAACCGGGCGCCCTGTTGGAAGCGCTGGCTGGCTTTGGAATTCCAGGCTCCGCCGCGGGCGGATACGAGAAACTTCTCCATCGGGGGGAACTGCTGCTGACGGTGCGGTCGATCGCGGCCGTGCTGACCGATCGCGCGGAGGGAGTTCTCCAGCGAACCGGCGCGCACCACATTTTGCGGGCATGCAGCACGGCTGCTCCGGCGCCGAAAAGCTTGATTCGTGCGGACATCGAGGTGAGGGCCGCTGCGCCGGGCCACTCGCGCGGCTGAGCTTTTTTGCCGCTCAGATGGCGCGGACGAGCTTGGCCACTTCGTCGAGCACGCGGCGGGTGGTTTCGGGTCGCGTGGTTTCGGAATAGACGCGCAGCATGTGTTCGGTGCCCGAGGCGCGCACCATCACCCAGCCGATATCGCCCAGGAAAATCTTGATGCCGTCCAGATTTTCGCGGCTGGCTACCGGCCAGTCCAGAAAATGGTTCAGCTTGGGCGCGGCGAAGTGCGCAAGCGCGCGTTCGGCTTGGCCGCTCTTGAGTGTGAGGTCCACGCGCCCGTAGTGATGATCGCCGAACTCGGCTTGCAGCATCTTCACCAGTTCGCCCAGATGTTTTCCGTGCCATGCCATCACTTCGGCGAGCAGCAGCGCGTTGACGGTGGCGTCGCGCTCGGGGAGATAGAGCTTGGTGCCGATTCCGCCGCTCTCCTCGCCGCCGAGCAGGATGTCTCCTTCGAGCATGCGGTCGCAGATGTACTTGAAGCCGATGGGCGTCTCCCACACTTTGCGGCCGAATTTCGCGGCGATTTTGTCGATCATCTTCGTGGTGGAAAATGTTTTGGCGACCTCGCCTGTGAGGCGGCGGGTTCCGGCGAGGTGCCAGAGCAAGATCGAGAAAATCTGGTGCGGCGTTACGAAGTTGCCGTCGCGGTCGATGGCGCCGATGCGGTCGGCGTCGCCATCGAGCGCAAATCCCGCGTCGTAACGGCCTTTGCGAACCGCCTGGCGCAGCGCTTCCACGTGCGGCTCGATGGGTTCCGGATTTACGCCGCCGAAAAGAGGGTCGCGCGTGCCGCGAATTTCGTCGGTTTCGATTCCGTGGCGGCGAAAGAGCTCGCGCAGCAAGCCGCGTCCTGCCCCGTGCATCGGATCGATCACGTAGCGGAATTTGGAGGCGCGCAGGCGGTCCCAGTCGACTAGCTTTCCGATTGTTTCTAGGTAGGGCTCATGGATCTCTAGGGATTTGATTAGTTCTTTGCGCGGCGGGAGCGGCGGCACTCCTTCGCGGAGCACGTGGGCGAGTTCCACTTCGATTTGCGCTACGATGGCGGGCAAGGCGGAACTGCCGTAGCTTGCTTTGAACTTGATCCCGTTCCAGCGGTAGGGATTGTGGCTTGCGGTGATTTGGATGCCGCCGGAGGCTCCGCGCATGCGCACCATCAGCGAGAGTGCGGGCGTGGGAGCGGCGTGCGCGGCTAGCCACACCGGGGTTCCGGTTGCGGAAATGGCCTCGGCGGCTACTCGCGCGAAGTTTTCGGAGCCGAAGCGCGTGTCGTAGCCGACCAGAATCCCGCGCTCGGGATTCGCGCCGCGCACCACGTAGCGGGCGATCGCGTGGGCTACCGTGCGCACATTTTCGTACGTGTAATCCTCGGCGATCACGCCGCGCCAGCCGTCCGTTCCGAATTTAATCGTCGTCATAGCTGGTTGCTAGATTAGCTTGCGTTGCTTTTTTTCTTCCAGCCATTTTACGATCTTGCCCACGTCCTGCGAGCGCTCGCGGGAACAGAGCAGCAGGGCGTCGGGGGTTTCGACCAGGACGACGTCGCGTACGCCGATTGCGGCCACGAACTTTTTGGGGCTCCAAAAATAATTGCCCTCGGCGTCGAGCGTGAAGTGAGCGCCCGCCGATACGTTCGCGCCGTCTTGCACCGCGAGCAATTCGTAGACGGCTGCCCAGGAGCCGATGTCGCTCCAGCCGATTTTTGCGGGGATTACGGAGACGCGGGCGATTCCCTCGGTGCGGGTGGCCGGCTCCATGATCGCGTAATCCACGGAAATGCCTTCGAGCTTGGGGTAAGTGCGGCGCAGCACGGAATCGTATCGTTTGGTGCCGATGGCCTTTGCCAGTTCTAGTAGCGCTGCGTGCGTTACGGGAAGGAACTTCTTCAGGGTTTCGAGGAAGGTGGAGACGCGCCAGAAAAACATGCCGGCGTTCCAGAAATATTTCCCCGACGCCGCGTATTCCTGGGCTACTTTCAGCTCGGGCTTTTCCGTGAAGCGGCGCACTTCGTATGCTTCCACGCCATTCGGCCGCGCCGACACTTCTCCGCTTTCGATATAGCCGTAACCGGTCTCGGGGCGCGTGGGCGGAACGCCCATCACCACGAGGTTCCCCGGTGTTTGAGCCAGAGCGAGGGCCGCGCGAACGAGTTTGCGATAGCCGGCCACGTCGGCAATGTAGCTGTCGGAGGGGAGCACGGCCATCAATGCGTCTCCGTGCTTGTGCGCGAGATGCACGGCGGCAAGCCCGATCGCCGCGGCGGTGTTGCGCCCCACAGGCTCCGAGAGCACTTGTGAGGCCGGTGACCCGCGCATTTCCCGGCTTACGGCTGCGGCCTGCTCGACGTTTGTCACTACCCACATGTTGCCAGGCGGCACCACGGACTCTAGGCGCTTTACCGTCTGGCGCAGCATCGTTTCTTCGCCGGTTATATTCAGGAGCTGCTTTGGCGTGCGCATCCGGCTGCGCGGCCAGAAGCGCGTGCCGCGTCCTCCGGCGAGCAACACGGCGCAGACCGGCATCGCTTTGCGTTTTTCACCTTTCGTCATGTGTGAACAACCCTCGCAATCTTATCCGGCGGCACGCCGCGGGCGGCCATGCGGCTGGCGAATTCGCCGGGATCGGCGGGGACGTAGGTTCTCAGCAGGGACGTGCGCGCCTCAGGCAGCAGTTGATACTCGCCCAGGGCCGCCGGCATCATCCATACCTGCGTCGGGCGATAAGGTGTCAACTCGCGGCCGTGGCGAATGTGTCCGTGCCCTTCCAGAAAAATCAACAGGTCAAAGTGCGTGCAGGACGTGTTGGCGTCGATGCGCTCGCTCGACTCCCACTTTTCCGTGGCGAAGTAAGGGCACATGGCGAGATAGGTTTCCGTCAGCGCGCCCTGCTTCACCTGCACCGGATCGACTTTCCCGCCGGACTGCGCGCCAAAGCGCATCACCTGCAAAGCCCTCTCAATATGCAGCGGGCGCATCTTCCCCTGCGCGTCCGGACGATTGTAATCGAACACGCGATAGGTGAGATCGGAATGCTGCTGGATTTCGCAGAGCAGCAGCCCGGGCCCGATGGTGTGCGCCGTGCCGGCAGGAACGAAAATAGCATCTCCGGTGTTCACCGGAACGTGCGCCAGGCAGTCTTCGGCGGTTCCGTCGGCGATTGCGCGCTCGAACTCCCTGGCGGTGACGTGCGGCTTCAGCCCCACCAGCACTTCCGCACCAGGACGGGCGCGGACTGCGTACCACATCTCCGTCTTCCCGCGGCCTCCCGCGGCTGCCTCGTGCTGCGCGGCGAATTCGTCGCCGGGATGCACCTGCACGGATAATTTGTCTTCCGGGAAAAGGAATTTCACCAGGAGCGGAAAATCGCCGCCGCGCTTCACGAGAGTTCCAGTCCATTCCACCGGCATTTCGGGCCAGGCCTCGCGAAGCTTGCGGCCCGAGAATGGCCCGGTTGCAAACTGGCATTCGTTGCCGGTCATCCAGGCCTCGCCGATGGGTTCGGCAAGGCCAGACTTTTCAGGAAAAAACGGAGCGAGAGAAAGCGCGCCCCACGGGCGGGCGCTGAATACAGGCTCCAATCGCGCGGGGGAAAGAATCACTGTGCCGGGCCGGAGGAGCCGCCAAAAAAGCGAGCGAGCCGGCGCAACCCTTCTTCGATCCGCTCGATCGAGGTGGCGTACGACATGCGGACGTATCCCGGCGCGCCAAACGCTTCTCCGGGCACCACCGCAACGTGCTCGCGTTCGAGCAGTCGTTTGGCGGCTGCCGTATCGCTGGGAAGGTCCGCGTTGAGATGTGCGGAAATATTCGGGAACACGTAAAACGCGCCCTCGGGCGCCGTGCATACGATTCCCGGGATCGCGCGCAGTCCCGCGAGAATGCATTCGCGGCGCCGCGCGTACTCGGCGAGCATCTCGTACACCGAATCCATCGGCCCGCGCGCAGCCTCCAGCGCGGCATACTGCACGATCGAAGTGGCGTTTGAGGTGGACTGGCTCTGCAGCTTGGTCACCGCCGCGATCAGCGGTTGCGGCGCGAGCAGGTAGCCCATGCGCCAGCCGGTCATCGCAAAAGTCTTGGAGAACGATCCGGCGATGATCAGCCGCTCGCGCGAACCCGGCAGGCTCGCCACCGTAAACGGCCTGGCGCTGCCGTAGGTAAAGTGCGAATAGCATTCATCCGCAAGCAGCCAGACACCGTGCCGCCGGCAGACGTCGTAAATCCGCGCGAATTCGTCTGGCGGAATCACCGCCCCGGTTGGGTTGCAGGGCGAGTCGACGATCACCATGCGCGTGCGCGAGGTGATAGCCCGTTCCACATCGGCGGCGCGCAGGCGAAAATCGTCCTCGGCGCGCGTGGGCACAAACACGGGCGTTCCCCCGGCATATTTCACGATGTCCGGATAGCTCACCCAGTAGGGAGCGGGGATCAGCACCTCGTCGCCCGCGCTCACCAGCGCGCAGACGGCGTTGAAGATGGCATGCTTACCACCGGTAGTAACCACGCATTCCGCCGGCTGATACGCGGGCGACGACTCCAGCTGCGCCGCGTGCCAATCGCAAATGGCCTGCCGCAGCGGCAGAATCCCCGCCCCTGGCGTGTATTTCGTGCGGTTCTCTTCGAGCGCCTGGATCGCCGCGCGCTTGATGTGCTCCGGGGTGGGGAAGTCCGGCTCGCCGGGGCCGAAATCGACCATGTCGACGCCCTGCGCCTTGTACTTCTCCGCCTCCTGCAGCACCGCCATGGTGGGCGACACGCCGATGCGGTTCACGCGGTCGGTCAGCTGGATAGCGCCGTCGATTTTCGGTTCCGTGATTTTCAGTTCCGTGATTTTGAGTCCCGTGCCGCGTTCCATCCCGGCGCCTCGTCCGCTCGTGCAGTTCTACTTCAGCTTATCGCGCAGCCGCTGCTCCACCAGCGCCGGCACAAACCCTTTGATCGGGCCGCGCAGCCGCGCCAGCTCTTTCACGAGGCGCGAACTCACGAAGCTGTAGGCTTCGGCCGGCAGCATGAACACCGTTTCAATCTGCGATTCGAGCTTGCGATTCATCATGGCCATCTGGAGTTCGTATTCGTAATCGGAGACGGCGCGGATGCCACGCAGGATTACCCCGGCTGTGCGCGACCGGGCGTAGTCCACCAGCAGGCCGTCGAAGACGTCCACCTCGACGTTCTTCCAGTCGAAGGTGACCGCCTCCAGCATTTCGACGCGTTCCTTCACCTCGAAGAGCGCGTCTTTGTCGGGGTTGCGCGTGACCGCCACCACCACCTTGTCGAAGATCATCGCGGCGCGCGCGATCAGGTCGAGGTGCCCGTTGGTGACCGGGTCGAACGACCCCGGATAAATGGCGATAACCTTCTTATTCCGCTGGGTATCCATTCGGTCGGTAATTCTAAATCATTACCCGGCAAATTCACAGGATGGTTGCAACGAGGGCGCGTCGGGCTCCGATTCTTGCGCTGTCAGGGATGTGGGATAGAGCGCCGCTGCTATAACCTTTGACGAGCCAACAGCGTCTATTTTACTTCTTCGATTTTCACGCCGGTTGGCTTTGCAAACATATCCGCCTTGAATGGCACCTGGTCATCCCAAAGCAGGTAGCGGACCTGAACAATATTGCCGCCACGGATCAGAGCAATCAACAGGGGTGCGTGTATATCGGCACGTTCAGCGAGTTTCAGGACGGAGTCGCCGATCGTCATTTCGTAGTAATTTGCTTTGAACTCCAGCTTAGGGCCTTCAACCGCCTTCGCACCGTTGGATTGAAAGAATGCGATCTCATGCCCAAATTCCAGCTCGCCGATTTTGCTCTTTGCCATTTCCGGATCAAGCGCAAAAACGGGTAACTTGCAATTGAAGGTTGGCCCTCCGTCTACAAGATGCTTCGCCGTACTGTCTGCCAAATTGATCAGCCATGCATCGGGCTCGTTGATGACTGTCCTGCCATGAATACCATTCTTGGCGTCCGGCTCCTCGTCTACCCGGCAGTACTGATTTGAAGCTCTCCAGTAGACTTTAGGCTTGGCCGCAAAGGAATCAGCCGGGATCTCCGAGCCGCTCATTTGAGCGATCACGTTTGTCATTTTGGCCGGCATGCTCCCAAGTTGAAAGCCTCCGCCGAGAAGCGCCGCCACAAGAACCGCATTGAGTTTTCGCTGCATGAACTATCCCGTGACGACTCATTTTGGAAATGCACGCTCAAACAACGCCGAGTCCATTAGGTTGCGAGTAATACACAGTGTATTACCACAGGATGGCCTCATGCCGGTAGTACGCAGGCGACTCCACTGCTGTCCGGTTAAAGATTGAACAGAATCAGTTGGTTAGGGTCCCCGAGTAGATTTGCTTCCAAGTCGAATGTCTGAAGTGCCTGTGAAATGGGCGTTTTCTCGAAAAGGGTGACGCTAAGAATCTGTAGAGTCTGATAGAGACTTGCTTCCAGGCCCAATCGCTTTCGCACGATGGCGACCAGGACATACATCGACACGGCGATCCAGATCTGGGTCTTCACCGCGTTCTCGCTTGTGCCATAGAAAGCCTTAATTCTGAGGTGCTGCTTAATCCATTTGAAAAATAACTCCACGGCCCATCTCGACTTGTAGATTTTAGCGATCACATGGGCAGGGAGAGTGAAATTGTTGGTAAGAAACTTGAACCTCTTTTTCTTCTCCACGTCCAGATAGGTGACGCGGCGAAGCGCATCTGGATAAACGGAAGCGGATTCAAAAGATGTCAGGATGACGGTATGATCAGAACGAACACCTGTGCTCTGATCGATCTTGTGGGAGTAGCGGCGTTGCAACAAGACGTTGGTTTTGGTGCGCACTACGAAGAAGGCGGAACTGAGCGTGAGGAAGAAGAGGCGTTGGAAATCCACGTAGGCTCGGTCCA
>Ga0302324_100016118_pt1 | contig 14920 bp, 13 predicted proteins | sample Palsa_T0_1_FD_201949 | JGI IMG/M metagenome (GOLD analysis project Ga0302324, IMG submission 201949) | Peat permafrost microbial communities from Stordalen Mire near Abisko, Sweden - Palsa_T0_1 | ecosystem: Environmental > Terrestrial > Soil > Palsa > Peat permafrost | place: Sweden: Abisko...
GTCGTAATTCTGCTCCGAAATGACTTGCAACACGGCCGAGAGCTTGGAGGTGAGATTAGCGGTCACTTGCGCCCCAACCAGGCTGTCGACGGCGGCGCTCCAGCTGTGGCCGTAACCGGCGCCCGTGGGTGAAAACTCCGAGCCGGTAAACTCCGCGTTGTCTTCGCTCGAATGAACGACTCCGAGAGTACCGAAGCCGGCGAATGAGAACATTGGTGGTCCGGAGGTTTGATTGCCTGCGCCGGCGTCAGCGTCGGCGTGAGTCAGGAGCGGATGCGAAATCGCAACCGTGAAAATGCAGCCAAGCAGCGCACCGCGCATGCGACGAGGAGGACACGCCAAAATGACAGCACGGCCTTCGGGATTGCCGCAAATCGAGTTGTCTGCCCCTACCCCCATCATGGTCTTGGCGCGCTTCCAAAAGCGACTCTGACGCATTGGTCCGTGGATGCCACCCAGCTGCGACATCAAGCTGCAGATCCGCGAGCGTGCCGGGCGATGCGCCGCCTTTATGCGCCAGATCATTCTTGGACTCGACCTACGACTCGGACGCTGTCATCCACGAGACTCTCTTCGATGTATCCGATCGCAGCGGGGTCTGCTGCTATTCGCTTCTTCATATCGGCACTGCTATGAACTTCCTCCGGGGGCTGGCCTCTGCCGGTAAATATGATCTTCGACCAATAAGCCTTCATTTGCGGCGCTGATCTGTCGGCCAGCTTCAGGTAGAACTCTGCACGTGCAGGCGCATCTTCCGCTTGATCGATAGCCACAACTCTTGCGCCATTGGGAAGCCGACTGACCTTCCCCAGGAAGATATCGGCCAGCTGGCTCTTGCTCAGAGTTGTGATCGTGCTCTTTGCGGAGACCACCGCAACCACGTCGGCCACAGCCGCGTGGCTTGCGAGGCTCAGGGCAAGTCCTACGACAAGCAATCTGATGCGGTCGGTGCGCGCGCTGGCTCGTTCACTCACCATACAAAGTCGACCGCGGCGCTGAATAGATCGAGTGTCCCGCCCAGCCGAAACCCGGGTTGGATATTGATAAGTGTGCCGGATGAGCCGGCGCCGAGGCGGGTATGATCGAGTTGTAGTTTGAGATCGCAATTTTTCACGAAGTCCCACCGCGCGCCAATCGAGCCTGTGCTCTGAACAGGATTAGTGCTCAAAATTGAGTTCAGCTCGGCGTTTAAACCAATCGCGTGACCCACCAGAACGGCGGGCACGCTGGACAAGTCCAATCCCGGATCGGAGAGCTTATCTGCCTTCGTTCGAGCGAAGAGAACATAGGGGGTGAGCTTTCCAAGCCGATAGCCGCCGCCAACGTCCCACGCGCTCGACTGCGTTACAAAGGAGTTCGTTTGACTGTAGGCCCATTCCGTCATCAGGAACCAAGCACCTGGATCGTAGCCTGCTCCAATGTCAAAGAAGCGATTGGGCTTATGGTCGGCGTCGTAGCGATCTGCGATTGCAGCGCCCTGCGGTCCAAATTGGCGCAGTTCGCCAAAGAAGGAATCGAGAGCTGGAACCGTTAGGTTCGTGTATTGATAGGTAACGCGCACGGTCAATGCGCCCAATTCGGCAGTATCGGACACACCCCAGGAATGTCTCGCCTTGGAGTCTCCTCCATTATCCGTAAGATGCGTGGTGTCCCCGCCTGCGTTCAGCTGTATCGTATCCGCCAACTCTCCGAGGTGGCTGCGATAGCTGACGTCCAGGCCGTCGCTCGTTGCGACCGGCAGGAGGTGATATACCTCGACCGGCGGACGCACCCACGCGTACGTATAACCCACGTTGCGAGTATCGGAGAGAAAAAAACAAGGCAATACGGTGCGGCCCGCGCGGATGCTGAAATCCGGAGTGAACTGATATTTGATATTGGCCCACTCGACTTGCGGAGTGTAGGTGTTGTTGTAACTCTGCTCTGATATCACCTGAAGAACCGCCGAGAACTTCGGGCTAAAGGTGGCGGTAACCTGCCCGGCGATCAAACTGTCGACGTCCGCACTCCAGGAGTGTGTATAGCCCGCACCAGTGGGCTTGAAGAGACTGCTGGTGAAATCCGCACGATCGTCGTTCGAATGCACTTCCCCCAGGGTTCCGAAGCCACTGAACGAGAACAGTGGCGGTCCAGGGTCGGCGGGACTCATGCTCTCGTCCGCATTAACGACGGCGGCGCACCCAAGTGCCGGGATAAGAACGGCCGCGATGAGTTTGTGGGTACGGTATGCGTATACGCGATGACTGGTCGCTTGCTGCAGCCCGGCACTTCGAGCGATGTAACGCCGCCGCGGATGCTTTTTAGGGTTTTCACCATGGGACAGTAAAGTTCTCATCCATCAGGCTCTGCACGCGTGCGCCGGCCACGATGCCGGACGGCAACAGCGGCGCGTGAGATTCACTCCAGTTGCTGCCGAAGCCTCAAGTGGTGCGTGCGCGGATGGATTAACACGTCACCGTGACGCTAACGCGCGACGAAGTCATGCAGCATGGCGCGGACATGGACTCGCCTGGTGGTGGGCAGGATCGGCATTGGTGCGTTGCTCCCGCACCGCGGCAGTATCGGGGTGCGCTATTTGATGTGTCGGCGCGTTAGTAACCTCGAGACCGCCGCCCCGCGCTCACGTCCCTGTGGCGCAGGAACGACGGTGATTGATTGTAGGCAGACGCATTTGACGGTGGTGTGCGCCACGTATCATTGACGCGCATCCGCGGTCATTTTTATTTGACGGGTTTTGGCAACGCAGATATCTATAGGACCCAACCGTGCGCATGACGCGGCATTGGGATCTCGAGTCCGCCGAATCGCTTAATACACTTGCAGCGCGCGCGGCTCTACCACGCTGCGTCCCAGCAATTGACTGAACTCCCCGGCAACCACCGGATGACTGAAATAGAATCCCTGCCCTTCGGGACAGGCGTGCTCCCGCAGGAAGGCAAGCTGCTCGCGGGTTTCCACCCCCTCCGCGACCACGAGCATGCGCAGGCTTTCACCCATGCCGATCACGGCCCGCACGATACTGGCGTCGTCGGCATCCGTCGTGAGATCGCGAACGAATGACTGATCGATCTTCAGGGTGTCGATCGGAAAGCGCTTGAGGTAACTCAAACTCGAATACCCAGTACCGAAGTCGTCGAGCACGAGTTGCACGCCCAATTCCTTGAGTCCCTGCAGCACGGCGACGCTGGATTTCGTATCGTGCATCAAAAACGCTTCGGTAAACTCGACCTCAAGACAGCGCGGATCTAGATGGGTTTCCGCCAGAATCGCGCGCACCCCCGCGACGAAGTCCTTGGAGCGCAATTCGCCCGCAGAAGCGTTGACCGCAATGCGCATGGCAGGAAGGCCCGCGTCCTGCCAGGTGCGCGCCTGCCGGCAGCTTTCGCGCAGAACCCAGCGACTGATCGGCACTATGAAGCCGCACTCTTCGGCGACGCGGATGAAATGACCAGGCGCCACCAGGCCGCGCTGCGGATGACGCCAGCGGATGAGAGCCTCGGCGCCCACGATCGCACCCGTCTCGAGATTGATCTTGGGCTGGTAATGCAGCACGAACTGCTGCTGCTCCAGGGCTTGACGTAGACCGGTCTCGAGGGACTGCCGTTCGAGCGCGCGGACATTCATCTCGGGCTTGAAGAACTGGTAGTTGTTACGGCCACTGTCCTTGGCATGCAGCATCGCGAAATCCGCGTGTTTCATTAACGTTTCGGCATCGGTGCCGTCGTCGGGATAGATGGCGATACCGATGCTCGCCGTGATGCTCAAATCGTGCTGTTCGATCAGATGCGGTGCGGCAAGAGCAAGCAAGATTTTGTCGACGCTAACGATCGCATCCTCGGCGTGCACCGCATCGGCGAGCAGGATCACAAATTCATCGCCGCCGTGGCGACTGACCGTGTCGGAGCTACGCACGCTAACAAGCAGACGTTGGGCTACGGACTGCAGAACACGGTCGCCTATGGCATGCCCCAGGGAGTCGTTGATGTGCTTGAAGCGATCCACGTCAAGATACAGCACCGCCAGTTTCTGCCGGTGGCGTTGTGCCAGCGACATCGACTGCGTCAGCCGGTCTTTCAATAATATTCTGTTCGGCAGATCGGTGAGGCTATCGTGTTGGGCGAGATAGGACATCCTCGCCGACAGCGCACGCGCGGCACTCACATCGTGAAACACCATGACTGCACCCGTCACATGGCCTCGGCGGTCATGGATGGGCGCGGCGGAATCCTCGATAGCGGCCTCAAAGCCGTCCCGCCGCACAAGGACGCAGTTCGGAGTGAGACCGACGGTCTTGTTCTGCCGAATCGCGAGGAGCATGGGATTCTGCACGGGTTGACGGCTCACGGAATCGATGACGTGGAACACCTCCGCAAGCGGCCGGCCCGCTGCCTCCTGTCGCGTCCAGCCCGTCAGTGTTTCGGCTACCGTATTCAGATAGGTCACGTGCGCCCAGATGTCGATGCTCATTACGCCGTCGCCGATGGAATTCAGCGTCACCTGCGCTCGCTCTTTTTCCTCAAACAGCGCCTCAGCGTTCGCGGCACGCTCGACCATGCTGGCTAGCGCCTTCGGGAATGCGTCGCCGTCGAATTTGGTCTTCAGCAGATAGTCCTGCGCGCCATGCTGAACGGCCAGCTTGGCAATCTCCTCATCTTGAGTAGCGCTTAACACCAGGATCGGAATCTGGGGAGCAGCGCAGAAAAGTCGATCAAAGGTGCCGATCCCGTGACTGTCGGCCAGAAACAGGTCCGCCAGCACGGCCGCAATACCATCCGGCCTGTGCTTTTCCTGTCGTCCAGACTTGACCAGCCGCTCGAGCCCCTCGATGCAGTGTCTGACCCACTCGACTTGAAAGGCGCCGTGGCCGCGGTCCGTGAGTGCCTCGCGAATGGCCGTGGCGTACGACAGATCGTCCTCGATCAGCAGGATGTTTTGAGACATCAGGTCCTTCTAGCATCAAAACGTCGCCTACTATATTGGAGCAGCCGTTACAACCTCGGTCTGTGCGGTATCGAACATAATAATTCGGACCTGTTTCTCATTTGACGCAGCCAAGCACCGTTATGTTCGCTAACGCACGGAAGAATCGCATTCCGAACGGTAAACCCTTTTTTATGGATGGTTGACTCAATCGAACACGGGTGTGCCAGCGCGCGCCGCTATGAGTCATGGTGATGGGAAAAGGAGGTGTATTGCCCAGTAAGCGTTCGAGGTTCTGGATAGGACTCCGGATCCGCACACTCCCCGCGCCCTGCCACGCTCCTAAACCTATTGGAAGTGAGGGCTCATCTGCGGATTCGGCTTTAACCCGTTCGCATCACGGTGCGAACGGGTTTTTTTGCGGCACGTCATCTGCTGCAATGCAGCGCGATTTTCTACATTCATATAGTCATATAGTTTTATTGCGCCTGCACCGGTGTGCTCGCCGCTATGCGCGCAACCGTACATAAGGAACATTGCCGTGAAAAGCGTAAACTAAATGGCAGGACGAAACGCCATGGAGGCCTTGTCGATGCCGGGAATAGTTTTCCCGCAGCAGAATCATATTCTAGACGCGTTGCCACCGGCGGAACGCGAGCGGATATACCCGCACCTGAAGCTCGTCACGCTGCCGCTCGGAGCAGTTCTGTACGAATCCGGTGACACCCTGCGGCACATCTATTTTCCAACCGACTCCATCGTCTCGCTTCTTTACGTGCTCGAGAACGGCTCGTCGGCGGAAATCTGCGTGGTAGGAAATGACGGCGTGATTGGGGTTTCGCTGTTCATGGGCGGAGAAACCACGACTAGCCGCGCGATCGTACAAAGCGCGGGATCTGCATACCGGCTGAGCGGCCGGCGGCTCAAGCAGGAATTCGAACGCCAGGGCGAGGCCATGCACATCCTGCTGCGCTACACCCAGGCCTTGATCACGCAAATGGCTCAAACCGCGGTGTGCAATCGGCATCATACGGTCGACCAGCAGTTAGCCCGCTGGCTGCTTCTGTCTCTCGACCGCCTTCCGAATAACAGGCTTACCATGACTCAGGAGCTCATTGCCGACATGCTCGGCGTGCGGCGCGAAGGCGTCACCGACGCCGCGGGAAAGCTACAGAAACTCGGAGTGATTACCTACAGTCGCGGAACAATCAGAGTGCTCGACAGGGTGCGGTTGGAGCACCTGTCCTGCGAATGCTATGCGGTGGTGAAGAAGGAAACCGACCGGCTGCTGCCTCCCCGCGTCCCACACTGAGGGGCTGAGCCGGCCGCACATCGCCCCGATGTACGGCAACGCACCGACCTTTCGGGCCAGAACGCGTCCAATGTACATTGGATGTTCAACGCCTTTGTGCTTCATTCATGACACGTCGTCTTGCAGCGGCAGCCCTTGCGCCGGGAAACCGGTTGCTCGCCGGCCTACCCGACGCAGACCGCAAGCGGCTGGTGGCGAGCTGCGAGACTGTTGAGCTCAATTTTGAAGAAGTACTCTACGAGATAGGCGATCGCATTCGCTACGCTTACTTCCCCACTGCAAGCTTCCTTTCCCTCGTATCTGCAGTCGATAAAAGCTCCAACCTAGAAGTCGGCCTAGCAGGCGTGGAGGGTATGATAGGAAGTACCTTGCTCCTCGGCGTCGAAACGGCATCGCTGAAGGTACTGGTGCAGGGCGCGGGCCCGGCTTTGCGGATCGATGCCGCACAATTTGCGCGCGAACTCAAGCGCAGTCCCGCCTTGAGGAAAAAACTGCATCTCTACCTGTACGTGGTGCTAACGCAACTTGCGCAAATGGCGCCGTGCGCGCGCTACCATCTGGTGGAGGCACGCCTCGCGCGCTGGCTGCTGATGACCCGCGACCGCGCGCAATCCAGTGAATTTCGGCTCACGCAGGAATTCCTGGCCTACATGCTCGGCGTGCGACGCGCCGGCATCACGCGGGCGGCGAGCAATCTGCAGAAGCGCCGCTTGATCCGCTACACCCGCGGCAAGATGCGCATCCTCGATGCACGCGGCCTGGAAGCCGTCTCTTGCGATTGTTATGCAGCAGCCATTCAACTGCACGCGAAAGTAATGGGGTAGATGTCCCGGCAATCGGCACGCGCGTATATCGAGCGGAGCCTGCGGCAACTGTAACGGCCGAAGTGATCGAGCTGCCTGCGCTCAGTGACGGAGTTGCGATTCACCCACGGCCGACGGGATCGCTGCGAGCGGCACACAGGAGTGGACACTGGGCGTTGCATCGCGCAATCTTGCACGCCACTTAGGGCTCAACTGTCAATGACGATGAGTGCAAGCGGCAAGCGCTATGTCGGTGGTTGTCTCTGTGGCGCGCTACGCTATGAAGCCGATGGTGAGCCGCTATACGCGGGCTATTGCTACTGCGCCGATTGCCGTAGGGCGTCCGGCTCAGGTTTCGTCCCCTTCATGGGGTTTCCAAGCAAAGCTGTGCGCTTCAGCGGCCCAACCCGATTCTTCACATCTAAATCGGCAGCGGGCACCGACGCGGTACGTAATTTTTGTGCGGCTTGCGGTAGCCTGGTGTTCGGCGGAAAGGTTGGCGAATCCGACGAGTTTACAATCTACGCAGGCTCACTCGACGATCCATCGTCATTCCATCCGACAGTCGCGATCTTCACCAGCAACAGTCCAGTTTGGGCTGTCATACCTGCGAACCTCAGGACATTTGAAACGCTCCCCTCATGATGGCGCTTGCGAGCCGCGGCGGGACGCCTCCAATGCCGCGGCTTCGCGCATACGAAGCCATGCCATGATCCCGGCGTCAGCGCTTCTCGGGAGATCCGGTTTCCACCAAGCGGTTCAACCTTCCGACCTGATCGGTGAGCACGCCATCCGCTCCCTTCGACCACGGCTCAAAGCCATCCTTGTAGTAGCCACCGAGTGCGTATGTGAGTGACAGATCGGTGCCGCTGCCAGAAGCCTTGAGCGTCCAGGTCATCGCCCCTTCGACGCCATAGCCCTGGTACGGGCCGAGGGCGCCTCGCAGCCTGAGCAACTTGCCCGGAGCGGCATAGACGACGGTCAGATGCAAAACCGACCCGCCGTCAGCCAATTTTTCGCACCAGCAGCCACCGGCTTTGGCATCGAGAATGAGATTGCGCGCATTGCCAGAGAAGGTGTGATCCGAGTCCCACCAAAGTGCAGGCTTGATCAGAGCGGCATACACTTTGCCCGGCGGTGCTGCGATATGCGCGGATACCTGCACCGTGAACCCGTTGGACGCCGCGTCGATCACTGTGGCGGGCGCTGGAATCGCCGCAGTAAGCAGAATCGCAAAGGCCGAAGCCAGGGCCAGTCGCATTCCCGTTAGAACCCGATCGTCCCGGGTGACGGCAACCACGCTGGCTTTCTGCAGATCGACGCGCTTCCTGAACATGGTGTGTCGCGATCTGCGCCGCTAGGCCAACTTAAATATCAGTGAGCCAAGCTTTTCGATCGTGCTCACGATTTCATCGCCGGCCTTCAACCATACCTGCTTATCCTTGGGGTAGCCGAGAATGACGCCCTGTGGGGTCCCCGACCAAATGATGTCACCGGGTTCAAGTGTCCACATCTTGGTGATGTAGGCGATCAGCTTCTGCGGGCTGAAGATCATGAAGCTGGTATTGGAGGATTGGCGCTCCTCGCCATTCACATGAGTCTCGATCGTCAGATTATTGGGGTCGCCGACCAGGTCCGCCGACACAAAATAAGGCCCAATCGGGCCGAAATTGTCAAGGGTCTTACCGATCATCCATTGAGCGCTCGGCGTTTCCAACTGCAGATCGCGTGCGGAAAAGTCGTGTGCCGTGCAATACCCCGCAACATAGCTCAGCGCCTCGGCTTCAGACACGCGGCGCGCTTTCTTTCCGATGACGATCAGGAGTTCGGTCTCATAGTCGAACTTGTAGGCAACATCCCTTGCTGGCAGCTCGATTGTGCAGTTATGCGCGGCGAGCGCGTTGTTGTACTTGTTGAACAGAATCGGCACGCTCGGAAGCTTCTCGCTTGTTTCCTGAACATGCGCTCGGTAGTTAAGCCCGATACACACGATCTTGCCTGGATTTCTGAACAGTCTGCCGAATGTGATGGACGATTCCTTCACCGTGGCACCCTTGGCCACGCTCGAGGTTCGCGCGGCAGCTATAAGCTTGTTGAGCCCGCTGGCGTTACCTTCCTTGAGCAATTCCTCGAGTGTCAACGGGGCGGCAATGCCAAGCAATTGCCGAGCCTTGCGCACGTCGATGACCGCATCGTTGTCGAGCTTGACCCCCAGGGTTTCCGAGCCATCGGCATTGCGCATGGATAGCAGAGTGGCGTGCGTGGGCATTTCGTGGGGACCAGTGAACTGCGCGGGCATTGCGCGGCTTTCGGTCGCGGCGGAGACCTTCGATGCAGTTGCAATACCGACTGTCATCGCACCGGTCGTCCTGAGAAAACTTCGTCTGGAAGTCACGCGCGTTTCTCCCCTTGCGAATTTCGAATCAATTCTGCGCCGGACACGCATAGGATACTGCGAATCAGCGCGTTGAGCGCGGCCGCGTGGGGTCCGCCGCTTGTCGCTGGCTGGCCGCTTTACGGCCGCCTACGTGCGACGACCGGTGCATCTGGCGTCCCCGGTAAGACGAGCGCTGAGATACCGCTACCATATGCATAACCTCCGCGTCGGCGGGATCTCAGGGTTCCAAATCATCGAACTCAGCAGCTACTTCCTCGCCGCTCAGGCCGGTGAACGGTTTTAGTCGGGATTCGAAGCGCTCGCGCGCACCGGGCTCTGAAAGGGCGGCATCGAGGGCGCAATTGAGCTCGTAGGTATTCACGTCGTAGCCCGCGTCGCTCATTCCGGCGTTGAATGCCTCGACATGCGCACCGCCTGCCTGATACACGCCGGGCGCGAAGTCCGGATCGATATCCAAGTTGTCGGGCTCTTCATAGGATTGTTGGCACCCTGCCACATCCGTCGCGTGATAGTTGCGGCACGACTGCGGGCGTGCCGCGTAGATGATGCATCGGCCTTCGCTCAGGAACGGGCACTTTAAGTTGCGAGTGACTCGCTCGCCCTCGCGCAGCTTCCTGAGCTGCGCGCTGTTCGCGCGCACCTCTGCATAGACCCGGGTCTTCTCGGCAGGAGTGAGCAACTGCTCGACGAAATCGAGGATTTTGAAGACCTCAGCGGCACGAACATCCACTGTGAAGTAGCAGCACCACGTGCAACCCGCTCGACAGGCGAGCGTGCCAACATCCGCGGCAGCGGCGATGCGCGCGTCATGGCGCTGCTGAGAGTTCTCGAGTGCGCGGCGTACTCCCAAGTCCCTGATCTCGTTAAACGCTCGTTGGTGCTCCTGGTCGAGAATGCTTCGAATGAGGGAAAAATCGAGGAAAAACTCCATTGCTCGATCTTAAGCCCGATCCCGCACGACGGCATAGCGATATACTTTCGGACGTGACTGAAATGCATATTTTGTCGATCATTCCGCCGATGACGCAGCTCAATACGCCGTATCCATCGACGGCGTATCTCACGGGGTTCCTGCGAGCGCGCGGGTTCAAAGCGGAACAGGCAGATCTCTCGATTGCCCTGGCGCTCAAACTGCTGTCAGTGGAGGGCGTGCAGGCTATTCACGGCCATGTGAGCGCGCTGCCCCGCAAGCAACACACGGTTGCCACGCGCTTGTTCGCCGAACACTTCGAGTCCTACCGCACCACAATCTCGGCGGCCATTCGATTTTTGCAAGGTCGTGATCCAAGCCTGGCTCATCGTATCGCTGCGCGCCATTACCTCCCCGAAGGCCCGCGCTTTGCATCGCTCGAGCAGTACATCGACAGCCAGCAAGGCGCAGGCGACGCGCTGGAGTGGGCCTTCGGTGCGCTGGGACTGCAGGATCGTGCCAAATACATTGCCACCCTTTACCTGAATGACCTCGCGGACGTCATTCGCGATGCTATCGACCCGCGCTTCGAATTCGTACGCTATGCAGAATCACTGGCAGCGAGCCAACCGACGTTCGATGAGCTGCAAACGGCGCTCTATGCGCCGCACAATCTCCTGGATACGTCCCTGCATGCACTGACGCTCGAAGCGCTGTCGCGGTATCAACCGAACCTGGTGCTCATCACCGCACCTTTTCCGGGCAACGTTTACGGTGCCTTTCGCATCGCACAGACCACCAAGCAAATCCACCCGTCCATCATTACGGTACTGGGCGGTGGCTATTGCAACACCGAGCTGCGCGCTATGAACGAGCCGCGTGTTTTCGACTACTTCGATTTCGTAACGCTCGACGCTGGCGAACGTCCGCTGCTTGCACTCATCGAACACCTGCAGAACAAGCGTCCGCTCGATCGGCTGGTGCGCACGTATACGCGCCATCGCCAGTATGTCGACTTCAAAGAGCCGGACATCACTTTCTCTGAATGCGGCACGCCCACCTACGCAGGCCTGCCGCTGGGTGACTATCTGTCACTGCTGGACATGCTCAATCCGATGCACCGTCTCTGGTCGGACGGCCGCTGGAACAAGCTGACAGTCGCACACGGCTGCTATTGGAAAAAATGCAGCTTCTGCGATGTCAAGCTTGACTACATTTCGCGCTACGACCTGGCGACTACCGATGTGCTGATCGAGCGAATCGAATCCCTGATTCGCGAGACCGGGCAGACTGGATTTCACTTCGTCGATGAAGCCGCCCCGCCGAAGGCTCTCAAGTCGCTTGCCAACGCACTGCTGCAACGGCAGCTGGATATCTCATGGTGGGGCAACATCCGTTTCGAGAAGTCATTCGATGCCGGCCTTTGCCAACTCCTGGCCGAAAGTGGCTGCATCGCCGTCACCGGCGGATTGGAAGTGGCATCGGATCGGCTGCTCAAGCTCATGAAGAAAGGCGTGTCGGTCGAGCAGGTGGCCCGAGTCACGCGAGCCTTCTCCGACGCAGGAATCCTCGTACACGCCTATTTGATGTACGGCTTCCCCACTCAAACCGCGCAAGACACCGTCGACGCCCTGGAATGCGTGCGCCAATTGTTCGCGGCCGGTTGCATTCATTCGGGATTCTTCCATCGCTTCACCTGCACCGTGCATTCGCCGATCGCCAAACATCCTGAACAGTACGGTGTGACGTTAGCTCCGCGGCTCCTCGCCACCTTCGCCAACAACGACATCAGTTTCACCGACGTCACCGGCATCGACCACGACACGTTTGGCGCGGCGCTCAAGAAAGCGCTGTACAACTACATGCACGGCATTGGACTGGATCTCGACGTGCGCGAATGGTTCGAGCAACGCGTGTCGGTTCGCCATGGCAGCAAAAGGGCGCGCCGGCGCGCGACCCGCGCCGTGCCGCGCACGACGGTACCGCCGAATCTGGTCGAGCGCGCGCTCTCCTGAACGCGCCCGCGTGCTCATCGCCTTCAACAAGCCGTTCGGTGTCGCCTGCAAATTCAGCCCGGCGCCGGGCCGCGAGACCCTGGCGGATTACATCGACGTACGAAGCGTCTATCCCGCCGGCCGCCTCGATACCGACAGTGAAGGCCTGATTCTGCTCACCGACGACGGCGTCTTGCAGACGCGCATCGCAGAGCCGAAGCACAAGCTCGCGAAGCTGTACTGGGCGCAGGTCGAAGGATCTCCGTCTCAAACGGCACTCGAGCAGCTGCGCACAGGCGTGAGTCTCGGCGACTTCACGACGCAGCCCGCGATCGCTAATCTCATCGAGGAACCGCAAGATCTGTGGCCGCGCGATCCGCCCATCCGCTATAGAGCGAAAATTCCGACGGCGTGGCTTGCAGTCACAATATATGAGGGGAAAAACCGCCAGCTGCGGCGCATGACGGCAAAGGTCGGGTTTCCGACGCTGCGCCTGATACGCGCGGTCATCGGTAAGGTCAGCATTGAAGGATTGGCGCCGGGTTCGTGGCGCGAGATCGAGCCGGACGCCCCGTGGAGCGCCTAGCGAGAGACGCCGAAGGCCATTTTCACTCCCATTCAATAGCGATATGTTTTTATAATCAATCGCTTACATTCGACGGGTATCATGCGGGTATCTTGCTGACGAGTGAAGCCGGGTACAGCCAGTGAATTTTCCAACACGGGTCGCTCCTTATTTGCGCGTCAGCACTTCGCACCAGACTACTCAAAATCAACGTCACGACCTTAGAGCGCGTTGCCGACCTTCAAGGCCGGACTATCGTCGTTACATTCCAGGACGAAGGCATTAGCGGAGCCAAGGGTCGACTTGACCGCCCTGCCCTGGATGCCTTACTCAAAGCCGCAACGCAACGCAGAATCGATCTCGTTGCTGGTCGGTTGACCGCCTTGGGCGATCCCTGCAGCATTTGGTAGAGACAGTCAACGAACTGCACGCGGTAGGCGTCGACCGTCTTTGTCACATCCAACGGGCAGCTCGGTGTGCTCGCGTCATCGGAGCGGTTCAAGACCGCCATTGCGCCGATGGGATCGGACACGGCGAAACTAGGGCAGCTGCGACCGGTGAGCTTCAGGTTCAAGAGCGATCCGACAGGCACGCACGCGCCGGTACGGTCTCAGCGCCGAGGAAGTGACGAAGGTATATCCGGAGCTGGTGAGTCGCGACCAAACCGGAAGGATCGACAGAGTTCGCTATGACGAGCTTGCGCCGATGCTGTTGAACGAAGTGCAGCAGGAGCAGCCGAAGATCGCTGTCCAGGCTACGGAGCCTCGGGATCTCAAGCGGCAGATGGCGGAGCTGCAAGCTCTTAAGCAAGACCTGCACGCCGCGCTACTGAATTTGCAGTGAATGGTTGAAATCGTCGCGCCGTATTGAAGGATCAATAATCAGGCATCGATCGAGGCGCGCGGCACTCCTGTGAGCCGGGAGCGGTGTTTAGCGAATGAGCTTTTGCGCCATTCGCTGCTTTGCAACATCAACTCGTCGGTACTTACCGAACGCGCGGTTGACTCGCGCTCTCAAAGGCGTACTTTCAGTGAAAGAAACAACTTGCCTTGAGGCGGTAGCTGCTACCGCCGCCATCGCCAGTGGCAAGCCATGGGAGCTTGCCGCGAGAGTATGTAAACAACAACGAAATAGAGGATAAGTGCCATGAATACACTCTATGCATCGGCCTTAGGATTGCTTGGCGCCTTCGCGCTTGCAGGACCGGTTTACGCTCAAGTGCCGTCTTCGAACGACACGAGCGACGCTTTTGGAAATACGGGGATGGGTACCAACGCGCTATTTAGCGTGACCCCCTCGGGCAACTGCAACAGCAACATATTTGCCGGTACTTGTAACACTGCTTCCGGCTATCAGGCGCTGTATTCGAACACGGCTGGCAACTGGAACACCGCTTTCGGATATCAAGCGCTCTATTCAAACACGGGTAACAGCAGCGGCGGCTACGAAAACACTGCCTCCGGGTCCTACGCGCTGTATTCCAACACGACTGGCTCCTACAACACCGCCTCCGGCTTCGAGGCGCTCTATTCCAACACGACCGGCGGCTACAACACCGCCTCCGGGGCAGTGTCGCTCTATTTCAACACGAGCGGCATCCAAAACACCGCCTCCGGGTCCGCAGCGCTCGCAGGCAACACAACCGGCAATAACAACACGGCCACCGGATACGCCGCGCTCAATTTCAACACGACCGGCTCCAACAACACCGCCTCCGGGGTAGACGCGCTGTATTCCAACACGACTGCTGACTACAACACCGCCTCGGGGTACGGCGCGCTCTATAGCAACAACGGCGTTAGCAACACCGCCTCTGGATACGAGGCACTGTATGCGAACAAGACCGGTACCGAGAACACCGCCTCCGGCGTGCACGCGCTCGCTTCCAACACGACCGGCAGTAACAACATTGCCGAGGGGTATCACGGCGGCTACAACTTGACGACCGGCAGCAACAACATCGATATCGGCAGCCCCGGTGTGAAAGCAGACAGCGGGGTGATCCGCATTGGCACGAT
>Ga0302324_100016121_pt1 | contig 14918 bp, 14 predicted proteins | sample Palsa_T0_1_FD_201949 | JGI IMG/M metagenome (GOLD analysis project Ga0302324, IMG submission 201949) | Peat permafrost microbial communities from Stordalen Mire near Abisko, Sweden - Palsa_T0_1 | ecosystem: Environmental > Terrestrial > Soil > Palsa > Peat permafrost | place: Sweden: Abisko...
AATTTTTTTCGAAAAATATTTTGCATTCGAACGCGCCAACCAAGCCGGTTCGGCACTGGCATACGACCTCAATATGTCACCCAGGTTCATATAGGAAATGGATGTTGAATGCGGCGACAGGTTATGTGTTGCAGTTAGAGCTCGCGCGATGCAACACGCGTCGGAATGCTGGTCCGCCGGAAACAGCAACACATAACCTGTCGCCGAATTGAGCGGTTTCTTCGTATCTCGCGCAAGACTCACGCCGCGACGGCGGCTTGGTGCGATGCGGGAAGCGCCACCGTCACCGCGGTTCCGACATGTTCGGTGCTGTCGATGCGCACTGACCCTCCGTGTAGGCGGGCAAGGCCGTAGACGAGCGCAAGGCCGAGCCCCGCGCCTTCGCGCGCGACGCGGGAATTGTTGTTGGCCTGCTCGAACGGGCGCCCGAGGCGTTCGAGCGCGGCCTTGGGAATCCCTACCCCGGTGTCGCGGACGGCAATCTCCAGAAACTCCGCGCTCGTTCTGACGGAGACCAGGACTTCGCCGCCTTTCGGCGTGAACTTGACGGCGTTGGACAAGAGATTGATCAGAATCTTTTTCAGCGCGCGCCGGTCGGCCGTCAGGCTTGGCACCTCCGCCGGCAACTCCGTGGACAGCACGATCTTGCGTTCCTCGAAGCTGTGCCGCATCAGCGCCGCGCAATCGCCGATCAAGCCTGCGAGATCCAAATGTTCCAGCTGAAGCTCGAATTTGCCGGCCTCGACCTTCGACATATCCAGTATGTCGGAGATCACCTCGAGCAGATGCAGACCCGCTTTGTTGATGAGCCCGACATATTCGCCATACTTTTTCTCCACCGGACCGAAAATGCCCTGCAGCATCATGTCGGAAAATCCGATGATGGCGTTGAGCGGCGTGCGCAGCTCGTGGCTCATATGCGCCAGGAACTCGGATTTGACACGGCTGGCTGCTTCGGCGGATTGCGTCGCGATGCGGCTTTGCACCAGCTCGTCCTCGACGCGGCTCTTCTCGAGCGCGTTGCGGCGGAACACGGCCAGTGCGCGCGAAAGCTCTCCGATCTCGTCGGCGCGATCTGCGAAGGGCAGATCGCAAGCCATGTCGCCGTCTGCCACAAGCCGCATGCTCTCCGTGATCCTCGCCATCGGGCGCGCGATCCTGCGGCTGATGAAGAACGTCGCAAACAATCCGAAGCCCAGCGACAGGAGCATGATGCCAAGCTGGACGACGAGGTTCCGGCGGGCGGCATCCAGCTCCTCATGCGCGCGGTTGTCGGCGAGATCGACGGCGGTATTTGCCACGTCGGCGAGGCTCTTCATTGCCGTGCTGGAAGCGCCGATCCAGTCGTGGCCCGAGATCGGCGGCCGCTTTCCCGACGCGAAAGAGTCGATCACCGACTTGCGAAGTGCGCGCAGTCGCACGAAATAAAGCTCGTTTGCGGAGGCGATCGCGGCGTGCAGCGCGGGCGGCACACGTCCCACACTCGCCTCTTCCAGAATCACGCCCCACAGCGCGTCGCTCCGGCCCGTGAGCTCAGTCATGACTTCGAGTCGCGCGTTGCCATAGCCTTTGCCGCTGGCGATGCCGGCGCCGACCAGCAGCCTGTCGTTCCCCGCGAATTCGCGCGCCGCCCAGGCGAGCTGCTTGATCTTCATCATCTCTGCGATGAAGGCGTCGCTGCGGTCGATCTCGTTGGTGAGCTCCGCGGATACGCGGTCCTCCACCGCAAATGGGTTTCTGTCCGTGGGAACCCACCTGGCAATCAATGCCGCCGATCGGAGCTCGGGCCGGTGCAACGCGGCATCGATCTCCGGCTGCTCCGCGTCCAAGGCGGTTCTTTCCTTGACGATGGCGGCGCGGTCGGACGCGGAGACCATATTGCTCTTCGCAAGCCCGAACAGGGCACGATTCAGGGTGTCGGTGGAACGCGCCCGCATTTGCTCGATGTCGGTCCAGGTCTCTGCGTCGACGGCGCGCGGCGATTCGAGCACCGTGCTCACGGTGCCAAGTTCGAATCTGCGATACTGCATGGACATGAACAGGTCGCGCGCGATGCCCGAGGCTGTCACGATGCGGCCTGCCATGCGCATCTCGTCATAGGCGCCGTTAGCCAAAATGGCGCACGTGACAGCCAGCACAAGCGCCATGGCACCCGTAATGGCTTCCAGTGTCCGCCTGACGGACAGCGACTTGCTCATGGCGCATCGGCTCGGCTTGGATCCGCGCGAGAGACGGATCGATAGGCGGATGCTAACCATTCAATAGTAATGACGGGCTTAATGGCGACTTCCCCTTGCAGGCCGCCAGTCCGTCTGCTACATACTGAACCATATGGTTCAGTATAGCCAAACCCGCTTCGATGCTGCGTTCGCAGCGCTCTCGGACGCCACACGACGCGGCGTTCTGGAGCAGCTCGGCCGTAGCGACGCTTCGATCACGGACCTGGCCCAGAAGTTCCACATGACCCTCACGGGCATGAAGAAGCATGTCGGCGTGTTGGAGCAGGCGGGGCTCGTCACCACGGAGAAGGTCGGGCGCGTGCGGACCTGCAGGCTGGGCGCGCGCCGGCTGGAGGACGAGGCGGCCTGGATCGAGGGGTACCGTCAGCGTTGGAGCGCACGCTTCGACGCGCTGGACAAGGTGATCGAGGAATTGAAGCAAAAGGAGAAGGTCGATGGACGCAGGAAAAGAGAGTGAGTCGAACCCCACGACGGTGGAACGGACATCCGAGCGTGAGATGGTCGTCAGGCGTACGTTCAACGGCCCCGCGCGCATCGTGTTCGCGGCGTGGACCACGCCCGATCTGCTCATGCGGTGGTGGGCGCCGAAGTCGTATGGAATTACTTTCATTTCCTGCGAGGCCGATGTGCGCACGGGCGGCACATACCGTTTCGTGTTCGGCCACTCCGCTTCGGACCAGCCCATGGCATTCTTCGGCAAGTACATCGAAGTGATACCGAACGCCCGCCTCGTCTGGACGAATGACGAAGGCGGCGAAGGTGGGGCCGTCACCACGGTGACCTTCGAGGAACGCGGCGCCGAGACCCTCGTCGTCATGCGCGACCTTTATCCCTCGAAGGAAGCGCTCGACGAGGCAATCGCGTCGGGGAATACGAGCGGGATCAGCGATCAGTTCGCGCAGCTGGACGCGCTTCTCGTCACCCTGAGCGCGGGCGCGGGACGGTCATGACGTCGTCGATCCCGAAATGACGGGCTGAATAGCGTGACAGCACTAATGTCTCCCTGTCCGGATTGGGGTCGAGCCATCTCTCTCTGTTGCAAAACGCGTCGCGAATTGAGTTGACGGCAACCCTATTCCGCATCCAGCGGCACGTTCCATTTTGCACGCGGCACGCTTACGCCGCCGCGCGCGCCCGGGGTTGTCGAGCCGAACCGCTCGGCGAAGATGGGCGGCAGCGGCTGCGCCGCTTGCGGCGCCAGCCACAGCCGCAGCAGGTGCCGCCGCCGTGCCGGCTCCGGCCAGTCCTCGAACGCCGTGCGGTCATGCAGCAGGACGTGATTGTTGACGAGCTGAATATCGCCCGGATGGAAGTCGATCTCCACATGGAAAGCCGGATCGTTGGCGCAAGAGTCGAGCATATCCAGCGCCGCGCGCTGCTTCGCCGTCAGGGGCGCCACCTCTTCGAAGCGGCGCGCGGATTCGATGTACTGGCGCTGATAGATGGCGGCGAAATGGCCCTCGAACCAGTTGAAAACGGGAATGGTGAAGTAAGGCCGCTCGCCTTGGGCCGCTTCGCCGCGCCGATCGGTTTCGATCGGCTCGAACAGCGTGCGCGCGAGCTCGGGCGCCTGTGCACGGATGGCGTTATAGATGGCGACCGAACTCACCACGTTCGAGCGCCCGCCCCGCTTTGCCGGCTGCAGGCACATGAGCGCCACCACGTCGGCCGAATCCGTGTGATAGGTCTGCCGTTCGTTGGTCTGGTACAGGCGCGCCGTCGGATCGTTGCCGGAGCGGCCGACGTTTTTCACATGGCCAAGCAGATGGCCCATGGCGTTTTGCGGCCGCGCGGCGCCCAGATGCGCACCGATGCCCAAGAAGGCGGCCGCGTTCTCCGCGCGGGTCAGACGCGCGGGATCGAGACCGCGAATGACCGCGAAGCCCCGTCCGTCGAGGACATCGCGTTGCAGAATGGCGCGCAGTCGTGCGGCAAGCCGCGGCAGCGGAAAGTCGTCCGCCGTCAATGCACCCAGATCGGCGCCACGCGCGACCAGGGCTTTCGCGGCCGCTTCGACATCGGCGACATCGGCCGGCGAGAGCGTGTGCAGCCATTCGTCGGCGCGCAACTCATCCGCTCGCCAGTCGGCGGGAGTGTTGATCCGCTCCGGCGGGACGGGCTCAGTCATCGCCACACGCGCTGCAAATGCCAACGGCAGCGTGCAGCGGCAGCGCACTTCATGGCAAGCCGCATCGGATACAGTGTCCATGACTTCAAGTGCACCCGGAAAAACGCTATTATCGCTTCAACCTGGGGTCATCCGGCGAATGCCGGCTCGGGACATTGGCTCGCCCGCCAAGTTTGACCGACGCGTTGAGTTGCGGGTCGCCGCGATCCCACCCAATGAGGAATCGGCTGGTAGTCTCGCGGAAACGGCGAGGGGAGATCGTCATGACGCGGCACACGAATACGGGACGGCTGGCCACGCTGGCGCTGGCGGCAACGCTCGTCTTGCTCGCCATGCCACGGGTGCTTGCGCAATCCCCTCCGGGTGCACTCGATGCCTACGTCTCGGACCGGCTTCCGCCTGCCGAGCGCAACTACATGCGCTACCAGGCGAGCCAGCTGCCCGCCCCGGTTCGCGCCGCAATGACTGCGCTCGACCCCTCGCACGTGCATTTCGCGGTGATTGACGGATCGACGGACAAGATTCACTACAACCGTCCGGAAGATGCGGGCAGCCTCGTCGGATCCGATATGGCGCCGCCCATTTCACGATCGGCGGGATGTCCGCCGCCCAAAAAGACGCCTTCGGGTTTCGATCCGGGCTGCACCGCCGGTACCGGTCCCTATCGTCGTGTCTACACCGTGCCCGTCCAGCCGATCCCCGCCAGCGCCATTCAGCCGAATATCTACAATGTCGGCTACAGCGCCGGCGGCGTCGTGACAGTCGCGTGCAAGGATGGCTACCACCGGCCGCACAGGGACGACGGTGACGTCTATCTCGGCGGCTGGAGCACGACGCCGACGAAGCCCGGCGGAAATGTCGACGCCGGTCTGCAATACAATTGGAAGCAGCAGAAAGGATCGACCGATTCCTATTCCCTGTTCATGAACATCGCCGGTGTGGGCTACTGGTCCACGGCGCTGAACGGCGGGAACGATGGCTGGTTCGACGGCAGCAACGCGTATCACATCCCCTGCGGCGCACCGACCAGCGATAAGGGTTATGCGGCAATATTATTCTCCGTGCAGGCGATGGGTCTTGTCACAATATCGCCGACCTGCGACGCAGTCGGCGACACAAGCCCCAGTTGTGCATCCTACTCGCTGAATCTTACGGTGAAGTCCGCGCAGCCCAACGAGATCACGTCCATTTCGTGGATCGCGCCGCCGAACACGACAACCGGTACCATCTTCGGCGGCTGGGGCGACACTTACAAGGTAACAAACGCAGGCGCCTGCACCGCTACAAACCCCTGCTGGTTTGCCGAAACACCGTGCAAGGGCTGCATCTTCAAGTTCATGAGTTCCATCGCGCAGAAAAAGCCGGTCGACTACGAGGACAAGTCGACCTACACGGTCTCATGGGCGGAGCGCAGCATCTCCTGCTGGATCAATGCGAGTTGCACCCACAACGACCCCAATAAACTCATTGCGCTCACCGCGGCGATGGTCGACTGCAGCGAATACCCCGTCTGGGGCGGCACCTATCAGCATGGCACACGCGACTGCACCAACACGCCTTCAGGTCTTTCCGGTGTCCAGCAATCGGTCGGCGTCTCGAACTACTCCCCCACCGCCGAGACCGACGCCATCAGCCTGACATATTGAAAAAGTGCAGCGAATAAGGTGAGAGCAGCAGCGTTCGCCAGTCGCCGGCTTTTGCAAGCCGAAGCAGAAACGAGGTCGAGCAAACCTTACCTGTCCCGATCGGCGCAGAGTCTTGATTCCAAAGCCGACTTGTCCAGCCCCAGGACCGGATAGCGCCCGACATCCTGCGCCGCATACCAGGGCGAATGCTCGAAGAAAAATTCGAGCCGGCTCTGCGGGCTCGCGGCGAAGGCGCGGTCGGTTTTGAGTTTGTCGGCAAATTCCGCGGCCAGATCGGGTGAGTGTTGCAGCATATCGCGCGCCAACGCCTCCACCACACGCGGCTCGCCATATTCCTTGGGCTCGAAGATCGCATCGAAATAACCCCAGCGCAGCAGAGAATCCGGCGCCTGGGGTTCGAGAAGTTCGATCGCTACATTTGCCGCGGGCTGATCCAGCGGCACGATTACCGAACCGACCGGCAGCAAATCCTCGCGCGCGATACGCGATGCTTTGAACTCTTTCAGCAGGTGATGGCCTTCGAAAGGCTTGTCGCTCCAAACGGCGGTGTCGATCTGGTAGCTGATCCCGCGCAACGCGACGGAACAGGCGAGGCGGCGGGTGCGCACGCCATGCGCGTCCAGTCGCGCAATGACCTCCTGCCACTGGGCGGGCACGGCATAGGCGGCTGGCGGCGCGACCGCGATGTCCGGCAACAACCCGTTCGCGTTGGGAATCACATAGGTCTTCGGCGTTTTCGGATCGTAGCGAATCCAGCTGCCGCCGGATATCTCGCTGCGGGTCACGGTATAGGCGTAGCTCTTGAGCGTGAAATCGCTCGCGACCGGATCGGCTTTGAACGTGATGGGCACCTGCGCCACCGGATCGTTCGCCCGCGCGATCGTGGCTTGGTCGGCCTGGGCATTGGCTTCGATCAATTCCGTGCCGTGCCGGGCCGCATAATCGAGCAGCAACGTCACCAAATCGTACGTTGCCTGGACCCGAACGGCGTAGGATTTCAGCATATGGGTCTCGATCAACAGTGCCGGCCGGTTCTGCAGCGCGGCGTAGCCGGTCGAGAAGCGCGCCCCCGAGCCGAAATTCTCAATGCCCTTCAGAGGGTCCGCGCCGTCCTTGAACTCCAGATAGATGGAAGCGAGATGCCCAAGCGTTTCATAGATGGGAAGCACCTCGACCATGGCCTGTTGCTGCCACACGCTGACGGAAGCAAACAACTTGTGGGGATCTTCCAGGTACCAGGTGAGATCGTACTGATAATCCGCGCCGTCGGTGGTGTGGACATCGATGAGGAAGTCCGGCCTCCAGCGCTGCCACAGTTTGAGCCACGCGCGCGTCTCCGGTGCGTCGGCCTTCACATAGTCGCGGTTGAGGTTGAGATATTGCGCCTGGCCGCGCGCGCCCATCTCGGCAGGGCCGTTCTGATTGATGCGATTATAGGGCGAGGATTTCTCGTGACCGTCGATGTTATAGACGGGGATGAACACGAGGACGGCCCGATCGAGCAGATGCGGCAGCTTTGCGGCGACGGCAAAATCGCGCAGCAGCGCGAGCCCCGCATCCTTGCCTTCGATCTCGCCCGAATGAATACCCGCCTGCACAAGGATGACCGGAAGCTGTGCGGCCCGCGCGGCCTCGGGCGTGAAATGCCCGCTGCCGCTGGCAACCACCACCATCATCGGGCGACCCTGCCCCGTCGTGCCGAAACGCTCCAGGTGAATTTTGTCGGGCGCAGCCTTCGCGAGGCGCTCCAGATAGGCGAGCGTGTCGTCGTAATTCGGCGTGGTGGCGAATCCCGATTTCTCCGCCGGAGTCTGCCAGTCGATCTCTGCCATAGCTGCCCCCGGCACAATGAACACGAATGAAATTACCGCGCCCAGAACAATGGAAACAGCCATAAGTTTCGACTTTATGCGAGGACTATCGGCCAGCCGGGTTCGCCAACCCTGCGAGGATCTCCGGGGCCGCCCGAACGATTCCCGTGCATCGGTAAGATTTGAAGAACTCATTCTTTGCTATCCTCTTGGGAATCGCGGCACTTGTGCGTCCGCGTCAAGCAACGCAATCCAGTGGGCAGAACTGCGGTAGCTGTCCCTCCACTCAAGCTGAATAGGGGCTCCATCCTTCAACAGTCTCTCGCAACGCGGTCTCTGCTTTTTCGGTGCGGCGGCGCCTTCAGTGAACGCCCCGAATCAACATGCTGCGCGCACTGCTGCTAGTCGTCCCATCGATCTTCTTCGATGCCGCGAAGGGTACGGAAATGTGATCCGCGGCCCGCAAAATAATCGAATGGATCAAAAAAGGTTATTCCAGAACAATCGGACTGCAGAATAACGCACAATGGTCCACAAGCCCATCTGGAAAACGGGGCAAGGCAATCCAGATCGTCTTCACGGATTCACCTCAGTGCAATCTCGGCATCCACGTCCGATCAACGATCAGTCACCTCATAACCCGCTCCACTTTTTCATAAATTGCGCGGGCCTGTGCCGGGGTCAGTGTGGAACCATAAATCTCCGTTTCTGTGATGATCTCGCCGGCGGCCCTGCCATCATGGTTCGCAGCGAAATGAGGTGACAGCAGCAACGTTCCCCAACAGTCTGCTGCATCACATCGCGAAGGGAACATTGCTATTGTCACAATATTTCCCGGCGACGCCGCGAGCACGATCTGGCTGCCGGTGGTGCACTAACACGGCTGTGACTTGGGCGACCGGCCTCTTTTGCATTCCGGCCCGGGCCGCTACGCTGATTCTATCAACCACCGGTCAGAGCACCCGATGATCCGCATCATTGTTGTTTGGGCCCTCGTTCTGGCCGGCGGCGCCTTCGCCCTCGAGTGGCTGCAATATCAATATCTGGTGCGCCTGTTCTCGGAGCAGATCTATATTGCCATCATCGCAGTCGCGTTCGCGGCCGGCGGTATCTGGGTCGGCTGGAAGCTGACGGCGCGCCCGGCGCCCGGACCGTTTGCGCGCAACGATGCCGCCCTCGCCGCGCTCGGGCTGACGGGGCAGGAGATGAAGGTGCTGGCTCTCCTGGCGGCCGGGCAATCCAACAAGGAGATCGCGCAAACGCTTGGGCTCTCGCCCAACACCGTGAAGACCCACATCGCGAACCTGTTCGCCAAGCTCGAGGTCGTACGCCGCAGCCAGGCGGTGAACAAGGCCCGCGAGCTGGCGCTCATCCCCTGAAATTGCCCCATCCGAACGGACGAAACATGCGAATTCACCCTTTTGGGCGATACACTCGCGGCCCTATTCCGCCCCAGGATTGCGGCATTCAAACCGCAAAGGAGCACGCAGTATGACCCGCACGATATCGATCTACGGCCTGATCGCCGGGGCGCTGGCCGCACTGGGGATCATCGGCACCATTCTTCTGCCAGCAGGCAACCCGCTGCATGAAAGCCTCTGGGTCGGTTATCTCATCATGCTGGTCGCGCTGTCGGCGATCCTCGTCGGCGTGAAGCAATATCGCGACGACGTGCAAGGAGGCGTGATCGGTTTCGGCAGGGCGTTCCTGGTCGGGCTCGGCATCGCGGCCGTGGCGGGGCTCGCCTATGCCGTGGTGTGGGAGGTGTATCTGGCGCTGACGCATTACGGCTTCACCGAGGCTTACATCAACGAGACGCTGGCGGCGAAGCGCGCGGCGGGCGTGAGCGGAGCAAAATATCAGAAGGCCGTCGCCGAGATGGACGCGTTCCGCACGCAATATGCGAGCCCCCTGTTCCGCGTCCCGATGACGTTCATCGAAATCTTCCCGGTCGGGCTTCTGGTCGCGCTCGTCAGCGCGGCGCTGCTGCGCAATCCGAGGTTCCTGCCGGCGCGCGCACGCGCGGCATAGACGTTGCGCAGGGTGAGAGTTCTGCGCGCGCGAGAAAGCGCGTGCGCAGATTGCCTCCCTCGCAGGCGGGCCCGCAGGCCGTGATGAATGTCGATACAGAACGTATCATGAACGAATGCAGGCCGGATTCCCAGGCCATTTTTCGGCCATCGCGCGATGGTCTAGGCTGGCGGATGAAGCCCGTGACCATGACCCTGTTGAAATCCGACGAGACCTCGCCCATCGGGTGGCTGGTAATATGGAGCCGGGCTTTCCGGTTCCGCGTTGCCGCATGGCTGGAGCAACGGAATTCTGCCGGCATGACAGTGTCACTCCGGGCCAGGCCTTGGGCAGCCGGCATGACGCTCATGACAGCGGTTGTCGCGATCTCGACGGCGGCCTTCGTTTTGGCCGGGCGGGCTCCACGGCATCAAATGTCCGTACACAGAGTATATACGACTCCCGCGCAGACGATCCGCGTGGCGCAGGCGCCCAAAATCGTCCCCCGACCCGGCGTGATCATCTACAAGCTATCCGTGTTCGACCTCGAGCAGCAGATGAGCTTCGCGCAGCTCATGAAGCGGTGGGATCCGTGGATCGCGCTCGCCGCGAAACGCTTCGACGTTCCCGACAACTGGATTCGCGCCGTCATGCGGATCGAAAGCGGCGGGCGCACCATGCTGGGCGAGAACCAGCCCATCACGTCGAGCGCCGGCGCGATGGGGCTCATGCAACTCATGCCGCAAACCTACAATGACATGCGCCTGGAATATCGGCTGGGCACCAATCCCTACGATCCGCACGACAATATTCTCGCGGGCGCGGCCTATCTGCGCTTCCTGCGCGCCAAATACGGCTATCCGAACATGTTCGCGGCCTACAATGACGGACCCGGAAATCTCGAGGCGCGGATGGTCGACGGCGGCTTGCTGCCGGCCGAGACGATCAATTATGTCGCCACCATCACCGGCAAGCTCAATGCGGGCGGCGCAGGATCGCGCGCCAACCTTGCGCGCTTCACGCGGCCGAACGGCGAGCCCGTCATGATCGATGGCGGCGCAGTTATTTCCGTACGCGCAGCACTTCCGGGGGAATACGCACCGGGCGTGCTCACCGTCATCACGGTTGGAAGAGTGCGTCAGGGCGTGCGCGAGAGTCTGGCGCAAACGAAATCGATCGTCCGCTCCCATGGCGGCGCGGTGTAGGTTTTCGCTTCAAGCGTTGTGCAGCCGGACGACTTCCTGCGCCGCGCGAATGCCCGAACGCATCGCCCCTTCGAGATAGCCGGCCCATTCGGTCGCGGTTTCCGTGCCCGCCCAATGGATGCGCCCGCAAGGCTCGCGCAGCGCATGTCCGAAACGCGTCATCACGCCGGGCGGCATGTGGCCCACATAGCCATGGGTGAACGGCTCGAGCAGCCAGTCATTGTCGTCATAGGCGAGATAATCGGCGGCCTCGGGCCCGAAGAATCGTACGAGGGACTCGATCACCTTTTTCTGCCGCACCTCCCTGCCCGCTGCGCTCATTTCGAGCGCATGTTTGCCCTCCATGAAACACAGCAACGTCGGCGCGCCGGTTTCGGCCGCGTCATCCATCACGATGCCGAGCGTGTCGTCGTCGGTCGCAACCTGGCCGGTAAAGCCGGCCACCCGCCAGAACGGCGTTTTGTACGCCACGATGGCCTTGATGACTGCACCCATGGGCATGCGTTGATGCAGCCCGTCGCGCGCGGCCGGCAGAGGCGGGTCGAATTGGATGCGTGCGATCGGGCCCGGAGGTGCGGCCACAATAATGCGGCGCGCGTCGAAATCACCCTTGTCGGTTTCGACATGCACACCGTTTTCGCTCTGCACGATCTTCCGCACGGGCGCTGCCACAATGACGCGCTCGCTGAGCTCATCAGCCATGCGCTGCGCCACCTGCTGCATGCCGCCCTGGAATTTGGAGTCGAGTGCGCCGTCTTTCACGCCCATCAGATAGTCGAGCCCGGTGCCGCTCCGTAGTGCATCGAGAAACCACAAATAGGAAACCTGAGATGCTTCCGCGCACCAGGCGCCGCGCGGCACGAGGCGGGCGAATTCGCGCGCCGCTTTCGTGTGCACATTCTTTACGATCCAGCTTTCGACCGTCTGGCCGTCCCATTCTTCCGCTTTCGGCGCGGTCCAGGGCGCGTCAACGGGAACGGTTTTCATGTCGCGATCCCAGCACTTCTGCACGCGATAAAGTTCGAGCAGCGAAAGGATGGGCATTTTCGGAACATTGCCTGCGAACTGCACCACCTTGCCCAGGAGCTGCATCACCGTCTTGCCGGATTCATATTGCTTGTAGGGCGCGATGCCGAACCGCTCGGCTTCGGCGAACAGGACCGTGTGGCCGGCGCCCACCCATTGCCCGCCAAAGTCGCGCGCGCGTCCTGCTATTTCCGTGCGCTTCGTCCGGCCGCCCACGCGATCCTTTGCTTCGAGAACGATGACCGAGAGGCCGGCATTCGCGAGTTCCTGCGCGGCCTTGAGCCCCGCGAAGCCTGCGCCCACCACAATCGCATCCGCGTTCTGCATCATAGCGCGACCACCGATTGAATTTCGATGAGGATTTCCGGCGTGAGCAATTCCTTCACGCGCACCGCCGTTGAGCCCGGCGCGATGCCCGGCAGGATTTCGGCTCGCGCCATCGTCACGTCGACCGCATCTTCCATGAAGCTGCGCGCATGCGTGCCGTCGGCGAGATACCAGGTGAGATGCACGATGTTCTCGATGCTGCCGCCCGCGAATTCGACAATCTCCCGGATATTGCGGAACGCCTGCAGCGCTTGCGCCTTCAACCCGCCTTCCACGATCTGAGCTTGCGCGTTCATGCCGGTCTGGCCGGCGATGGTGAGCGTCGAGCCGTGCCGCACGGCCTCCGAAAGCCCATAGGGCTCGATGAGCGCCTTCATGTGAGCGCGCGTGACATATTCGACTTTCGCCATGGTATTTTCCTCGTATTTTGCTTATAGACTATTTACTAGACTGGATAGTCGGTTTATTCAAGAGCAGACGATTCGAGAGCTCGTAAATGGTCGCGGCGGCACGGAAGACGGCGAAAAAACAGCGGGCTCCCCTGCGTGGCGACCGCGTGGGTCACATTCTCGGCGAAAGCCTCGAATGCTTCGCCGAGCAAGGCTTCGAGCGGGTGACCTATGACGATCTGATCCGCCGCTCGAAGGTGAGCCGCGGCAGCTTCTATTGGTATTTCCCGTCGAAGGAGGCGCTCTACGACGCGGTGCTGGATTATTGCGTCTCCGGCTATGTCGCGCGTGCGGAAGCCGCGTTCGCAAACACCAATCCCAAAGATCATATCGTGAAACGGTTGCTGGATGCGTGCCTCGCCGATTTCAACGCAAACCGCTCGCGCTATCGCGTGCTGTTGCGGCCGCCGCCGTCGAAAAGCGCGATCGTGAAACTCGCGCAATGGAACGACGATGCGGCGGGCTTCATGCGTTCGAAACTGCCGCCGCTCGTCGAATCGGGGAAGCTCGATGCGGAGACCGCCGCACTGCTGCCCGACGTGCTCTCGGCGTTCCTCGATGGCATCTGCGTACGCCTGGTTCTCGACGACGAGAACTCCGTATCGCAGCTTTCGTCCAACATCGAAAAATTCCTGTGCCGGATTGTAAATGATTAGAGTGGTTTCGAATCGAGTTGAATACCAAAACTTCTCCGCGGCAGACCCGAGTAATCGATCATTCGAGAGCGATAACGTCGGTGCCGAAAAAAGTAAGATGCACCACGGAGCCACGGAGAACACGGAGAAGAAAGGGAGAAAAAAAGAGAAGCCACTTGCGCGCATTCGCGCACGACTCCTTTCTTCTCCGTGTTCTCCCTTTTTCTCCGTGCCTCCGTGGTGAGCCTTTTTTTTGTTACCCGTTCGCGGAGAATTTGATCAGGCTTCGGGCCGCATCGTTGCTTCGAGCGCGCCGATCTTGTCGATTTCGATGCGCACGACATCGCCGGCTTTCAGGAACGAAGGCGGTTTCATCGCCACGCCGACGCCGCCCGGCGTTCCGGTAAAGATCATGTCGCCAGGAAGAAGCGTCATCGCCTCGCTCAGATAGGCGATCTGGTCGAAGACATTGAAAACGAGATTGCTCGTGTTGGAGTTCTGCCGCAGTTCGCCGTTCACGATGGCGCGAATCCCCAGCGTATGCGGATCGCCGACCTCGTCGGAGGTGACGATCCAGGGACCGATGGGCGCATGGGTGTCGAAGGATTTTCCCACGATCCATTGGGCGGTGTGGAACTGCCAATCGCGCACGGTGACATCGTTGCCCGCGGCATATCCGAACACGACGGAAGCCGCATCCGCCTTCGACACATGCCGGCAGCGCTTTCCGATCACGACCACGAGCTCGGCTTCATAGTCGATCGCCGACGACGCCTTGGGAATCTGGATGGGATCGTAAGGCCCGTTGACGGCATTGGGCAGCTTGGAAAACCAGATCTGCTTTTCGGGCCTGGCTTGCCCGCTCTCTGCGATATGGTCCGCGTAATTGAGGCCGATCGCGAGAATCTTCTGCGGGTTCGGCACGGGCGCGTGCAGATGCACGTCCGACAATTTGAATTCCGGCTTGGTCGAGTCGACGACCTCGCGCGCTTTCGCTGCCAGGCGCGGCCAATCTGCGATCAGGTCGATCATGCCGGCCGGCAAGCCTGCCGCCGTGAGATCGACAATCGCGTCGCCGACCACGGCGCCCGTATGCGGTTCGCTTCCGGTCTCGAATGTCACCAGTTTCATGACCGATATCCTCAGTGGTCGAAATCGACTTTCGTACGAAATCGTACCCATTTTGCGGTGGACATCATGCGCATTCGGTCGAGAATTTCCAGTGGCGAGCACCTTGGGGAGGGCGGCTCATGAAAGCGTATGAATTGCGGTTTCTGGATGCTCGGGGCGGCACGCTGCTGGCCTATATGGGCGATTTTCCGACAACGACCACGCGGTGAAAAAATTCGCGTCGTTGCGGGATATTCCATGCGATCGCGCAGAATTGTGGTGCGGTGAAGAAATGGTTATTCAGGAATGGTGCGCGTCGAAGAAAGATGCG
>Ga0302324_100016123_pt1 | contig 14917 bp, 10 predicted proteins | sample Palsa_T0_1_FD_201949 | JGI IMG/M metagenome (GOLD analysis project Ga0302324, IMG submission 201949) | Peat permafrost microbial communities from Stordalen Mire near Abisko, Sweden - Palsa_T0_1 | ecosystem: Environmental > Terrestrial > Soil > Palsa > Peat permafrost | place: Sweden: Abisko...
CTGTGGCGGCGCCCGGGTTCCGACAGGGGCTACATAGCGATGTGCTTTGGATTGACCAACCGCGCAAGGACGCACTTTCCGGAGAATGGACGCTGCAGTTCGGCCGCGCGCTGCATGCCATGGACGTCTCATTGGGAGGTGCCGTACTGGTGGGCATCGATGCATCGTATTTTGTCAGCGGCTACGATCCTTCCATCCTGGGGAAGCAGGGTGTACTGGGACTTCTGGGGACCGACGGCGTCTTCCGGTCACGACGTACGGGAGACAGCGTAACGGCGGGTGAGTCGATCGACTATGCGAGTGCAGTGCCGGGCGCGGATCAGGGGGATCCCACGGTGTCGCTGGTGGCGAGCAGCTGGGATGGCGTACGGCGTTTCACCGGTGCACAGCAACTTTACGAGTTTCCGCTGGCCGTGATGGTGGGGCTTTCCGAAGACGAGCAATTGGCACCCGCGCATCGCGACGCGCGGCTCTACTTCTGGCGTGCAGCTATCGGCAGCGCTTTATTACTATTGCTCACGACGATACTGGGCCGGATGAGCTGGCAGCTTGCACGCTCTCGAGTGCGCGAGAACGAAGCCAAGCTGGCCCACGCGCTACGCATCGAATATCTGGCGTACCATGACGGCCTCACAGCATTGCCCAACCGGAGTCTGTTCAACAAGCTTTTGAGTCAAGCCATCAGTCAAGCGCAGCGCTCCAACAAGCAGCTGGCAGTGGCCTTTATCGATCTGGATCGATTCAAACAGATCAACGACACCCTTGGGCACGAAGCCGGCGATGAATTGCTCAAGGAAGTCGCGACCCGGCTCAAGAGCTGCCTGCGTGAGAGTGATATCGTCGCGCGCTTGGGCGGCGATGAATTCGTGGTGCTATTGACGGAATTGACGGACGAGAAATATGCAGCGACGGTGGCACAGAAGATAATCACGGCGATCGCGAGACCCTTTGTTCTATTGGGCCAGGAGTTTCGTGTAACCGCGAGTATCGGCATCAGCACGTATCCGCTGGACGGTGCGGACGAGCAGACGCTGACGAAAAACGCCGATATCGCCATGTATCAGGCGAAAGAGGACGGCAAGAACAATTTCCAGTTCTATTCCGAGAAGTTGAACGCCAACTCGCTCGAACGGCTCACCCTGGAGTCAAGCCTTCGGCATGCGCTCGAGCGCGGCGAATTCCAGCTGCACTACCAGGCCAAGCGGGATATTGCCACCGGACAGATCACGGGCATGGAAGCGCTGCTGCGCTGGCAGAGTCCGGATCTGGGGATGGTAGCACCGATGCAGTTCATTCAAGTCGCGGAGGAGACCGGCCTGATCGTGCCGATCGGCAAGTGGGTCCTCCAGACAGCCTGCCTGCAAAATGTCGCCTGGCAAAAGCAGGGGTTACCTCGGTTGAAGATTGCCGTGAATCTTTCGGCACGACAGTTTACCGACGAACATCTGTTGCGCGATGTGGCCGCAACACTCAAATCCACTGGCATGCAGGCGAGGCTGCTGGAACTCGAAATCCATGAGAGCCTGCTGATCCAGGACATCGAAAAGACGCTCAAGATACTCACCGCACTGAAGGCCCTAGGGGTCAAGATCGCCATCGATGATTTTGGGGCGGGATTCTCATCGCTCTCCACCCTGCAGCGATTCCCGCTCGATACCATCAAGATTGATCGCTCATATATTCGAGACATCACTATTCGGGACGAGGACAGCAGTTTGACGGAAGCAATTATCGCCATGGGCAAGAGCCTGAGCCTGACCGTCGTGGCTCAAGGTGTAGAAACCAAAGAGCAAGCAGACTTCCTGCGCGAACACGCCTGCGATGAATTCCAGGGCTTTTATTTCAACAAGCCCGTGTCGGCAAAACAGTTTACCGAGCTATTGCAGGCGCAAACAGCGGGCCCGACGTATATCGGTTCACGTGCGGCATTGGGGAAAGTGGCGCCGTGAGTCTAAACCGTGTCGTCCGTTCGACCTCGCTCAGCGCCCCTATTTTGGTTGGCTCAGAACACGAAATCGATCGTGGCACTGAACAGATTGACCGTGCTGCCGAGCTGAAATCCAGGCTGAATGTTGATCAAAGTGCCGTCTGAGCCCGCACCGAGACGCGTATGATCGAATTGCATCTTCAGGTCGACATTCTTGGCAAAATCCCAGCGCGCGCCCACGGAAATGGTGCTCTGATCAGGAATCGCCTCTAAGATTGTGTTCAGTGCGGCATTTAGGCCAGCAGCGAACCCCGCCAGCGCCGGCGGCAAGCCCGTCAGCGTTAGCCCTGGGTCAGAGTTGCTGGCTGCGCTCTCGTGCGCATAGGTCACGTAGGGCGTGAACTTTCCAACCCGATAGCCGCCGCTCGCGTACCAGGCGGTATCTTCCCCCAGAAAGGAATTGAAGCGGGCGTGAGCCCACTCGCTGATCACGAACCAGTGACCGGGATCGTAGCTGGCGCCGATGACCTCGGTCACAACGATCTTGCTGTCGGAATTGTATTTGTCGGCAATAGCGACGCCTTGCGGGCCGAACATATTGAAGGTATCTAGAAAACCGTCGAGGGAGGTAATGGTCAGGCGTGCGTGCTGATAAGAGACCCGAAAGGTCAGCGATTTATACTCGGTCGTATTGGAGATATTGACTGAGTCCCTTGCGATGGCGCTCGCGCGATTGTTCGGCTGCTGTGTGTCGCTCTGAACATCACTGCCCTGCGTCGTGTTGGTGACATCGCCGAAATTCGCACGATAGCTGAAGTCCGCGCCGTCGCTTGCCGTGATCGGTAAGAGGCTGTAAACCTCGATCGGCGGACGCACCCAAGGGTAGGTATAGCCCACCTTGCGCGTGTCAGAGAATAGAAAAGTCGGCAGTTCTACACGGCCGATGCGCACGTTCAAATCTGGCGTGAACTGATACTTGATATTCGCCCATTCCACGTGCGGTGTGTACGTGCCGTCGTAATTCTGCTCGGCAATGACCTGCACGACCGCCGAAAGCTCCGGCGTGATGCGGGCGGAGATCTGCCCTCCAATCAGGCTGTCGACCTCGGGGCTCCAGCTGCGAGAATAGCCTGCGCCATTGGTCTGAAAAATACTGTTAGTGAAGTCAGCCTTGTCCTCGCTGGAATGAACCTCTCCAACGGTGCCAAAGGCGCTGAATGAAAAGATCGATGGCTCAGTAGTGGAATCCGCGGTCTCAGCGCCCACGGCACACAGCGGCATCGCGATCAGTGCAATGAGGGTGATCCTTGTTGAACTCAAGCTCACGGTGCGAGGACCACTCTGAGGCTACTGTCCACCAGGCTTTGATCGATGTAGCTGATGGCATTGGGGTTAGCGAGCAGCAGTTTCTTCGCCTCGATGCTCGTGGGTACGGCCATCGGCGGTTGACCCCGGCCGGTAAATATAATCTTTGCCCAGAAGGCCTTGAGCTGCGCTGCAGACATCGCGGCGAATCGGCCGTAAAACTCGTCGCGCGCCGCGGATCCTTCGACCTGGTCTATGGGCACCGCCGAGCTGCCGTCGGGGAGACGCGTCCTCTTGCCCAGAAATATGTCGATGACCTGGCTTTTGCTCAGAGTGGTTATCGGGCTCTTGGAGGAGACCACCGCCACGACGTCGGCGTTCACTACACGGAACCCTAGGCTCAGAGTGAACACGAGGCTCACCAATGCAATGCGAGGGTTGCGCCACACGGTTGACCGCGTCAGCGCAAGCAACCGACCATCGCGCGGACGAGTCCCATTAAGTTCTGGAACCGACGCCCAGGCTGAGGATTGATCACAGCCTCAGGCGAGAGCGCACCGAAGTCTACGGCAAGGCATTTTGGGGTGAGGGTGAATTTCTTCATTGCATCTTTTGCATACATCAGCGGCTTTCGCGACGCCGCTCAACTCCTCGCACAGATCACGGAGAATTGTCCTGGAAATGACCCCGCTGGTTGCGACGCGGCCGACAACGCCATAGACGCAACTGTGCTCACGCCGAGAGACTGATTTCCGCCGGCCAGAGGGTCTGTGCGTCAGCCTACGTAGTGCGAATGGACCCTCCAGAACGTGACGACGGTCACAGTGCAAGCATGAATCCTCGCCAAGGGCACGAGATGCTAACATCGACAAGTGAGGTATCGGATCGAGATGATCGGTTCAGGCGACCTTTCCCGGCCGGTACGACCGCTCGATTAGCTCGGCTCAAAATACCAGCCGAAACGCTCGCTGCGCCATAAGCACACGTCGATCACGACGTTAGTGCGCCAAGTGCTGGAAAGACGATAGGGCTTCTTGAAGGGGAGCTCGATTTTCCGGATCCTGGCTCCCTGGCTGCTGTAAGTAACGCCACTCCCTATCGATCTGATATTACCGCCGCCGCGTACACGATGCTGGTCTTGCAACACATTAAGCAAGTCGACGACAGGCTAGAGTCGGACGTATATGGCGTCCGTCTACAACCATTGGCTCGTCGGTCTCTCCATTTTTGTGGCAGTGCTTGTTTCCTATACGGCGTTGCGTCTGGCCGCCCGTGTTGCCACCAGCGAACGTCGCGGCGCCCGGATATGGCTGTTGATCGGCGCAATCGCGATGGGCGTCGGTATTTGGTCCATGCATTTTATCGGCATGCTGGCCTTCTCGTTGCCGATCCCCCTGGCGTATGGCGTTCCCACGACTTTGGCTTCACTCGCAGTAGCGATTGTAACGTCTGCATTTGCCCTACGGATTACGAACGGCCAGCGGCTTGGCGTTACGCGTCTTGTCGGCGGTGCTGTGGTCATGGGCGCCGGCATTTCGGCGATGCACTACATGGGAATGGCGGCGATTACCGTCGTACCGTCAATCGCCTATGACCCGCTTCTGGTTGCGACCTCGATCCTGATCGCGATCGCCGCCTCATTCGTGGCCTTGTGGCTGTTTTTCCGACTGCGGGAGGGAAACTCGCTATCTCAGTGGCTCACGCGCATTGCCGCGGCCCTCGTGATGGGCCTGGCAATCAGTGGTATGCATTACACCGGCATGGCCGCCGCTCGATTCGCTTTGGGTTCGTTCTGCCAGGGAGGCGTGACGGTTCAGAACATCTGGCTTGCCGCGGGCATTGGACTCTTTGCGCTTGGCCTCCTCGTCGTGACACTGCTCACGGCGCTGTATGACACGCACTTGAAATCAAGCGCGCGTATTCATGCGCAGCGCCTCGAGCAGGCCAACGCCGAGTTGCAGCATCAGGCCACCCACGATGCGTTGACCGGACTTCCGAATCGGCTGCTGTACCTGGACCGATTGGAGCGGGAAATCGCGCACGCCCAGCGCGATGGTCACACTTTTGCCGTGCTGGTCGTGGACCTCGATCGGTTCAAAGTCATCAACGACACACTCGGTCACGGGCCCGAGATCAGCTGCTGAAGGAGATTTCGCTGCGCTTATCGGCTGCGATACGCACAGTCGACACCGTGGCGCGCACCGGCGGGGACGAGTTTCTATTGCTCATCACCGATATTTGCAACCCCGCTGACACGGCAGTAGTTGCGACCAAGATCATTGCGGAGTTGGATAAATCGGTGCTCATCCGCGGGGCGGAAGTGCATACCTCCGCGAGTATTGGAATTAGCGTCTACCCCACCGACGGAGCCGACGCTGATTCGCTCGTAGCCCATGCCGATGAAGCCATGTACTTTGCAAAGCAACACGGCCGCAATGCCTTTCAATTCTTCAGTCCTGGCATGAGCGTCTTCTCCCGCGAGCGCCTGGATCTGGAGCGGGATCTGCGCCGTGCCCTGCCGATGAAACAATTCGAGCTGCACTATCAGCCCAAGATGGATGTCGCCACTGGCCGCATGACCAGCGTCGAGGCGCTGTTGCGCTGGCGGCATCCGACACGCGGCCTGGTAGGTCCCATGGAATTCATACCGCTCGCCGAAGAAACCGGACTCATGTTTTCGATCGGTGAGTGGGTGCTCAATGAGGCTTGCCGCCAGGCGAGGCAGTGGCAGCTCGATGGACAACCGTTCCTGCGCGTCGCGGTCAATATCTCGCCCATGCATTTCCGACAACCCAAGTTTTTGGATATCGTGCGATCGGCGCTCGCCGTCCATGACTTGGAACCCCGATTCCTTGAAATCGAGTTGACCGAAACGACGGTGATGGACCACGCTGAGACCTCAGTCCAGATTCTCGAGGAACTGAGCCGTATGGGGGTGATCGTCTCAATCGACGATTTCGGGACGGGCTATTCGAGCATGAGCTACCTGCGCCGCTTCCCGATCGACAAGCTGAAGATCGATCGAAGTTTCATCAACGATTTGACGACGAGTTCGGACGCCGCCTCCATCGTCAAGGCGATTATTTCGCTCGCCCACAGTCTGAGACTCAAGGTTGTCGCCGAAGGCGTGGAAACGGCAGACCAGCTCCAACAGCTTCGCGACTTGGGCTGTGATCAGTTCCAGGGTTTTTATCGCAGCGCAGCAGTACTTCCAGGCGAAATCGAAAAATTCATTCGGTTGGCCGCTGACGCGGGGAAGCTGTCGGAGCAGACATCCAGCGGAGAAACTCAAAGTAAACTGGCCGTGCTGAGGCAGCGCTGATTGCACGCCATGTTCTGCTTCATCCAATAGCGCTCCTGGCAATCGGGCAAAGGAAAAGTCGCTATGCGAGTCTTCGTCACCGGTGCTACCGGCTTCATCGGGTCTCTCATCGTTCAGGAACTCATCCGCGAAGGTCATCAGGTACTCGGCCTCGCACGCTCAGACGCGGCCGCCCAGGCGCTTATCGACGCTGGCGCCAAAGTCCATCGGGGGAATGTCGAAAATCTGGACAGCCTGCGCAGCGGTGCCACCGCCTGCGACGGCGCGATTCACACCGGCTTCATCCATGACTTCTCGAGATTCAAGCAAGTCTGCGAGATTGATCGACACGCCATCGAGGCCCTCGGCGGTGCGCTCGTGGGCTCTGAGCGCCCCTTGATCGTGACCTCCGGCACCGCTCTGGTCGCGCCGGGTCGCATTGCGAACGAAGAAATGGCGGCCTCCGCGACTTCCACCGCGATTCCCCGCGTCGCTTCGGAAGAAGCGGCCGCTGCGGTGGCGGCGCGCGGAGTGCGCGTCTCGGTGATGCGACTCTCACCATCCGTCCATGGTGATGGCGATCATGGCTTCGTTCCCACTCTGATCAGCCTCGCCCGTGCCAAGGGCGTGTCGGCGTATGTGGGAGCAGGGCTCAATCGCTGGACCGCTGTGCACCGACTCGATGCTGCCCATCTCTTCAGGCTGGCGCTTGAAAAGGGTGGTGCGGGAGCGCGGTTTCACGGGGTTGCCGAGGAGGCGATTGCGTTCCGAGACATTGCTGAAGTGATCGGCAGGCGCCTGAACGTTCCGGTTGCGGCCAAGTCAACCGAGGAGGCAGCGGAGCATTTTGGCTGGTTTGCGCACTTCGCCGGAATCGACTGCCCGGCCTCGAGTCAGCGAACCCGGGATCTGCTCGGGTGGCAGCCGACGCAGCCGGGGCTTATTGCCGATCTCGGGAAATCGCCGCGTTACTTCGCGACCTGAACAGACAACGTCCATGTCATGGCGAGTCGATACTCGCGCCGCCAAACTGCGTGCGTAGATACGGCAGACTTTTCGGATGATTCTTCTGGATGTAGGCAATGAAATTTTCGCGAATCTCGCAACGCAAATCCCATGATCTCGACGAATCGGCGGACGTCGCCAGTACGCGCAATTGCATGGTCTTTTCACTGGCGTCGCTGACTTGCAAGTTCCAGAAGCGTTTATCCCAAAGGGCGCTGCTCTCGATAATTTGCTGCAACGCCTTGCGCCCCTCATCCACCGGAAAGGAATAATCCACCCACACGAAGACCGAACCCAGCAGCCCGGCGGAAGTGCGCGTCCAGTTTTGAAACGGTTTTTCGATGAAATAGCTCAATGGCAAGACCATCCGGCGTTCGTCCCATATGCGCACCACGACATAGGTGAGCGTGATTTCCTCTACGCGTCCCCATTCGCCTTCAACGATCACGACGTCGTCTTGCCGCATCGGTTGTGCCAGCGCAATCTGGAACCCGGCAAATAGATTCTCCAGTGTTTTTTGAGCGGCGATGCCGGCGATGATTCCGGCAATTCCAGCTGACGCGAGCAAACTCGTGCCAATGTGCCGCACTTCTTCGAACAGCATCAGAACGGAGGCCACCGTGAAGAGCACAATGATGAGGTAAATCACCCGACTGATGACGCGAACCTGCGTATACACCTTGCGCGCCCGCAGATTGTCGGCGGCGGTGATGTCGAATTTTGTCAGTACCACTCTTTCGCAGGTGTCCACGGCTTGGGACAGGATGATGGCCACAGTCACAATCAGCAGGATGCTGGTGCCCTTGGCGACCACACCGGCATACTGCGGCGGGAGGTTGAGGATCGGCAGGGCAAAGATGACGCCCACCACCGGCACGATGACGCGCAGGCTTTTGCCCACCAGCGGCACGAACAGGCGGTCCGGCTTGCTGCTGTGGGACGCCCGGGCCGCTAAGCGCGTTTCCAGCACATGCGTGAAGCGGAGGAAACACCAGAGCAAAATCGCGAACACACCCAGATCGAACACGCTGTCGAAAAATTCGCGGACAATGTGTAGCCCTTCGTCGGGTCTCAGCTTTAACAGCAGTGGTGTGGCGGCAAAGTAAATGCCGTAAGCCCAGACCAAGACGTAAAGGGGCTTGCCGAGCGCACCCAACACATTACGCTGCAACTCCTTGACTTCTGCCGCCGCTGTCTGCTTCGTTTTGTAGCGCACGATTGCGACAGCCAAGCCGTTCACCATCAGTACCAGCACTACGAAGCACGACATCACGGCCAAATCCGCCCAGGTGATCGAGCCGAAAACTGTGTTGCCGGCGTTCGGTCCGAACAGGCGATTGATCCGGTTGCTCAACAGTGTCGTTAGAGCAGCGGCAAATCCGTCAAGAAAATCTGTTCCGGTCAGACTTGAATTCATGGTCGTCTATCAGGCCCGATCGCACCCCTCTATGGCAACAGTTGGGCTGACCCCGTGTTCGGCTCACAGCACCAACGGCGGCGCTCCGATCAACTCCGGAACTGGAGTCATACCTATGTAATTTCAGCTAGTTACGCTATAAATATCATTGTTATTATTCGTCATTTTGCGGCACCGGATTGCTTGATGAACTTCTCCACCGTGCCGCTGAGCAGGCCAAGATAGATGTCGCCGTTGGCCGCGACAGCGGCGCCGTGCGACTCCGTGGCCCCTTCGCCGGGTAGCCTGCCGATCACCTTGCCACCCAGATCACGCAGCACGCCGCCGGTCCAGACCCGTTGATCTTTGGTCATCACGAGGGATGAGACGCCTCCGATGTGATCCCACTCGCTCAGGTACTTGCCATTGGCATCAAATACCTCGACACGCTCGTTTTCCCGATCCGAGACATAAATCTTTCCCTTTGCATCGATCACCAGGTTGTGCGGCAGTTGGAATTGACTGGGACCATTTCCTCGCTCGCCAAATTGGCTCAAATATTTCCCTTGCGCCGAGAATCGCAGGATCCGCGCATTGCCGTAACCGTCACTGACCACGATATCCCCGTTGGGCGCAAAGGCGACATCAGTGGGCAGATAGAATGTGTCCGCACTCATACCGGCCTTGCCCTTGGTGCCGAGCGTCATGAGCGTGTGCCCTTGCGCATTCAACTTATAGATGACTTGACCGGGGGCATCGACGACCCAGATGTTGCCCGCCGGATCGGTACGAATCTCGTGTGCGCCGCAGTTGCTGCATCCGGCTGGCCCGTAGACCGCCTGCCAAGCCGACATAGCCGCGGTGCGATCGTCCTTGGGTACAGCCATGACCTTGCCCTGGCTGAACTTCACATCTCCCCACGGGCCGATCAAATCTCCGTTTGGCTTGTACTCCAATATGGGGTCATCGCCGCGATGAAGCACTAGAACGTTGCCGCTCTGTTCCACCGCCACACCGGGCACTTGCCAGTAATTCCACGGGCCGGCTGGAAAGCCCTTATCTCCAAGGGCTGCCTTGGGCCACTCCGGCACGGCCTGATAATTCAATATGGGCGCCTCCCAGCCCGGCTTCGGGGCGCCAGCCTGCTGACACAGAGCGATTCCCGGGGAACAACAGATGAAAAGAACGAGTGTCCTGTAGCAATTAATGCGCATACACGCTGCCCCCCCGCGTTTTGAACGCATGGTCGCGGATCGAGCCCGAGTTGGCAACCGGCGCGTGCGGGGATGGGGCGGCGCGTGGCTAGATGAACCCGAGCGTGCTTGGACTGAATGCCGAGAGGTTGGGTAACACCGCGGCAAGTGCCGTGGCGTCAGCGCCAAACCAGCTCGCCAGGGTCGCGGCGAATTGATCCACCGCGATGGTCGGAATCCAGCGCCCCAGGTTGCTCGCGTCGTCCGGGCCGGATAGTTCCAACGTGGGCATCGTCCCGTAGATGCTGCCGCCCTTGACGGCGTCTCCAATCACCAGCGGATGACTGCCCCAGGCGTGATCGGTTCCGCCACCCGTGTTCGGCAGGAAGTTGCGCGAGAAGTCTGACAACGTAAACGTCGTGACGTTGGTCCCGGCGCCGATGTCGCCCATGGCGCCATGGAAGGCAGCAAGCCCGGCATCCAGCTGGCTGAAGAGAGTCTGCTGCTCGTTGAGCTGATCGGTGTGTGTATCGAAGGAGCCGAGGGTGGCGAGAAACACCTGCCGGCTCGCTCCAAGGCTGGCGCGCGCCTCGATCACCTTCGCGATCGCCAGCAGTTGTTGCGAGAAATTGCCGGTCAAGCCACTGAAGCGCGCGGACAGGGTCGCATCGGTGGTCGTGAGGATGGGATTCAGAATGGCGCTGCTCGTGAGTGCGCCGCTCATGATCGCCTGTGCCGCCTCAGTGAGATTGGTGCTCTGATCGGCGTTGAGCAATTGCTCGAGTGCCGAGCGTCGGGCGCTGTCGGCGCTGCTGCTCGAGAAGCCGTTCAAGCCGAAGGAGCCGCTGGTCGGGATGACCAGGGCTTGAGAGGTCGCGCCGGTCACAAACAGGTTGTTGCCCCCGGTCGATATCATGGGCGGCACACTCGAGTTGCCATTGAGCGCGGCGAGCTGATCTGTCAGTCGGCCGCCCCAGCCGCTGCTGGAGTCCGAGGTGCTCGAGATGGACGCCTGCCACTGATGCTGCTGATCGATATGCGAAAAAAGGCTTTCCGGTTTGACCGTGGTCGTCGATAGATACTGTGCTTGAGTCAGCGGCTGCACCAGCGTGCCGACGTTCGCCACCACGGCGAGCTTGCCCGATGCCCAAAGTGATTGCAGACCCGGCAGCGCCGGGTGAAAGCCGTACTGGGGCGCTCCGCTGGCGGCGGCCAGGGGCAGGAGTTCAGCTTGTGGCAGCGCGAGGTAACTGCGGGTCTTCGCATAATTGGCGTAACCGGCGCTGTCCATCGGCACGATCATGTTGTTGGCGTCGTTGCCGCCGTACAGGAATATGCACACCAGCGCCTTGTAGTCCGTCGCTGCAGAGGCGTGGGCTGCAAAGCTGCCGAGTTGAGCCAAGGCCGCGCTGCCCGCGAGCGCTCCGGCATGCTGCAAAAAGTCGCGACGTTTCATGTTTATCAGCGCTCCACTTGGTATTGCGCAGAGCTCAAGAGCAGATAGAGCGCCGTACGCGGTCCGGCGAGCGGACTGGACGAGGCGTCGCTGGCGGCGTTGGCGGCAGTGAGAATGATGTCGGACGCATCGACCGGAAGGCTGCCGTGCATCAACATCTGGTTCAGCTGCGCGATCGTGTACGCATTGCTGGGGGCGCTGGCAAACGAGGTCAGATTGATACTGGTACCCGTGCTGCCTGGGACGGTCGCATCGGGCGCCGCGCCGCCCTGCGTGATCACGGTATTGACGAAATTGGCCCGTGCCAGGGCAGTCGCCGCATTGTCGATGCCGAACTCCGGCGCCAGCGTCTGTGTGCCCGGAATCTGATAGGTCGGCGGATAGAAGCTGAATACCGTCTCTGGCGAGAAGATGGGCTGACCCATCGCGGCGGCGGAGTTACGCAGCAGCACGCCGTCGGATTGACCGCCGAGACTGCGCAGCGTGCTCGTGATGAATAGCGCCGGTTCGCGCAGATGCCCGAACACATTGCTCGCAGGCGCGTCGCCGCGCGCTTCCGTGTCGGTCAGAATCGCGCGCACGACAGCGCTGAGGTCCCCGCGCACGCCCTGACCGTTGTTGGCGAATACCGCGGCGATCCGGGACACGTAGCCCGGACTCGGATTGCTCGTGACGAGATGCTGTATGAGCTGCTGGGAAATGAACGGACCGACATTGGGGTGATTGAATATGTCGTCGAGCGCGTTGGCGAGATCCTGTGCCGGCGTCTGGCCCGCCGGGACCGTGTAGCCGTTGAGCAGCGCCTTGGTGCCCGCCTGATGGTGATCGGCGAACGCGACCATCGTGCCGTTGAAGTTGATGGGATTGGTCCACTGCGAAGTCGCGCCGGGGAGAGGCGGATAGGTCCAGCCGGTGAATACCGAGGCGAAACCCTCGACCGTCGCGCCGTCGAAAGTCGGAATCGGTGCACCGCTGGCATCGAGTTGTTGGGTGCCGTCCGGATTGAGCTGCACGAGCCCGATCGAGAACAGCTGCAGCACCTCGCGTCCATAATTCTGGTTGGGCACCGTGCCGTTTTGAGGATTGGTTTCATCGCTGTCGGCCATGTCCAGGTAATGACCCATGGTCGGGCTCAGCGTCACGTCCTGCAGCAGTGTTCGATAATTGCCGAGCGCATCGTTCAGCAGTATGTTCTCGAAGGCGGCAAGCCCGTAGGCTTCGTAGATCTCCACGCTCGAGACCACCATGATCTCCGAGAGCGCGAACGCGACGCGCTGGCGCAATTGATCGGGGTTATTGAGCGCGTGTGTGAAAAAATCCCGCTGTACCTGGAACGGGCTGTACTGACTTCGCGCGCAGAGGCTCGCCGCATCGGGCGGACTGGAGCCATCGCTCGTACAGGTTGTAGGCGCCGTATGCGGTGTGTAGGTATAGCCGGTGTACTGGGTCGGCGGATACGCCAGCTGTTCGGTGATGTAGGCGCCGATGCCGATGCTTTGCACATGGGCGACATCGCTGGCCGTCACGCCGAAGGTCGCCTGTTCCAGCAGGCGCGCCGCATCAATGGCATCGACCGTCGGCGCGGCGGCGGTCGGAGTCGGCGTGGGGGTGGGCGTTGGGGCCGAAGTCGAGCTGGGAGCGGGAGTCGTCGTTGCCGAGCCGGCGTCACTGCCGCCGCCGCACCCCGTGAGAGTGAGCAGGGCGCACAGCGCCGCGGCAATCCCCAAAGGGCTGATAGGTGGACTGATCTGAGCTGCTTCAGCCCACGAATGCTTCATTATGATCCTCCTCCCTGAGTACGTGTCTCTCGCTAAAGAACGCCCGGGCGTGTCATTGGTTGACGGCTGATCGAAACGCGATCACTTCGCGTTGCCTGTCGCCTGAGACCGACACCGTGCAGGCGCTGCTCCGGCGGCTGAGCGCAAATTGAAGCCGGATCGGCGCAATGTTAGAACCACGCTCTTAATCCACATTGAATCAGGAGTACATCGATGCGCATCGGCTTTCTGGGTCTCGGACAGATGGGCGCGGCCATCGCCGCCAATCTCCTTCACGCCGGGCATGAGCTCTGTGTGTGGAATCGCTCGACCGGCAAAGCACAGGGTCTGCTGGCGGCGGGTGCGAGCTGGGCCGCGACTCCCAGGCAGGTGGCCACCGAACGTTCGGTCGTGATCACGATGCTCAGCGACGATGCGGCGCTGCGCGCGGTGCTCTACGGGGAAGAGGGGCTGCTCGCCGGACTGGACAGCGGCGCGCTGCACGTCTCGATGAGCACCATCGCTGTGAGCACCGCCGAGGAGCTGGCCGCGCGCCACGCCGAGCGCGGCCAGCACTTACTGTGCGCGCCGGTGTTCGGGCGTCCCGAGGCCGCAAGGGCTGCGAAGCTGTTCATCGTCGCCGCCGGTGATCCGGCTGACCAGGCCACTGCCAGCGCGCTGTTCGCGGCGATCGGTCAGCGCGTATTCACGGTGGGTGTGACGCCCGCGGCGGCCAATCTCGTGAAGCTGTGCGGCAATTTCATGATCCTGGCCGCGATCGAGTCGCTGGGTGAGGCGCTGGCGTTGGGGTTCAAAGGCGGCGTCGCCAAAGACACATTGCTCGAAGTGCTGACCGGCACGCTGTTTGATGCGCCGGTATACCGCAATTACGGCGCCATCCTGTTGCAGGAGCGCTATCGACCGGCAGGGTTCGCCGCGCCGCTCGGACTCAAAGACATGCGCCTGGTCGCTCAATCGGCCGAGGCATTACGCGTGCCGATGCCCTTGCTGAACGTACTGCGCGATCACCTGTTGCAGACCATCGCAATCGATGGCGAGGAGGTGGACTGGTCGGCGATTGCACGCACCACGGCGCGAAACGCAGGTCTCTGAGCCACTTTTTCGCCTGCGCATGGACGTCTGCATGGAATCGCTATAGAGTTGTCGCATCCAAGATCTGCACGGGAACTCGCTACGTATGAGCAGACGTCTCGCGGCCGAATTCATCGGTACCCTCTGGCTCGTGCTCGGCGGCTGCGGAAGTGCGGTGCTCGCGGCCGCGTATCCGGGCCTGGGCATCGGCTTCGTCGGTGTCGCGCTGGCCTTTGGCTTGACCGTGCTCACGATGGCGTACGCCATCGGTCACGTGTCGGGCTGCCACCTCAATCCCGCGGTCTCGGTGGGTCTGTGCGTGGGTGGTCGCTTTCCGCCCAAGGACCTGATTCCCTATATCATCGCTCAGGTCGCGGGCGCCGCCGCGGGGGCCGCGATTCTCTACGTGATTGCCAGCGGTCATCCCGGATTCGACCTTGCCGCAGGCTTTGCCTCCAACGGCTATGCCGAGCATTCCCCCGGCC
>Ga0302324_100016124_pt1 | contig 14916 bp, 14 predicted proteins | sample Palsa_T0_1_FD_201949 | JGI IMG/M metagenome (GOLD analysis project Ga0302324, IMG submission 201949) | Peat permafrost microbial communities from Stordalen Mire near Abisko, Sweden - Palsa_T0_1 | ecosystem: Environmental > Terrestrial > Soil > Palsa > Peat permafrost | place: Sweden: Abisko...
TAGCGCTTAGTAAGTCGTCAAAGGTCGTGTGGCGCCCGCCCCTGACCCCAGTCCGCGTCCATGGCCAGCACGACCTTGAGCCGGCCGCGGGCCGGAAGCGCGGCCCGCGCATAGGCCTGCTCCGCGTCGGCGACGCCAAAGACGTCAGTGATGTACGAGCTGCGCAGGTCCGGATGGCGCGCCAGATAGGCCGAGGCCTGCCGGAGCGCGTCGCGACGGTCGCGGGTCACCCCGGACGTCAACCGCAGGTTCTTGCGCAGGAAGTCTGACATCGGCATGGGGTAGACGGGGTCATCGGGTATCCCGAAGTAGAAGATCTGACCCCCTTGGCCGGCCGCCTGGATGGCGTCGGTCAGCGTTCGGACCTGATGACCCACCGCCTCGACGATGATGGCAGGACGGTCGGCCTCGGCGTCGAGCGAGCCGGCCCACCAGTCGCTGCTGGCATGGATCGCCTCGTCAACTCCGAACCGGGCGGCCACATCGTCGCGCGGCACCCGGTCGACCCCGGTCACCCGGGCGGCGCCGAGCGAGCTCAGCACGTGGCTGAACAGCAGCCCGATCGGTCCCTGGCCGATGACCGCGACCGTCGACCCGGCGACGTCGGCCAGTTGCGGGACCGCCCCGAGCACACAGGCCAGCGGCTGCAGCATGACCGCGGTCGTCGGATCGAGGCCGGCGTCGTACTCGGCGACCGAGTCGCCCCGGGTGATGACGAGTTCGGCGAGGCCGTTCATCCCCCGGGCCCAGCCGACCACGCGCGATCCCACCTCGACCCCGGGATGGCGGGAGCCGAGCACCTCTCCCACGACCTCGTGCATGGGGAATCCGGCCAGCTCCGCCGAGTACCGACCGTGCAGGTTATTGATCTGCGGTAGCGGGTGGACACCGCGGAAGTACGGGATGTCACTCCCGCAGATCCCGCCCGCCAGAACGCGCAGCAGGACGTGCCCGTCAGGCAGGTCGCCGACGGCCGGGGCGGGGACAGCGACGGTCTCGAACCGGCCGGGACCGGCCAGACGCTTCGCCCACATCGTGTCCGCCATTGACCATCTGTCCTCTGCATCTGATCGAACGATAGGTAAGCCATGATCCCGGCCCAGTCACGCGTCGTCAACACCCGGGGATGAGAGACACTGACCCCACACGATCGACCCGGCGCCGGTCATCAAGCAAATAACAAGCGATAGATAAGATCGCCGTGACGGGGTCGCATCGGCGTGACTGCGATCCAGCACCGGCCGGCGGCCGTCCCGAACAGGAGCGTGTAGTGGCACCTACCAAGGGCATGCGATGACATCCAGAGAAGACGCCACGCACGAGCTGCGCCGCCGCCGCGACAAGGCCCTCGGGCAAGGCGGACCTGAGAAGGTGACGGCCCAGCACGCCAAGGGACGTCTCACCGCTCGCGAGCGAGTGGATCTGCTCTTCGACGCGGGGTCCTTTCGCGAGATCGGCATGTTCGCCCACTCCGATCGCCGTGAGGTGGGCGAAGACGCCCCGGCGGACGGCGTGATCACGGGAGTGGGGAGCATCGACGGCCGCAAGGTGGTCGTCGTCGCGATCGACGTCACCGTGTTCGGCGGCAGCAACGGACGCATCGGCCTGCGCAAGCAAGGCCATATGAACTATCTCGCCGAGACCAAGGGGATGCCCCTGGCGGTCCTCGGCGATGCGAGCGGCGGACGGATGCCAGACATGCTGGATGAGACCTTCGCTGAGGTGAACGGGCTGTACGAGGGTGAGGTGATCTTCGGCCTGAGGTACCAGCGGGTCCGCATTCCGCGCGTGACCGCGATCATGGGCAACTCCTACGGCGATCCCAGCTTTTACGCCGCGGCGTCCGACTTCGTGGCCATGACCCCCGACGCGTCGATCGGCCTCAGCGGCCCGCCGGTCGTCGCCGGGGCCATCGGCGTGCAGGTGAACCACACCGAGCTGGCCGGCGCCGACGTGGTGGCGAAGAAGTCCGGTATCGCCCACGCCGTCCTTCCGGACGACGCCGCGTGCATCGCCGCGCTGCGTCGCTTCCTCAGCTATCTCCCGTCCAACGACACGCTCGCGCCGCCGTCGACCGACGACTGGGAGGAACCGGCCGTGCCGCCCGAGGAGGTCGCCGCGCTGGTACCGGAGAACTTTCGCCGCGCGTACGACATCCGCGGCGTCGTCGCCGCCGTGGTCGACCGGGACAGCTTCTTCGAGCTGCGCAAGGACTTCGGTCGCGCCGCGGTGACCGGGCTGGCCCGGGTCGAGGGTCGCCCGGTCGTCATCGTCGCCAACCAGCCACTCCACCGGGCCGGGGTGGCCGATGCCTCGTCGATCATCAAGGCCCGCGATGTCGTGCGCCTGGCTGAGTCCTTCGACCTGCCGATCGTGTTCCTCCAGGACCTGCCGGGGGTCATGGTCGGACCGGACTCCGAACGCGAGGGCATTCTCAGGTACGCCGTCGAACTGCTGCGCGCGGTCACTACGGCCACCGTGCCGCGCGTGACCGTGGTGCTGCGCAAGGCCTACGGCTTCGGCTGGGTGCTCTTCGGGGGCTATCCGTCCGGCGCCGACTACGTCGTGGCCTGGCCCGATGCCCAGGTCAATTTCATGGCCCCCGCCACCGGATCCGCCGTGGTGCACAAGCGTCGTCTCGAGGCGGTGCGCGAGGCCGAAGGCGTAGCGGCCTACCAAGAGCTCGCCGCGGAACTGGCCGGCGAGATGAACAAGGGCAGCGAAATATGGCGGCCGGCCGGCCGGGCCGCGATCCACGCGGTGATCGAGCCGGCCGACACCCGCCGAGCCGTCGTCGACGGCATCTTCATCGGCGAGAGCCTCATCCCGCGGGCTCGCCGGAGCCAGCGCCAGTAGCCGGCCTCGGAGCCAGCGCCGGTAGCCGGCCCCGCCCTCCCGGCTCGTCCGTCCTGGGCTCCTTGACTACTTAGTCATCGCTAGATAGGGTGACTGATCTCAGGTTTTGAGAGGTTGTGCATGTTCCCACGGCGGGCAGTAATCGCTGGTATCGGAGAAGTGGCGATAACACCTCCGGGCTCGGGACGATCCCCCGATCTCATGACCGTGCAGTCGGCCAAGGCCGCCTGCGCCGACGCATCCGTCGACCCGTCGCGGATAGACGCCATCGTGAAGTACACCTACGACGGCTCGCTCTCCTCGATGGCGCTCGCCGCCACGCTCGGGTGCGCTGACGTGAATGCCCTGATCGAGATCCCCATGGGCGGCGGGTCATCCGTCGCGCTCATCGACATCGCCCGGGCGCTCATCATGGCGGGGCGGGCGCAGGCCGTGCTGTGCTTCCGCACCCTGACCGGTGACGAATGGCTCAAGCAGATGAGCATGGCCGACCCGGCGCGACCTTACTACCTCGACGGGTCGAACTACCTGCGTTCCTCGGGTTGGACCGGTTACCTGCACTCCTTCGCCGCGCTCTACGCGCAGTACGATGCGCTTCATCCGCTCTCCCGAGAGGCGCTCTTCATGTCCGCCAACGCGTTGCGGGCCAACGCGGCCAAGAACACCGGAGCCCTGGCGGTCACCCCACTGTCGCGGGCCGAGTACTTCGAGGAGTCCGCGCGCACCGTGGGTCCCTTCACCAAATTCGATGAATACGTATCGGCCGATCTGTCCTGCGCGGTTCTCGTCACCGCCGCCGGGTTCACCGACCACCCGTCCCGCGAGGTCGATATCGTCGCCAGCGCGCAGTCGCAGGGGCCCGCCGCCAAGACCTGGTTCGACCTGCGCCCGGTGACCAGCACCTATCCGGACAGCCCGAGCAGCTGGGTCGCCCAGAAGATTTACGCCGAAGCGGGCATCGCCCCCCGCGACATCGATGTGGCCGCCCTGTACGACTGCACCAGCTTCACCGTCCTCGATCTCGTGGAGACGTACCGGCTCTGCGCGCCGGGCGAGGTGGCGAGCCTGCTGCAGGACAACGCGTTCCGCGCCGACGGCGCCCGCCCGGTGAACACCCATGGCGGTGACTTCGCGGCCGGCTACAGCGCGGGTTTCCGGCACCTGCTCGAGGCCACCAGGCAGCTGCGGTCGGAGGCCGAGAATCAAGTGCCTGAGGCACAGTTCGCGGTCGTGGGCGCCCCGCAGATCGGGCCGACTTCCGGTGCCATCCTGCGGCGATCGGAGCGCTGAGGTGCAGTCAACTGATCCACTCGTCCTCCGCCAGTGCGACCTGCAGCGCGGCGTCCAAGGCCTCGCGGACGACTTCAACGCGGCCGTGCGCAGCAACCGGGTGCCGATAGCCCAGCGGTGCGATGACTGCGGCACCGCCCAGTTCCCGCCGATGCTCTCCTGCCCGGTGTGTCGATCGCAGGAACTGAGCTGGGTGTCGTGTGGTAATACCGGAACGGTGGGGACGTTCGTCACCGTGCATACTTCCGAAGCGACGCCGAGCATGTCGATTCCGCGGCGCCTGCGCGCGCTGGTTCCGTACACGTCCGTGTACGTCGCACCCGACGCGGTACCGAGCGTGCGCGTGGCCGCGCTCATGATCGGCCCGCAGCAGGCGCAGCTGCGGGTAGGCTCGGCGGTCGCATTCGACGTCACCGACGACCTCGGGCTACTGGTGAACATCGTCGTCTGACACCGAGCGCCTAGGAGCCGTTCCTATGGTCACACCCGCGGGGGACAAGGGCCACCTGAACTACGGTCGCGCCCTGCGCATCAGCGCGATGAAGTTCCGGGATCACGTGGCTCTCGAGTTTCGCGGTGCGAGGTACACGTTCGGCGAACTCAACCGCCAGGTGAACGCGATGGCCCACGCGCTGAGCGCGCACGGCGTGCGGTCCGGCGACCGGGTCCTCATCCTGTCAGGCAACAGCCCCGACTACATCCGGCTGCTGTTCGCCGCCGCGAAGCTCGGCGCGGTGTGCGTGCCGACCAGCACCGCCCTGACCGAGTCGGACCTGATCTTCGTGCTGCGCGCCTCCCGCCCCTCGCTGGTCGTGGCGGGCGAGGCGTACCTCGACCTCGCCCGCCAGGCGGTCCGGGGCGCGGCGCTGTCCGGGGAGCCCGCGATCGTCGGCCTGCAGGTCGACAGTGCCGTGCCGGTCGACGGTGCCGTGCCCCAGGATGCGCCGCCGGCGACCTGGCCGGAGTGGCTCGACGTCGGCGCGCATCCGGTCATCGAGCCGGTCGCCGAGCTGCCGCCGGACGACGCCCCGGCGATCCTCCTCTTTACCTCTGGCTCGATGGGGACGCCCAAAGCCGTCGTGAAGAGCTTCGCCAACCTCACCTGGCACGCCATCAACCGGCAGCTGGCCGAGCCCCGTCGCGAGCGCGAGCGCGAGCTGTTCGTGCTTCCGCTGACGGGCGTAGGCTTCGGCAACTTCGTGGTCACCGACGTCATCGTCGGAGCCACGTGCGTGCTCGAACCGTCCTTCGACCCGTCGCGTACGGCCCGGCTGCTGGCGCAGGGGGCCATCAGCCACGCCTTCCTCGCCCCCACCATGCTCATGGCGGTGGAGGCGACCGGTGACAACCTCCGCTTCCCCGGCGTGTCCGTGATCGAGACCGCGTACGAGATCACGCCCGCGCAGCGCGCCCGCGTGGCCCAGATGTTCCCCGACGCGCGGATCCTCTACTCCTACGGCTGTACCGAGGGCTCCATGGGGCGGGCCCCCGCCGAGGCCTTTCTCGCCGATCCGACGTGCGTGGGGTTCGCCAGCGGTCTGGACGAATACCGCGTGGTGGGTCACGCCGATGACCATCACGGTCCGGATAGCCTGGGCCCGATCGAGGTGGCAGGCCCGACGGTGATGCGCGGCTATCTCACGGCCTCCGGTGAACTGTCGCAGGACGTCCGCGATGGCTGGTTCGACACCGGCGATCTCGGCTGGGTCGACGACGCCGGGGCGCTGCACTTCGGCGGCCGGCAGAAGGACATGATCAAGTCGGGCGGGATGAACGTCTACGCCTGGGACGTGGAGAGCGCTCTGGCGGCGTATCCGGAGATCGAGAGCGTCGCGGTCATCGGCCTCCCTGACGACTACTGGGGGGAGGCCGTCGTCGCCGTCCTCCAGCCGAAAGACGGTGCGCGCCTGGAACTGGCGCAGGTGCGCAGGCACGCGGAGGCGAACCTGCCCGGATTCCGCCGGCCCAAGGCCTACTTCGTCACCGGCCGCCTGCCGCTCAACGCGACCGGCAAACTGGCGAAGGGCGAGCTGCGCAAGCAGGTCCTGGCCGGTGTCATCCGGCGGCTCGACGGGGAACCGGCCAGCACAGGCGATCGGGAGACGTGAGTGACGCCTGATCGCTCAAGCCTTGACGATCTGCGGCGCGATCTTGACTGGGCCGTGGGCCAGGAGTTGCCAGGATGGAGCGTCGAGTCGATCCGGTCACTCGGAGCCGGACGCTCGGCCGTGACCGCGGCCGCCGACCTGAGGCGTCCGGACGGTTCGGTGCGCGCGGTCGCGGTACGCGCGGCGCCCGGCGGGGACCCGGGACTCAGCATCGCGAGCCTGACCGACCAATACCAGCTGCTCGACCTCCTGTACCGGAGCGGGCTACCTGTGCCGCAGCCCGTTCTGGTCGTCGAGGCCTCCAGCCGAATCCGCCACGACCTGCTCGTTACGGAGTTCGTGGACGGTGACATCCCCGATCCGTGGCGAAGCGCCGGCCGCGCCCGGATCGCGGAACTGCGCCACGACGAGCGATTCGTGGCGGACTTCGTCGATACGCTGGCCCGAATCCACTCTGTCCTGGCTGAATCGCTTCCGGGTGACCTGACGCGCGACTCCGCCGTCGCCGCCGGCTCCTACCCGGCGCTCTCCCGCCGGCGCAGTCAGTCGAGCATCGGTCTGTCCGCGGCGTTCTGCGACGATCCCGTTCTGACGTACACGAGCCTGTGGCTCGAAGCCCACGACACGTGCGCCCGCGGGCCCGGTGGGCTGGTGCACGGCGACTACCGGATGGGGAACCTGGTCGTGTGCGACGGCCGGCTCGTCGGCGTCCTGGACTGGGAGCTAGCCGAGGCCGGTGAGACGATCTCGGACGTCGCGTGGCTCTGCGGTCCGCAGGGCTATGTGGACGGCTGTCCTGCCGGCCTGTTTCCCGGGCCAGAAGAATTGGTGGCCCGCTATCAGCGGGCCACAGGTCATGTGGTCGATCAGGAACTGTTCCACTACCTGACGGTGGCGGGAACACTGCGCACCGCGGGGGTGTGGGCCCAGCTGAGCGTGGACGAGTCACGGCACGGGAACGCGGCGAACGCGGCGCGTCGACGCGACAGCGTGCTCGAGCTGATCCGGATGTGCGCGCAGGTCCTGGGTCTGTGGTCGCCGCCACGACGGGCCGCCGAGCCGGCCGGCCACCAGGACCTGCTCAGTGCGCTCGGCGCCGAAGCGCAGATCGTGCTCGATGAACTCGAGCGCGAACTGGCCGCGGCCGCGGCGCCGGCCGGCGCGGCCACGTACGGCGCGCGCTTGTTCCTCCGCCGGTTCGCCGCCGTGTCGACGTCGTCGGACTACGGCGACTTCGCGGCGGGCTGTCGCGTCCTGCTCGAACGGCTCGGCTGCGACCACGCTCAGGCCCGCCTGGCTCCGGCCTCGGCGGCCGGGTCCACCTTGAGCCACGCGCTTCGCCAGCACGGCGCCGCGGGCCCGGATGCGCACCGCTCCGACCTGGAGGCCGAGACGCGCGGCCTCGTCGGGTGGGCGGCAGAACCGGCCATCGCCTACTCGAACATGGTCTTCGCCCTGGCCCGCGCGCGACTCGAGCCCGCCGAACCGCAGCCGAACCCCCATGGATGACGCCGCGCGCCCGTCCGCCGGGTTGATCCCCAGCGATGACCTGACGTTGCATCAGACGGCCGAGACCTTTCAACGGACCGACACGCTGCATCCCAAGTGGACGGAGCGCTGGTACTTCAACCTCCAGGACGGCGACGGGCGCCTGCTCGGGATCTGCGGCGGCGGCTTCTACCCCTGCAGCGGTGTCCTCGATGTCTACGCCTGCCTCCTGTCCGCGGGCCGGCAACACAATCTGAGGCAACGGGTTCGTGCGGTCGATCGCGGGCGCTTGGATGCCGCCGAGCAGGTGCGGTTCACGATCGTGGACGCCATGCGAACGTGGCACGCCTCGGCCACCTGCCCGGCGTTCGCCCTCGAGCTGCGGTTCCAGGCAGGCAACGTCGCACATCTGTTCCCGCCCTTCGTCGTGGCGGCCGACCTGCCGGATTCCTCATCGGCGCTCGAGTTCGATGCGATCCAGCACTTCGTGCAGCCCGGGCAGGTCAGCGGGGAACTCCGGGTCGGATCGGCGCGGCCGAAGCCGTTTGACGCGCAGAGCTTCCGCGACCGGACCTGGGGAGTCCGCAGTGCGCGCCCGCGACTGCACAACTGGTTCGTCTTTCACGCTGACGAGGGCCAGTACGTGACGCTCATCCATCAGGAACGCGCGAACGGTACGCCGATGGTGTCGCACATGGCGGTGGTGGCGGCCGATGGTTCCGCCCGCACCCTGGTGCTCGATGAACACGACCTGACCTTCCACCCTCGCACCCGGCTTCTGCTCGCCGCCCGCTACCGCGGACACGACGCGGCCGGCCGGAGGGTCGAGTTGACGGTCGAGAACATCGGGGACGGGGTGCGCCTGCTCGGGGCTGGATACACCAGTGCCCAGGGCGACGCCAGCGCCGAGGACGGGGTCGCGTCGGAGACCTGGGATCTCGGTGATGCCGACCTGATGACACGCATGGGCCGCGGGACGATCGACAGTCCGGCGCGCATGGTGCTGCACTTCGGCGATGGCGTGACGCTGCACGGCGTCGGAGTGACCGAGTCGGCCATCGCACGCAACCACTGGCGTTACGGATCCCAGATCATGTGACGGCAGGACGCATTCCGCGTCTTCCGAATCCGCGACAACGTCCGGGAGTGGAGGCAACCCGTCATGAAGTTCGGCACCGTGTCGCTCTGGCGCGATTCGACCGCCGCGTTCGTCGATGAGATCCGTACGGCGGAGAGTTTGGGCTTCGATCTCGTCGGGGTCGGCGACACGCCGGGCGGATACCGGGAGCTGTATGTTTCGCTGTCCGTGGCCGCGCTCAACACGAGCCGGGTCGCGGTCGGCCCCATGGTCACGAATCCCGTCACCCGCCATCCCGCGGTGACCGCAAGCGCTCTGGGAGCGCTCGACCGTCTGTCCGGCGGCCGCGTGGTCCTGGGCATCGGCACCGGGGGCAGTGCCGTCTGGTCGTTGAGTCGTCCGCCCGCCAAAATCGATGAGCTTCGCGCGTACATCGAGACGGTGCGTGCACTGATGACGCGCGGCGAGGCGACGGAGGACGGACGCCACGTCGTGGTCAGCGGCATCGACCGTGCCTTCCCGGTGTTCGTGAGTGCCGAGGGCCCGCGGGCCCTGCGACTGGCCGGGGCGCTGGCCGACGGCGTGATCCTGCACGCCGGAACCTCCGTCGAGGCGATCAACTGGTGTCTGGCCGCCGTCGCCGAGGGGGCGGCGCAGGCCGGGCGCGATCCCGGGCAGATAGAGGTTTGGATGATGCTGAAGGCCAGCATCGCCGGCTCACGAGAGGAGGCTCTGCAGGAGGTGAAGGTAGGGCTGGCCGGCAGCGCACAACACGCGTTGCGGACCGGAGCCGCCGCGAAGGGCGTGCCGCCGCACCTGCTCGAGCCGGTGCGCGAACTCGTCGAGCGCTACGACGTGCACCAGCACGCGATGGCCCTCAGCTCGAACGGTGACCTAGTCGACGAGCTAGGTCTGGCCAGTTTCCTGGCCGACCACTTCGGTTTGGCCGGGACGCCGCAGGACTGCGTCGAGCGGTTGCGGACGCTCGAAGCGCGCGGCGTCCACGGCGTGCTGATTCCGGCGGGCGGCCGCGACCCGCTCGGGCTGATCACTCGCCTGGGCCGCGAGGTGCTTCCGCATCTCAAGTCCCAGGACGCTTGAGGTCCTATCAAACGTTAGATAAGTTGGTGAGATCGACCTGAGGGGTGCAACGTTGGGCTTCGACGTGTGTCATCGACAGCGGCCATGAGCGGTCAGCGTCCCGCTGAATGGTTTGACGACTATTCCGTGGGTGACACCGTGACCAGCCCGGCCATGACGGTCACCGCGGACGACGTGCGCGGCTATTCGCGTTTCACCAACGACGTGCGACCTGTCTTCCGGCGCAGCCGCGAAGACGGCGCGGTGCCGGTCCCGCAGATGTATCTGTTCAGTCTGGGCGTCGCCCTGCTCTTGCATAGCGTGGAGACCTACATCCCGCGGCATTTCGTGGCGTTCTTTGGGTTCGACCTGATCGAGTTCCATCACGACGTGCGATCCGGCACGGTTATCTCGAGCACGGCCACCGTGTCAGAGTTGGTCCCGCGAGGCCGTAATGGCCTCATCACCTATCGACACCAGACATCCTCCGACGATGGACGGCTGCTGGTCTCCTCTAGCCACCGAATTCTCGTGCGGCAGCGTGGCGCCGATGACTGAGCCTCCGTTCAGGTACTCGGTGGGCGAGCAGCGCCTGTCGCAGGGCCGGACCATTACCGAGGCTGACATCCGCACCTGGGCGGGCCTCGTCTTTGACTTCACCAGCTTGCACATCGACGCCGAGCTGATGCGCAATTCCGAATTCGGCCGTCCGATTGCCCACGGGTACATCGCGATGAACCTTTCCATCGGCCTGTTTTTCCCAGAGCACAGCAAGTGGTATGCGCCCGCAGAGACTACTCGCACCGCCCGGTGGGAGCAGGTACGTTTCCTCGCGCCCGTCTTCGCCGGTGACACCCTTCGTTGCCGTCGCACGGTCCAGGACGTCGACTATGACACTCCGCCGTACTTTGTGACCCACCTTGTCGAGGTCATCAATCAGCATGACGTCATCGTCTTGTCCGGACGCGAACTCGTCGAGATCTGCGCGGCGGACGACGATTCCGCGTCCTTAGCTGGGTTCGGGATGCCCGGCTAGGCGCAGCGAGTAGGTCAGGTAGAGGTCGGCGAGCGCCGTCGGGCTCAGCGGGCCGTCCACGCGGTACCAGCTGGCAATGCCGCGGCACATGGCCAGGATCGCCAGCGAGACCGCGTGGGCGTCTCCTGGCGCGAAGACGCCGCTCTGCATGCCGTCCCTTACCGAGCGGGTGACGATGGCATCCACCTGGTCGCGCTTCGCGACGTAGGCCGCCCGGTTTTCCGGCTCGAGGCCGCGGATCTCAGCGTCGAGCAAGGCGAATTTACGCCGGTGCGCGGAGTACAGGACGATGCACCGCACGATGGCGCCAAACCGGGCGAGCGGATCGTCGGGCTGCTCGGACTCGGCGCGTAGGCACCGGTCGAGCAGATCGTCAATGGAAAGCGACAGCAGCGCCATGAGCAGCGCCTGCTTGTTCTCGTAGTAATAGTAAATGGCCGGAACGGTCTGTCCCAGCCGCCGCGCCACCTGGCGAACCGATGTCGCGTGGTACCCGTACTCTACAAATGCTTCCAGCGAATGGAACAAAACCGGGGGAAGGTCTTCCTCCTCGGTATAGTCCTGCCAGCCCGGCGCAGGCTCGGTCGTCGCCGGCTGCGCCGGTTGCTTGATCGCGCCGCGCTTGGGACTCACCTCGGCCCCTCTTCATTGTCGTTACACATTGGTCAGGACTGCGCCATCTCACCTGGCAGTGTGATGAGGCCGTCGGCGCCAGTCAAGTGGACCGGGGTCGGGTCGATCAGGGTCGGGGTACGGTGATGATGACGCCGGTCATCGGGAATGAAGACCTTGGACACCCGACCGAAGAGCGCCCACGCCGCCCCGAAGCCGACGATGACCGCAGGCAGATCGTCACGGCGGGCCAGGTAGACATGGGAGTGCAACTCTAGCAGAAAGTGAGGATCAGGGGCACCAGCTCGTAGCAGCGAGTGAGCGGCGTCCAGGTCGGCCGCTCGCCGCACGGCTTCGGCGACGACGCTCTCACGTGCCTGGCTGGCCCCGGCGCCGGGCCTGGCCCGATCCGAACAGCTCTCCGAATCCCTAATTGATCTATCGATCGATAGCTGTTAGGTTCGGCCCAGAAGTGGTCCGGTGTGATGTGCCCGTGGTCAACGGTGCAGGTCTATTGGAGGCGTCGGTGAGTGTGCGGCTGGGTGTGGTGTTTCCGCAAACCGAGATCGGGACCGATCCAGGCGCGATTCGAGCGTTCGCCCAGGCGGTCGAGGCGCTGGGTTTCGACCACCTGGTGTTCTACGACCACGTGGTCGGAGTCGATGCCACGGTGCGACCGGGATGGGCGGAGATGGCGCATCGCGACGGCGCCACCTCGGCCAAGCCGTACGACGTCGACGATGCGTTTCACGAGGTCATGGTGATGATGGGCTTCCTCGCCGGGGTGTGCACCCTGGGGCTGTGCACCGGAATCCTCATCCTGCCGCAGCGGCAGACGGCGCTTGTCGCCAAGCAGGCCGCCGAGGTCGATGTGCTCAGCGGCGGCCGTCTTCGACTCGGAGTCGGCATCGGCTGGAACCGGCTCGAGTTCGAAGCGCTGGGTGCGGACTTCGATCGGCGGGCGCCACGGCTCGAAGCGCAGATTGACCTGCTCCGCAGATACTGGACGCTGCGCTCGGTCGACCACGAGGGCGTCGATGGTCACGCGCGTGGAGTCGGCTTGGCCCCAGCGTCGGTCCAGCGCCCGATCCCGATCTGGCTGGCTGGCGGCCGGACCCGCTCGCTCGAGCGGGTCGGCCGGCTCGCTGACGGCTGGCTGCCTGTGTCCTTCGAGCCGGCCGACCTGGGGCCCGCGCTGGATGTCGTCCGCCGGTCGGCCGAGCGAGCGGGCCGGGATCCCGCCGGGCTTGGCATCGAGGGACGACTGCCGAGTGGCGGCGCGGACCTGGCCTGGATCCTCGCCCGGTACCGCAGCTGGAAGGATCTCGGCGCCAGCCACGTCGCGCTCAACACCATGGGCAGCGGCCTGCGCGGCGCCGACGATCACGTCACGAAGCTCGCCCGGGTGATGGCTGCGCTGCACGACGATGGAGAGTGAGTTGTGATTCGGATCGAACGATCGGGCCAGCACGGTCCCGCCGTCGTGCTGCTGCACGAACTCGGCGGGTCCGCCGCCACCTTCCGGTGGCTCACCCCCTACCTCACCGACTGCCGAACGCTTCTCGTGAACCTGCCCGGCACCGCGGGCAGCACCCCGGCGCCGGAGGAATCCAGCCTCGGTGACCTCGCGAGCCTGGTGGCGAGCGCCCTCGGGAGCGAAGGTGTGGCCGGGGCCGTCATCGTCGGAATAGCCGGCGGAGCCGGCGTGGCCGCGGCGCTGGCCGCCGCCCGGCCTGACCTTGCCGCCGGGCTGCTCTACGCGTCACTCGGCTCGACGATCAGCTCAGCCACGGCCGAGTACATCCGGGCGCGGGTGCCCATCGTGCGTGAGTACGGAATGGAGCCGGTGGCCGACCCCAGCCTGGCCCGGTCGTACCCGGAGTTCCTGCGGGCGAAGCACCCAGGTGTCTTCGATGGCTACCGGGCCGATTTTGTCTCCTCGACGGTCGACGGCTATGTGACCCAGGGCCTGGCGCTGGCCGCATCCGGATCCGGGCTCGGCACCGATCTGTCTCGCGTCGCCGCGCCGACCGTCGTCCTCGGGGGCGCCCTGGACGAGTTGTTCCCGCCGCCGGCGATCGACGCCGCGGCCTCCTTCGTGCCGAATCTCGTCGCCCGGGTGCAGCTTCCTGGCGTGGCTCACCTGCCCCATCTGCAGGCGCCCAGGGCCTTGGCGGGCGCGATCACGATGCTGGCCGGCTGTGCCGTCGGCTGACCGTCGAACTCAGCGGATTTGGTCCAGGTAGCGATCCGTCCCTGGTAGGGCAGGGACGAACCCGCCGATAAACGCGAGGGAACCGACGCCGGCGTCGTCGATGGCGGCCTGGTGCCCGGCGAAGGCCGGCCAGGTCGTGCGCGGATCCTGCTCGAGGAACCAGATCAGGATGGCGCGCTGCGCGCTCGCTTCGGCGTAGTCGAACCAGGAGGTCGCTCCGGCCCCTGGCCAGGGCAGCGGCGCGAAGTGCAGGCACTGCGCCGCCTCGCCGGCGGCGAGCCGCTGGGGTACGAAGCTGTCCCGGAGCCAGGTCGCCAGCGGAGCGCCCCGCGCCGCGGACTGATCGATGATCTCCAGGACGAGGCCGGCGTACGGGTACTCCAGGGCATGGACGGCACGCGGCTGATGGTCCGCGCGCTGCCACTCATCCTTCAGGTCGAAAAAACCGGTCATCACGTGCGTGCGGTGCTCGAACATGCGGCCCGCCGCGGTCAGCCGCGGGATCGTCGCCTCCAGCCATCGCACCTGTTCTGTCAGGCGCCGCGCCGTGATCCAGTAGGTGCCCAGCGACCATCCCTGGTCGAGTGTCGTGGCGGCGTCCGACGCGGCGCGGAGCGCGCGCAGGTCAGCCGTGGCTATCCAGCGCCGCCCGGAGAACCACCACGGAAACGCCATCGCACCGGCGTGGAAGTGGTCGTCCTCGTACCACCGGGTGTACGCCGACTCATACCCGCGATGGGGCTCCACCAGCGAGATGAAGGCATGGCCCAGCACCGCGTCGTTCGGCCCGCGCCCGGCCAGCTCGGCGTACAGCTCTTCGTCCATACGACGACCCTATCGAGCGATAGGGAAGTGGAGCGCCGCTTCCCGCCGAGGATTCTGGTCAGCCGGAGCCTTCGGGCTGATCGCGGCCGACCGCTAGCTTGCGGCCAGCTGCCAGGGAGCCACCCGCTCCTGATCGAGCAGGTCCGGCCGGCGCAGGTACTCGATCATCAGCCGGACCGATTCAGCCGCGTCCGAGGTCAGCTCATAGCACTGCGCCGCGGACCCGCACCGGTCAGGTCCGAGCGGCCGGGCCAGCGACACGACCGCGGCCGACAGCCGCCGAAGCTCCGGGCCGTCGGCCGGGTCGACCGGCCACGGCCCGGTCCCG
>Ga0302324_100016125_pt1 | contig 14914 bp, 8 predicted proteins | sample Palsa_T0_1_FD_201949 | JGI IMG/M metagenome (GOLD analysis project Ga0302324, IMG submission 201949) | Peat permafrost microbial communities from Stordalen Mire near Abisko, Sweden - Palsa_T0_1 | ecosystem: Environmental > Terrestrial > Soil > Palsa > Peat permafrost | place: Sweden: Abisko...
AGCTGTCCAAGTATGACGACCCGGCAACCGCGACCGGCAGCGGTGCTTCGCCCTATGATGCCGCTCGATTAGCCATCACTGCCTCCGACATTGCGCGCGGCCTGCCTTCGCGAGCCGCCAGCGTCCTTGATGCGGGCTGCGCCACGGGCGGCCTGCTCACTGCCCTCCACGACCAGGGATTTACGGCAGTAGCTGGACTCGATCCTTCGCCGCGCTGCGCCGCCGCTTGCCGCGATCGTGGCTTTGAATCCTACATCGGATCGATATCGACCGCCGCGGCTCTCACGCTAATGCCCAGATTTGATTGCGTCGTGTTCAGTCATGTGCTCGAACACGTTTATGACATCCCAGCGTTCTTCGCCGCGGCCCGCTGCGTTCTTGCTCCCGGAGGCTACTTGTACCTGGAAACTCCAGACGCCACCCGTTACGTCGATTATCTGTACGCGCCTTTCCAGGAGTTCAGTACCGAACACCTCAATCACTTCTCGGCGCGTGCTCTAGAAAACACTGCCCGGCGCTTCGGCTTCCATCCCATGCTGGTTGAACAGAAACTGATGCAAACGGCTGAAGACACCTTCTACCCCGCTGTTTTTGGGCTTTTTCGCGACAACGGCGAAACGGCGGACGAGCGCACGGTGGTTTGCGACCAGGAGTTACCTTCCCGGATCACTTCCTATATTCGCCAATCCGGCGAGCAGATGGAAAACATCAACCGAAACCTGGCCGCTCAGCTGGCAAACGCCGAGTGCGTCATTCTTTGGGGTGCGGGGCAATTGGCAATGAAACTCCTCGCTCTTCCCAGTCTTGCCCAAACGAAAGTCCGCGCCGTGGTGGACAGCAATCCCATACTGCGAGGGAAGACGTTGGCTGGCGCGCCCATCGTAGGCCCAGAAGAAATCGCCGGCACACGCGAGCCGATCGTCATCGCTACCCTGCTGCATGCCGACGAAATCAGCGCGCAAATCCGCCGTCTCGGGCTCAGCAATCCCGTTCTTCGGCTGCTCCAGAATTCAGCCCTTAAGGCCGCCGGATCCGAGGTCGGCCGCTCATGAAGCTCTCCGACTACATTGTCGGTCGACTAGCGGATTGGGGAGTGCGCCACATCTTCCTCGTCACCGGGGGCGGAGCCATGCACCTCAACGACTCCATTGGCGGGGAGCCCCGCATTCAATACGTCTGCAATCATCATGAGCAAGCTTCAGCGATGGCCGCCGAAGCTTATGCCCGCATCAGCGGCCAGCCTGGAGTGGTCAACGTGACCACTGGACCCGGCGGCATCAACGCGCTCAACGGAGTCTTCGGCGCGTGGACCGACTCCGTCCCCATGCTCATCATCTCTGGCCAGGTCAAACGCGAGACCTGTATGCGCGCCCAGGGCATCACCGGCCTGCGCCAACTCGGAGACCAGGAAGCCGACATCATCGCCATGGTCGGGAACATCACCAAGTATGCGGTGATGATCGACGATCCGCTATCGATCCGCTATCATCTCGAGCGCGCATGGCACCTCGCGCAAAGTGGACGTCCCGGCCCCTGCTGGCTCGACATTCCGGTCGACGTGCAGGCCGCGTCCATCGATCCCGCCAATCTGCGGGGCTATGATCCCGCGCAGAATGACGCCACGCAAGATGAATCCACGCCGGACAAGTCCGGACATACAAACATCGCCGGCGGTCCGTCTCGGCTGACTTCTAACTGTCGCGAAGTTCTCGAGCGCATCCGAAAAGCGAAGCGTCCCGTCATCCTTGCCGGCACCGGTGTCCGTGCCGCCGGAGCAGTCGACGAATTCGACGCGCTCATTCACCGCCTGGGCGTGCCCGTGACCACCGCCTGGACCCATGACGTCATCGCTTCCGACGATCCACTCTATTGCGGGCGCCAGGGCACCATCGGCGATCGCGCCGGTAACTTTACGGTGCAGAATGCCGATGTTCTCCTCATCCTCGGATCGCGCCTGAACATTCGCCAGATCAGCTACAACTGGCAATCGTTCGCGCCGCGAGCCTTCAAGATCCAGGTCGACATCGATGCTGCCGAGTTCCACAAGCCCACAGTCAGTCCCGACCAGGCCATCCATTGCGACCTGAAGCAATTTATGCGGGAACTCGTGCGCCAGTGTGATGCCTGCAGCTACCGCCCGGAGACGCACGCTCCGTGGCTCGCTTGGTGTCGTGAACGCGTGCAACGCTACCCTGTCGTGCAGGATCGCCAGCGCCAGCCCGGTCCTTGTCTGAATCCTTACTACTTCATCGAAGAACTCTCGGCCCGGCTCGCTGACGGCGACGTCATCGTCTGCGGCAATGCAACCTCCTGCATCGTCCCTTTCCAGACGATGCATTTGCGCAAGCACCAGCGGCTTATCTCCAATTCCGGATCTGCTTCCATGGGCTACGATCTGCCCGCCGCAATCGGCGCGGCTATTGCCCGTCCCGGAAAGCGCGTCATATGCCTTGCCGGAGACGGCAGCATTCAAATGAACATCCAGGAGTTGCAGACTGTCGTTCATCATCACTTACCACTGAAGATTTTTGTCTTAAATAACTCCGGTTATCTTTCCATGCGTATGACTCAGTCCGGATTCTTTGGCCGTCTAACCGGAGAAAGCGCAGCCACGGGCGCATCCCTACCCGACATGGTCAAGGTGGGCTGTGCCTATGGCATCTCGTCGCTTCGCATCGACCGCGAGTCGCAGCTGAGGCAAGTCGATAACGCGCTCGCGGCCGAGGGTCCGGCGCTGATCGATGTTGTACTCGATCCGACCCAGGAGTTCGAGCCGCGATCGCGGGCCCGGCAGTTAGCCGATGGGCGGATCGTTTCGCCCAATCTAGAGGACATGTACCCATTCCTGGATGAGACTGAACTAATGGACAACATGATCAAGGAATAAGGACATTACCATACGAAGATAGTATCTCTCGGCCAATGCAGCACCACGAAGAGAATAGGTAAGTAACCTCATGACTGGCAATGACATATTCGACGAGTTATTCGTGCTGGAAGTGGCCAACAACCACCTGGGAGATCTCCAGCGCGGTCTGAAGATCATCGGCAACTACGCGCAGGTCGTGCGTTTCAACAACGTGCGCGCGGCCATCAAGCTGCAACTGCGCGATGTCGACAGCTTCATCCACCGGGACTTTCGCCACCGCGACGATATCCGCTACATCAAGAAAACGCTCGATACACGACTGCGGCCCGAGGACTTCGCGACCATGGTGCAGGCCATCCGCCAAGCCAGTTGCATCCCAATGGCAACGCCTTTCGACGAAAGTTCCGTCGACTTCTGCTGCGAGCTCGGTATCCCCATCCTTAAAATCGCCAGCTCGGACTGCAACGACTGGATTCTGGTCGAGAAAATGGCGAAGACAAAGAAGCCGGTCATTGTTTCGACCGGCGGATCTTCGCTCAAAGACATCGACGACCTGGTCACGTTTTTCGACAATCGCCACATTCCGATCGCCATCAATCATTGTGTGTCGCTCTATCCTTCGGAAGACTGCGACATCGAACTCAATCAGGTCGACTTTCTCCGTAACCGCTACCCCAATCACATCATCGGGTTTTCCACGCACGAGTACCAGGACTGGACTTCGTCCATGCTCATGGCTTATGCCAAAGGCGCACGCACGTTCGAGCGCCACGTTGACATCCAGACCGAGGGCATGACAGTTTCCCCATACTGCTCGGTGCCAGAGCAGGTCGATAACTGGTTCAAAGCCTTCCATCGTGCCAAGCGAATGTGCGGAGCTCCGGGCACGCAGAAACGTTTACCGCCGCAAAAAGAGATTACCTATCTCGATTCGCTTCTCCGCGGAGTCTATGCCAAACGCGATCTTCCTGTAGGCCACGTTCTTCAGGATGCCGACGTATATCTCGCCATTCCGCTGCAGCAAGGCCAGATTTCGTGCCGGGAACTGATGCGTGGCGAAGTCATCCTGAAGCCGATCAAGAAAGATCAGCCTGTCGTCATCGACGCGATTGACAGCCCTTATGCCAACATCCCGTCGCTCACCGAACTGATCTATCACCGCGGCCTGCCTCCAAAGTCCGCTGCCCACGCGGCCAGAGCGGGCGGTGGCAAGTGAGCACCCTTCACACAATGAAGACCATCAGCGTAGTCACGCCTTGCTTCAACGAAGAGAGTAATGTCCGAGAAGTCTACGAACGCGTGCGCGACCTGATGTTGGGCCTCGGCAAATACCGCTACGAGCATATTTTCATCGACAACGCGTCCCGCGACACCACCTTTGCGATCCTCAGCGACATCGCGGCTGCCGACTCGAATGTCAAGGTGATCCGCAATGCGCGTAACTTCGGGCATGTCCGCTCTCCGATGCACGCGCTGCTCCAGGCCCGCGGCGACGCTGTCATTGTTCTCATGTCCGATCTGCAGGATCCGCCTGAAGTTCTCGCTCAGCTGCTTGCAGAGTGGGAAAAGGGAATGCCCATCGTCATTGCCGTCAAACATCAAAGTCGCGAAGGCGCACCGATGTTCCTGGTGCGTAAACTGTTCTATCGGCTGGTCAACCGCCTTGCGGATGACATTGAGACCTACGAAAACTTCACCGGCTTTGGGCTGTACGATCGGCAAGTCATCGACCTGATCCGCCAGTTTGGCGACCCTTATCCTTACTTCCGCGGAATGATCGCCGAAATCGGGCTGCCTCACGTCGAAGTGGAGTATGTGCAGCAGCGACGAAAGAGCGGAAAAAGCAAGAACAACTTCTACACTCTTTACGATCTCGCCATGCTCGGGATCACCAAGCTGTCCAAAGTCCCGCTGCGGCTGGTCACGTTTTCGGGTTTTGCCGGATCGCTGTTCTCGATGCTCGGCGGCGTAGCTTATTTTGCATACAAACTATTATTCTGGCGCCAGTTCACGCTTGGCATCGCGCCCATCGCTATCGGAATGTTTTTCCTGGGTTCGCTCCAGCTTCTTTTTATGGGCATCATCGGCGAGTACATCGGAAACATACACACGCAGGTGCACAACCGTCCGCTGGTGGTCGAACGAGAGAGACTCAACTTCCAGTACGAGCCCGGCGAACCGCTTCCACGCGGCGCTCTGGCCGCAGGCGCCGTGGCTGGACGCTGAACGTTCCATTGGTGAAGAGTCTGAAGTTTGGATAGCAGAACACATGTTACCTCGACTGACCATCGCCATTCCCACTATCAACCGCGCGGAACTTGTCGGCCGCGCGATCGAGAGTGCGCTCGCTCAGACCTCCAGTGACATCGAGATCATCGTCTCCGATAATGGGTCAACGGATGACACCCCGGCGGTCATCGCGCGCTATGCGGGTCGCGGGCTGCGGACCTTCCGCCATCCATCGACGATCCCGGCAACGAAACATGGTCAATTTCTGGTTGAGCAGGCGCGGGGGGAGTTTTTTATAGGTTTGTCGGACGACGACTATCTGGAACCGGATTTTGCCGCCGAGGTTCTCGCGCTCTACGACCGACACCCCAAATTGTCCTTTGTCTATACCGGCTGCGCGGTGCATTACGAAGACTGCCAGGTGCCAGCCGCCGTCGGACCTCCCGTCGAGGACGGTGCATCTTTTCTTGCCGCCCATTATGCTGGTAAACGCGAGTTGAGCTGGTGTGCCTGCGTGACCCGCGTTCGCGACCTGCTGGAAGTGGGGCCGCAACCGGACGGCTGCATCCTCGGCGACATGTATTATTGGACGAGGCTGGCGTTCCTCGGACCGGTCGGCTGCGTATCACGCGTGCTGTCCCACTATATCCTCTTGCGCTCGATGAACGACAACATGTCCCATGGAACGCCACCGGTCGTGTGGGCGCGCGAGTCGCGAACGCTGGCGAACGACGTCATCGAGGCGTCGCGCCGGACGGGCGCGCATGCCAATTATCTGTCTCGCCTGCAGACGGACTGCCGTGGTCACATCGGCCGCTCGACGGCCAATCAGTTTGTCTGGTCCCGCCTCCGGGGTGCGAGTCGGACAGAGGCCTGGAGCTGGGTGGCCGGCTGCCTTCCCTATTTGTCTTGGAGCCCAAACGTGTTGAGCCGCCTGGCGGCAGCGCTGATTCTACCGGGTGAACTGTTACGGCGTTTATTACTCTCCGGTGCGGCCAGACTCGCCGAAACACGTGGCACGGAGCAAACTAAAGCTTTTGCACAGAGCACTGGCCGGTGACCTTGGCCTGCGGTCCAAGTGGCAGGGGTCGCAATTTCATAGTTCTTCCCTTCGCGGACCGGAACGCATGTCCCATTGCCAAATCCGCCAGATGCTTGCCGGGATTACGATCAGGAAAACTGCCGTGGTCGTGCCCCATAGTATTCCAGCAACTCCAAGATACGGAGCTAATGCAAATTTCAGCCCCAACGCGACCAGTGTCGCAACCGAGAACACAACGATCTGATAGCGAAGTATTGACAGCCCGTTCAACAGCAGGTTGGGAATCCGAACCAGAGCCTGAGCCAGCACCCATGCTGAAATTGCCCAGAGCAAGCCCCTGCCGATGCCCAGGGTGGTATGCAACCACCAGCCCAAGAGGCGCTCACCAAAGATCAGCAGAAGCGTCGAGCCCGCAATAGTAATGCCAACCAGCAGGGCCGTGCCGCGCAGCAGAGCCTCGATAATCCATCCCCGGTCGGCTTTTTCGGCAGCGTCCGCGAATGCGGGCCAGAGCGGCTGCGACATGACTACGATAGCGCCGACTGCGGTAATGCAAATCCGCATCGCGATTGTCATTTCAGCCGAGGCCTCGGGTCCAAGAAGCCCAAGCGCGAAGACGTTGTCGAGCATGAAGGAAAGACCACCCGTCCAGGCGAGGATGAAATACAACACGCCTTGACCTCCGACTTCTTTCATGGCTGCCCAGGACAACCAGAGCCCGTGCGGCCGCAGTTCCGGATGACGCAGGAAAAGATGGATCAGGCTGCCAAGATTAGCCACGATCAGACCTGTATAAACCACGGCCACGTACACTCGCACATCTCTGGTGAGCGCGGCCGCAGCGATCAGCCCAGCCGTGGTCAAGACAGTCTGCACCAACTCCCAGGAGCCCGAGACATAACCTTTCTGTAGCGCCATCCAGACGTTGTTACCAGCGTTCAACGGCAGATTTACCGCCAGTCCGACAGCGGCGATAAAGTAGGGTCCCATGCTGCCCTGCGCTAATCCGCTCATCGAGGCCACGAAAGCGGCCGCCAATAAAGTCAGGCCTGCTAATCCGCCTCCGATGCTCAGTGCGCCGGCGATATGACGCCGCGCCTGTTCCGTGCTTTCGACGGCACTTGAGCGCGCCACCAGGGTTACTAAGGCTGTGCCCGTCCCGAGATCGACGAGCCCGCTTAACCAGGCTAGGGACGCCGCAGCACCCCAAATTCCGAACTGCGCCGGACCGAGCACCCGCAGCAGGAGAGGCATGAGCACCAATGTGCTCCCCACCTGTACCAGTCGCTGGAATATTCCGACGCCGGCGGAGATAACAACCCTGCGGTTTCGCTTTGGACCGAGCACCGACTGGACCGCTTGAGTAAGTCGAGCCGGAGCCGGAATTTGGTCGGTTACGAGCGTAGGCATTCGAATACTTCTAACTGAGATCGAAACATACATTGAAAATACGTGTGCTGTCGTTTTTCTTACTGCTTCCAAAATACCTGGAAGATTCCAAAACGCGTGCTGTGAGGAAATCGCTTCATTACTTCGGCCTTCACCTCGGGTTGCATTACTGCCCCGGGGAAATATGGCGAGTCATTGATCACTACCAGATTCAAATTGTCGGACCGCACCGCCTTCAGAATCTCCTCCGGCGGCTCTCCCCCGTCGTCGTGGGTTACGTTCTTCAAACCGGAAAGAAAATACAGTTCGGGACAATCATTGCCTGCAAACATTAATCCGTTCGGACTGTGCTCTCGCAAGAAATGCGACAAGTCATCGAAGAACCCGGCTCCTTCAATCTGCAATCCGCCAGCCCGCGGCTCGTGCATAGTGTCCATATGGCCGACCTGGTGGGTGAGTTCGTATATGTAGCGCGGAACCAGGCTCACCACTCCAAACACCAGGTAGAGCCCTACTACAGCTGGCAGCACATACGTTCCGGGCTGCGTTTTGCCCGTGGACACAATCGCCACCAACGCCAGCAGTGTCAAAGGGATTGCATAACTCAAGTAGATCGGAGCCGCAAATGGAAACTGCACCAGGCCGCACGTCGCCGCCAGCGAGATCAGCAGCACCACCTGCTGCCGCTCGATTTTTGTCCGCTCGTCCGTCATTCCGTCGCGCGTTTTCCGCGCCCCCACAACCACTGCCCCTAGCGACACCGCTATGGGAGTCAGCGCTGCCACTGAAAACCATATCCCCGAAACAATCGCCATTGAATGCGTGGCGCGCACCGCAAGCACCAGCGCCCCCAGTCCCAGCGCCGCCCCAACGGTCTTTCCCTGAAACTTGTCCCAATACATCGCCGCCGCCAGAATGCCCACCAGAGGCAGCACAAAAATAATTTTCTCGATTCCTACGGGAAGGATCACGGCCAGGTCAACGGCTCGCGACGCCGCGCTCGATGTCACGCCAAACAGGAACTTCGCCACCATTCCCGATCGCGCGTACGGTATCAGGAATACAATCACCGGGCTCACCACCCCGAACAGAAACGGGATCACCACTCCGAACATCGTTCTGAATCTTTTCCCTGTTCCAGCCCGGACGCTTCGTTCGCCCACCAGAATCAATCCAACCGCCACTGCCGACGGCAGCACAAACTGGTAAAGCTCCTCCGGTCCCAGCCGCGCGCCCAGTACGCGGACCAGTGTCGCGAGGAACAGCAGCAGTGCGCCCACACTGAACACGCGGTACAGCCAGCCGTTCTCCGAACTTTCTTCTTCCTCACTTTTACTCTGCTCATGGAACGCAAGAAACAGCAGAACTCCGGCAATGTAGTAAGCCCCGATCACCTTGATCAGGATGGAGACTCCCCCACACACTCCTGCCAAGAACAGCCAGCGGCGTGTCCGGACTTCCAGGTAGCGCAGCAGCGCCGCCGCTCCGAACGTCGCGAAAAACAGGTTGTACCATGAAGGCATCGCGGCCGGATAATTCGGGTAACTCCACGTCACCGCCAGCAGCGTGACCAGCCCCGCCCCAATCGCCGAAGTAAAGCGCAGCGCGATGTAATAAACAGCCGGAATCCACGCCATGAAAAACAGAAACACGCAGATACGCAACGACATTAGATTTACGCCGAATACGCGAAACGCCAGCGCATGGATAAAACTCAGACCGCCCGTGTAGATCTCGCCAAAATCGCGATGCGGAAGTTGTCCCTGCATGACATGCAACGCGCTCTGACCCAACGTCCCATCGTCCGCCGGCACCCACCCCCGGCCGATGTGGAGGCCGGTATAAATTCCTGCAACCGCCAGAACCACGGCCAGAACCGCCGCGCGCACGGCCCAGCTTTCAGTATTTCTTGCGGCGAAAGGCTTTGAGGCAAGACTCACGACTGCGACTGCGTCGGCGTTCGTGTCGGCCTGCGCCGCACCGACTTCCCGGACTCGCACCTCAACGCTCAGGTCGGGTTTCGCTGACTGCGCGGCATTCGGCCCCATCTCGTCCTTCACTTGCCCTCCAGCGCCGCCAGTCGTAACCGGGCCTCGGTGCTTCCCTGGTTCAGTTGCAGAGCCTGCTGGTACTCCGCGCGCGCCGCAGCGATGCTCCCGCTTTTTTGCAGCGACTCCGCCAGCCAATAGTGGTAGTCCCAGACCTTGGGATCCATTGCCACCGCCGCCTGCAGATAGGGCTGCGCTTCCTGATTCCGCCCATCGAACAGGAGGGCGCGGCCAAGGTAGTGTTTCGGCCCTGCCTCTTCGGGCGCGAGCTTCACTGCCCGCGACAGCAGTTGCTCCGCCTCGGAATATTTCCCATCCAGCAGGTGAATATTGCCGCAGTTATAGATCGCGGTATACAGGTCCGGCTCTTTGGCCAGAATCTGATCGCAAAGCCCAAACGCCGCATCGAAATCTCCCATGCGCCCGTAAAGGCCGGCCACCGATGCCATTCCACTCTCCGACTTCAGGAAGTCCGGGTTCACGGACAGGAAACGCTGCAGCCATACCCGCCCTACTTCAAAATTTCCCGCTCGAATGTTCGTCTCCGCCAGCGACAGCAGGCTGTAGGAATACTCCGGGTGCAGCCGCACGCCTTCTTCCGCCAACTCAATCGCCTTCTCATGCGCGCCCCGTTCGCTGTATTCCGCAGCCAGCCCGACAATTCCTACCGGACTTCCCGGATACAGATCCCGCCCTCGCAGCAGCACTAGAAATCCGCTGCCCCAGTACACCTGCTGTGAAAGCGAAGCCGCCACGTAGCAAGTGCACAGAGCCACGGTCGCGGCCACCTGCACGATCCTGGCATTCCATCCCTGAATCGCCGGCAGCCGCCGCAGGCCCTTCGCCAGCAGAATCGCAAATCCGATGGAAGGCAAATAAATGTAGCGGTCGCGGACAAAATCTCCATTCCCGAAATTCCGCAGATACAGCGCCGGAGCCAGTCCCACCAACAACCACAGTCCCGCAAATGCAACGGTCGAATCCTTCTCGCGCCGGTTCCAGTACCACAAACCAGCCGCCACGGCCGCCAGCGCCAGCGTCGGCATAACTACTTGCTTCAAGATCGCCCCCGTAACATAGGGCGTGTAATAGAGGCCGGTCAGACCGACCGGCAGCAGCAGTTTCCGCAGATAGAAAACCAGCACCATCGGCAAGGTACGAACCACATCGATCATGTTGTGACCGGTATCGAACTGTCCCGTAGAGTGCAGCAAAGCATGTTTGCGCAACAACACGTACGCCATCGTGACCGCCGCATATGGAATCGCGTCGATCACCGCTCCACGCAGTCTCCGCCCAAATCCCAATGATGGACCTTGTTCTGCGCCCGCCGGATTCAGCCAGCCGTAAATTCCTACCAGCGCCGTGAACGCTACCGCCATCTCTTTCGTCAGCAGCGCGCACATCAACAGCGCGAAGGACGCAATCCGCCACACCGTTCTGTTTTTCTCCGCCGGGTCTCGGGCGTTCAGAAACGCCACAAAGGCGACGGCCGAAAACATCGCAACCATGGTGTCCGAAGCGGCGGAAATCCAGGCCACCGACTCAATATGAATCGGATGCACCGCGAATATCAGCGCCGCCAGCGCCGCCGTCCAGTACTCCAGTTGCAGTCTCCGCGCCAGCCAGAAGACAGCGGCTACCGCCCCCACATGGAGCAACACCGCTCCCAGGTGCCATCCCCAGGTCCGAAGCCCGAACAGCGTGTAGTTCAGCATGGACCATGCCACGAACAATGGCCGGTAGTAGACCTGATGACGCGCCACATGAAACCACAAGTCGCTGCTGAACGCCCTCGGCAAATTGCTCCACGTCCGAATAATCGGGCTATTGACGATCTGGGGCCAGTCGTCCCACACGAATTCAAAGAAGAGCGTGCCGCTGTAGAGTACGAAAGTAACTATTCCAAGTGCCGTGACAAGCACCCACGGTCTTCCCAGATACTCGGTAAGTAGTTCCAGAGCGGTAGGTTCTGAATGGTTTTGTGTGTCGTTCATGCAGTGCACCACGAGCGGCATTCTGTTCGCGGACTTAGTCCAGACAGAGATCGACCCTTCCTGGATTGGCCAATGGTAACTCTGCCTCTCACTGCGCGCATGTTACTCAAGTTACCCAACATGCTTGCCCGTAGCGTGGCGTGGAGAAATGCAGCTGAGTCCTAATCACGTGCATCCTTATCACGAACTCGCCGGCATCCGCTCCGTCCATTGCTCAGATTTCTTCCTAGCCGCGCCGCGGCACCCCACAGTCACTTGTTTCGCTGCCTGCCAGTCGTTACGCTCTCCGTGAACGGCTCACAAGCCCGATTCCGCGGCCCCGTGCTTTGCTCCTGCTCGGAATCGCGGAACACGAAAGCACATGGACCGCGATCGTTCAGCCGAGCCCTCCACGGCACCTCTGTTCCTTCGTCCGGGAACGATGGAGACTCTCGCCTGCGCCGTCGCAGCGCTTGTCTATTCCGGCACGCTCGGTTTCGGATTCGTGTACGACGATGTTCTGCAAATCTTCAAGAGCCCAGCGCTGCGGGAATGGCGCTACCTTCCGCAATACTTTACGTCCCATGTTCTTGCAGCGTTGTATCCCGGCGCCGGCGGAAACTATTATCGCCCGCTGCTCCTGTTGTGGCTCCGGCTGAACTTCGTGCTGTTTGGACCGCAGCCGGCCGGCTGGCACGCCGCCACCGTGCTCTGCCATGTGCTCGCTACTTATCTTGTGTTTCGTGTCGCCGAGCAAGTAGCGGATGACCGGATGATCGCGTTCAGTGCGGCGACTCTCTTCGCCGTCCACCCAGTTCATATCGAGAGCGTTGCCTGGATCTCTGGCGTCTCGGATCCGCTGATGTCCTGCTTTTTCCTGGGCAGTTTGTCGGCGTTCTTCGATTGGCGAAAGTCAGCAAAGCTTGGGCCCGCCGTCTACTCGCTTATTCTTTTCGGATTTGCCTTGCTCTCCAAGGAAACAGCTGTCGTCTTGCCAGCCCTTATTTTCGTCGCTATGGTCGTGGATGGGAGGGCCACTGCGGCAGTGGAAACCGGCACGCGCAGAGTCTGGCTCTCGATGCGTGAATCCGCGCGCTACGTGCTCGTTGCCATCGTCTACCTCGCCGTCCGCTTCCGGGCTCTGCACGGGTTCTCGCATCCCGCGATATCGCTATCCTGGACGCAGGTGTTCCTGACCTGGCCCGCGGTGCTGTGGTTCTACGCTCGGCATTTGCTCTTGCCCATCGGCTTGAGCGAGTTCTATTCCCTCAATTATCTGGATCACGCAACCGGTCGCGGGTTTTGGCTGCCGCTGGCAATGCTGACGCTCTTGCTGCTGGCCAGTTGGCTCTGGATTCGCACCCTTCCGCAGCGTAGTGCCGTGTGGTTTGCGACTGCGCTGGTTATATTGCCGATGCTGCCCGTCCTCGATCTGCGTTCGCTTACCGTGGGCGACATCGTGCACGATCGCTACCTGTACCTGCCCTCGGCCGGTTTTGCGTTGCTGGTCGCGCTTTCAATCGCCGCGCTGGCGCAGCGCTTGCCCGAACGCCGGCGCATCCTCGTGCCGACGGCGCTGATTGGAGTCCTATCCTTGCTTTTCGCGGTCCTCACTGTGACTGAGCAAAGGCAGTGGGTCAATGACATTTTCCTCTACACGCGCGGCGCCGAATCCGCCCCGGACAATCTGACCGTCCGCGACAATCTCGCCAACGCCCTGCTGGCCGCGAACCAGCCTAATCGCGCCATTCCGCTCTATCTGGAGGTCCTCATGCGGGACCCAAATTTCTGGCGCTCGAACTACAACCTCGGATTCGCTTACTACGAGACCGGAAACCCCGCTGCGGCCGAGCCATTCTTCCAGCGGGCCATCATGATCGACAGCAGTGACCCCGATGAGTACATTTATTTGGCGCTTGTCGACCTGCAATTGAAAAAGTTTTCAGACGCAGATCAAAGAGCCCGGCAGGCGATCACAAGAAATCCGCACGCTCGCGGCTACTATTTCGTTCTCGGACTCACCTGTAAATCGCAAGGCGACCTGCGCGCGGCGATCGAAGCTTTCAACACCGAGCTGGCGCTGCACCCGGATAACACAGCAGCCGCAGCGGAATTGCAGAAACTCGAAGGAACTGCGACCCGTCCTCACCCCTGAACGGCGATGCTGCCGCCGCGCACTCGCAATCCGTTCCCACTGGACGCTCCCTTTCGCCACGTTACCCAGGTTACCCGGCTTTTTCACTTATTCCCGCGTTTTGGCCCGCCGTTTATGCGACGATCATCCCATGGGGCCTGTGACCGGAGCCAAATTGGCCAAGGTGTCCCCGGTCTTGTGCGTCGATCTCGACGGCACCTTGATCCGGGGTGACCTTCTTTGGGAGTGCGTACTCGTCCTCCTCAAGACCCGCCCCGTAACGCTGTTGCTGCTGCCCTTCTGGTTGCTTTCGGGGCGAGCCTCCCTCAAACGCAAACTCGCCGCCAGGATCGACCTTAATCCCGCCTGTCTTCCTTACCGTCAGCAAGTTCTTGATCTCGTCCAGCAGGAAAAAGCCACCGGCCACCGCACCGCGCTCGTGACCGCCGCCGACCAGAATTTGGCCGAGACAATTTCCAGCTATCTCGGGCTCTTCGATGAAGTGCATGGCAGCGATGGCCGCGTCAATCTTAAGGGAGCGAATAAAGCCGCCTTTCTGGCCCAGCAATTCGGCGAGGACGGCTTCGAATACGTCGGCGACTCTGCCGCCGACCTGGCAGTCTGGCGAAACGCCCGCGCAGCCCATGTGGTCGGCACGCAAGTCCGTGCCGAGCAGGCCGCCGCTGTGACCACGCTCAAGAGCACGATCCTGGTGACGCGCCCATCGTTCCGCACCTGGATCAACGCCCTCCGCGGCCATCACTGGGCGAAGAATCTTTTGCTCTTCCTGCCCATGTTCCTCGCCCACAACCTCGCGATCGGGCCTCTGGTCCGCACATTCCTCGGTTTCTCGCTCTACGGCTTTTGCGCCTCCGGACTTTATATTCTTAACGATCTTCTCGATCTCCATTCCGATCGCGAACATCCCTGGAAAAAGAAGCGTCCGTTCGCCGCCGGCGATATTTCTATTCCTGAAGGTCTGCTCGCCTCGGCAGTCTTGCTTTCCACGGCACTCGGCCTGGGCTTCTTCCTCGACGTGCAATTCGGCTTTGCCCTTCTCGGATACGCCACGCTCACGATGTTGTATTCGTTCTATCTCAAGAAAATTGCCCTTCTCGACGTCTTCGTTCTTTCCAGCTTTTACAGCTTCCGCATTCTCGCCGGAGCGCTGATTACCGGCACGCCGCTCTCGCAGTGGTTTCTGGCATTTTCCATGTTTTTCTTTCT
>Ga0302324_100016127_pt1 | contig 14912 bp, 10 predicted proteins | sample Palsa_T0_1_FD_201949 | JGI IMG/M metagenome (GOLD analysis project Ga0302324, IMG submission 201949) | Peat permafrost microbial communities from Stordalen Mire near Abisko, Sweden - Palsa_T0_1 | ecosystem: Environmental > Terrestrial > Soil > Palsa > Peat permafrost | place: Sweden: Abisko...
CTTCATCGCGCGCACGCTCATCGGAATGTCGCCGTGTCCCGTGATAAAGATGATCGGGATGTCGTTGCGGGCCGCCATCAGATCCCGCTGCAATTCCAGTCCGCCCAGCCCGGGGAGCCGAACGTCTAGGACCAAACAAGCGGGCGCTGCGGGGGCGGCCACCTGGAGAAATTCGCGGGCCGACGAGAAAGGCCTCACTGCCAGGCCTACCGAACGGATGAGGCTGCTCAGCGCCTGCCGGACCGACTGGTCATCGTCGACGACGAACACAGTGGGCTCCTGGCGCTCGGGCTTGGATACGTTTGGTTTCATGTGGAAGGATCGAGAGCGGTCGGAAGGGTGAAGCGGAATGTCATTCCGCCCGTCGAATTGGCCTCGGCCCATAGTCTTCCGCTGTGCGACTCGATGATCGAGCGGCAAATCGAAAGGCCCATGCCCAAGCCGTTGGCCTTAGTGGTATAGAATGGTTCGAAGAGGGCAGGAATTTTTTCCGGGGCGACTCCCACCCCCGAGTCCGCGACTTCCACCAAGACCTGGCCCGCCACCGCCGCTGCAGTACGCACCAGCAGCAGCCTCTCACGAACGGATTCGGCTGACATAGCCTCGACCCCGTTCTTCATGAGGTTGAATAGCACTTGTTGGAGTTGAACCCGATCACCCATGACTTGGGGCAGTCCGGCGGCCAGGTCCAACTGCAGGGAGGGGCCATCGGCGGGCATGGGCACCATTTCGCTGATCTCCACCACGACGGCGTTTAGGTCGAGCTGTTGGTGGACGGAGTGTTCCTTTCGGACCATGGCGCGTACTCGCACAACGACCTCGCTCCCCCGCAATCCATCTCGAACCATCTGCGTGATCCCGGTGCGAATTTCCTCCAAATTGGGCACCTCGCGATTGAGCCACCGCAGACATGCCTGTCCGTTGGTTACGATGGCGGCCAGCGGCTGATTGACCTCATGGGCGATCGAGACGGTTAGCTCGCCCATGGTGGTCAACCGGGCCACACGGGCCAGTTCCTCTCGCATCTGTCGGATCCGGTTTGCTTGGTTGGTGCGGATTCTGTCCGCGCCGACCGCGATGCCTATGACCAAGACTATGACCAGTAGCCGAAACCACCAGGTCATCCACCAAGGCTGTAGCACCTCCAGGTGAAATACTATGCCCGGCTCGCTCCACGGGCCGCGTGCGGTGGCCCCTTGGGCGCGGAACACATAGGAGCCTGCGGGCAGCGTGGTGTAGGTGGCGGAGCGTTGGGAGGGACTTACCTCGTTCCATTTCGGATCCAAACCTTCCAGCATGTACCGATAGCGGTTCGTCTTCGGATTGAAATAGCTGAGCGCGGCAAATTCGACGTACATGCTGTTTTCATTGTGGGTCAGCCTTAGCTTCTCTGCCGGATAGATGCCCTTGCTGAGTAGCGAGGCGGTCCGGCTGCCCTGCGGCGCATAGGGCAGCCGGAAGTCAGTGAGGACGACGGGGGGAACAAAGGGGTCGTCCGCCAACTTGTCTGGATCAAAGCCAAAACCACCGTCAAATCCCCCGAAATACAATCGCCCGTTGTGGCCCGGGCATCCAGTTTCCCAACCGGTAAAGTCGTCGCCAGGGAGGCCGTCCACCTCGGTATAATGGCGAAATTCGGCCACGCGCGGATTGAACTCGGTTAACCCCCGGTTGGTGCTCATCCACAGCCGGCCCTGGCGGTCGGGGAGAATGCATCCGATGGACCGCCCCAATTCTGCGCCATGATCCCGCATGGGCGTAAATTGGCCCGTGGAGGGATCGAACCTGTCCAGACCCACCCGCGTGCCCACCCAAATGGCACCGTCGGGGTCCATGGAGATGGCTCCGATGGTATCGTCTGAAAAGCTGCCCGGCTTTAACGGATCGGATTTGTAGATGGTAAACTTTCTCGTGCGCGGATCAAAACGATGGAGGCCGGTATATTCGGTGCCTAGCCAGAGATTACCCTGCTGGTCCTCCTGGATGGTAACGTAGCACTGGCTCCAGCGGTTGTGTGGGTCGACCTTGTAGATGTCGAATTGGTGGCGGGCGACATCGAGGCGATTCAACCCATCGTTCGTGCCCACCCAAATCTGGCCCAAGTGATCGAGGAAAAGATGGAGGACCGCGTCGTCGCTCAGGCTCGCCGGGTCATCGGGATTATGGCGGTACACTTCGAACCGGCCCGTGGCTTCGTCCAGCCGGGCCAAACCGTGCCGGTACGTGCCCACCCAGATCGCGCCGTCGCGATCCTCGATGATCGAATTGACCGTCGGCTTTACTCCCAAGCCCGCCGAGAAATGAAGGTATTGGCCGGTCAGGCGGTCGACTTGAACCAAGTCGTCATCGGTGCCGATCCATAGCCGGCCGCGGCTGTCTTCAAGAATAGCGTCGATGAAATTGCTGGTCAGCCCATTTGGATTGGTCGGGTCGCGGCGGAATTGCTCAAACCGGGCCGGCCGGGGGCTGAAGTGGTTGGGACCGTTGCCGTGCAGACCGGTCCAGATGTTGCCTTCCCGGTCCTTGAACAGGGCGACGACACTGTTGTCGGCGATGCTTTCCGGGTCGGCGGGATTGTTGCGGTAGCGAATGAACCTTTGGCCTTCCCGGTCGAAGCGCAGCAATCCCGCGCCGAAGGAGCCCAGCCACAGTTGGCCCTGATCGTCCTCGAGCATCGAGCGAACGCCGGTCAGCGGCGGGCCGTCGGCGGTTGTTTTTTGCGCAAACGAGATCGTCGTAAGCTGACGGGTTTTCCGATCATAGGTCGCAAGGCCGCTGCCGGAGGTATGGAAGATCCAAAAAATCCCTACGTGGTCCTCATAGAAGCCGATGTGCAAGGAGTCCGGCAGCGCGACGTGGACAGTGACCTTCCCCGCCTTTTGGTCGAATGCGTCCAAGCCCTCGCTGGTAGCCACCCAAAACGTGCCCTGACGATCCATGCCGACGTACTTCACGTCGTCGCTGCTCAGGCTCTGGGGGTCTTTGGCATTGTGACGATATTGGGTCACCCTGCCGGTGGCCGGATCCACGCGCCGGAGCCCGGAGCCGGTAGCCAGCCAGATCAGGCCGTCCGAGCCCTGGCAGATGCTGAAGACCCGGCCGGTGAACTCGGAGGCGTTTTCGGTCTCGAGCTTAAAATGGGTGCATTTCTCAGTCACGGGATCCAGGCAATCCACGTTCTGCGAGGAGCCGACCCAAAGCTTGCCGTCGCGATCCTTGAAGAGAGCGGAGATGAAGACCCCCTCGAGGGTATCGTGGTCCGCCGGGTCGTGAACGAAGACCTTGAATTTGTATCCGTCGAAGCGATTAAGGCCAAATTGGGTTCCGAACCACAGGAAGCCCCGGTCGTCCTGGACCATCTGGGTTACTCGGGTTTGCGACAGGCCATCGTCCGTGGAAAGACGCGAGAAGCGCAAATCAGAACGGTCGACGACTGGCAGCGCCAGCGAGTTGGTGATCGGCGCGGCCTGAATGGGCCGGCCGAATGTGAGCAGAAATGCCGCCAGCAGCCCTCGGTGAAGGGGGACCCCCCGCCTTCCTGAAGGCACTCGCTGGCTTTGCATACTGGCAGTGTAGCGGATTTCTCGCCGAGCACCATCATACCTTGGTGTGACGTCCTCTTTCGAGCGGCTGCGAAGATTCAGCCCGGTGTCCGTGAGGGTTGACCAAAGGTTGCCGAAAAATCTGTTTTTGCCTCCACCTCTCCGCACGTTCGCGCATTCGGTTGCTTGGTCTGAAATATTAACCATCAACTAAGTCCGCGCCTGTTGAGCGACTTAGCCTCAAGCGTCGTCAAGGTTCGAATCCCCGTGGGGACGCCAACGCTATTGCGGCTTAGTGACTAGTGATGCCCACGGCGAGTTCTGGATTTGGCTTATGGCCTTATCATTTCCGTGCGAAACTTCGGGAGGAGCGCGGCGACTTCCGCCTTCATTTCCGCCTCCGCGGCTTTGTCGGGCTTGGGTGCCGGCGTGGTCCGGGTAGCCACCGGGACTCCCACCGCACGGAAGAGTTCCTCCTGCCCGGCTGGCGAACAGATGCACAGCAACCGCGCCGGTGCTTTGGAGGCGTTCGTGAAGGAATGAGGCGCGTTGGCCGGGATGTTCACGGTCTCACCTGTTCGCACGACGGATTTTTTGCCGCGAAAGGTGGCTTCGATTTCGCCCTCGAGAATGGTGAACGATTCCTCGAAGTCGTGGCGATGAGGCGGAGGGCCGCCCCCCGGCGGAACGAGCATGTCGATGAGGCAATAACGGCCGTCGGTGTCGGCGCCGCTGAGCAGGATGGTATAGGTGTCCCCCACGATGCCGAGGTGAGCCAGGCCTTGATCCTGACTGGGATGGGCGATGACGAGGTTGCGTTGGAGGTCGTCCGCTGGAATGGGGGAGATGGGCTGCGAGGTGATGGAGTGGTGATTCATGAGTTTGGTTGTCCACCTCTTGGGACCGTTCTTGAGGGAAAAGGTCTCCGCAATCCACGGCCTCCCGGATTGACGCCTCGGTCGGCGATCTGCACCAATCGGACCCGCCTCGAACTTATGAGCACCTCCCCTCCGACCAAGGCAATCACTCCAACCGGCGATTGAAGGCATGATCGACCTGCGCAGCGACACGGTGACGCGCCCGACCCCCGCCATGCTGGATGCCATGATCCATGCCCGGGTGGGCGACGACGTCTTTGGCGAGGACGAGACCGTCAACGCATTGCAGCAAAAGGCCGCGGAACTTTTCGGCATGGAGGCCGCGCTGTTCTGTCCGAGTGGCACCATGACCAATCAGATCGGCATCAAGGTTCACACGCAGCCCGGGGACGAAGTGATCTGCGACCAATTGGCGCACATCTACCTCTATGAAGGAGGAGGGATTGCCTTCAATTCGGGCGCATCGGTGCGATTGCTGAAGGGCGATAACGGGCGGTTCACGGCTGACTTGGTCCGAGCCAACATCAACCGGCGCGAGGATTCCCACTTCCCTTCTTCCCGGCTCGTCGCCATCGAGAATACGGTGAACAAGGGAGGAGGTTGTTGCTGGGACTTGACGGAGATCCGGCGCATCCGCCAGGTCTGCATTGAAAACGGCTTGGCGTTGCATTTGGACGGGGCCCGGCTGTTCAACGCCCTGGTGGCGCGCGGAGAGTCGCCCGGCCAATACGGAGAACTCTTCGACACCATCTCAATCTGCCTCTCCAAGGGCCTGGGCGCCCCGGCCGGCTCGCTCCTCCTTGGCCGCAGGGAACACATCAAGAAAGCCCACCGCATCCGCAAGGTGCTGGGAGGCGGTATGAGGCAGGCCGGCTACCTGGCGGCCGCGGGCATCTATGCACTCGATCATCACGTCAGGCGCCTGAAGGACGACCACGCCAGGGCCGAGGTCCTGGGGCGGGAACTGCAATCGCTGAGTTTCGTCTCGGCCGTGCTGCCCGTTGAGACCAACATCGTCATCTTCCAGTTGCCGGCCGCGGTCAGTACGGAGAAGTTCCTCGCTCATCTCCAGCAGCAGTCGGTCCGCGCGCTGAGCATAGCGCCGCAGACCATTCGTGTGGTATTTCATCTGGATGTCACCGCGGCGCAGTTCGACCGGCTGGCGGCGGCTTTTCGGGCATTTTCCCCCTGATTCGGCCAAGAATTCATTGATCGATTCCGAATTCACGGGCTCTTAATCCGAGTCACCGCCGCGGTTTCCGGCTCGAGGGTGTGCGCGAGGTTCCGGCGGGCCACCAGAACGATGCCCAGCCCAAGGCTCGACGAAACGGCGATGTTGGCCGCCATCGGCACGAGCGAGCGGCCGTGAAACAGCCCGATCCCGAAGGAACTAAGGGAGCCGAACCCCCACTGCAGTGCCCCCATCACGGCGGAAGCGGTCCCGGCGTTGCGGGAAAACGGCGCGAGCGACAGGGCCGACGTGTTGGGGTTGGTCAGCCCGGCGCCCGCCAGGAACAGGAAGATCAGGACGATGGTCCCGCCCAGCCCCAGCCACCCGCCGACCGCGCCGGCGAGGAGAATCAGGGTCACGATGACCTGGGCCCACAGGGCGACCTTCACGATCTGTTCGCTGCGGTAATGCCGCAGGAGGATAGCGTTAAGCTGGCTGAAGCCGATGAACCCGACCGAGAGCAGGGCGAAGATCCGGCCGTAGGCCTTGCCGCTCAGCCCGAACAGATCCATAAAGACCAAGGGCGAACCGGCCACGTAGGCGAAGAGCCCCGCGAAGGCGACGGAACCGCCCAAGGCGTACGCCCAGAATTGCCTCTCTTTCGCGACCGAGATGAAATTCGCCGCGATGGGCCGGAGCCGGAGCGAAAACCCCGGATGCGGACGGTGGCTTTCGGGCAGCAGGAGGGACACCGCGAGCGCCAGCAGCGCGGCGATGGCCAGGAGCACGACGAACACGGCCCGCCAGCCAAAGATCGCCGTCAGGTAGCCGCCCACGGTGGGCGCCAGCATGGGGGAGGCTGCCACCACCATGAAGAGCGACGCGTAGACCCGGGCACTGTCGCGCACGGGGAAGAGATCCCGCACCATCGCGACGGGTGCCACGCTCGCCGCGGAGCTGCCCAGGGCCTGCAGGAAGCGGAGCGCGATCAGCCATTCCACAGAGCGGGCCAGGGCGCAGCCGACGGATGCGGCGATGTAGATCGCCAGTCCCGCGTAGAGGGGCTTCTTGCGGCCGAAGCGATCCATCAGCAGGCCGCAGAAGAGCTGCCCCACGGCCAGTCCGATGAAGAAGCTGGAGAGCGAGCGGGTGACCTCGGCGGTCGTGACCTCCAGGGACCGGGCGATCTGGGGAAACCCCGGCAGGTACATGTCGATCGAAAACGGACCCAAGGCCGTGAGCGCCCCCAGGATCAGGATAAGAATGAAATGCCTAGGCCGTTTCACGGACCAACGTCACCCTCCAGGCGCGGAGGCGTCAATAATTGGCCGGTCCCACCCGGGGATGCAACTTTTTCAACCTGACCCCTTGGAATTGCCCCCATAAAAGAAAAGGTTCTCGTCGATTCCGACTGACCGCAGGCATTGACCCCCCGGGGCCTGAAAGTACAGGCAAACCGAGAGCGCCAGTCGATCGGCCAAGGCAGCCATGGGGTGTTAACATTATTCGGCGCGCAGCGGTTGTGTAATGGCGTTGGCGCGTCCACCTTTGAAGTATGAACTCAACCGCTTTAATCAGCCACGAGGCCATCGCTCGTCGGGCCCATCAGCTTTGGGATGAAGCCGGTCAGCCCGACGGCCGGGACACGGCGCATTGGCGGCAGGCCGAAAGTGAACTGCACGCACAGCTCCGGGAGACTGACTCCGGGGCGGGCGCCCGTGGCAAGTCCAAGGGGCCGTCTATTGCCGCCAAGCCCATTCCGGCAACGGCGCCCCACAGCACCGATTACGTTCATCCCGGCATCACGACCGATTCACTGCATCATCACCGGAATCGATGAATGGTTGGCCGCGGGCGACCACTATGTATCAGCAATTTGTTACGCCCCAAATTGCCGCAAATGGTGATTGCCCGGTCGAAAATCGTTTTCATGGTCTCCAGTTAGAAATGGTCATCTCCCGGTGGGGATGCCACCCGATTGTAACAGTTGATGGAAGGAGATCTCACCGTGGACTACGGTCAAGGTGACGTATTGGGCGGGGCCCGGCGGAACCTCCGCCAAGCTTAATGTCGGCGGCGCTTTTCTCAAATCGACCGCTTCTCCAACTCGGGTACTGTTGAATATAGGCGGGCTCATCAAACCCGGGCAGACCCACATCCTTGCAACTTTTCGCAGCACGAATTTCCAGCCCGGGGATTTCATCCCCACTCTTCCGGGCATTTTCACGGTACTTCCGAACGCGCTGATGTTCAGGCTGTCGTAGGACGCTCATTGGCCTAGAAGGCGCCAAAAGGGGTCAGGCTGCAAAAGCTGAAATGATCAGCGGCACGGTTTGAGGCTGATGGGGTTGACGGACCGGCGTCGATGAGCACGTTGCGTCATGCGGTCTAACATTTTGCTCATCGTGGCTTTGGGGATGGCGGGGAGCAGTTCTTTGGCCTTGTTCGGGCAACCGGATTCATACCCATCCTATGGACCGCCTCCGGGATACGACCATCCCCCTCCTCCTCCAGCGCCGGCCTATGGGCAGTACTCCCCGCCACCCGGGCCCTACGCGCCTCCTGCCGGGTACGATACCCCGCCTCCGCAGCCATACCCGCCATCTTCCGGTTATGCGCCGAATCCGGACTATCCACCCTCAGCGCCGGGTTCCTACGGGCCGCCGCCTGGACCTCCCCAGGGTTCCTATGATGAAAGCCCCGACAATCGGCATCGGGCAGATGAAGGACGCGGACCCGACGCGCTTATCCGGCGCGTCTATCGGGAACTGCTGGAACGGGAGCCTGATCCGGCGGGGGCCGCTCACTATCGCGATATGCTGGCCCGCGGGGCCACCGAAGATCAGATCCGCGAAGATCTCCGCCAAAGCGTAGAGTTTCGCGTCACGTTGCCCGATTCCAAGACCCGGCAGGCCTATCGCAAGGTGCTGGGCCACGATCCCGATCCCCGCGGACTTGAGGCCTATCGGCACAGCATCGTGGACAAGGGATGGACGGAAGCGCAGGTCGAGGAAGACCTGAAGAGAAGTCCTGAATACCGCAGCAAGCATCACTGAAGTTCAGGCATGCCGGGGTAACCGGCGCCGCAAGCTTCCGTTACAGTGAACCGTTGACCAGCGCCTCGGGCCCCGAGAACGGGCAGCAGGCCATGCACGCTTTCCTCCACGACGTCCGTCCCTCTCGCAGGTTGCGCGCAGCGGCGGAGACGAACGCTCAACACCGCATCGCAGCACTGGTTTGAGGCTCCTCTCCTGCGCTGAAGATATCCGATTTAGGCTTCACGCTCGACCTTGCTCCCTAACTTATGCCCCACTTCAAAGCCGTGCTCGTAAAATTTGCCTTATGGACCTGCATCCTTGCTACCGCGCTGCCGGCGAGGGCCGCGGCGGACCGGGTGGTTGACGCCGTCAAAGCCGGCGTGATGGGCGACGGCGCCACTCTCAATACGGCCAGCATCCAGCAGGCGATCGATGGCTGCTCGGCGGCCGGCGGCGGAACAATTTCCTTTCCGGCCGGCCGATACCTCACCGGCACGATCCAGATCAAAAGCAATGTCAGCCTGCGGCTGGAGCGAGGCGCCATCCTGCTCGGCAGCACGGAAGCTGCCGACTACCGCAATCTGGATCCTTTCATCGATGGCAGCGGAAATCCGCTGGGCCACGCCTTGGTGGTGGCCGTGGATGCCGCCAATGTCGGCCTTGAGGGCGAGGGCACCGTCGACGGGCAAAGTCCGCAGCTCAAGGCAAAGCAGGATCCCTACGCGGTGCGGCCGTTCCTGGTGCGCTGGGTGCGCTGCACGAACGTCACCGTGCGGGATGTCCACCTGGTCAACCCGGGCGCCTGGACGCTGAATCTCTTCCAAACGAGGGGCGCGGTCATCGAGCATGTCACCATTCGCAGCCGGGGCCTGGGGATGCCCAACAATGACGGCATCAACATTGATTCCAGCGAAAACATCCGGGTGCGCGATTGCGACGTCGTCAGCGGGGATGACGCGCTGGTCATCAAGGCCACCAGCGCGGCAGAACCGAGCCGCGATATTTCCGCCAGCGGTTGCGTGCTTTCAACCAACACGAATGCCATCAAGCTCGGCACGGAATCCATTGGCGGGTTTGCCGACATCTCGATCTCCCGCTGCCAGATCACCGACGCGAGGATGTCCGGCATCGCCCTTTATGAGGTGGATGGAGGCGAGCTACGCCATGTCGTTATTCGCGACGTCACGATGGACGGGGTCACGGTGCCCATCAGCATTCGCCTGGGCGCGAGGCTGAAAACCTTCCGCGAGGGTGACCGGCCGAAGCCGACCCCCGGCCGATTGCGCGACGTCACGATCGAGAACGTGAGGGCCAAAAACATCGGAATGATCGGAATGCTGATCAACGGGGTTCCCGGCTTTCCGGTGGAAGGGCTGAGACTGAAGAATATCCAGCTTGAACTGCCGGGAGGCGGAACTGCGGAAGCGGCCAAGCTCCAACTCCCCGAAAACGAGAAGGCCTATCCTGAATTTAATATGTTCGGAAAGACCATGCCGGCCTACGGCATCTATGCGCGGCACCTTCGCGGCGTGACCTTCCAAAACGTGCGGACCAGCCTGCTGAAGCCGGACTCCCGCCCACCGACCGTTTTGGTGGATGTGGAAGATGTCACGCCGGCAAACTTTGCGAGCGCGCAATTGCAGAGGGTCAGGCTGCCATAGTTGACTTGGAAGGAGCCTGCGCGGTCGGGTTGGCGCTGCCGTGGGCTTTCGCTCGTGCCATCAGCGCTCCGCTCCCAACTGGAAAACCCTTAGCTCAGTTTTTTCAGCCTGACCCTCTGGAATTGCCCCGTGAGCGGCCCCAGTGCCTACCGGATCTATCCCTTGAGTTGCGCAATTAGGTCTGGGCGGGAGCGGCGGAAAGCCCGAGCCAGCGCTGGGTCTGAGGAATCCTGCGCAGGATAAATTTCTCCGTCAGGCCAACCAAAATCATCGAGCCCCCGAAGAAGGGGAAATAGACTCCCAGCACAAAGAGAAGGGCGACCAACGCGGGAGAGAAGCGAACCCGGCCAATCGGAGCCGGGGCGCCGAGAGCCCCTTCGGGCTTTCGCCTCCACCACATGATCAGACCGCTCAAGCTGAGCGTGACCAAGCCGGCGACCATGAGCAGACTGACAAGCTGATTGGCCAGACCAAAGAGCGCTCCTTCGTGCGCGGCAACTCCGGTGCCGATGATCCGGTCGAGCCAGGGCCTGGTGTTAAAGTCCGCGCGGGAGAGTATCGCTCCTGTCCCGCCATCGAGGACGAGGTTGACGCGGCGGGGACGATCGGGCGTGTCCGACTTGGCCGTCCAATTTCCGCCGGCGGAGGACGTCGGCGAGATCAGCACCGGCTCGGGGAGGTTCAGTGGAACCACCGCAGCGATCATCGAGTCGAGCGCGGAGAAGGCGCTCGGGCCCATCAGGCTGCTGCCACGATGGTTTCCAGGCGGTGCGTTGTGCTGAGCATGCTCGGAGGCCGTCGTTGCGACTTGCGTTCGAGAGATTCGGGCTGCGATCGCTTCCGAGCTGCTGGTCGTCCAATCTTGGGCCACGGCCTGTCCCGCGCTGTAATGCCGAATTGTCTTCAGATAACCACCCCACCCCTTGGCCCAAGGCAGGCCGGTGAAGAGCTGAAACAGCGCAAGGCATGAAACATAGATGCCGGTCACCGAGTGCAGGTCCCTCCAGAAAGTTCGGCTCCCCGAGCGAAGGCGGGGATAAAGCACGCCGCCCAGCCCTGGGGCGCTCCGCGGCCACCAGAGAAAGAGCCCCGTCAGGATCATGATGACGGCCCACGAGCCGGCCAATTCCACCATCCAGGAACCGGTCTCGCCGATCAGCAGCTCCCCGTGGAGCTTGAATACGATCCGCTCGAGCCGGCGGTCTTCGTCATCGACTTTGAGGATCGCAAGCGTCTCGGGATGGACGTAAACGCGGAACTGCTGCGCGCCGCGGTCCACGAGAACCTGCGCCGCCGAGGCAGGTGTGTGCGGTAACTCATAGGAATCGAGGGTCCCGCCCGGCACGGCAGCGAGCGCAGCCTGCGCCTGAGCATTCGCCGTTGCCCGGTGAGCGATCGCTAGGTGATCGTAGGGTCGGTCAAGGAAGCGCTCGATTTGGGGCTTGAAGAGATAGATGGTCCCGGTGGCCGAGAGCCATAAAACAAACGGGATACAGAAAAAGCTGGCGTAAAAATGCCAGCGCCAGACGGCGCGGGCCTCGAGCCCTCGGACGGGGCGGGACAGGGAAGCGGTGGCGGAGGACATGGAAATGAGACAAGAGGATTGCGGCAGACAGGACTACGGCGACGAATGAGTGTTTTGGGCAGAGTTTGCCCGGGAATTGGGGAAGCCGGCGGCAAAGGCCGCCAGCGCGGATGTGCTGCGGCTTAGGCACCAATGGCCTAAGACGAGACTGCGCTCAGGCGCCCTCGGTCCGAGGCGGAGGCACCGGGGGCATGGCGCGCTCCTGGCTGAGAATCCGCACCTCGGTTGGGCTCCAGGCCAATTGGTCGGGAGCTTTCACCGTAACCACGGGAACCGCCTGAAAGAAGAACTGCACTTTGTTTTCCCGTTTCAGCGACGGGATCGGAGCGCGAGACTGCTCCTCCTGATGAGCTTTCGCGACCATCCGGCAAATGCTGCACATCTGACCACCAAAGGTGTCGGTGATCGCGTTGCCCAAACCCTCGGTGCGGGAGTAGTTGGCGATCATGCGTCCCCAAGCAAACCCCTGCAGCAGATCCCACTGCGCGCCGGTAGTCAGGCAGCACAGGAAAAGCCCCATGGAAATTCGCACATGACGGCTCAATCAGACCGATCCATCCGATTTTACCCTGTAAAGGCAAGCTCACCTTTCCTCCAAGCCACCTCGAACCGGGTGGAAAGCGCGATATCCCCCGATTGCAGCGGTCACGCCGATGAAAATCCAACCGGAGCAAGACGCCAATGGAGACCACCCAATTCCGCTTCGACGACGGGGCTGCCTATGAGCGCCACTTGGGGCAGTGGAGCCAGCTGGCTGCCAAGGCTCTCCTCGACTGGCTTGCGCCAAAATCAGGTTTGCGGTGGCTGACATTGGCTGCGGCAACGGCGCCTTTGCCGAAATGCTCGGCCGCGCGCTGGAGGAGTAAACATTGCCGGCGGCCGATTTTCGGCCCAAGGATTTACTCTCTGCCGATGTCGTCCGCCGAAGCCAACGAAGGCGTCATCCTTTTCGATCCTTATCCGCGACGGATCGACCGCATCTTTGACGAGCCGACCAAGCGGCGTCTGGAGCGGCTGGGGCGGGTGATTTGGCATGACGGCTCTCCCGCTTCCGCCGAGCACATCGACCGGCACCTGCCGGACGCGATGGCTCTCATCGGCCAGTCGCCCCTGGACCGGGCCCGACTGGGCCGGGCATTGCGTCTGCGGGCCGTGTTCAATGTCGAAAGCAATTTTCTGCCGAACATCGACTACGGCGAATGCGAACGCCGCGGAATTCCGGTGCTCTCGACCGCTCCCGTCTATGCGCGACCCGTGGCCGAGATGGTGCTGGGGATGGCGATCTCGCTGGCCCGGCGGATGCACGAAGCGGATGCGGCGCTGCGCGTGGGAAAGGAATTCAAGGGCGACAACCACGATTCGTTCCTGCTGCACGGCAAGCCGCTGGCGATCGTCGGATTCGGCAACGCCGGCCGAGCGTTGCTGCCGCTGCTGAGGCCCTTTTCCCGGGAGATCCTGATCCACGACCCGTGGGTCCTTCCCGCCGTGTTCCAAGACCTGGACGTGATCCCGGCCTCGCTCGACGCATGCTTTGTCCGGGCCCGGGTGGTCTTTATCCTGGCGGCAAACACCAGTGAAAATACCGGCCAGATCGGCCAGCGGCTCTTCGGCAGCATGCAGAAGGGCAGCGTTGTCATCCTGGCGAGCAGGGCCGAGATCGTGAATTTTCCGGAGCTCCTCGCTGCCGCCGCCAGCGGGCACATTCGCGCCGGGATCGACGTCTGGCCCGAAGAGCCGGTCCCGCCGGACGAGCCCGGACGAGGCACGCCCAACACCCTGATCCAGGCGCACCGGGCCGGCAGCGTGCCGGAGATCCAGCCGTTGATCGGCGAGATGGTGGCGGACGATCTCGAGGCCATCCTCTCCGGGCTTCCACCCCAGCGTTGCCAGAGGGCGGTTCCGGAGACGGTGGGCCGGTTGCGCAGCAAACCGGTCGGATCCTGGTCGTTGTCCGACATTCGGCGGCCCTGATTAAATTCGATGAAGATCCTTTTTATCGGCGGCTCAGGAGTGATCAGCCGCGCGGCCGCGCGGCAAGCGCTCTCCGCCGGCCACGAACTGTGGTTGCTCAACCGGGGCCGGCAGCGAGCCGTCGACGGCGCCAGGACCCTGTTGGCCGACACGGCCGATCCCGCGGGCATGCGTGCGGCGCTCCGCGGGCATGAGTGGGATGTGGTCGTGCAATGGATCGCCTTCACCCCCGCCGATCTCCGGCGCGATCTCGACCTCTTCCGCGAGACGACCCGCCAGTACGTCTTCATCAGCTCCGCCAGCGTCTACCAAAAGCCGCTGCAGCACTACCTCATCACCGAATCGACGCCGCGCTCCAATCCGCACTGGGAATACGCCCGGCTCAAGATCGAATGCGAGCGGGAGCTGGAGGAGGCGCATGAGGGCAGCGGGTTTCCGGGCGTGATTGTGCGGCCCTCGCTTACCTATGGGCAGGACCAGGTGCCCCTGGTGCTCAATGCCTGGCAGCAGAGTTGGACCGCCATCGATCGCATGCGCCGCGGCGCCCCGGTGATCATTCCCGGGGACGGCAATTCCCTCTGGACCATCACCCACAACACCGACTTTGCGCAGGGGCTGATCGGCCTTTTGGGCAACCCAGCCACGCCCGGCCAGGCCTTTCACATCACTTCGGATGAGGTGCTCACCTGGAACCAAATCTTCCTCCAGGCTGCCCAGGCCGCCGGCGTCGCTGCGCCGAATTTCGTGCATATCCCGTCGGACTTCATCATCGCGTGCGTGCCGGCGCTGGAAGGCACGCTTCTGGGCGACAAGGCCGTCTCGGCGGTATTCGATAATGCGAAACTTAAGCGGTACGTCCCGGGCTTTGCCCCCAAGACCCGGTTCGCCGACGGAATTAGGGAAACCATCGCGTGGTTCGACGCCGACCCCGCCCGCCGACTGGTGGACCCTGCGACGAACCAGAGATGGGACCGGCTCGCCGCCGCCTACGGGACCGCGCTCGCCCAGGCGAAGACGGCGTTTGCCGCCGGTTGACCTTGGCCGGCGCCGGCCGCGCTAGCGGGCC
>Ga0302324_100016128_pt1 | contig 14912 bp, 14 predicted proteins | sample Palsa_T0_1_FD_201949 | JGI IMG/M metagenome (GOLD analysis project Ga0302324, IMG submission 201949) | Peat permafrost microbial communities from Stordalen Mire near Abisko, Sweden - Palsa_T0_1 | ecosystem: Environmental > Terrestrial > Soil > Palsa > Peat permafrost | place: Sweden: Abisko...
CGCGCCCGCGCCACCTGCTCCGCCAGCCCGTAGAACGAGAGCAGCATCGCCAGCGGGTCCAGCAACGGGTGCCCGCTCGCCGCGAACGGCAGCCGGCCGGCGCCCGCCTGGCCTTCCTCGCTGGTGAAGACATGGCCGCCGACCGCCCCGAGCCGCGCGACCGCCTCCCCCATCGCCGCATATGCCGCATCGGGCGGGCGGAAGGCGAGCACCGGGAACCCTTCATGCAACAATTGCAGCGGGCCGTGCATGACCTCGGCGCCGGAAAACGCCTCGGCGTGCAGGACGGCGGTTTCCTTCAGCTTGAGCGCCGCCTCCATGGCGATGGGCAGCGCAGGTCCGCGGCCGACCACGTAGGCCGACGTCGCCGCTGTCAATATCGGCAGAGGTGCGGACCAGTCCGCGAGGCGCGCCCGATGCAGCGATTCGGGCAGATTTCGCACCGCCGCACGCAACGAATCGTCCTCGGTGAGCTCCGCGACCAGCGCCGCCAGGATCGCCGCCGAGTCGATGCAACTCTTTGTCGCGGCAACACTTTTCTCGACGCCGGCGTGCAGCGGCAGCACCGCGTCGGCCTGCGCAGCCAGTGGCGAAGCCGCATCGTTGACCACCGCCACCGCAAACGCCCCCGCCGCCCGGGCCGCCGCCTGCAACGCCACGATGTCGGGGCTTTTGCCAGACTGCGACACGGAGATCAGCAACGCACCCTTCAGGCGCAGCGGCGCCCGATAGATCGAGGCGACCGACGGGCCGATGGATGCCACGGGAACGCCCGCGAGAATTTCGAGAACATAAGCAAAATAGCTCGCCGCGTTGTCGGACGAGCCGCGGGCGCACGTCACGACGAAGGGGGGTGCCAGCGCGCGCAGCCTCGCGCCGATGCTGCGCAGGGCCGCATCTTCCCGGTCGAAGAAGCGCGCGACGGCATCGGGCGTCTCCGCGATCTCCGCCGCCATCGCCGTGATCGGTGCATCGGTCATGCGTCATGCCTCAGGTTAAGCTCCGCGACGAAGTCGTAGGCGTCGCCGCGGTACCAGGACTGGGTGAACTCGACCGGCTGCTGCTGATCGAGGAACGAAATCCGCTCGATGGCCAACGCTGCCGCGCCGGTCGGGACGCCGAGCAGCACGGCATCTTCGGCGGCAAGATTGGCGGCACTCAGGCGTTGCAGGGCCCGCACCGGCCGCACCCCCCTGCCCTCTAGAACCGCGTACAGCGAGTGCTCGACGAGATGCGGGTCGGGTAGATAACGCACGGGGACGGTCGCGAGTTCGATCGCCATCGGCACGCCGCTCGCCAGACGCAGCCGGCGCAGGCGGGAGACCCGCTCGCTCGGGGACAACAGCAGCCGCATCGCCTCCTGCGGCGAGGCCAGCGACACCTCGCGCCCGAGCCATTTCACTGTCGGCTCAAGTCCGCGCAACTGCATGTCCTCGCTGAACGAGGTGAGGCGCGAGAGCGGCTGCTCGACTCTCTGGGGGGTGGGCGCGACGAACGTCCCGGAGCCCTGGCGCTGCCGCAGCAGGCCGCTTTCGACTAGCGCCGCGAGCGCCTTGCGCACGGTGACGCGCGATACGCCGAACGCCTCCGCGATGTCGCGCTCGCCGGGCAGCGCGTCGAGCGGCTTGAGGTCGCCGCTCTGGATGGCGCTGCGGATGCGCTTCTGCAGCCGCAGGTAGAGCGGCGCCGGATCATCCGCGGCCAGCCGACCAGCGAACAGGCCACCCGCCCCGGTCATCGCGGCGCCCTGGAGCGGGCCAGCGCCAGTGCCCCGTCCATCGCATCGCCCTGCGGGTCCACAACGACCGGGCCGAAGCGCGGCGGCAGCGCGGCACGGTAGGTCTCCGCAAGCCCGCCCATCAACGCGATGCGGCCGGCGCCGAGTGCCAGCAGCCGGTCGAGCAGCAGCACCGCCGACGCGACCGCCTGGGCCAGCAGGTCCGCCGCGACCGCGTCGCCGCTGTTGGCGTGCTCCAGCACGAGCGGCACGAAGGCGGCGTAGTCGCGCGGCTTGGCGCCGGCCGCCCACTCGACCGCATGGTCCGGGCCGCCGCCGAGGCGGGCCATCACGGCCTCGGTGAGCGCCGATCGAGGCGCCAACCCATCGACCGAGGCGACGGCGGCGCGGACCGCAGAGCGGCCGAAGATCGCGCCCGAGGCCTCGTCGGAGACGGCAAAGCCCCAGCCGCCGATTGCGGTCGCCCGGCCACCGACGATGGCGAGGCCCTGCGAGCCGGTGCCGACGATCAGGATGGCGCCGTCGCCACCGCCATGCGCGCCGAGGCAGGCGATCACCGCATCCGAGGCCAAAGCCACCGCGGCGAACGGAAAGGCGGCGGTGCGGACCGACTCCGCGAGGCTCGGAACGTTGGCGCCGGCGAGGCCGAACCCCGCGTGTGTCCGGCCCCTGGCGTCGTCGCCGAGGCCGGCTTCGGCGTAAGCCTGATCGGCCGCCGCGAGGATGGAGGCGCGGGCGACGCCGATGCCGAGCGTGAGGTTGGCCGAGCCGGCAACACCCTCGCCCAGCGCGCGGCCGGAGGCATCGGCCAGACGGGCGCGGCACGTCGTGCCGCCGCCATCGATCCCCAGGTAGAACAGATCGGCCATGGTCGTCTCCACGCTGTGGACAATACCAATCTAAGCCAAACAGTAAACCACCCTACGCCGCCACGACGCATCGCCGTGCCGTGAGCGTTGCACGTCCGTCTCACGTTGCAAACGACGAAAACTCCAATCTTTAGACCATGATGCACGCCGCCGGCCGCCGCCGCCGGCGTGGTCGCCGAATGATTCCAGGAAAGGGGATTGACGAAAGGTATTCTAGTGGTCTTATTTTGGCGACATCGAATCGACCTCCAGCCCTGCGAGAGGCGCATGCCACTGCCACGCACCGAAGCCGCCAGCGACCGCTACCGTGGCATCGACACATGGCCGGCCGGCGACATCCTGGCGGCCATCGCCGAGGCACAGCTTCGGGCGGTCGAGGCCGTCGGCGCCGCGATCCCGGCGCTGGCAGCGGCGGGCGAGGCGGCGGCGCAGCGCATCCGCGACGGCGGACGGCTGATCTATGCCGGCGCCGGCTCCTCCGGCCTGCTCGCGCAGGTCGACGCGCTGGAGCTTCCGGGCACCTACGGCATCGCGGCCGACACCGTGCCGGTGCTGCTCGCCGGCGGACGCGAGGCGCTGTTCGAAATCCCCTCCGGTGCCGAAGACGATGTGGCGGAGGCGGAAGCGGCCGTCGATGCCGTCGGCGCAGGGCCGGCCGACGTGCTGGTGGCCCTCTCGGCCAGCGGTTTCACCCCCTACCCCGTCGCCGCACTGCGGCGCGCGCAGGCACGCGGGGCGCTGACCATCGGCATCGCCAGCAACGCCGGCACGCCGCTGCTGACCGAGGCGGACCACCCGGTCCTGCTGGCCACGCCGCCCGAAGTGATCGCCGGCTCGACGCGGATGAATGCGGGGACCGCGCAGAAATGCGCGCTCAACATGCTGTCGACGCTGATCGGCGTGCGCCTCGGCCATGGCTACGACGGGCTGATGGTCAATATGCGGGTGGAGAACGACAAGCTTCGCCAACGCGCCATCGGCATCATGATGCGCGCCGCCGGCGTCGATGCGCCACGCGCGGCCGAGGCGCTGCGAATAGCGGGCAACGACATCAAGCCGGCCGTTCTGCTCTGCGCCGGCGCAGGCGGGATCGATGCGGCGCGCGCGATCCTGGAACACTGCAACGGGGATCTGCGAGCGTCGCTCGCTGTCCTCGCGGCGGCGAAGGCGGGCTCACCCGCCATGAGCAACGACGAAGGGAACAGGACAAAACCATGACACCATCGACCTTCCGCGGCCTGGCACTGGCATCGGCGAGTTTCGCCATGCTGGCGCTGGCCGGCTCGGCGCACGCCGCGACGACGATCACTGTCGAAAGCTGGCGCACCGACGACCTGCAGCTCTGGCAGCAGCAGGTGATCCCGGCGTTCGAGAAGGCCCATCCCGACATCAAGGTGCTGTTCTCGCCGACCGCGCCGACCGAGTACAATGCGGCGCTGAACTCCAAGCTCGACGCGGGCACCGCCGGCGACGTCGTCGCCTGCCGGCCGTTCGACGCCTCGCTGTCGCTGTTCAAGAAGGGCGAGCTGACCTCGGTCAACGACATTCCGGGCGTCGACAAATTCTCGACGCTGGCGAAGGCCGCGTGGACCACCGACGACGGCAAGACCACGTTCTGCGTGCCGGTCGCCTCCGTGCTGCACGGCTTCATCTACAACAAGGACGCGTTCGACAAGCTCGGCCTGAAGGTGCCGACCACGACGGCCGAATTCTTCGCCGTGCTCGACAAGATCAAGGCGGACGGCACCTACGTTCCGCTCGATCTGGGCACAAAGGACCAGTGGGAAGCGGCGACGATGGGCTACCAGAACATCGGGCCGAACTACTGGCACGGTGAGGACGGCCGCCTGGCGCTGATCGCCGGCAAGGAGAAGCTGACCGACGCGGAATGGGTCGCGCCGTTCAAGGAACTTGCCAGGTGGGCGCCCTACATGGGCGACGGCTACAAGGCGCAGGGCTATTCGGACAGCCAGAACCTGTTCACGCTCGGCCGTGCCGCAATCTATCCCGCCGGATCGTGGGACATCGCCCAGTTCAACTCGCAGGCGCAGTTCAAGATGGGCGCCTTCCCGCCGCCGGTGCAGAAGGCGGGTGACGCCTGCTACATCTCCGACCATGTCGATATCGGTTTCGGCCTGAACGCCAAGAGCAAGAACGCGGCGGCGGCGAAGACCTTCCTGGCGTGGATGGCCTCGCCCGAGTTCGGGCAGATCTACTCCGACGCCCTGCCCGGCTTCTACAGCCTGCAGGCAAGCGTGACCTCGGTGAAGGACCCGCTGGCGAAGGAATTCCTGTCCTGGCGCGCCACCTGCAAATCCAGCATCCGCTCGACCTACCAGATCCTGTCGCGCGGCACGCCGAATCTGGAGAACGAAACCTGGGTCGAGGCGGCCAATGTGCTCAACGGCACCGACACGCCGGAACAGGCGGCCGCGAAGCTGCAAAAGGGACTGGATAGCTGGTACCATCCGGCGAAGTAGTTTTGCGTCCGCTCCCCCTCCGCTCCGCGCGGAGGGGGACAGCATCGTGAGTTGAATGATGCAGCTTTCATCCCTTGCCGAGCAGCAGACTGTTGTGGGGACTACACCGCTCCGGCGGCCGCGGCGCTGGCATATCGTGGTGTTCCTGGCGCCGGCGGTGCTGGTCTACACCGCGCTGATGATCCTGCCGCTGATCGACACGCTGCGGCTGTCGTTCTTCCATAGCGAGGACGGCGTTTCGGCCTTCGTCGGTCTCGACAATTTCCGCACGCTGTTCTTCGACGACCGCTGGTCGGCGCATTTCTGGCCGGCGCTGTGGAACAACGTCTTCTTCTTCGCCGTGCATATGTGCCTGCAGAATCCCATCGGCATCGCCCTGGCCGCCATGCTCTCGGTACCGAGATTGCGCGGGCGCGCGTTCTACCGGACGACGTTCTTCCTGCCGACCATGCTCTCCTTCGTCATCGTCGGTTTCGTCTGGAAGCTGATCCTGAGCCCGATCTGGGGCATCGCGCCGATGCTGCTGAACGCGGTCGGGCTGCACGGCTGGTTCAGGCCCTGGCTTGGGCTCGAATCCTCGGCGCTGACGACGCTGTCGCTGATCTCGGTGTGGCAGTATGTCGGCGTGCCGATGATGCTGATCTATGCTGCCCTGCTCTCGATCCCCGAGGAGGTGATCGAGGCCGCCGACCTCGACGGCATCACCGGGATGGCGCAGTTCTGGAAGATCAAGCTGCCGCTGGTGCTGCCGACGATCGGCATCTGCTCAATCCTGACCTTCGTCGGCAACTTCAACGCGTTCGATCTGATCTACACGGTGCAGGGCGCGATGGCCGGGCCGAATTTTTCGACCGACATTCTCGGCACTTTTCTGTACCGCACGTTCTTCGGCAATCAGTTGCAACTCGGCGACGTCAACATGGGTGCGACCATTGCGACGATGATGTTTCTGATCATCCTGGCCGGCGTACTGGTGTACCTGTTCGTCGTGCAGCGGCGCATGCGCCGCTACCAGTTCTAGGCGGGCGCGCATCATGCACCGCGCCCGCTCCTCGCCCCTGAACACCGCGCTGATCCATCTGGCGCTTGGCCTCTACACCGCCATCTGCGTGCTGCCGGTGCTGCTGGTGGTGATGAACTCCTTCAAGACGCGGGCGGCGATCTTCGGCCATCCGCTGATCCCGCCGACCGCCTCGACGTTCAGCCTGATCGGCTACGAGACCGTGCTGTCCGAGGGCTCGTTCGCCCGCTATTTCGGCAACAGCCTGATCGTCACCTTGGGCTCGATCGCCTTCGTGCTGCTGTTCGGCGCCATGGCAGCGTTCGCGCTCTCGGAATACCGGTTCCGCGGCAACACGGTGATAGGACTGTACCTGGCGCTTGGCGTGATGATCCCGATCCGGCTCGGCACCATCGCCATCCTGCGCCTTCTGGTCGCGGCCGATCTGGTCAACACGCATTTGGGGCTGATCCTGGTCTACACTGCACAGGGGCTGCCGATCGCCATCTTCATCCTGTCGGAGTTCATGCGGCAGGTCTCCAACGACCTCAAGAACGCCGCCCGGATCGACGGACTTTCCGAATACGTGATCTTCTTCAAGCTGGTGCTGCCGCTGGTGCGGCCAGCATTGGCGACGGTCGCGGTGTTCACCATGGTGCCGATCTGGAACGACCTCTGGTTCCCGCTGATCCTGGCGCCGGGGGAAGCCACCAAGACGGTCACGCTGGGTGCCCAGGTGTTCATTGGCCAGTTCGTCACCAACTGGAACGCCGTGCTGGCGGCCCTGAGCCTTGCGATCGTGCCGGTGCTGCTGCTGTATTTCCTGTTCTCGCGCCAACTCATCCGCGGCCTCACGGCCGGCGCGGTGAAATGAGGAGTCTCATATGAAGCCGCTGCGCACCTTCGTCATCGGCCTCGGCCAGATGGGCATGAGCCATGCGCTGGCCTACCACGGCAATCCGGGTTTCGAGATTGTCGGCCTCTGCAACCGCAGCGAACTGGCACTTCCCGAGCCGCTGCGGGCCTATCCGCGGGTGACGGATTTTCACGCGGGGTTGGCGCTGCGGCCGGATGTTGTGTCGATCAACACCTACACCGACAGCCACGCCGATTTCGCCGTCGCAGCGATGGAAGCGGGTGCGCATGTGTTCGTTGAAAAGCCGCTGGCCCCGACCATCGCCGAGGCGCAGCGCGTGGTGGACGCGGCGACGCGGACCGGCAGGAAGCTGGTGATCGGCTATATCCTGCGGCATCACCCGTCCTGGGTCGAGTTCATTCGCCTCGCCCGCGAACTCGGGCCGCCCTACGTGATGCGCATGAACCTGAACCAGCAATCATCGGGTTCGGCCTGGACGCTGCATAAGAAGCTCATGGAAACGACGTCGCCGGCGGTCGATTGCGGCGTGCACTATCTGGACGTGATGCTGCAGATCAGCGATGCACGGCCGGTGCAGGTGCGCGGCATGGGGGTGCGGCTGACCGATGAGATTCCGCCGGACCAGGTGAATTTTGGCCACCTGCAGGTGCTGTTCGACGACGGCTCGATCGGCTGGTACGAATGCGGCTGGGGCCCGATGATTTCCGAAACCGCGTTCTTCGTGAAGGACGTGATGACCCCGAACGGCTCGGTCTCGATCGTCATGGACGAAGGCGCCAAGTCGGCCGACATCGACACACATACCAAGACGGCAAAGATCCGCCTGCACCGCGCGGCGCTCGACGGCGCAGGAAAGTTCACGCAGCCGGACCAGATGATCTCGATGCAGGGCGAGCCGGGGCATCAGGATCTTTGCAACCTGGAACAGGCGTTCCTGCTGATGGCGATCGCCGAAGACCTGGACCTGACGCGCCATATGGGCGACGCGATCCGGTCGCTGGAGGTGGTGCTCGCCGCCGACCGTTCGATGCGCGAGCGTCGCGCGATCGACCTTTGACCCCGGAGCGGACGCATTGGGCTCGCTCGTACTGCAATCAATCCGCAAGTCCTTCGGGACGACCGATGTCCTGAAGGGCGTCGACCTCGACGTCGCGGAAGGGGAGTTCGTCGTGTTCGTCGGCCCCTCGGGCTGCGGCAAATCGACGCTGTTGCGCATCATCGCCGGACTGGAGGAGCAAACGTCTGGGCATGTGCTGATCGACGGCCGCGTGATGGACGTGACGCCGCCAGCCAAACGCGGCATCGCCATGGTGTTCCAGACTTATGCGCTCTATCCGCATCTGACGGTCAGGCGGAACATGAGTCTGGCGTTGCAGCAGGAAGGCGTGGCGGGCGCGGAGATCGAAGCGCGCGTGGCCAGGGCCGCTGCGATGCTGCATCTGGAGGAACTGCTGGAGCGGCGTCCGGCGGAACTCTCCGGCGGCCAGCGGCAACGCGTCGCCATCGGCCGCGCCATCGTGCGCCAACCGGCGCTGTTCCTGTTCGACGAGCCACTTTCCAACCTCGACGCGGCGCTGCGTGTCGGCACCCGCATCGAAATCGCCAAGCTGCATCGGCAACTTGGCGCGACCATGATCTACGTGACGCATGACCAGATCGAGGCGATGACGCTCGCCGACCGGATCGTCATCCTCAACGGCGGCGTCGTCGAGCAGGTCGGGCGGCCACTGGACCTGTACAACACGCCCGCCAACCTGTTCGTCGCCGGCTTCATCGGATCGCCGACGATGAATTTCGTTCACGGCGACGCCGCCGGCCGCGTCGGCGCCGCCACGATCGGCATACGGCCTGAACATCTGTCGATCGGCCCTGGCGGCCCGTGGGCCGGCCCGGTGAGCCATGCCGAACATCTCGGCGCGGACACGATGATCTATGTCGACGTGCCGGGGATCGGCAGCCTCACCGCCCGCGCCGCCGACGACGTGCCTTACGATGTCGGCGACGTGCTCAGCCTCACGCCGCAGGACAGCAAGGTCTATCGCTTCGACGGCGCGGGCCGGGCGATGCGCTGACCTAGCCGCGCCACGCCGAGCCGCGGATCACGCTGCAAAAATTGCCACGACGGAACTGCGGGTCCTTGTCGGCGAGAACGTCCGCCTTGACGTTGCCGAACGTCGTGTCCGGCTTGTGCTTGATGCCTTCGTAGAACGCCTGGATGATGTCCTCCTTGAAATGCGCGGTGCGGGGATGTGCGTGCACGATCGCCTCGCGTTCGGCGTCGAGGTACCGGTCGTAGGCGATGCCGAGCACGTCCATCTCGACGCCCGCCGTCAGCAGTGCGACCACGGGGTGCATGTGCTGCGGAATGCCGGGCGTGGTATGCAAGGCAATGGCCGTCCACACGGTGTCGATGTCCTGCTGGGCGATTCCGTGGCTACGCAGGAAATCGCGAGCAGTGTTGGCGCCATCGACCTCAAAGCGCTCATTGGTGCTGTGCTGCGGGGTCAACCCCATGTCGTGAAACATGGCACCCGTGTAGAGCAGTTCCGCATCGAAAATCAGGCCGTCCTTCTTTCCTGCCAGCGCGGCGAAATAGTAGACGCGGCTCGAATGGTTGAACAATAATACCGACTCGGTGTCCCGGACGAGTTCGGTCACTTCGCGCGCGAGTTTGCTGTCCGGAATGCTCACGCCGCCGATCGTCTGTGCCATTTCACTTCTCCTGCCAAACGTGGTGTAGGGCAACGTAGTGTTGCCTCACTGTGTCTGCAATTGATGTAATTTGACGAATTCAGCCATAATCAGACGGACAAGGACATGGCGCGCGTGGCTACGTACGACAACGCCGGCGCGCCGGCACTTGGGCGCCTGCCCGGCCGTTGCAACATCGCGCTCACGGAGATTTGTCGAACACTCAAATGGCGTCGGGAACATTTGTTCCGGGTGGTGGCGCAACCTGACTTGCAGATTTCCGCAGCTTGGAGAACGCGCGTTCCGGTTCTGGCTATTGGGAAGACAAGCGCAACCGCCGCTCCAGCAGCCGCGACGCGGCGGTCAGCGGGTAGCACAGCACGAAATAGATCACCGCAAGCATGCTGTACACGGTGAACGACGCGAACGTCGCGTTGTTGATGACGTTGGCCGTCTGCACCAGTTCGCGAAACCCGATGATCGAGGTCAGCGCGGTGCTTTTCACGAGTTGCACCAGAAACCCGACGGTCGGTGCGACGGCAATGCGCAGCGCTTGCGGCAGGATCACGAAGCGGAGTTTCTGCAACGGATGCAAGCCGAGGCTCGCGGCGGCGTCCCACTGGCCGAGCGGGATCGCCTCCACGCAGCCACGCCAGATTTCGGCGAGATAAGCGCTCGCCGCAAGCGTCAGCCCCACGCCGGCGGCAAGCCATGGTTGCACGTCGAAGCCGAGCAGCGGCAGGCCGAAGAACACGAGGAACAGCTGCATCAGCAGCGGTGTGCCCTGGAACACCTCGATGTAGAGCTTTGCGCCAATCCGCAGCGGTTTGGCCTTGGCGAGCCGCAGCGCCAGCAGCAGGCCGCCGGCGAGGCCGCCGCACAGGAAGCCGGCCAACGACAAGACCACCGTCCAGCGCGCGGCCAGCAGCAGGTTGCGCAGGATGTCCCAGAGCGTGAACTCCATCAGCCCGCCCCAAGGCCAAGCGCGCGCCGCCCGCCGGCGAACAGCACCCGGCGCAACAGCAGCGACAGCACGAGATAGATCACGGTGACGACAGCGTAGGTCTCGAACGCGCGGAACGTTCGGGACTGGATCAGGTCGGCCTCATAGGTCAGGTCGCGCACCGCGATCTGCGACACCACCGCCGATTCCAGCATGGTGATGACGATCTGGCTGGTCAGCGCCGGAAAGATCGCGCGCAACGCCTGCGGCAGTACGACCCGCAGGAACACCGCGCGCGGCCGCAAACCGAGCGCGAGCCCCGCCTCGCGCTGTCCGGACGTGACCGCATCGAGCCCGGCGCGCACGATCTCGGTGCCGTAGGCAGACAGGTTGATGGTCATCGCCAGGATCGCCGCGGGTACCGCGTCCAGCCGCACGCCGATGCCGGGCAGGCCGAAGAAGATGAAGAACAACTGCACGATGAACGGCGTGTTGCGGACCAGCTCGACATAAGCGGCGACGAGGCCGCTGAGCCACGCGACGCGGCTGCGTCGTGCCGCCGCGGCAGCGACGCTGAGCGCACCGCCGAACAGCGTGGTGACGGCGATCAGGAAGATCGTCGTCGCCACGCCATGCGCGAGCGCGCCGGCGGCGTCACTCAGCCAGCCGAACTCGAGGCTTGTCGCCACCGGCTACATCAGGTCCTTGGGATCGAGCGGCTTGCCCAGCCACTGCTGGGAAATCTTGTCCAGCCGGCCGTCCGATTTCATCTTCGCGACGACGTCGTTGAGCATCTGCTTGAACGCGGGCTCGCCCTTGTTCAGCGCGATGTGGTCGGGCGAGCTAAGCAACTGGAATTTCTGCTCCGGCTCGATCGCCGGGTGCTTCGACAGCACCGAGGCGCCGACATCGTTGCCGACCGCGATGGCCTGTACCTGGCCCGAGAGGAATGCCGCGATCACGCCGCTGTAGCTGTCGAAGCGCTTGATGTCGGCGCTGGCCGGCGCCGCCTTGGTGAGTTCGGTGTCTTCCAGCGTGCCGCGGTTCACGGCGATGCTTTTGCCGGCGAGATCAGCGGCGCTGCCGACGGCCAGCGCGTGCGGGCCGAGCACGGCGATGTAGTACGGCGCGTACGCATCGGTGAAGTCGATCACCTTCTCCCGCTCCGGGCTCTGGCCGACGCTGAGCAGCAGGTCGACCTTGTGTTCCTGCAGATAGGGAATGCGGTTCTGGCCGGTGATGCCGACCAGCTTCACTTTGACGCCGAGCGCGTCAGCGATCGCGTTAGCGACGTCGATGTCGTAGCCATGCAGCGTCATGTCGGAGCCCGCCGAGGCGAACGGCGGAAAATCCTCGAACACGCCGACGCTGAGCACGCCGGCCTGTTTGATGTTCGCCACCTCGTCGGCGCGCGCCAAGGCTGGCAGCGTCGCCAGCAGCAGGCCGGCGAGCAGCAGGCCGGCGCGGCGGGACAATGTTCGTAGCTGGTTCAAGGGACTCTCCTATGGTGTTAGGCGGGTTCGTCGGGGATCAGGATGCAGGCCGAAGCGGCGAATGTGACCGCGACGGGCTCACCACGCGCCGGCGGGGCAGCCGCACGGTTGGCCTGCAACGCCAGCAGGCGACGACCGCCGGCAAGCTCGACCGTGATCTGCCGCGCCGCGCCGAGCAGCACGACCTCGACAACACGGCCTTGCAGCCGGTTCGGCCCCGGCTCAGCCCCGTCCGGCAACACGTCGATGCTTTCCGGTCGCAGGCACAGCGAATGGCCGGCACCGTCGGTGGCGTGCGGTGCGACGTCCAGCAGCAGCCCGTCATCGGTGCGGAACTGTGTTGCCGCTGCCAGCGTGCCGGAAAACCAGTTCGAGCGGCCCATGAACTCGGCGACGAAGCGGGTTTCGGGCTTCGCGTAGATGTCGTCTGGCGTGCCCTGCTGGACGATGCGGCCGTGGCTCATGATGAACACGCGCTCGCCGAGGCTCATCGCCTCTTCCTGGTCATGCGTGACGACGATCGCGGTCGAGCCGACGGCGGCGAGCACGTCCTTCACTTCGGCGCGCAGTTCCTGCCGCAATTTTGCGTCCAGCGCCGAGAGCGGCTCGTCCAGCAGGACCACGCCGGGGCGCGTTGCCAGCGCGCGGGCCAGGGCTACGCGCTGTTGCTGGCCGCCGCTGAGCTGGCCGGGATGGCGTGCGGCAAGCGCCGGCAGTTTGACCAGTGCCAGCATCTCCGCGACGCGCGCGGGAATGTCGGCTTTCGGGAAACCGCGATGGCGCAGGCCGTAGGCGACGTTTTCCGCGACGGTCATATGCGGGAAGAGAGCATAATGCTGGAACAGCAGGCCGACATTGCGCTCGTACGGGCGGCGGCGCGTCATGTCCTCACCGGCGATGCGCAGGGCGCCGGCCTCGGGTGATTCGAAGCCGGCGATGAGGCGCAGAATCGTCGTCTTGCCGCAGCCGCTCGGGCCGAGCAGTGCCACCGTCTCGCCGTCGGCGATGGCGAACGACACGCCGTCGACAGCGACGACGTTGCCGAACCGCTTTGTCACCGCCTGCAACTCGACCCGGTTGGCCACTGTTTTTCTATGTCCTGAACATGCCCTGGCCGATCAGCCGGTCGAAGCCGACGGCTCGGTCGAGCACGAAGATCAATAGCGCCGTCAACGCCATCAGCAGCACGGCGGCGGCGGCGATGGTCAGGTCGAAATTGGCGCGCATGGCGCTCACCAGGGCCACCGGCAGCGTGTAGGTGGTCGGGTCGGTCAGAAACGTGCTGACCGCGACGTCGTCGAGCGAGACGGCGAAGGCGAAGATGGCGCCGGTGACGAGGCCGGTGCGGATCAGCGGCAACGTCACGGTGCGGAAGGCCTGGGCCTCGGTCGCGCCCAGCACGAGGGCCGCCTCGACAAGCCGCTTGTCGCGCCCGGCGAGCGAGGCGAGCGTGGCACGCACGGTGTAGGGCAGCGTGATGATGACATGGCCGAACAGCAGCCGGATGAAACCGTTCGAGATGCCGACCTGCGAGAGCGCGAGCAGCAGCGCAAAACCGGTGACCACCGCCGGCACCACCAGCGGCGACAGGAACAGCCCGAGCAGCAGGCCACGCCCAGGAAACGCGGCGCCGTCCAACGCCACCGCCGCGCCGGCGCCTGCAAACGAAGAAATCGCCGCTGCCAGCACAGCCAAGGCGATGCTGACGCGCAGGCCGGCGGCAAACGTGTCCTGCGAGAAGCAGTTGACGAACCAGCGCAGCGACAGCGCCGGAGGCGGTAAGGGCCCCAGATAGCTGCGCGCATCGAACGCCATCAGCGTGGTGACCAGCAGCGGCACGATCAGGAACGCCAGCGCCAGCACGATCAGCGCCGCCACGGCCACCCGCGCCACGTTGTCGCCGAGGCGCGCGCTCATGCCGGCCACCTGCGAGATACAGCGAGCCGCGACACCGCCAGGACCAGTGCCAGCGACACCGCCAGCATGACCATCGAAATCGCCGCACCGCTCGGGTAGTCGGCCAATTCGCTGAACCGGTTGTAGATGCTGTTGGAGAGGAACAGCACGCGGCCCTTGCCGAGCACCATCGGGATGACGAAGGCACTGACCGAAAACGTCAGCCCGATCAGGAACGCGCCGACCAGCCCGACGCGGCTCAGCGGCAGTGTCACCGTCAGATGCGCGCGCCACGCCGGCGCGCCGAGCGACTGCGCCGCTTCGACCAGCCGCGGATCGACGTTCTGCACCGTGCCCAGCAGCGTCAGCGTCGCGACCGGGATGATGTAGTGCAGCAAGCCGCCGCCGACGAGGCACTCGATGTACCAGCCGCTGTTCGGCGAGATGCCGAGCGCGCGCAGCGCCGGGCGAAAGATGCTGACAGAACCGAAGGTCAACTCGATCGCATAGGTGCGGACCAGCATGCTCAGCAGCAGCAGCGTGACCATGAATCCGGTGGCGAGCGCGCGCACACGGCGCGACCAGCGGCGGACGATATGCCAGGCGAGCGGATAGGCAACGACAAGCCCGACCAGGGACGACAGAATGCTGATGCGCAGCGTCTCCCAGAACAACCCGGCGAACGGCAGGTTCAGCAGGTCGGCGTAGTTGGCGAGCGTCAGCGGCGCATCCGCCGCCGCACCGACGCGGCCCGGCGTGAACAGCCGGAAGCTTTCCACCGCCAACCCCGCCATCGGCAGCAGGAACGCGACCGCCATGATCAGCACCGCCGGCAGCAGGGCGAACGGCATCGCGCGCGGCCCCTACAGCAGCGGCGCGATCTCGGTCTCCCAGCGCTTCGCCCAGGCGTCCTGCGAGGTCAGCA
>Ga0302324_100016129_pt1 | contig 14910 bp, 18 predicted proteins | sample Palsa_T0_1_FD_201949 | JGI IMG/M metagenome (GOLD analysis project Ga0302324, IMG submission 201949) | Peat permafrost microbial communities from Stordalen Mire near Abisko, Sweden - Palsa_T0_1 | ecosystem: Environmental > Terrestrial > Soil > Palsa > Peat permafrost | place: Sweden: Abisko...
CGCTTCAGGCGCACGCCGATGACAGATTTGCAGCCAGCTTCGATCACACCAGAGCCGACGAAGAATCCTTGCTCCCGAAATTCCGGATAGCGCATTCGGCCGGCATTGGTGGTGAAGTATTCGGCCTGTGTTAGAACCTCCTCCGCCATGCGCGCATGGGCGTCGGCGTGCTCGGCGGCAATTTCGCGTAGGCGCATCGCGAGGGGTTCAATGTGGCCATCATCCAGCAGAGTTTTCATAGGCGCCATCCAGAACCGTTTGGGCTACCGAATCCTGGGGGTGGAGCAGGGCGGCAACCTCCCATAAATGCTGCCGGGCGTGATAGAGATCGACGATTTGAACGGCGCCGGGAAAGTGCTGGTCGGCCAGATTCCAAATCCAGGTGGCGCCATCTCCGATGACGATTTTGGTAGTGGCCCACTCCCAGCCTCTTTTCCAAGCCTCCGCATAGATGCGGAAGCCGAACTCCTCGGCGACCTCGATGGCTCCCACATAGGTGGTGGATGCGGGATCGCGGACGGGCCGGCCATCCTGGTCCGCGGTGGTTTGGGTGAAGACGCAGCCGAGCTTGCACTCCCGAGTGCGGGCGCGCTGACCCTCGATGCGGCCTGTGCGTCCCTCGGTCTCGGCGGCCAGCATCGAAGCCAATTTGATTTTTTACTTTCAATAAAAGCTTAAAACAAAAGCCAAATCCTCACGGCGGAGAAGCGACCGGAAGCACCGCGCGTGAAACCGCCGCCCCCGACCTGTTACCATAAAAACTCTTGGCGAATGCTGCGATTTGAAACCGCCGGGGAGTCGCATGGCGAGTGCCTGGTGGCCACCCTCACAGGGCTTCCCGCCGGAGTGCCGGTCTCTCTCGACACCGTAAATCACGAGCTTTGGCGCCGCCAGCAGGGCTATGGCCGCGGCGGGCGCATGAAGATCGAGCAGGACCGCGCCGAAATTGTGTCCGGCGTGCGGCATTCGCATACCATCGGCTCGCCTGTGGCTATCTTGATCCGCAACCGGGACTGGCAAAACTGGACCGAGGCGCTGCCGGTGGAAGATATGGACGGCGCCGAAGACAAGAAGAAGCCGGTCACGCGGCCGCGCCCCGGACACGCCGACCTGGCGGGCGCTATCAAGTACAATTTCCATGACGCGCGCTACATTCTGGAGCGGGCCAGCGCGCGGGAGACTACCGCCCGCGTGGCTGTGGGCGCCCTTGCCAAGGCGCTGCTGATCCAGTTCGGCATCGATATCGCCAGCCACACGATTGCCGTGGGCGGCGTGCGCCTGGATCGCCCCGCCGCGTGGGACGAGGTCGCGGCCCTGCACGGGAAGACCGAAGTCCTGTTGGGCTGCGTGGATGCCGCAACCGAGAGCCACATGAAAGAAGCCGTGGACCAGGCCTATCGCACCGGCGACACAGTCGGGGGCGTGTTCGAGGCGATCGCGCACGGCGTGCCTCCCGGCCTGGGATCGCACACCACGTGGGCTGCGCGCCTGGATGGACGCCTGGCGCAGGCCATCGTTTCGATTCAAGCGGTGAAGGGTGTGGAACTGGGATTCGCGGCGGAGAATGCCGCCAGCTTCGGTTCCGCGGTGCAGGATACCATCCATTACGATCGCGAGGCGCGCCATTTCACGCGCGGCGCCAATCGCGCGGGGGGCCTGGAGGGCGGCATAACCAACGGCGAGGATCTGCTGGTGCGCGGATTTTTGAAGCCCATTTCGACGCTGCGGCGTCCTCTGGAATCGGTCGATTTGGCGACGCGCGAACCGGCTCTGGCCGCTTACGAGCGGTCGGATGTGTGCGTGGTGCCGGCTGCGGGGGTGATCGCGGAAGCCATGGTGGCGCTGGTGCTGGCGCAGGCTTTTCTGGAAAAGTTCGGCGGCGATTCGCTGGGCGAAACGAAGCGCAATTTCGAAGGTTATATGGCTCAGGTGCGGGATTTCTGAAAAATGATTTATCCAATCGTGAAATATGGCGATCCGGTGCTGGAGCGCGAGGCGGAGGAGGTGACGGAATTCGGCACGCCGGAGCTCGACAAGTTCCTGGAAGACATGTTCGAGTCGATGTACGCCGCCAAGGGTGTGGGTCTGGCCGCGCCACAGATTGGGTTCGCGCGCAAGATCGCGGTGATCGACATTTCAAATGCCGAGAATCCGGCGGACAAGCTGGTGCTCATCAATCCCAAAATTTTGCGCGTGGAGGGCAAGCAGGAAGGCGAAGAAGGGTGCCTGAGTATTCCCGGATTTCGCGAGCAGGTGAAGCGCGCCAAGCGCGCGACAGTGCGCGCGCAGGACGCCCAGGGCGAGTTCTTCGAGAAGACCGGTGAAGACCTGCTGGCGCGCGCGTTTCTGCACGAAACCGATCATTTGCATGGAAAGCTGTACATCAGCCACATCAGCGCTTTGAAGCGCGATTTGATCAGGCGGAAGGTGCGGAAGCTGGTGAAGGCTGGAGAGTGGACCTGACCGGCCATGCGGGTTGTTTTTCTTGGTACGCCCTCGTTCGCGGTTCCTACGTTGGAAGGTCTGGTGGCTGCCAGGCATGATGTAGTCTGTGTCGTCACGCAGCCGGATCGGCCCCGCGGGCGCGGCCACCAGCTTACGGCGTCGCCTGTGAAAGAGGCGGCTTTGCGGCTCGGGCTGCGGGTTTATCAACCCGAGCGCATTCGCCGGCCGGAGGCTGTCGCAGTTCTGGCGGATCTGCGGCCGGATGCCATGGTGGTGGTCGGCTATGGCCAGATCATTCCGCAATCCGCGATCGATATTCCGCCGCACGGCATCATCAATGTGCACGCGTCCCTGCTTCCGAAATATCGCGGTGCGGGACCTGTGCAGTGGGCCATCGCCAATGGCGAGACGCGCACAGGCGCCACCACCATGCGCATAGACGCCGGGCTCGATACCGGCGACATGCTGCTGAAAGCGGAGACCGGCATCGGGCCGGAGGAAAACGCCGTGGAATTGGGCGCGCGTTTGGCGGCGATGGGCGCCACGCTGCTGGTGGAGACGTTGGAGCGCATCGCGTCGATTGTCCCGCAGAAGCAGGATGCAGCCCAGGCCACCTACGCGCCGCTGCTGAAGAAAGAAGATGGATTGATCGACTGGCGGCAGCCGGCGCAGACTATCCACAATCGCGTGCGCGGATTCCAGCCTTGGCCGGGAGCGTATACGCGCTTTCGCGGCCAGCAATTGCACATTTGGAAGTCGCGGGTGGTGGCGAAGCAGAAAGGCGCTGCGGGACAGCTTCTGCCGCATCCGCTCCGTGTCGTGTGTGGTGAAGGCGCGCTGGAACTGATCGAGGTGCAGCTTGAAGGCCGCAAGCGAATCTCCGCCGAAGCCTTTGCCAACGGCCAGCACATCGGCGGCCGCGACATTCTGGGAGAATGATAGCGTGGATCTGCCGCTAGGCTATCGTTACGCCGCCACGTACGCGGGCATCCGTCAGGCCGAAAAGGACGATGTGGGGCTGATCGTCTCCGGACTGCCGGCCGCGGCCGCCGGCGTATTCACGCAGAATCGCGTGCAGGCCGCTCCGGTGAAGCTCTGCCGGCGGCACCTGGCTGCCTCGCGTGGCGCGGTGGGTGCGATCCTGGTGAATGCCGGCAACGCCAACTGCGCCACGCGCACAGGCGATGCCGTGGCGCTCAACTGCTGCCGGTCCGCCGCGCGCCTGTTGCGGCTGCCGGTCACGCAAGTGCTGCCCGCTTCCACGGGCGTGATCGGCGTCGAGCTGGATGCGAAGCTGATCGTGAATGCCCTGCCGCGCCTGGTCGCGGGACTGCGCGAAGACGGATTTGGCAGCGTGGCGCACGCCATCATGACCACCGACTTGGTCGCCAAGGAAGCGTTCGGCGAAGCGAAGCTGCGGCGGGGGACCGTACGGATCGCGGGTATGACCAAAGGTTCGGGCATGATCCAGCCGCGTATGGCCACCACCCTGGGCTTCGTGCTGACGGACGCGCAAATTCCAGCCGCCCTGCTGCGCCGCATGCTGCGCCGCGCGGTGGAGCGCAGCTACAACCGGCTCTCTGTGGACGGCGACACGTCCACCAACGACACTCTGCTGCTGCTAGCCAACGGCGCTTCCGGCGTGCGGCCCGATGCGAAGGAAATGGCCGCCGTGGAGGAGTGCATGACGCGCGTGGCCGAGGACCTGGCGCGCAGCATCGCACGCGATGGCGAGGGCGCGCGCAAGCTGATCACGATTCTGGTTTCGGGTGCGTCCACCGACGACGTGGCCGCGCGCCTGGCCCGCTCTATCGCCAATTCGCCGCTGGTGAAGACGGCCGTGGCGGGATCCGACCCGAACTGGGGCCGCATCCTTTCGGCGGCGGGCAATGCCGGCGTGGCGTTCGATCCGCGCAAGGCCGATATCGACATGCAAGGCGCGGCGGTGTGCCGCGGCGGCCTCGCGGCGCGCTTTTCCGAAGCCGATCTGAAACGCAAGCTGGACGCGCCCGAGTGCGAGATCCGCCTGGCGCTACTCGGCAAGGGCAAGGGCCAGGCCCGCTTCTGGACGTGCGACTTCACCGAAGGCTACATCCGCATCAACGCAAGTTATCGGACCTGATATGAGACGACGCACTTTCATGCTGGCAATGGGGGGCGCATCCGTGGCGGGCGCGGCAGGCATCGCGCGGGCGGCCGACGCGCAACAGCAGATCTTCGATCTGTTCACCAAAATCGCCTCGGCGCTGAGTGGCGACGAGCCCGGGACATTCATCGACGCCATCGATCCCGCTATGCCGAACTTCGCGGATTTCCGCCGCGATATTGTGGCGCTGACCGACCTGGCGGATGTCACGAACTCGATCGAGGTGCTGTCGGACTCCGGCGACGACACGCACCGCGTGGAGGAGCTCGACTGGTTCCTGGAGATCGTGGGCAAATCGGACCCGCACCCCATGGAGCGGCGCCGCGAGACGGTGAAGTTCAAGCTGGAGCGCAAGGGGAGCAAGGGCAAGAAGTGGAAGATCGTGTCAATCGACCCGTTGCATTACTTCCGCCCGCCCGCCGAGCCGCGACCATAATGCAGCCCTAGTATCACTTGACCCCATTCTTCTGCTATACTGATACTCATGGAACCACATGACACTGGAAGAGTCCTCGGTGGCGCGCGGGTTTTGGGCAAGGCGGTGACGTCGCTGCTGGAGTTGAACGATGCGGTGGAGCAGGGTTTGCCCAAAGCCACCCTCCGCATTGTCGTGCAGCGCGTTTTCCCGGATGCCTCGGGACAGCGTGCCATGATGCACCGCATCGTCCCCGAGGCGACATACAAACGGCGGCGGGATCGCCTCAGCCCTGCGGAAAGCGAGCGGACGGAGCGGTTCGCCCGCGTGGTCGCCATAGCCGAGGATGTGTGGCAGGATCGCGAGCAGGCCCGGCGCTTCCTGACGACCCCGCATCCGGAGATCGGGGGAAAAACGCCCATAGAAGCGGCTCTGACGGAATTGGGCGCGCGCCAGGTGGAAGAGGTCATGGCCCGCATCGTTTATGGCCTCCCAACGTAGTGGTCCGCTACGGGCGTTCCGCATTGGCGATATGCGGCATACCGTGTTCGATGGCGCCGGTGCGATGCTGCACGGCGCCCGCTGGAACTCACCCGGACGGCGCGTCGTCTATGCGTCCGAATCCTACGCGGGGGCGTTGCTGGAAATCCTGGCCCACGCCTCCGGCAGGGTCCCGCGCAGCCATGGTTACATCGAAATCGAGATTCCGGCGGACTTATCCATCGAAGAAATCACGCCCGACGATTTGCCGCAATGGGATTCCCCCTCGTTTCAAACTGCACGGGTGTTCGGTGATCGATGGTTTGACGCGCGGCGCACGCCGGTCCTGTTGGTTCCCTCGGTGGCGACGCGGATCGAGCGAAATATTCTGATGAATCAGGAGCATCCCGATTTCGCCCGGATTCGCGCGAGCCAGCCGGCGCCGGTGCGTTGGGATGAGCGGCTATGGGCATGACCAATCGCTGTGCATGGGCGAAGAACGAATTCTCAATTCCCTATCACGACACGGAGTGGGGCGTGCCGGTGCATGACGACCGCCTGCTGTTTGAGTTTCTGGTGCTCGAAGGTGCGCAGGCCGGCCTGAGTTGGGACACCATCCTGCGCAAGCGCGCGCGCTATCGCGAGGTGTTCGACAACTTCGATCCGGTGGTGGTGGCGCGCTACGGCAAGCGCAAAGTGAATGCTCTGCTCGGCGACGCCGGCATCATCCGCAACCGCCTGAAGATCGCCGCCGCCATCGGCAATGCCCAGGCGTTTCTGAAGGTGGCGGAGGAGTTCGGCAGCTTCGACGCCTACATCTGGCAGTTCACCGGCGGGTGTCCGCGCGTGAACGCCTGGCGCACGGGGAAGCCGTTGCCGGCGTCCACGGCCGAATCCGACGCGATGAGCAAGGACCTGAAGCGCCGCGGCTTCCGGTTTGTGGGATCGACCATTTGCTATGCGTTCATGCAGGCGGTGGGCATGGTGAACGACCACGCGGTCGATTGCTTCCGGTGCGCGGAATTAGCGGGAAAATAAAACGGCTTGGTGGTTGCTATCGTCCGGTATGTATACTACCGGTACATGGTAAACTAAAATAACAATGCCGGTCAAGCAGTATGCTGCCAGAGAGTCCTCACCCGCGCTGGCGCGGACGTTTCTGAGGCGGTCCGTGCGGATGCTGGAGCGCCTGAGCGTGTCGGCATCGCCGGAGGCGCTCGAAACTGCATTGTCGGCGCCCACCGATATTGGCGGTGTCGCATCCCTGTTGTCCGATCTGGCGCCGCTCGGTGTGGACGTTTCCGCGGTCGACCCGTTGGTGGAAGCCATGGCTCGCGGGGCTGCCATTAAGCAGGGATTGTTGCGCGCCGCGGGCGGGGCACTATCGTCGCAACAAGTGGCGGAGGCGCTGGGCATCACGCGGCAAGGGGTGGACAAACGCCGCCGCCGTCGCGCCTTGCTGGCGGTTCCGGCAGGGTCGGGCGATTATCTATACCCCGCTTGCCAGTTCACATCCGATGGCGTCATTCCCGGCCTGGAAGGAGCGCTGCGGGCGTTCCAAGTGCGCAACCCCTGGACCCAGCTTTCCGTGCTGCTGGCGCCGGCGCCGGGATTGGGCGGCAAGACCATTCTTGAAGCTTTAACGGCCGGCGATGCCGCGCGGGCGCTGGCCATTGCGGCGTCGTTCGGCGCGCAGGGCGGCTAAACGAGTGCGGTTGCCGCTGACCCGCGTGCGGGCCGGAACACGCTGGCTGCGCATTCACCCTCGCCCCAAAAGCGCGCTATGGTTCGGACCAACCGCGGGCAAGCCAGGCGTGAATCGCTTCGACGATCCCGCCGGCCGGTTTCGCGTCTGCTATCTCGGAACCACGATCGACGTATGCTTCGCCGAGACGTTTCTCAGGAACCCGCCGGTACGGATTCTCGCGATCGAAGATCTGGCCCTGCGTTCGGTGGCCGCGATCGAGACCACGCGCGATCTGCGGTTGGTTGCGCTTCACGGACCGGACCTGGCGCGGCTTGGCGTGACGGCTGATCTGGCGAGTGGCGCAACCTATGCGGTTTCGCGGGCATGGTCGCGAGCGCTGTGGGAGCATCCCGACGCTCCGGACGGGATCGTGTACCGCTCGCGGCACGACGATTCGGCGTTATGCGTCGCGATCTATCACCGGGCCAAGGCCGCGCTGCGCATCGTGGAGGACCGGCGGCTCGCGGACGATCCAAGGCTGCTGGCGCGCTTAATGCGCAAATACGATGTTGGCTTGACCAGATAGGTTGGCGCAGTCACTTCTTCCGGCGCCTGGGCCGCAATGCACGATTCACATCGTCAATCGAGAAAGCACCCGGATCGTACCCGTCTCCGAGCCACAGCAGCATGTCTTTGACTCGCTCATCCTCGGGATTTTGGAGCGCTTCCAACAGGCCGTAGAATCCCGGTAAACCGCCGCAATTCTCCGGCGGGCACGCGCGTTCGCCGCCAATGCACACCGGATAGGCCGCGTCCGGATCGGCGGGTAAGCGCTTCTCCACCATCCACGCTGTGCTCCCAACCGTCGCCCATGTCGTAGGTGTAGACCAGCTTGTAGCGCACCTCGGGCAGCACCTCGCCGAGCCGCACTTTGCGGTCGTTGATGGTGGGGAGACCGGAGCCGAACCACCGCTCATCGGGATTCGGACGGCCATAGATTTGCTTGCCGACGCTGAACTCGTAAAGGTGGGAGTTCTCCCACCCCATGGCGATCTGGAGCACATCATGCAGCTTGGCGAGGACCAGATCCGCGGGTACCAGCAACCGCCGCCAGATGGGCGGTTTGGTTCCCAGAAGGCGTGACTTTGAGTTGATAGATCTCGGGCATATTGGACCTGTTTTATACTGCGCTCGATGGCGGAGCGCAAGTTAGTAATGATTAGCAGCACGGCGCGCGACCCGCCGGAGCACCGGAAGGAGGCGATGGGCGCGTGTCTGCGGGTGAGCATGTTTCCCGACATCATGGAGCACCTGCCGGCGAGCGCGGACGAAGCCATCGCCGCTTCCTTGGACATGGTTGATCGGTCCGAAATCATTTGGGTGTGGCTACTTTAGGACGACGCTCCAGTGGCCGGGATGAAGGCGCTGCTGATCTTTTGCGATGTGGAATGGCCAGTAGCGATCGAAGTCCCCGCTCAGGTAGATGGCTCTGAGCTGGACGATGGCCTCGGCCATCTCCGCAGTCCAGCGCATTCCCGAACGCTCCATCCGATCCTTGATGAGATTCTTGCAAGCGCCCTCGACAGGGCCACTGGCGATGGGCCAGCCGTGGGCGAGATATGCGTCATAACGCATACGACGCGATTGCGATATAAGTAGTCGGCAACGCCGCGCAGCGTCTTGCGCTTGGCCCCGAAGAGTCCGCGTTTGGCGACGCTCTGGCGAATGCCCTTGACGACCTGACTGACGTCGCCGAACAGGATGCGCAAGGTGCGGTCCGGAACCCAGAGTTCCGCTTCCAGGCTCCCCTCGGCGTGGAAACACATACGCGGCTTTCCATAGTTTCTCCGGAACATGCAACAGATCCAGGATCAGCGTGACGCCGAGCGTGCCCTCGACCAGAATCTGCAAGGCTCGCTCGCCATCGGTGAGCGCCACGCGCGTCTTGCTACCTTCCGGATCACGGCGTTGCATCTCCTGGGCCACCTCCTCCGTGACAGCGGCCTTGCTTTTGAGCAAACTGGCCCACACCCGCTTGTTCTCCGGGCGCGGAGGAGTCTGCCCGTCGCCGGGAGTCTGGCGTTGGGTTCGGAACAGGCTTTCCACGACCTGTTCTGGGGTGCGTACCCAAGGCGCGCGGGTGAACACAGCGGCCACGGTGGCCATCCTCTTCCGGTTGGCTTTCTGTCCCTTGGTGAGGCGCACGGTGGGTTGTGCGCCTCCGGGCTTGACCATAGGAATGCCCTTGCCATCGACCGCCGCCACGAGGATGGAGCCTTGCGCCGGTGCGGGGGCGCGTTCCTGATAAAAGGCGTCAAAGTCCAGAGCCGCATCCCGCAGAATTTCTTCCAGGCTGCGCTTGGGGACAGAAACGCCGGTGAGGTCGGCGATGGCCTCGACCGATTCGTGAAAGGGGTTCTGCACCGCCGCCTTGACCAAACGCCGCTGCAGTTCATAGGAGAACGAACGCGCGGGTAAGGCAAGGGCCTGGTCGAGTGGATAAATGCTGGGTGCGCCATCGCGGGAGTAGCCCATGCGGTTAATCTCCACCGGTCCAAAGATGGTTTTCAGGGAGCGGGTGCGGAGTCGACGATGGGTGTATAACACCGTACCGGCCTGTTGTGGGACGCGCAGCGCAGGTCCCACATCTCCATCGCCGCGGCGCTCGAGATGGGCCTGGAGCAGCAGGCGCTGCACCTCGCGGCCCCTGGCCTGCTGCTGAGATTCAATCTCGTGGAGCGGGAGCTGCAGCGCACGAGTGGATGCCAACCAAGCCTCCAGCAAGGCGAAATCGAGGGGCGCTGGAGTGTCGGCGGCGGGGGAGCCCGGCGACTCAACGATCGGGAGTGGGCATGGATCGCGCGGCAGAAATGGTGTTGCAATATTTGTTGTTGACATATTCCTGCGGTATCAATTACCGTAAGAATAGCCTCCATGTCCAGACCATTATGAGCGGATTTCGACAACCCCAGCCGACCGCGACCCTGGATCGCTACTCGCAACGCTTTCGGGATCTAAAGCGGGAATTTACCACTGTGCCTCCGACTCTCCGAATGGTCGCGCTCTCATCGCCGCGACGTCATCGCTTCACGGCGTCCGGAAGCGGCCTTCAAGGCACAGATCCGCGCGACACGCTGCCGTGTCCCTGGTCCAAGTGTCCGCGCCCGTCCCGGTGCAGCGGCGCAAACGATGGGCACGTCAGGTCACGCGATTGGCGACTGCGGCCTCGGGGCGGGAAACGCGGCTTCAGACCGGAGTGATCTCCCAGAGCCCGGAAACTCGATCCGGCGCTTCCCGGAGCCATAATCGAGAAAACTCGGTGGCGATAATCCCATCCGATGGACGCTGCCAGCTTATATCGTTTGCAGAGCTACATGAAGCGGATGCCTGGCACAAGGCCGCCAAGAAGAGGGCAACTCACTTGGACGCCGCGAAACAATACAGGGCGGCCCGCGTCCGCACGTAAAGTCGACTCCCGGCGATGGCCGGCGTGGCGTATGTTTCATCCTTGAGATCGTTCACGGCCAGCACTTCCCAATCGCCTTTGGCGCTCAAGACCGTCAGTTTGCCTTCCGCATTCGCCAGGAACACTTTGCCATCGGCGGCCACCGGCGATGCGAAGTAGTCGCCCAGGCTCTGCGGGGCGCGGCCTTGCTTCAGCACTCTGCCCGTATCGGGATCGAGCGAGGTGATAATGCCGCCTTCCTTCACCATGAAGTAGATTCCCTTGTACAACACGGGAGCGGGCACCACGGGAACTTTACTTTTCACGCGCCAGCCAAAGGCGGACTTCGGGAGTTGCCCTGTACTCGCGCCAGGCGTCACCTTCACAGCGCCGTACTCGCCGGCGGTAGCCTCAATCGCTTTTTTCCATTCGTCTGCCTCGATGTATCCGTCGCGATCGGAATCGACCCACCCGAAATGCTCGTTCCAGCCCGGATAGGCCTGGAACTCTTCTTTCGAGAGCTTCCCGTCCTTGTTCGTGTCGTACTTGCCGAGCAGCGTTTCGAAGGAGTCGCCTGCGGGCTGATCGTGCCCCGTGGTGTAGAAAATCAGCGATTCGCCGTTCGAGACCGGCACGCCGAATGTGCCGTCGGAGCCTATGGGAAACCACCAACGCGGTTCGCCGGTTGCGAGGTAGTAGCAGTCCACCCGATTCCCTCCGGTGGCGACGATCTGCTTTTCCTGGCCGGCGGGCGCGTAGACGATCGGGACGCTCCAGCCAATGCCGACGCCGGGGCGGGCCGTTTTCCAACGCGGTTTTCCGGAATTCCTGTCGACCGCCAGCAAGAAGGATTGCCCATCCTGATCGCATTGGACGATCACGATTTCGCCTTCGACGACGGGCGACGACGCCATTCCATAAAAATTCGCGAACGGTCCCAGCGGGTGACGCCAGCGCTCCTTGCCGTCGGGCGTGTATGCAATCAAGCCGAGATCCGCGAAGAACACATAGACTCCCGAAGCGTCGGCCGCGGGAGTGGGGCTGGCCGCATCGTTGGCGCGAAATAGCTCGTGTTTGTGGAACTTTTGCACCGCTTGCCGCCAAACCAACTTGCCGTCGGCGACGTTGTAGCACAGGGTGATGAGCCGATCGCCTTCGCTCGCGGTGAGGTATAGGTGCGCACCGAAGACGACGGGCGAGGATCGGCCGAAGGGCACATCCGCTTTCCAGGCCACGTTGCTGGACGGGCCGAATTCGGTGGGCAGGCCGGTGGAACTGGCGTCCACACCGGAGCCGTTCGGTCCGCGGAAGCGCGACCATTCGGCTGCCGGCAGGGTGATGGTGCACGCGATCAATGCCACACAAGAGAGCCGCATCGATTAAGTATAGATCCGATGGCGCCTGGTGTGGAGACTTAGCGCCGATCTATCCGGCGCCAGTAGCCCGTTGCCCGTCGCCGCAACCGCCAGCGTGCGGATGGGCGACGCCTTGGTCGGGATGCACCGATCGCTTGCGGCCTGGGAACCCCAACTTCCGAGTGCCCGACCAACCGGACGGATCCTACTCTGCCGCTTCCCACAACGCCGTACCTCGGGGATTTCAGAGTGGCGGCGCCCCCCGCGCGATTGTCGGACAAACCGGTCCAGGGGATAACTGTCGCATTCAGGCGTCTTGGCTACTCCGCCCACAGCGCCTCCATCGGCTCAATTTTCGTGGCCCTGCGCGCCGGGATGTAACTGGCGAGCAGCGCGGTGGCGGCCAGTACCGCCGAGACGGTCAGGTAAGTCGCCGGATCCAGGGGCCTGACTTCGAATAGCAGGCTGGTCATCAGGCGAGAGAGTGCCGTGGCGGCAGCCAAGCCGCAGACGAGACCAATGGCGATGAGCAGCGAACCCTCGCGGATGAACCGCATTCGTACAGACCGCGGCGAAGCACCCAGGGCGATGCGGATTCCGATCTCGCGCGCACGTTGCGACACCGCGTAGGAGATGACTCCGTAGATACCGACGACGCTCAGCAAGAGGGACATGCCGGCGGCGATGGCTAGCATCACCAGGGCGAACGAGGGGCGCGCCATGGACTTGTTATAGATCTCTTGCATCGTGCGCACTTTCGCAAGAGGGATGTTCTTGTTGACGGACCACACGGCCTGCCGGACGTACTTCAGCAGCTTCGTCGCGTCGCCTTGCACGCTGCGTATGCCCAACAACTGGTCACGCGCGATGACGATTTCCCGTTGGAAGAAATGGCGCATCGGTATGGGCCAACACACAATGGCCGAGGCTTTATGGCCGGGACCCTCGTCGTGCTCGTTTCCGGCGACACCCACAATCTCGCGCCAGCGCGCCTTGGGGACTTCCTGAATCCTCTGGCCTAGTGCCGCCGCCGGTTCGTGCCAGAGTTCGCGCGCTAATGCCTCCGAGACCACGCCCACCGGACGAGCTTCCTGGATATCTGTCAAGGTCAGGTCGCGGCCTGCTAGCAATGGATTCCCCATGGTCTTGAAATAGCCGGGTGAGACGTACTTGAAGCGGCGCAATGGGGGAGGCTCGCCAGCGCCGTACGTTCGATCAGCCATAAAGATGCTACCGCCAAAGCCCAAAACTCGGCTGCCATCCATGGTCATACCGTTTGAGATAGAGGCTGATTCCACGCCCGGAATGGCTTTGATTCTGTCGAGAATCTCGTAGTAGACACGCGTGGCCGCCTCTTGCACTGGCACCTCTGCGTTGAGTATGGAGGTCTGGTCGGGTATGGAGATTTGCATGGTGAGTATCTGTCGGGGCTGTGTGAAGCGTGGAGGCACCTGCTTCAGGGCCGAGGCGGTACGGAGCATGAGACCGGAACCGATGAGCAGGACCACGGCCAGGGCGACTTGCACCACCACGAGAAGGTTGCGCGCGCGGTGGCGCTCCCGGCCCTCACTCTCGTATTGCGTCCGCCTTGCCGCAGCACGCCTGCCAGGCGCGGCCCGTGTACTTGAACACGGGCAGCAACCCGGAAAGAACCCCCGCAACCAAGGAGATCGACAGACTGAAAAGCAGGACCGTGCGATCGATGGCGATCTCGTCGAGGCGCGGCAAATTACCGGGATTCATCACCGCGAGGACGCGAAGCGTGGTGTACGCCACAGCCACACCGAGCGCGCCGCCGGCGACTCCCAGGACTAAGCTTTCGAGCAGCAATTCCTTTGCGGTTCGCCACCAACCGGCGCCGAGTGCGGCGCGGATAGCGAGTTCCTGCTGTCTACCTTCGGAGCGCACCAGCATCAGGTTGGTGATGTTGGCGCAGGCGATCAACAGCACGGCCCCAAGGGTTGCCATGAGCACCCACAACAGCGTTCCCATTTTACCGACCAGATCGGACTTGAGCAGCCGCACGCTAGGGCGCAAATTCACTTCCCGCGTCATCTGTCTGGTCCAACCGGGAGCCGGCGGAACTTGTCGATCATCATGGGAAGCATCCGCGCCACATCGGCACTCGCGCTTGCCAGCGTCTCGCCCGGCTTGAGCCGGGCCAATGCCTGGTAGCCGAAAGCGCCAACGAAAGTCTTGGCCCGGTTAAACTGAAAGGGGATTGATGACGTCCGCGTGCATGTCCATGAAGCGGAACCGTGGCAGCATGACGCCGATAACCTCAGTGGATTGCCCATCCACCATGATGCGCCGGCCGATCACCGATAGATCGGCGCCGAATTTACGGCGCCAGTAATCGTTCATCAGGATAATGGTCTGGGGGCTGCCGGGAGAATCGTCCAGGCGCGAGAACGGCCGGCCAAGTATGGGCTGCACGCCAAGAAGGGGCATGAACCCATCGGTGACGTAGAGGGCATCCACCTGCTCAGGTTCCCCGGCGCCTGTCATGTTGTGAAAGCCGAGGCCCCACATAGCGACATCCTGGAAGACCCGCCCTTCCTCGCGGTAAGTGAAGTAGCAGGAGGCCGAAGATGGCCTTTCCTGTCGATCCTTCCGGGCGGTTTCCCAAATGGCGACAAGGCGATCCGGATCGGGGTACGGGAGCGGCTTGAGCAAAATTCCATTCAGCACACTGAACACGGCGGCTACCTGTTTGACCAGGTGATCGCGTTGGACAATTCGACCAGAAGACTATTCTCGATGGGCCGGTCCCTCCGCGAGGTTTCCATCCATGAAACAAGCTGTAGTAGTTGGAGGCCATGCTCAAGGCTGTTCCGCTCCGACCGGGCCATCGTGGGGCGTACGTTCATCCTCAATCAGACGGCACGCACGCTGGTCGGCATCATGCCGCCGCGCTTCACGTGGTGGGGAACGGAA
>Ga0302324_100016133_pt1 | contig 14907 bp, 15 predicted proteins | sample Palsa_T0_1_FD_201949 | JGI IMG/M metagenome (GOLD analysis project Ga0302324, IMG submission 201949) | Peat permafrost microbial communities from Stordalen Mire near Abisko, Sweden - Palsa_T0_1 | ecosystem: Environmental > Terrestrial > Soil > Palsa > Peat permafrost | place: Sweden: Abisko...
TTTGCCGTGCCCCGACCCGGCGGGCGGCCACACACATAATCGGGTAGCTGATTTCTGACGGACGGAGCAATATGAGCCGGGCAGGTCCTGAGGGCGAGAGGCCTGAGGACGAGAGGGGAGAATAATAATGTCCGCAGCCGGCACCACAGTACCTTCCGGATGGCTCTCACGCGAGCGCACCATCGCCAAACCCGGGTTTACCCGTTGGCTGGTCCCGCCCGCCGCGCTCGCCATCCACCTATGCATCGGCATGGTCTACGGCCTTTCGGTCTTCTGGCTGCCGCTCTCGAAGGCCATCGGCATTACGACTTCTGTCACCTGCCCGAAGGATCTGGGCTTCTTGGCACAGCTCACGGTCACGACCTGTGACTGGAAGATTTCGCTCCTCGCTTGGACGTTTACGATCGGAATCGTCATCCTGGGAGCTTCGGCGGCCGTGTGGGGCGGTTGGCTTGAAAGGGTGGGGCCGCGCAAGGGCGGCGTCGTGGCAGCCTTGTGCTGGAGCGGCGGTCTGGTGATCGGCGCGTTCGGCGTCATCGCCCACCAAATGTGGATCGTGTGGCTGGGCTGCGGTGTCGTTGGAGGCATAGGGCTGGGAATCGGCTACATCTCGCCCGTCTCGACGCTCATCAAGTGGTTCCCCGACCGGCGCGGCATGGCAACCGGCATGGCGATCATGGGTTTCGGTGGTGGGGCCATGATTGGCGCGCCGCTAGCCGATCGCCTGATGAAATTTTATGCGACCTCTGCATCGGTGGGCGTCTGGCAGACCTTCCTCGCCCTCGCCGCCATCTATTTCGTGTTCATGATGGGCGGAGCGCTGAGTTATCGCCTTCCGCCTGCCGACTGGAAGCCCGCGGGCTGGCAACCGAGCGCCTCCAAACGCGCCTTACAGACCGCGCGCGACGTGAGTCTGGATGTCGCCTGGCGCACACCGCAGTTCTGGCTCCTTTGGGGTGTGCTGTGTCTCAACGTTTCCGCCGGTATCGGCATCCTCGCGATGGCGTCGCCCCTCTTGCAGGAGGTGTTCGGCGGCCGACTGCTCGGAATCCAGGTGGCCTTTTCTGATCTGAAGCCCGACCAATTGGCCAAGATTGCGACAATCGCGGCCGGTTTTACCGGACTTATCTCGCTCTTCAACATCGCGGGCCGGATCTTCTGGGCATCGCTGTCGGATCGCGTGGGTCGCAAGGCGACCTACATGATTTTCTTCCTGCTCGGAATCGCGCTCTACTCATCGGTCCCGTGGACGGCGGCGACCGGTAATCTTGCGCTCTTCGTCGGCTCCTTCTGCATCATCCTGTCAATGTACGGCGGGGGTTTCGCCACGGTGCCCGCCTATCTTGCCGATCTCTTCGGCACCCGCATGGTGGGTGCGATCCATGGCCGGCTCCTAACCGCGTGGTCGACGGCGGGCGTCTTGGGCCCGGTCCTCGTCACCTACATCCGCGAGTATCAGCTCGATCACGGCGTGCCGCGCGCACAAGCCTATAGCGTCACGATGTACGTTCTCGCGGGGCTCTTGGCGATCGGCTTCCTGTGCAACTGGGCCATCCATGCCGTCGCCGAAGGGCGCTACATGAAGCCTGAGGCTGCGGTTGCCGCGCCGCGTGCGGTCAAAGTGGAGGAACACGTCGGCGACACGGTCTCGGTCGAAGAAGCCTCGCGACGCAACGCCTGGCTCGTGCCGCTCGCCTGGGCCGCGGTGTGGATTCCGATCGCCTGGGGTGTTTGGGTGACGCTCGGCAAGGCGGTCGTGCTGTTTCGCTAGCGGCGGCGCGGCTCCCAGAGCCGCAAGCCGCCGCTGAACGCGTTGCTGTTGGCACCGCGAAAAGTGTCTTTGGGCAGTCGTTTCAAGCGACAGGCGTTGCCGCCGCCGATCACGACGTATTCCACCTCAAGCGCCGCGCGCAGGCGCGCGACGATATCCGCGACCGCCTTGCGCCATTTCTTGCTGCCGAGGCGCTTGCGTGCACGTTCGCCAACGTATTCCTCGAAGCTGCCATCGCGTTTATAGGGCAGGTGCGCAAGCTCCATCGGTGCGATCACCCCGTCAATGATGAGAGCGGATCCAAGGCCGGTGCCCAGGCCCAGGAACAGCATGCGGCCGCCTTTGTAGCTGCCCATCGCCTGCATGGCCGCGTCATTGATCATGCGCACGGGCTTGCCGAAAGCTTTGTCATACTTGAAACGGACCCAGCCCGCGCCGAGATTGCGCGGTTCGATGACCGGCTTGCCGTTACGCACCACGCCCGGGTAGCCGATGGATACGGCGTCATAACGCCAATCGGCGGTTGCCGCCTTGACCTGAGCGACCATTTTCCTGGCCGTGAGCGCCGCTCCCGAGTCGAACTTGCGGACGCTGCGCGCTTTACCGAGGCGCATCTTGACGTGCTGGCCGCCAACATCCAGAACCAATATTTTTTGGGGGCTACTCATGCTCTCTCCTCGTGACCTGCGATTCTCGCGCGCGTGGCGCGAAATCGGTAGTTGCTTTGCTCTGGGCTTTGACCGCCGGTAGTTGACGTTGCGGAAAATAGCCTTGACCTCGGACCGGCAGCGGTGCGCCGAGCGTGTGCGCCGCCATGCCGGGGCGGATGAACGCGTTCCGGGGCAACGGAGCCAGGCATGAATGGTGCGGGGGGGCTCTCCTTGCCGACCCGCGCGCTCCTGCCCGGCGGGGGGCGCCCCCAAGCTTTCGCTGTAAATATTTTTTCGGTGTCCGGCCGCTCTTCCGCGCCGTCATTCAGGCCCAGCGCCGCGCGAGGCTCGGCGTCCCCGTGGGGCTCGTATGCCGGCGCCCCGAGACTCGCGGCGGGCCCCGCGCCGTCATGGAAAGTCCCGTCCCGCAACGGGTTGGCTTGGTCTTAAATCCCTCGTAAAGCCACGTCGGCACGGATTGCCGCCCGCCGTGTCGTTCGCGCACAACAAGCTGGGTGGCCGCCGCTGCACCTTGGAATTTATGGCATCGGGAGGGTCTTCGGCGCCACCGGCTTGCGAGTGCGCTTCGCCTCGGCGTGTGCGGACGGCGCCAGTCGGCACCGTGCGACCGGGCGCCTCTGCGACGCTATCGGTTTGAACTCGGACCATGTCCCGGTATATATGTCGTCCCGTTTAGTCGAGAGCATGAGGAAAGACCATGGCGCTGTGGAAAGAACCGAATGCGGCCCCGCCGCCCAAAGAACCCATTGGGAGAGCTCCGGATATGCCAATCGTTACTCCTTTGAACCAGGACCTGCCGCGACGCACGCCCGAGCGTACGGACGCCAAGGAATCACTTATCGCGTCGGATCTGACGATCGAGGGAAAGATCGAGGGTTCAGGCCACGTGCGCATCGCCGGCTCCTTCAAGGGCGACGTACACGTCCACGGCAATCTCACCATCGATCCGGGCGCACGGCTCACGGGTCAGGTGCGTGCCAATACCGTCATCGTCGGGGGCGAATTGCACGGCAATATCGAGGCGGCCACACGCGTCGAGCTGCTCGCCACTGGAATTGTTTCCGGGGACGTCAAGGCGGCATCGCTTATCGTCTCGGCCGGATCCAGAATGCGCGGACAAGTCGAATTCGGTTGGGACGAGAAGGGCCCGAAGCCCGTCGCCGGAAAGGTCGATAGCGCCCATTCATGAGTTCAGCGCGCTCCGCGACTCCGGGCAAGAGTCGCCTCTGCCCGCATTGCAGGGCGACGATCCTCGAAAGCGCAAGCGTCTGCCCCGGCTGCCGCCACCACCTGCGATTCGACACCGTCGATGCAGCGCGGCGCACGGTACCGAGCAGTTCGCCTCTGCGCGTCGAGGGTACGATTCGGCATCCCGCCGAAGGACCCGCGTGGGAGTACTCCGTCGTGCTCGTCATCCGCGATAACGCGGGCGTGGAGGTTACGCGCCAGGTCGTGGGCGTAGGAGCATTGCAACCGGCGGAACAGAGAAGCTTCAGCCTTTCGGTGGAAGTCTTTGGCCGCGCCGAAACCGTTGCCGCCAAAGAAGCCATACCCGAAAAATAGCGTGCTAGCCGCGTGCCGCGGCGCCGTAGTAATTGGGGTAATCGGCGCTTAGACCCTTGAAGCGGCGGTGAATCCACCAGTACTGCTCGGGAATGCGCCGCACTTCAGCTTCAATGAAGTGGTTAAAACGCAGTGCGTCCGCCTGCGGGCTCGCGCCCGGATAACCCTGTAAAGCGGGACTGATGACGACCCGGTAGCCCTTGGCGTTCGGCAGGCGCTCATGCGAATACAGAAGCACGGCAGCGCCGGTGAGGCTCGCGAGACGCGACGTGGCAACGTTGGTGGCCGCCGGAATGCCGAAGAACGGCACCATCTCAGCGCCTTTGTTGCGAAAGGCCTGGTCAGGTGCGTACCAGACGCACTCGTTGCGGCGCAGCGCGCGCACCATGCCGCGGATGTCGTCGCGTTCGATGGTGCCGCGCGCGTAGCGGTTGCGATTGCTGACCGCGATGTACGTCAGAAGATCGTTCTTTGGCGGACGATACAGCGCATTGATCGGGAAGACCGAGTTGAGGATGCGCGCGCCGATCTCGAGCGTCGTGAAGTGCGCGGTCAGTATGATCGCGCCGCGGCCCGCGGCGAGAGCCTCTTCGAGGTGATGAAAGCCCTCGACCAACGACAACCTGCGGATGCGCTCCGCAGGACTCCACCAGGTCATCGCCGATTCGCACAGGGTGACGCCCAGCGCCTTGAAGTGCTCGTTCAAGAGCCGCTCGCGCTCGGCATCCGAAAGCTCCGGCAGACACAGCCGCATATTTATGCGTGCGACCGCGACGTAGTGCAGTGGCAAACGCCGTGCCAGGCAGCCGATGGTCCGACCCGCACGCACCAACAGCGGATAAGGTAGACGCTCCAGAAACCGCAGTACGCCTAGCCCGAGCCAGGTCGGCCAATAACGTGGGGCAAAGAGCCGGCGCGGAATCACGGCCTGTCCTTCAGCTGCGAGCGACGTGCGGGGCGAGCCCGAAGAGCGCGGCAAGCCCCGCGCGCACTTGTTTCCCCGTGCGTAAGGCCCAGCAGTTCACGACGGCAAGACGAAAACCTCCGGGCGGCATCGAGTGCGAACCGGCAAATCGTTCATCGTGAAAGGTGATCTGAATGCTGGTCACGTTTGGGTTTGTGAGCAGCTCGGCCACGCGCTCGGCTGCGGGATGACGGTATTCGATACCGTGCGGACCGAAGAGCACAACGCTGTAGCCGGTGCGCAGATCGTGGGCATCGAACAGCCACTCACCGGTTGCATACAGGCCGACGAGCGCAGTCATCCAGCCGGCGCCGTACAAGTCCGGCCATTGATCGGTGAAGCGCAGATGCACCTCGATGATGCGGCCGCTGATCGTCTCGAGGTTCGCCATCCCGGTGTAGCCCGCAAGGTTGCGGGCGACCCAAGCGCCGCAGTACTCCTCGAGCGCATCGCGGCCCCCGGCCTCGATGGTCCAATAGTCAAAAGTGCCGGCGCCCGCCGGAATCCCCTGCGCGTGACGAAACCACACCGCGGTGCCATTTGTGATCGCGATGTCCGAACTCACGTGCTCACCGACGAGCAGCGTCATCCAAAAATGCCCAGCCGTCTCGTGACGCTCGTAGTCGGCAAGACTCGCAATCGTGCGGCTGCTCGCCCCCATGCCGCGCAGGTTAATGATGGGTTTGCTGAACACCGGAAAGCTTGGCGGCGTCACCCCGTGCGGCGCGCACAGCAGTCCCTGGGACTCGGCGATCAGGAGCTTGTTGTAGACCCAGCGATGCGCCGGATTCCACTGGTAGGCATCGAAATCTTCGGTCGGAACGCGCACTTCGGGCGGACAGAACACCTCCTCGAAGTACTGTCGCCGCCAGGGATCGGCTTCGCAGATCGGCATATCAATTCCTCGTCGGGCGAAAGTTGCGCATTCCCGGCACGCCCCGCGCCCTGTAGGCTTGCCGGGCAATGCTCTGGCTCAAGGCACTCCACGTCGTATTTGTCGTCACCTGGTTCGCCGGGCTTTTCTACCTACCGCGACTTTTCATCTACCACGTCCGCGCGACCGACGCGCTCGGCATCGAGCGCTTCTGCGTGATGGAGCGGCGGCTGTTCGTCATCATGAGCATCGGCGCCGTACTGGCGGCGAGTCTCGGCATTGCCATGATAATCGCCGCGCCCGCCTATCTCAGCCTGCCGTGGCTCAGGGTGAAGCTCGCCCTGGTGGCACTTCTGATCGGCTATCACCTGTGGTGCCACCGTCTCATGCTCGCGCTGCGGCACGGTCGCGCCGTCCACTCGCCGCGCTGGTTTGCCTGGTTCAATGAGGTGCCGAGCGTCCTTCTGATCGCCATCGTGATTCTCGCCGTCGTCAAACCCGCGCTTTAGCTGAGCGGCACTTAGAAAAGCCCGACGACTTTGCCGCTGTCATCGACGTCAATGGTGTTTGCGGAAGGCACCCGTGGCAATCCCGGCATCGTCATGATGTCGCCGCAGATCATCACCACGAACTGGGCGCCGGCCGCGAGCCGCACTTCGCGAATATTGACGACGTGGCCCGACGGCGCGCCGCGCAGAGCCGGATCAGTGGAGAAGGAGTATTGGGTCTTGGCGACGCACACCGGGTAGTGCCCGTACCCTTCATCCTGCAGGCGCTCGATCTGCGCGCGCACGCCGCTTGAGGCGCTGATATCGGCTGCGCCGTAGATGCGTGTCGCGATGGCTTTCATCTTCTCCCAGAGGGTCGCGCTCTCCGCGTAGACGAATTTGAAGTCGTTCGGGGCAGCGCAGAGCCGCACGACTTCCTCGGCGACCTCCACTGCGCCGCGACCGCCTTGCGCAAAATGCCGCGCGAGCAGCACCTTTACGCCCAGATGCGCCGCGCGCTCGACCACGGCGCGGATTTCCGCGTCCGTGTCCTCGGCGCGATGATTGATCGCGACGACACAGCCGATGCCGTAGTGGTCGCGCACATTCTCGATGTGCCGCTCAAGATTCGCGACCCCGAGGCGCACCGCGGCAACATTTTCCGTGCCGACCGCAGCGACTTCCACGCCGCCGTGAAATTTGAGCGCGCGAACGGTCGCGACAATGACCGCTGCGGCGGGATGCAGGCCTGCTTTGCGGCACTTGATGTCGACGAATTTCTCCGCGCCCAGATCAGCGCCGAAGCCCGCCTCCGTCACGACATAGTCGCAAAGCTTGAGCGCCGCACGCGTTGCGATCACCGAGTTGCAGCCGTGCGCGATGTTGGCGAAGGGTCCGCCGTGAATGAATGCCGGGTTGTTCTCGAGTGTCTGCACGAGGTTCGGGGCCAGGGCCTGCTGCAGGAGCACCGTCATCGCGCCTTGCGCGTGCAGATCGCGCGCCCGAATCGGTCGCTGTGAGCGCGTGTAGCCGACGACAATGCTGCCCAGGCGCTCCTTCAGATCTTTGAGACTCGTCGCCAGACAGAAGATCGCCATGACCTCCGAGGCGACCACGATGTCGAAGCCGTCCTCGCGCGGAAAGCCATTGGCGGGGCCGCCAAGGCCGACGGTCAATTGGCGCAGCGCCCGATCGTTCACATCGAGCACCCGCCGCCAGGTGATGCGGCGCACATCGAAGTCGAGCTCGTTGCCGTGATAGACGTGATTGTCGATGAGCGCTGCAAGGAGATTGTTCGCAAGTCCGATCGCGCCGAAGTCGCCGGTGAAATGCAGGTTGATGTCTTCCATCGGCACGACCTGGGAATAGCCCCCACCCGCAGCCCCGCCCTTCATGCCGAATACGGGTCCGAGCGCGGGTTCGCGCAGGCAGATCATCGCCTTCTTGCCGATGCAATTGAGCGCATCTCCCAAGCCCACCGTCATCGTGGTCTTACCCTCCCCGGCGGGGGTCGGGGATATCGCGGTCACGAGAATGAGCCGTCCGTCCGGGCGGCTTGCAAGGCTGGCAAGATATTCGAGCGATACCTTCGCCTTGTAGCGGCCATACGCTTCCAGAGACTCCTCCGGAATGCCGAGCCGGTCCAACGCAAGCTCACTGATCCGCCGCATCGTTGCCCGTTGGGCAATTTCAATGTTATTCACCGCGAAACCCCTTGGATTACCGCGCGATGATCAGCGCAGAAGGGCGGCAATATACCATCCGGCCGCAGGCACCATGGACGGCACAGAGACTGAAGGGTTAGGTGCAGCCGCGCAAGACAAACAGGACCAGAAGAATGGGAATCGGCACACCCAGAAGCCAGAGTAAAAGCCAGCCCGCGGCGCCCTTTTGGCGAGTTCGCATCCGTTCCGTCAGTCGCATACGCCCCTCCCGATTTTGCATGCCTGTGCAGGCCGCAGGGATGTTAAGCAAGGCACGTTCCCACGCGACCGGCAGCGGCCGAAGAAGCAACTCAAGCGCCGCCCATTGTTCCGCCCCAGTGTGTGATCTGCATCACAAGCCGGGGGTTCGTAGCGTGGCGCTTTTGCTTATTGAGGGCCAAGCCCTATTCCCGTCGGCACGCATCGCTATTCTGGCATGGCGGTGGGGTGAACCGCATGAGGGCATATAAGCCAGCATGAGCGACGAGCACATTCTCCTGATTGAGGATAGCAGAGGCGTGCCGGCAGGCATCGCCGCGCTGCTCTCGCGCCTGCGTACGCGCCAGTATGTGATGGTCGAATCCCATACCCTCGCCGATGGCATCAAGGAGTTGAAGGATGCCCGGTTCGCCGCGATTGTCCTCGAACTCACTCTGCCCGATGCACATAGCCTGCCCGCGTTTCTGCGCGTGCAAAGCAAGGCGCAGACCGTGCCGATCATCGTCATGGTCGATCGCGCTCACGAGGATTTGGGACAGGAAGCCGTACGGCGCGGAGCACTCGATTACCTCCTGAAAGAGGAGATCTCAGCCCCCCTCGTCGACAAGGCGCTGCGCCTCGCGCTGGAACGCACGCACACGGTACTTGCGCTGCGGGCCTCCGAGGCACGCTACCGCACTATGTTTGAAAGCACGGCCGCCGGGGTGTATCAGGCCACCTGCGATGACCGGCTGATCTCTGCGAACCCTGCGATCGTGACCATGCTGGGCTACGAAACCGAGGAGGAGGTGCTGCGGCTGGACTTCGGCATGGACATCTTCGCGAACGCCGAGGACCATCTGCAATGGCGCCGCGATCTCGAGGAGCTTGGCGAGATGCGCAGCCGCGAGACCGCGCTGCGCAACAAGAAAGGCGAGCGGCTCGTGGTGCTGCATAGCGGTCGCCTGGTGCGCGACAGTCGCGGCGTCGCTTTGTATTACGAAGGCACGATCGCCGACATCACCGCCTCACACCGCCAGGCGCGGCAATGGTCACACGAGGCGAGCCACGATTCGCTGACGGGTCTCCTCAACCGCCGCGAGCTGGAACGACGGCTGCAGGTTGCGCTTGAAAACGCCGCCATCGATCACAGCACGCTCGCCATTGTGATGATCGATCTTGACGGCTTTAAGAAGGTCAATGACCGCTTTGGGCATCCGGCGGGAGATGAGCTTTTGCGCCACGTGAGCGCGACTCTCAAAAGAGAATTGCGCGCCGGGGACCTCGTCGGCCGCTTCGGTGGCGATGAATTTCTCATCGTGCTCGAGCACTGCTCCGAGCAGGACGCGCTGCGCGTCACCGGAGCGATGATGGGGCGGCTGCGCAGCGAGCCGTGTCTGTGGTCAGGCCAGTCACTCAAGCCGCGCGCAAGCGTCGGAATCGCGGTGGCATCCGAGCGCGATCAATCCTGGGTGGCACTGGTTGAGCGGGCCGACCTTGCCTGTTACGACGCCAAGGCACGCGGCGGCGACCAGGTGTGCCGGTATCGCGAGGACGCCACTGTCAACGTCAAGGTCGGCCGCGAGCGCACGCTCGCGTTGTATCTCGAAGAGGCGCTGACGACCGACGCCTTCATCCTGCACGCCGAGCGCATCGCACCGGTGCGCAACCGCACCAGCCCCTCGCATTACGAAGTGCTGCTGCGCGCCCCGAACGCCGTCGGGGACCGACCGGCGGAAAATCTCGACCTTACGCAGATCGCCGCGTTCAACACTTCCCTTGCGCACCGCGTGGATCGCTGGTGCGTACGCAGTGCGTTTCGCTGGATCGCAAGGCATCAACGGCAAAATCCCGGCATCGGGCGCTGGTTCTTGAATCTGACGCAGGCGTCCTTCTCCGATCCGGAGCTCGCACAATTCATCGCCGCCGCGGCACGCGAGGCACAGGCGCCCCCGCAGCACATCGGCCTTGAGATTGAAGAACAGGCGCTCGCCAGTGGCTTCGTGCAGATCAATGAGCTCGTGCGTCAGCTTGCGCCGCAGGGCTTCCAGTTCACCCTCGATGGCTTTGGGCGCGGCATCTCCTCATTTGCCTACCTGAAGTCGCTGAACGTCACCAACGTCAAGATTGACCATGCGGCGATCGCGCACGGCGCGGATGATGAGGTGGGCGACATGCTGCTGCGCTCCTTGCACCAGATCAATCAGGTGCTCGGGCGCTCGACGATTATTCAGTCGGTCAGCTCCCCGGAGCTACTGAACCGTCTCGCCACGGCGAGCGTCGACTACGCGCAGGGCCCGGCGGTTGCGCCCCCGGTCCTGCTCGATGAGAATCGCCTGCGCGCCTGATCCGGGCGGGGCGTCGGCCGACGCGATATAGTTTCGCCTCCGCGCACAGCCGAGCGTTGCGGCCGCCAAATGCCCCCCTCATCCGAAGCTTGCGAGCGCAACAAGGGCCCGATTTTGCAGGTGCTCAAAGGCGCCTTCGCCACGAGCACGAGCATCCTTGAAATCGGCAGCGGCACCGCTCAGCACGCCGTCTATTTTTCCCAACAGCTGCCGCGGCTGCACTGGCAGCCGAGCGACAGGCAGGAGTACCTCGCCTCCTTGCGCCTGAGAATCGAGCAGGCGCAGCTGCCCAATCTCGCGTTACCGATCGAGCTTGACGTGTGCCGGCTACCTTGGCCGCAAGTCAGTGCAGACGGGGTTTTCAGCGCCAACACCCTGCACATCATGAGCTGCGATGCGGTGGTGGAGTTTTTTCGCGGCGTAGGCCGCGTGCTCAGCCTGGGCGGCGTTCTGTGTGTCTATGGACCTTTTCGCTATGCCGGGCATTACACGAGTGCGAGCAACGCCGATTTTGACCGCTATCTGCAGGAACGCGACCCGCTAAGCGGCATTCGCGACTTCGAAGCCGTCAATGCGCTGGCGCTGCGCGCAGGATTGCAGCTTGCTGCCGATCACGACCTGCCGGCAAATAACCGCTGTCTCGTGTGGCGGCGAGGCAGCTGAGTCGAAGCGGGTTTCGAGACATAATGCATTCGCGCAACTACAAGACTGCGCTCGCTGCACCGCGACGCGCACGCGGCCTCTCCCGCCGGCGCATGAGCGGCGCAAGGTTTGCGGCAAGCGGCGCGTGAACCATGAATCTCCTCAGCCGCATAAAGCTTGGAGTCGCTGCGCTACGCGGCGAGCGCGCGCCCCCGCGGCTTGAGGAGCTCCTGGAAGCGCGCACGCGCGAGCTTTCCGAGTTGTCGACGCACCTGCAGAACTTCGCTGAAAAAGAGCGCTCGGAACTCGCGCATAACCTGCACGATGAGCTCGGTGGCCTTCTGACGGCGGCGAAGATGGATTTGTCGTGGCTGCAGACGAGAGTCGATCAGCCGCCCATCGGCGCGCGCCTGACGCAGCTTGGCGAAGTGCTCGATCAGGCCATGAACGTCAAGCGGCGGGTAGTCGAGGATCTGCGGCCGTCGCTCCACGACCACATCGGCCTGCCGACGGCGTTGCGCGCGCACCTGGAATCCACCTGTGCGAAAGCAAGCCTTCAGTGTGACCTAGCGCTGAGCGATGAGCTCGATGCGCTGCCGAAACACACGGCCATCGCGCTTTACCGGGTGGTGCAGGAGGGCCTCACCAACATCATCCGGCATGCCGGCGCGCAGCGCGTGCGTCTTGAATTCAGCTGCGATACTACCAACTACATCCTAAAGCTGAGCGACGATGGACGCGGCTTCAATCTCGAGGATCGGAAATTTCGCTGGTCGCATGGGCTGACCGGCATGCGTCAGCGCGTGAGCGCTCTGCACGGCCGCTTCAAGCTCTCATCGAGTCCCGGTCGAGGCACCCAGATCGAGGTCGAAGTGCCGCGCGGCAAGGACTGATGCGCACGGTCCGCGGTGACGCTTCAATGGCCGCTCGTCGACGGCGCCCATTTGGAGCGGCCATTCGCCACCAGCGCCTTCAATTTGGAGATGTCGCGCATCTTATCGAGAAAATAGTCCGCGCCGGCCGCGAAGCAATGCTCGCGCACGAAGTCCGAGGCATAGTTCGTGAGCACGATGATGAGCGGCTGCGCATCGGGCGCATACAACTGACGCGCGCTGCGCACGACCGCAACGCCGTTGCCTTCGGCAAGCTCAATATCCACGACCAGCACGTCATAGAGCGCCTCTTTCAGACGCGACAACGCCTCCGACTGCGTCGCGGCCTGCGCAGCGACGGCAATGTAACCGGGCTCGGACAGCAGCTCCACCAGGCGCCGGCTGAGCGCATCGGAGTCCTCGATGAGCAGGATGCGCCGCTCCGCGGCTGCGGTGGCCGCCTCGGCGTGAGTCTGCGAAGAATTAATCGGTGTCATTGAACGAGGTCGTTCTTGATTGCGTAATAGGTGATGTCAGCGTTGGTTTTCATACCCATCTTCTCGAGGATCCGTGTCCGGTAGGTACTCACGGTCTTGACGCTGAGGAACAGCTGGGCACCAATCTCGGTAACGCTCTGACCCTCGGCGAGCTTGCAGAAGATCTGGAACTCCCGCTCCGAGAGCACGCTGTGCGGGGGTTCATTGCCGGTGACTCCCTGGATGCCGTTGACGAGCACGCCGGCGAGTTCCGGGCTCACGTAGCGGCCGCCGCGCACGGCGGCGCGAATGGCGCGGCACAGCTCGTCGTGCGCCGCAGTCTTGCTGACGAAACCGCTGGCGCCGGCGCGCAGCACGTTGATGCCGTATTGCTTCTCGGGGTACGCCGACAGCACGAGCGTTGCGACCGACTCGTGATGCGACTTAATGCGTCGCAGAACGTCAAGTCCGGACATGTCCGGCAACGACAGATCGAGCAACAGCACATCGCAAGGCGTGCTGCGCAGCATCTCGAGCGCCTGCTGACCGGTGGCAGCTTCTCCCACCCAGGCAAAATCGGATTCAGCCTCAATAATCTGCTTGAGCCCGATGCGCACAAGCTCATGATCATCAACGACGGCAACGCGGGCAGAGGGCATCATTGGCCTATAGAGTAAGTGAGCGCTAAGGGCCGTACGGGGCCGAGCATAACTCTCGAGCCTAGCGTCCGGCAGAAGCAGTGCACGTCCGCCGCGCGGCACAATGCCGCAAGTTCGTGTAGGAATAATCCGACCCTGCGACTCATCCGAGCCCGCAAAGGATCAGCCCCCGGAAGCGGCAGGGTCCGTATCATGAGTAACCTCCAGCGGAGCGTCGCCTGCGAGTGCTGCAAACCCCTCGTCATCGCTCCTGACGCTAGGCTTGCCATTATAAGTTTCCAGACGGTTGTAGAGCGTCTTCAGGCTGACACCCAGAATCTGCGCAGCCTTGCGCTTGACCTGGCCGCAGTAGGCGAGCGTCGCCATGGTCACGCGGCGCTCGACTTCCGCGAGCGGCGTGCCGACATGAATGGTGACGATCAGCTCGTCGTCGCTCTTCGGCGCCGCCGCGGTCACGGTGATTTCACCTTCGACAATGTCGTCGGCCATGATGTAAGCGCGTTGCACATAATTGCGCAATTCGCGCACGTTGCCCGGCCAGTGATGCTGGTACAGGCGCACCAGCGCATCGCGCGAGAAGGTCTTGGCCGTGCCCTCAGCGAGATTCTGCTCTTCGAGAAAAAAGAGAGCGAGTTGCTCGATGTCGACGCCACGCTCCCGCAGCGGCGGCAGCTGGATCGGAAAAACGTTCAGCCGGTGGTACAGATCCTCGCGCAGCTTGCCGTCGGCCACGGCTTTTTTCGGGTCGCGATTGGTCGCCGCGATAATACGTACATCGCTTGCGACCTGGGAGGTGCCGCCGACGCGCGTGAACGTGCCGGTCTCGAGCACCCGTAGGAGCTTTACCTGCAGCTCCATCGGCATCTCGGTGATTTCGTCGAGAAAGATGCTGCCGCCGTTGGCACGCTCAAAGAAGCCCTTATGCTGCCGATCCGCTCCGGTGAAACTCCCCCGCTCATGACCGAAGAGTTCCGTCTCAATGAGCTGCGGCGCATCGCGACGCCGGCTGAGCTCGTGCACGGTGTGCGCGGCCAACTCCTTGCCGGTGCCGCTCTCGCCGATGAGCAACACCGTGGCGGACGTCGGCGCCACGCGGCTCAACTGGTCGTAGAGCACCTGCATGCGCTGCGAGCCGCCGAGAATCCGCCCAAAGCGCCCGAGCTTGCGCAGCTCATCGCGCAGTGTGCCGATTTCATGCTGTAGCGCGCTCGTCTTCTTCGCACGGCGCAGCACGGCCTGGACACGCTCGATTTCCGCAGGTTTCACGAGGTAGTCGCTGGCGCCTGCGCGCAAGGAGGCAACGGCGCTGTCGACGGTTGCATGCCCCGTGACCACAATCACTTCGGTGCCGGCGGGATCCTCGATCTCATTGACGAGCTCGATCCCCTGCCCATCGGGAAGGCGCAGGTCCGTCAGCAGCACGTCGGGCCGCTGGCGGCCCATTTCGATCCGCGCCTCGCGCAGAGTGTGTGCCCGGGCTACCGTGAAGCCTTCCATGCGCGCCACTTCCTCGAGCCAATCCACGATATCGGTATCGTCATCGACGATCAAGGCATGTGCCATCTCGCTCTCACCAATCCCCGTGCGCGTCGCTGTCCTCTTCCATCGCGAGCGCAAGCCTCGCCGGTGACAGTCTCGTGTAAGAATTCAACAGATGCCGACTTTAGGCTGGCGCCGC
>Ga0302324_100016134_pt1 | contig 14905 bp, 12 predicted proteins | sample Palsa_T0_1_FD_201949 | JGI IMG/M metagenome (GOLD analysis project Ga0302324, IMG submission 201949) | Peat permafrost microbial communities from Stordalen Mire near Abisko, Sweden - Palsa_T0_1 | ecosystem: Environmental > Terrestrial > Soil > Palsa > Peat permafrost | place: Sweden: Abisko...
TGGGGATCCCCCCGCAGGTGCAGCCGCCGATTCACTAAAAAAATGGATCCGATAAGAGCTCCGAGGTGCGGACTGGAAGTGAGATTGCGAAGCGCTGTAACAAGTCCTCGACAATTGAAGTGAACCAGGGCGGTGTGAACGGTGAGACGACGACTTCCTTGACGATCGATTGAAGGTCAACCTTACGAGTGACCCCGATCCTGTCCTCTTCCGCGTCCACCCGTATTACCGCACGGACCTCTTGTTCATGTTGGAGTGATTTGCGCTTTCGGAATACAGAATCGTTTACGCCAGCAAACTGACTGCGGAAATCGATGTACTTCACCCGGCCAATCTGGACGGCAAAATCGTTGTCGAAGACCGTCTTGAGGCTCCCAGCTGTAGTCTTCACCGCAACACCCGCCGTATTTGGCGGACAATAAAGTCTCCAAAGAGCTTCTGATTCAGCCTCATTCTCATGCCAGCAGCTTACATAGGTCGTGCGTTGTTCGCGATCGCTACCGGCTTCGAGTTGCTGAAGAAGACGTCGTGCTTCATCTCGAACTTCGTCGTCTGTTTTGTCACATGTGTAGCCGTCCGGTGGATTACGAATCGCATCCTGAAAGAAGCGTAGGTAGTGATCATCCCACAATGCCTTATTGCTTCGATCTCCCTTTGCGCCCTCCCATCGGTCGCCAAGATGGTCGAGACGGGCAAAGTATAGACCTTGATCGCGGAGTAGGACCAAGAACTTCGCGAGATCCATGTAACGCCAGAGCGCGGTTTCAGGTTGAGGAACTTCGTACGCCCGAGCAGTCCATCTATAGCGTACTGCGGTCTCACGAACTTGCTCGACACAGCAGTTTCCAACATAGATCGGGAGGCCGTCTGCGTTATAGCCGGAATGTGCCGTATCTCCATCAGAGAACGGCTTTCCGCACGACGAACAAGTGTCGTGTGAATCTCGTTCGATTTTTCGAAGTTCGTTGGTAAGGCGATGGGTCATCTGTTGCATATCGCTATTGGGTTATCTCCATTCCGGGGAGAATCGTCTGCGGCGGCCAGATTCGTCCCTGCAACAAGTCCGGCCAAACTAGAAGCACTCCGAGCGAAGAGCAGAGTTCTATCCAACTGATGTCTCGCGGTTGTCTCTCGACAATCAGGACTCCACATGCGTTCAACTGACGCATGGTGTATGCATATCGGAGTACTTGTCCAAGGCCTAGTCGCATTTGTTTTTCTTCATTTTGATCAGTCAGGGATTTTACTTCTGCAACGTAATGCCGATCAGCCGACTGCCACGCGATATCGAAGTTTGGTTCGGTTATGGACGGAGAGCGCGGAGAAAGACCTAGTGAAATCAAGAAATCGGCGAACCGGTTCTGCGTCTTCGCGTGACCGCGAACGCCTCTCTCCACAAGGGCAGGATCGATAGAGAATGCGTCGCGCTCAGCGACGGAAGCAGCTTCATCCGCGCGTCGATAGCTTTCTTCGACTTCGATGATGCGTTCGTGGAGTGGTAACGACGAGTCCGAGGCGACACCCAAATCGAGTAGCCCCACAAGCGCTTGAGGCAGCTTGAACAGATACCCTTGCATCGGTCGCATTGGCCTGTCAGATACTTCGAATGGAAAGTAGAGTGGCGAACCGAAGTGCGCCTGCAACCCCTCGATCAATGCCTTAATGGCAGCCTTGCTCGCTCTGACAGTCTCCAGGTCCACTGAGCGCGGCAGTCGACTGAATTCCTCTAGCCCGAGATACCAACCCGGACGGGTGTGAGGCTCAATCCCAGCGGAACGCGCCGACGTCCCACGTGCGGCCCAAAGGACTTCGTCATCCCAGTGTTCTCCGACAACCTTCGAGCGCGCGACGATTTGTTGAGAGTTGCCGTCGTAGTGGAAGACTATGTCTCCTGGCTGGAGATACGTGATGAGTGAGTAGCTCCAGTGCGGGAGTCCGTTTTCACCGGTTTGTGGGGCTTTAAGGTTGCTGCCGATATCGGGCCGGCGCGTGACTTCGAGCCAGTAACGCTCATCGTCATCCGATTCCCACCAGGTATGAATTCCTGCCATTGAGTCTTCCTTGAGTTCGAGCGTAATTCTACTTGACGATCACCTTTCCATCGTAGTTAACGGGAGGAAGTTTCCTCCCGTCTCTGGCCTTCAGGCCTCCGCCACCCACCTTGTATGCCACGAACCGTGGCGTGACGATGAAGTTGCGCATTGGCGGAAGGACCGTACCCACCTGAGGCCGGGAGTGATCCTGAGCTTGTCGCAGAGAAAGGGCATCGGGCAATCGGGCATTCCGCGAGCGAGAAGACGGGACTGATAAGTGCTTTGCCCAATTGCTCGACCCAAATTTTTCTTCGACAGAGTTACGCGTTCTGTCCGACTCAATGTTATCGCCCGTGTAAGAGGGTAGACATCAATGGAAGTCATGCGACCGCATCTCCACATCACTAAGCGCCAATACATGCACGGCTGACGCCCTCACGTTTATAACGCCGTCTTGATTCTGGAGCGTACCATCAACGCGGAGAAACTTTCCGCGCGTCACCGTGATGCGGTTCCGTTCATACAGTTGTGGATTGATGATGGCGTTCGAGATGCCCGTTTCATCTTCAAGGCTAAGGAAAATGAAGCCCTCAGCTGTGCCCGGACGCTGCCGAGCGATCACCGCGCCTGCAATGCGGGTATACGTTCCGTCCAGCATCCCGCGCAGGCTTGCGGCTGGCAGCACACCAGCGGCATTCATCTCTGCCCGGTGATAGGCCATTGGGTGTGGGCCAAGCGTCACCCCCGTACTGTCAAAATCTGCAACCAACCGTTCTTCGGTTGTCATGGGCCGCAGCGGAGTGACGGCTTGCAGTTCATGTTCATCTCGGACGTGCTCGAAGAGCGGGCCAGCGGATTGGCCGGCACGCTCCGCGTTCCATAAAGCAGTGCGTCGGTGATGCTTCTCCCCAGTCCAGTTGAACGTTCCGGCTTTCGCCAAAAGCGTTAGCTCGACCTTTTTGATCGACGGGACACGGCGGCGAAGATCGTACTCCGAAGCGAACGGCCCATCCAGTACGCGAGCGTCGACGATGGAGTCCGCGACTCCCTGCCGCAATCCCTTCACATACTTCATCCCCATGCGGACGGCATAGCGACCGGCATACCTGACGCGATCATGCTCGCTTAGCTCTTCAAGCGTGCAGAACCAATCCGACCGCTGCACGTCGATAGGAACGATCTTGACGCCATGCCGCTTTGCATCATTCGCTATGGTTGCGGGCGAGTAGAAACCCATCGGCTGATTGTTGAAGAGGGCACAGGTATACGCCGCAGGGTAGTGATGGCGCGTGTAGGCGCTTGAATAGGCGATAGAGGCGAAGCTGTGCGCGTGGGATTCTGGGAACATAAACTCCTTCACGGTCGCGAGTACGCGCATCACCTCCTCCTGTGCTGCCGCACCAAATCCGTTTGCGGTCATGCCCTCATGCAGCCTCGTCTTCAGCCCGGCGATGATGGACTCCGAACGTTTCCCACCCATCGCCTTCCGCAACTCCTCGGCTTCGCCGCCTGTGAGGTTTGCAGCAACCATACCAATCTTCATCACCTGTTCCTGAAACAGAGGCACGCCAAGCGTTCGTTCCAGAAACGGCTTGAACGATGGATGAAGATAGGTAACGGGTTCTCTACCGAGCCTGCGGGCGATATAAGGATTGACGAACTTTCCCGTCACCGGACCCGGGCGGATTATGGCAACCTGCATGGACAGGTCAGCAAAGCACTTTGGCTTTGTGCGGGGCAGTGCAGACATCTGGGCCCTGCTCTCGATCTGAAACAGGCCAACGGTATCGGCCTGCTGGATACTCTCGTACACCGCGTCATCCTGCGGAAGTTGCGCGTAGTCGAGTTGCTCGCCGTAATACTGAGGGACAAGGTAAGCCGCATCCTTGAGCACGGCAAGCATCCCAAGCCCGAGAAGATCCACCTTGATGATGCCCATGTCAGAGCAATCATCTTTATCCCATTGCACGATTGTCCGGCCAGGCATCGCAGCGCGTTCGATCGGTACGACCGAATCAAGATGCCCCTGACAGATGACCATGCCCCCGGAATGCTGACCGAGGTTGCGGGGCAGATGCAATACGTCGCCGCACTTCTGAAGGTAATGGGCAATTCGCCGGTGCTTCATATCGAGGCCGGCTGCTTTGAAGCTGTTTTCGAGCGTATCGCTCGGGGCCTTCCATTCCCACGCGCTCATAAGACTGGCGAGTTTCGCCGCCGTCTCCCGATCGAAGCCAAGAGCTTTGCCCACCTCTCGCGAAGCTGACCGGCTGCGGAAGGTGATGACGTTCGCCGTCATGGCGGCACCTAGCTCTCCATAACGCTGGTAGACATACTGAATCGCACGCTCGCGGTCAGTATCGCTGGGCAGATCGAGGTCGATGTCGGGCCATTCGCCACGCTCTTCTGACAGAAACCGCTCAAAGAGCAGGTCCAGTCCAACCGAATCGACGATGGTGATTTCGAGCGCATAGCAGACAACACTATTCGCTGCCGAGCCACGCCCTTGAATCAAAATCCCATTGTCCTTGCAGAAACAGACAACGTCCCACACGATAAGAAAATACCCAGCCAACCCCAGCTTTTCTATAAGCCGCAGCTCCCGTTCTGCTTGCCGCTTGGCTTTCTCGTGCAGCGCTGGATCATTCTTGGGAAGATAGCGGCGGCGCATCCCTTCATCCACGCGCTTGCGGAGAAAGGAATCCATCGTCTCTCCGTCAGGCACGGGATACGCCGGGAACTCGTACCCGAGTCCCGTCATCTGAAATTGCAGACGGTCCGACAGCTCGCGAGTGTTGGCAATGGCTTCGGGATAGTCGTAGAAAAGCCGGTGCATCTCGACTGCTGTGTGCAAGTGCCGCTCTGCGTTGCGGCTCAGGAGGCGCCCAGCCGTATCGAGAGTCTTGCGATGGCGTATGCACGTAAAGATGTCGAGCACTTCACGCTCATACGGAGTGCCATAATTGACACCGCCCGTCGCCAGGAGCGGCAGGTTCAGCGAACGCGCAATACGAATCGCCGCACGGTTGCGATGCTCCTCTTCGCGGTCAAAGTGGCGCTGCAACTCGACGTAGACATTGCCGGGACCGAAAAGATGTACCAACTTCTCTACGGCTTGGTGTGCGGCGTCATAACCGCCGCGAGCCAATGCCGCAGCCAGCGGGCCTTCGCTTCCACCCGTCAGGCAGACCAGACCCTTGCTGTACTCGTCCACGTCCGAAACCACCGCCGCACCTTCGGCCTTGGTCGTCTCGCGCAGTTTGAACTGCGTAAGCAGTCGCGAAAGATTCTGGTAGCCAAGGCGTGACGCAGCCAACAGCGGCAAGCGTACGGGCTCAGCAGGAAGCTGATGGGGTAGATACGGGGCAGGTTGAAGGCGTTGGCCCAGGTCGCTTACCGCAACCTCCGCGCCGATGTGCGCTCGCACTCCGCACCGGGTTCCTTCCATATGAAAGCGCGCTGCTCCGTAGAGGCCGTTGCGGTCGAGCAGAGCCATCGCAGGCATCTCCAGATGCGCCGCTTGCTGCATCAGAAACTCCGGCATGGTGGCACCTCCGAGGAAGCTGAAAGCCGACCGCGCGTGCAGTTCCACATAGTCAGTCATACGTCCCCTGCAAGTACCAGCAGCGGGAGCGTGGATCGAAGGCGATGCGACAGAGCCGCTCCACAGTCCCGTTCTCCAACCGGACATCCCATTCTTCACGGCACCAGTTGGCCTCTGACCACCACTGTCCGCTCACGCGTACCGGCCCGGCAGCATCTCGGACAACATAGGCCGCTCCGTCCCAAAAAACCCGCACAGGTGCCTGGTTCGCAAGTGCAACGCCGACCATGTGCGGTGGACGCGAGACGCGCAGAGCTACAGGCGTCGAGAGTGGCTGCCTCTCATTCCGATGTGGCGGCGGTGGCTCAAACGGGACCATCCGAAAAGCGTTCGGTCGATGGTCGTCGGTCAGCTCCGGCGAGCCGACCCGCTGCTCTCCCAAGAGCTTCCGCATTCGCGCGAGCATCACTTCGAGTTGTCCCGGCTCCGGCGCTTGCGGCAGAAAAAGGCCATGCTGCGCTCGGTATGGCGCTGCTGATTGCGCGTGCAGTTCCAAACCCACAATCCCTGCACTCGGAGGATGCGTCTCCAGATCGAGTTGGAGGAGTTTGAGGAGTGTCGCCGTATCCTGCAACGGCAAGGCAGGACGAACGGTGCGCTCATGCTGTGCGCCTCCGTCGAGATGCAGCACGACCCGGAGCGCGGCGATGGCCCGTGCCTTCCCCCGAACGCGCTCCAGCAACGCCGTCGTCATGCGGGAGAGCAGAAATAGCAGACGCTCCAGCTCCTCGACCGGAAAGTCCAGTTCCATTCGCTCCACCAGACCGGCTTCGAAGCTCGGCTCTATCGGGAACATCAAGTGCGGCCATGTACCGCACGCGAGAGAATGCAGTTTCTTTCCCGCTTGACCGAGCCGCGCAATCAAATCTGTCTCTGCCAGCGCGGCCAGCTCCGCACAGGTGCGAATACCCCAGGCCGCAAAGGTCGCCTCATGCTCCGGTGCAAGGTGGAGCGCCGTGACCGGAAGTTGGCCGATCGCGTGTGCCTCACAGCCGGACGGCACAATGGAGACGCCAGTCCTGCTACATGCAAGCGATATCGCAGCGTGGAAGTTTTCGGCAACGGCGATGTTCGCAAGAAAGCCCGCTGTCATCACACTCCGGCGCAATTTGTTCGCAAGCTCCGCAGCATCGCCGTATAGGAGATCCATGCCGCGAATGTCGAGAGCATACGTGCCGGGCCGTTCTTCCACCAATTCAATACGAGGTGAGAACATGCACGCGACATGGTGAAGGGTGGCATGGGCCGTATGCTCATGCTCGATAACACGACGGAGCGCGACGACTTCCGGAAATGTTTCGGCCTGTAGCCGAGTCATACCGATCTCGACACCCTGAGAACGCGCCGCATGGTTGGCCGCAAAAACCATCTCGGTTGGCGGCTCCCCATCCAGCACGACAAACGGTTTCTTCCGCAACTCCGGGCGCTGATGCGCCGCGGCCTGTGCGAAGAAGTTCGATGGATGGAGGACGGCATACATTACCGCACCCTCGACCAAAGCGTCTCCGCCGACCAGTTCACGCGTTGCGCGGGCTTGCGTTGCAGGAATGGCGAGCCTTCGTTCCGATTGCGTTCCCGCGCGAACTGATACTGCTGTCGCTCGAATAGCGGGGTCTCGCCCTGGCTACTGAATGGCACAACCGCAGCCGGTTCACAACGAACCGACAACGTTGCGCAACTGCTGGCGCAGGGAGATTGCGTAAGGAAGACCAACGCGGTGCGCGCGTGTTCTGCCGCCAGCCGGAAACGATACCACGTTCCCAGTGGGATACGTTGCGTGTGTTGCGGCAGTACATCGCTCATATCGAGCACGACCGCTGCAAAGCCCCCGGTTTGCAAAATGAGATCGGTCGCTTTCAGTGCTTGTTCCAGCCGGGACCACGGCTTATCTGTCAGCTTCGTTCTGCGTTCCGCAGTCATTCGAAGCCAAAGCAGCCGCCGCAATTCCACACCAGAAGCCGCCGCTGTCTCCGGCGACAGGGCATCGCTCACATCCACCCAGGCGCAGGCGTTGCCGAGCTGGGTAATTGAAGCGAGGGTGCAAAGGGCAAACGAGGTCTTGCCTGTGGAGGATGGGCCGCTGACTTCGGTGATGGTTCCGCGCGGGATGCCACCCCCGAGCATGGCGTCCACTTCCGCCATACCGCTCGCAAAGACCTCCGCCGCCTGTTTGATCTTGAGTGTTAGCGCGGCGGGTACACGTTGCGCTAAGGTAGATTCGATCTGGACTCGGATTGTGGCGGCGGAAGGCATCGTTATTCGCCTTATCTTCGCCTACCCGACACCCATTCCGCCAACCCTTCCTGCTCTGGAAATAGTGCATTCGCTTGTAAGTCATTGGAGAATAAGGGCAGAATAATTATGGCGAAGACCGTGCTCAAGGAGCGCTTGTCATGTGTGGACGGTTCAAACGCAAGTCCGACAAGCAGAAGGTGGCCCGAGTCTTCGAGGTGGAAGTCGGCCTCGAAGAGGCAGACTTCGCCGCGGGCGATGACCTACGTCCACAATCCGTGCAGCCCGTCATCTTTACCAACGAAGCAGGCGAACGTCAGATAGAGATGATGCGGTGGGGTTTCAAGCTCCCCGACCGCTTGCTCTTCAACGCGCGCTCCGAGGGAATCACTCAAGCGAGCTTCTGGAAGGACGCTTTTCTCACCGGACGCGCCATCGCACCGGGCGACGCTATTTTCGAGTGGAAGAAGATGCCGGCTGGCGATAAAAAGCCCAAGTACGAAATTACGATCCCAGGGCAGGAGCCCTTTGGCATGGCTGCGGTCTGGAAGCTCTGGAAGAATTTAAAGACCGGACAGTGGGAACGCACCTTTGCCATCCTGACAGGTGACCCGAATGAGTTAGTCGCCACGGTTCACGACCGCATGACCACGTTCCTAGAGCCGCGCGACTACGACGAATACTTAGCCAAATCCGAGCGTTCACCTATCCATCTCTTACGCGTTCTACCTGCGGACAGGATGCGCGTGGAGCTTGTCAGCGAAGATCCCATCAGTAACGCTCAAGCTGGCCTCTTCGACCCCCAATAGGGGCCTTATGAGGGCAGTTCAAAGTTCGCCTCTTTTTCCACCTGCCGAAGGAAGACCGAGGGCTTGATGTCAAGAGAGGTGCAGATATCGAAGATCGACCGCAAGGACGGATTGGTCTTTCCGAGTTCGATCAGACTGATGAAAGCCCGTTCGTAGCCAGCTTTCGCGGCCAGTGCGTCCTGGCTCATCTTTTGTTGCAAGCGGCGCTTTCGCAACAAGACCCCAAAGGCGACAGAGGGATCAGTCTTCGGATTGTTCGCCTTTGAAGTCGCCACACCTCACTGTGGCACCGCAAGTATATTACGCGCTGCGTATAATAGTTGCGGGGGCCGATTAGCGCATAACGTAGTCTCCGATCAACCGACCAGAAGCAGTGCCAGAGAACAGCAAACGACTATGGGGATAGCCGATTTTAGGAGCGATAATTCTCACCGAAAGCCGTTCCAGTTTGGGCAGTCTTGCATTAACGTCATTTCCATCACACCGGGAGGACATCCCCATGATTGAATGCAGCGACCTTGCCGGAAAAGTCGTCCGGTCCATCACACTCTTTGAAGACGGCAGATACGGTCCGGAGATCATCATTGATTTCGAGGACGGTTCCAGCTTCAGTACCTGTCTCGGCGTCAAAATGACACTCGAAGCCAAGTGGACGCGCGATGAGGGTGGACAGCCACAGGTTTTGAAGGACTACACGACGCCCGCAATCCCTAGCTAATTCTTCTCCATTCCAAAAACTCTTTGTAAACACCTATGAAGGGAGGAAGTTTCCTCCCTTGGCTCTGGCCGCCCTGCGTCCTGAGCCACCCTCTTCAGCGGGACGTTCCTTCCCGCAACGCCCTCCCAATAGATCTTGCGTGCGAACGCACGCGAATAAGGAAACCAGGCCTCCCTAAGTCTGTATGTCTCTGCTCGAGTCGAAGCGCGGCTTCGGTTCTCCTGTAGAGAGGAGGACTTGAGATATGCAGACAGTCAGATCATTCGTCGGGATGGACGTCCACAAGGAGACCATCTCGATCAGCGTCGCCGAAGACGGGCGGAACGGCCCGGTCCGGTTCATCGGCGTCATCCCCAACCAGCCAGACGACATTGCGAAGATGTCCAAGCGGCTTGCCAAGCACGGCGAGCTCGACTTCTGCTACGAGGCCGGTGGTTGCGGCTACAACATCTATCGCCAGCTCACCGCGTTGGGCCATAGCTGCACCGTCGCAGCGACCTCGATGATTCCGCGCAAGCCGGGTGAGCGTATCAAGACCGACCGGCGCGACTCGCAGAAGTTGGCCATCCTGCATCGATCCGGCGACCTGACGAAGGTGTGGGTGCCAGACGCCACGCACGAAGCACTGCGCGATCTGGTTCGCGCGCGTGTGGATGCGTCCATGCATCTGATGCGGGCCCGCCAGCAGTTGCTCGCCTTCCTCCTGCGGCATGGTCGCTCGTATCCGACCGGGAAGCACTGGACGCAGCGCCACCGTTCCTGGTTAGCAGGTCAGACCTTTCAGCAGGAGGTTCATCGGATCGTCTTCCAGGATTATGTTGAGACGGTTTGGACGGCACAGGAGAGACGAGATGCACTGATCGAACGGATTGGTGCGATGACGGCGAGCTGGTCGCTAGGACCGCTCGTTGAAGCGTTGCGCGGCCTTCGTGGGATCGACCTGCTGTCGGCAGCCACGTTCATTTGCACAACCGGCGATCTGAGCCGCTTCGAGTCGCCACGCATGCTGATGGGCTATCTCGGCCTCGTGCCATCGGAACACTCCAGCGGCGGAAGCATCCGTCGCGGCGGCATCACCAAGACCGGCAACCGCGAAGCACGGCGGATGCTGATCGAAGCCGCCTGGAGCTATCGCTATCCTGCCCGCGTCGCCAAGGAGAAGGCGGAGATTCTCGTCCGATTGCCGAAGAACATCCGCGATATCGCGTGGAAGGCACAGACCAGGCTCTGCGCTCGCTATCGAACCATGATTGCGCGAGGGAAGAAGCCGACCGTCGTTGTCGCTGCGCTCGCGCGTGAGCTTGCCGGATTCATCTGGGCTATCGGTCAGGAGATGAGGACTCCGATGATGACCTAAGCCGGTTCGGTTTCCACCTTTTCGGGTGGGGAACCGGGCGGCCGGTCATGGTGATCCTCGTGAGCCCCCTGGGCCGGAATACATCCCGACGCCCGCGCTAAGTCCGAGGCAAGCCTGCGACGACACACGTTCGTGCGGTAGCCGCCTGCCACGCGCGCGTGATGAAGGCCGAAGATACGGACTGGCGGAGCATCGTAGCTCTCTACGACGTGCTCCTGAAAATCAAGCCCTCACACATCGTTGCGCTTAACCGCGCTGTTGGCGTTGGCATGGTTCACGGCCCCGAAGCCGGACTTGCTGCGGTGGACGCAATCGATGGTCTGTCCAACTATCATTTGCGTTCCAGTGTTCGCGGCGACCTGCTGATGAAACTCGGTCGCAACACGGAAGCAGAGGAAGAACTCCAACGCGCGATCTTCCTGACTGATAACCTGCGCGAGAAGCAACTGCTCGCTGAGAAGCTCAACCAGATCGCGAACATGACCAAACTTAAGATCGGCTTCGCTGACTCCCAAAAGGCTGATGGATCTGGCCGTTCAACTTAGGAAAATAAAAGCAATTACCGTCGATGATGAAGTTGAATTAGTGCGAAATCGCCAATGCGCTCGTCGAGGCCGGATCAGTAACGGGAAGCCGGCTTCTCGTCAGCCTTTCCTTACGCGAAGCGCGTTTATCGGAGAATATCGGCGGCGCCAAAACCCTCTTACTGCGTCAACGCTAGTGTTTTTCTGAGGAAGGCATCGCGGTCCGCAGTTGCCTTCGCATTTAGTGCGTGATCGGCCTCGTAATACTTGACAGTTTTCGGCTCAGAAGCCATAGCAACATAGTCCTTCGCATCCTTCAATGGCACCCACTCTTCGTCATGGAGACCATACTGGAAGAGTGCTGGTGCGGGACCGAGCTTGTCTGCATAGGAGCCAGGGTCAGACCAACTAGTGACCTTCATGCTCCGCTCCACCTTTGCCATATCGGTGGTCTTGCGCATTGGCATCATGCGGGGCGAGTCGGAAGTGAGGACGTACTCCATCATGGACTGCGGTCCGCTCATAAAGACGAAAGCCGCAAGCCGCTTGTCCAAGGCATCGAGGATGGCCCCGGTGCCAGCGTCCCAGCTGTGCCCGACATAGGCAATCCTTTTCGCATCGACATCGCCGCGCGACAGGAGAAGGTCCACAGCTCGACGCAGGTCCACCACCTGCTGCGCAACAAGAACCGAATTGGGTGTCGGCTTAAAGCCAGGCCGAGCCTGTGGAGAGTCAACCAGAAGTGAAATGACGCCTGAGGGTGCCAGAGCAATGGCTTCCTGTAAGAATTCATCTCGATTGGAGTTGCTAGCGCCCGGCATGAGCCAATGGCCCCAGACCACGCCTGCAAACTTCCCGCCCGCCTTTGGAATGATGAGATAAGCCGGAACAATGTCGCCATTTGACCAGGTGTAGGTGATGTCTCGGACGATCACCCCATCCTGCACCCGAGTTGTGACCTCCGTCAGATTGAGAGCGGCACTCGTGTCATACGCAAAATGAGTGGTGCCGTTTGGGTCACTTGTCTGGGCGCGAGCGGCACCTGGAAGGGGCATGAGTCCGCCGAGCATGAGAGTTCCGAGTACAAATACTGTCGACCGTTGGGGATTCAAGTTCATTGATCTCCTCCATCTTTACTGAATTCCGAAGTCTTTCACTACCAGCCGGGTATCGACCATGACATGCGGTGTAAAGGCGTGGTAGGCCCACATGTGGACCCACGCATTGCCTGTTCGCATGGTCAGGTAGGACTTCATCAAACCTGCCGGGAAGAACACGAAGAATGCGAACATGACAGAGAGGAGTGAGTGCATCGGTGTATCGTAGTTCGTCCAGGATTCGAAAATGTGTAAAGCCGGATAGCTCACCGCGCCCAGTAGAAAGGCAGTTGCTGGCGAAAAAAGCCTGTAGTAACGCGGTACAAGGATTGCGTAAATAAAGATCATGATTGGCAGATCAGTCCCTAGCAGATGAACGAAGAAGGAAAGGCTTCCACCCGCAATCTGCTGGTGATGAGTCAGCCGAAAGATGTTCGGCCCCAGCAGTTCCAGCCCACAACCAATCAGCAACACGAGGAGAATGATGAAAGTGTCGTTCTTCCAATCGGCTGAAACCAGATTCAAGTCTCTCCGCGAATAACCTCGCCTGCGAAATATGACGTAGGGTATCAGCGCGTAGAACACTCCGTTATACATCGCCCAGGTCCAAACCTCTGCAGGCGATTGCACGCGCGTCGCTCCGCTGATGCATCCGTTCAGATGCAATCCGATACCTTCGCCGAACAGACGCAACCCAAGCCATTGACCGAAGCCCAGCACGATCGCCGCATAGACCCATAGCCACGCCGCCTCCCGGGCGGAAACGCCCCGGTTGGGTGCGCGCGCCGCCAAGTCCGGATAGCTCCTTCGCCTTGCAATGAGTTGTACTAGACCCATCATCACAATCAAGATCATCAGCTCGATCAAGCTGCCGATCACATGCTGCACCGGGGTCATCGCGTGATCTTCCACCATCTTCAAGGGCAACATTCGACCGCCGAGCACAACAAGCGACGCCCCCAGCAATAGCCAGAGAGTCAATCCAGCCCAAAGCTTCTTCTGCCTGAGGAGCCACTTCGTTCTGGACGGAAACGTGTGCTCGGGAATCGCCATCACCGCAAAATCCTCCAGAAATCCTCCGGATAAGCCCTTGTCGTTATACGAACGAAGCAGCGGCGGAGACTCACGCATGCGGCTGTGCGCCTCTGACAACTTTTGCTAAGTCACCTTCTAGTCAGTCGGATGCGTTTCAGAACAGACAAGATAATGCCCCCACCATTCTGGGTGTCGGGTGCCCACATCTCGATTCTGAGATGTGGGTTCACAGTGTGTGCATGCTCACCATGGCTTAACTTCCGAGAAGAGCGTATAGCAGGACTGAACCTGTTGTTGAGGTGCAGCGGTCGAACTTGCCGAAAAGCTTGCTTGTCGAGGTCAGATGAACCTGCGCTCTTAGAAATACGACAGGATGGCATTTCGACTGCTCCTTTTTATGTCTGCATACCATTTGCAGGCAGGATAGAGAAGTGTGACCACCAGCAACCAGATGCCCCATATGAATGGCAGTCCATACCCATATCCGCGAGGGTGACCCGTCAATACGCCACCACGGGGAAATTCTGTGATCCACCAATGCCAGTTCTCACCACGAGCGGCGGAGATCGCGAGAGCCAGTAGATGGATGAAGGCGAGATGCAAGAGGAAGAAGAAAAGAGGAACGCGGCCGTAGACCTGCAACACTCCCCTTACACGCTTCCAAATATCGTGTTCCTCGAGAGATTCGATTCCAGCAGCGATGAGTGCGGAGAGGCCCATGGTAACGAGGAGAAAGAGCAACGACGGTGGATACTTCTGCACGTTCAGAAAGGAAAGGATCGTTCTCCACCAGACGGCTTGATAGGACCAGCGCAACGGGTCGCCGTAGAAGTTGCTCCATCGCAATAAGACAAACGCGAGCAACATCGTAAGCCCAAGGTTGCATTCCCACGCCTTTCGCTTTTGGCCGCCTTGAATCAAAAAGAGCCCGAAGCAATACCCTAGAATCATGACGCCCAGCCATGGCAAGAAAGGATATGCAACCAGAACGAGGGGCGGAGTGAGGGACACACCCCCGATGAAACCTGGAACATGAAGCAGATGCCACAACCAGCCAAAGTGACCAAACGACGCGGCAGTGAGGCTATCGGAGAGATTGTGCCCAACCACGATGCATACCCCGATAAAAAAGTTCGCCTGCATGCTGAGATGAATGAGTCCCGCCATCACGATCATCGAGACCCCGATAGCCCAGATGACCTCTAGAATTTGGACATTCCATTGCCAGTTAAAATTGAAGACAAGATGTACAAGGGTCAGTTCTGTGAGGACGAGCCCAATTCCACGTTTTAAAAGATGAACACTGAGCTGCACTTTTGTTTTGCGCTGCAGTTGAAGGTAAATCGACGTGCCAGCGAGAAAGACGAAGATCGGTGCGCAAAGGTGGGTTATCCAGCGCGTTAGATAAAGGAGCAATGTCGTATGTTGCGGATCAAGAGGATTACAAGCATAGTTCGTGAAAAACTCGCGAGTGTGATCGAGGGGCATGAGCACCA
>Ga0302324_100016135_pt1 | contig 14905 bp, 13 predicted proteins | sample Palsa_T0_1_FD_201949 | JGI IMG/M metagenome (GOLD analysis project Ga0302324, IMG submission 201949) | Peat permafrost microbial communities from Stordalen Mire near Abisko, Sweden - Palsa_T0_1 | ecosystem: Environmental > Terrestrial > Soil > Palsa > Peat permafrost | place: Sweden: Abisko...
GCGTCGGCGGTCAGGACGCAGCACGTGTTGTTGCCGTCGAAGCGATAGCCGATGCTGGCCCGATAGAGCGACAGCACGCCGCCATCGACGCGCGAGGCGACTTGAAAGTCCAGCGCGGCGCCGCCGCCGATCTCGAGACCGCAGTAGGGATCGCCGATGTTTGGATCGGTGGGCTGGCGCTGGCGCCCGAGGGCGTGCCCCGAAGCGTAATAGATGCCACTGTCGGTGAGCGCGACACGCCCATCGCTCGATTGGTCGGCGAGCGGGGTTGCACCGCCTTCGTCGAGCGCGAACGACGCGCCGTTGCCGAGGTACACCCCGACGTAATTGGGCGTCGTGTCACCGACGAAGGCGACGCCGATGTTTTCGCCATTGACGTCGATTGCTCCGCAGCTCGTGACGGCCGAGTCGATCATGACGGGCGCCGTGGCTCCAGGCCGCCACGCTTGAAGCCCCGTCGTCGCGCCGCACCACGCGACGAGGTCGGCACCGTTGCTTGCCATCGCGGTGAGCTCGCCGCCGCCGAACGTGAACAGCGTCTGGATGTCGCCACCGGTCTTGGGTACCGCGTAGATGCCCGTGCTCGTCGCGTACACCACGAGCGACGAGGTCAGCACGATCTTGGTCGCGGAGTCGCCGGCGGTGGCGATGACCGTCAGCTGCCCGGACGGATCGAAGTAGTCCGAGGGGCGATAAATGAGCGAGCACGCGATGAGCGTGGTCGTGGCGGCCAGCGAGAGCCAGCGCTTCACCGCGTCCTCTCGGTCGTGGCGTGCAACCACCGAACCTCGCTCACGGTCGGTCGCGCGAAAAACCAGATGGCGGACGCCACTGCGGACGTAATCGCGACGATGGCGGAGATGTCGGCGACGTAGCTCGTGGCCTCGAGCGTCCCTTGTTGGCTCGTGCCGCAATAGGGCTTGCACGAGGAGAGCGCTTGGTACGAGCTGACCGTGTAAATGCCTGTCGCCAGCGACAGAAGCCCAGACGCGATCGTCGTGGCTCCGAGCAAGTAGACGGGCAACGGCACGGGGCGGCGGTGGACGGTCTCCCGCAGATCGACGTGAACCAAGACGCTGACGTTCTGCTTTCCCCGCTCGAGAACGAAGCTCGCCTCGCCCACGCGACCGACATACAAAGCCTTCGCCACGTGCGCTCCTGGATCGAGCGCGAGGGGCTTCGACGGATCGAGCGTAACCGTGTCGACCTCGAGGACCTCGGGCCGCACGGGCAGCCCGCGATCGTCCTCGACGCGAACGTTCGCGGTCGGGATGTCGGCGACGACGCTCGCGAGCCTCTGGGTGCAGAAGGCGCGGATCTCTTCGCACTCGTTGGCCTGCGCGTCATCGGCGCACGCCTTGCTCGAGCACGTCGCCAAGAGCTCGCGTGCGCGAAGGAGCTTGCCCTCCTTTTGCATGACTTGGGCGGAGATCACGAGCGCGCGATGCTCTTCGGTGTTCGACGCCTCGCCCGCTGCGAGCGACGACCCCGCCCACAGGCCGACGGCAACCGCGACAGCGCCGCGCATTCGGACGATGCTACTGCATTACGAACCGGCGGGGCAGTTGTCGAGGCAGTTGCTGAACCGGATGCGAATATCGTCGGAGCAACAAGGTGCCTTCGATGCCGGCGGTAGCGCGCTCGCCGACGTCGTCACGCCGGCGTCGCGCCCGTGCGGACGCGCAGTCGGAAGGGCCGACGCAGCAACGGTCTCCGAAGTTTTTTCAGCGGCCTCCGGCTCTCGCATGCTCGTGGCGAGCGGCGCTGACAGCGGCGGCGGTGCGACTGCGACTGGCGTGCGGGGCGATGCAGCTTGCAGTGGATGGCGTGTCGCCACGAAGACGGCGCCCGCGCCCACCGTCGCGGCGATGGCTGCCGCGAGCACCATAAGAAGCGTTCGTGGCCTTGGCTCCGCGAGCCTCATTCGCGGCGCGACGACTGCAGTGGCGCTGTTGGGCGCGAGGCCTGTCGCGGCCTCAGAGCGACCGTGAAGGTCGGAGGCGATCGGAAGCGCCGCGACGAGCGCACGCCGTGTCGCCAAGAAATCGCGACTGACGTCTTCGAGCCACTCGGCAACTTCTCTCGGTGGCGCTCGCTTCGTGGGCAAGACCAAGAACGCCTCGGCCATCGCCCTCGTCGTGGGGAAACGGTCTTGCGGCTTCTTTTCGAGCGCTCGAACGACGATGGCGGCGAGCTCTTCGGAGATCTCGGGGCGTGCGTCGCGTGGGCTCGGTACGGGATTGAGCACGTGCATCAATGCCGTCGAAGCGAAGTCGTGACCCGCGAACGGCCGCGCGCCGGTGAGGATCTCGTAGAGGACGATGCCTGCGGCGTATACGTCGGCGCGACGATCCACCGGCCGCCCCTCGACCTGCTCGGGCGCCATGTAGCTGGCCTTGCCCTTCAAGTCGCCAGGTCGCGTGTGGTGCAGCTTACCCACGGCCGCCGCGATACCGAAGTCGATGACCTTGGCAACGCCGTCCGACGTGACGAGGATGTTTTGCGGAGAGACGTCGCGATGAACGACGTTGAGCGGTGCGCCTTGGTCATCGACGACTTCGTGCGCCGCCTGCAACCCTTCGAGCGCGTCGCCCATGATGGCGAGCGCGACCGAAATGGGAACGTGCTCGCCGCGCGCACGCGTCGTCTTGAGCACATCGCTCAGCGGCGGCCCATTCGCGTATTCCATCACTTGGTAGAGCGTCTTGCCCTGCTCGATGACGTCGAGCGTGGCGACGACGTGAGGGCTTTGGATTCGCGCGACGATGCGTGCCTCGTCGAGGAACATCGCGCGAAAGTCCGTGTCACTGACGAACTGCGCATGAGGCACCTTGATGGCGACGATGCGTTGAAACCCAGCGGACGCGAAGAGCTTGCCAAAGTGTACCGACGCCATCCCGCCGGTGCCGAAGGGCTCGAAGAGCTCGTAGCGGCCGATGCGCATGCCTCGCGCATCGTACCGCGGCCGGACGGCGATGTGCGCGCGCTCTACATGCCGCCATCGTGCGTCTCGTCGGCCCAACCTCCGTCGCGGTTGATCATGTTGGTCATCCACGGCATGTAATATTGAGCGAGCGTGGGATCGCTCTCGACGACGTGCGACGGATAGTTGCTCACGAGAAACGTCGCGGCGAGCCCGCTGTCGGGGAGGCTCGCCGAGAAGGTCTCCATCAGCGGCGGGTATTCGGTGCTCGCGTCATAGCCAAAGTCCTTGGAGATGGTCGTGTCCTCGAGGAACGACAGAAACCCGAACCGACCTAGCGGCGAGAAGCTTTGCTGAACGGTGAAGTCGTAGTCGAGAACCTGCCTGAAGCTGTTGCACGTCGCACATCCAGTCGGCAGGCCAGCGGCCGTACCCCAGATGCCGAAGAGGCCGGCGTTGTCCATCGTCGGCGAGCCGTTTTCGTAAATGGGCGGGCCCGAATCGTCGATGAGATCGACGCCGACGCCAAACGCCGTCGCGATGCGACCGAAGTTGAGATACGTGCCAAAGCCTCCCGCGCTGCTCCCGATGACCCAAATGCGGGTCATCGATGGGAACGTCGGGACGAGGCGCTCGAGGAAAGCGTCCATGTCGAGAGCGCCATAGAAGTACGTGGGAATCGTACCGCCGTCCGAGTCTGTCAGGTTCGAGAGCACCGTGCCCGAGTGGAGGTCTCCGGTGCAGTAGGGCACGTACACCATGTTCATCGTCGCGAAGGGGTTGCCGCTCACCGTTCGAAGTAGAGTCGGGACGAGCTTGTTGCTGGTGACCAGGCCTTCGAATGTGCTCTGGGTGTAGCCGTTCAAATTCGTCGCGCCCGCATCGGGCCCCCAACACGTCGTCGCGTCGACGCAATCGCCGCCGCCTTCGAAATAGATCATCAGGTTCGTGGCCCCTGCGTGGGGGTTGATCGCGAGCCCCGTCGAGCTTCCGTTGGCGCACACCGCTGCAGGAAAGTCGACCCAGGTCCACTGGTCATCGGGCGCTCCCGTGATGGGGCTCGTGCTCGCGTCACCGCCGGCGTCGGCGTCGGTGCTCGAATCATTTGCCGTGGAGTCGCTCGAGCTGGCGTCGTTCGCGCCTGCGTCCGGAGTGGCAGAGGGGCTTCCACATCCGACCGACGCGAGCGAAAGAAGACCGAACACCCAAGTGTGCTTTGAGACCGTTTTCATGAATGATGCTTCTCCTACTCTTCGAGCATGAATTGCCAAGCCGCGAAATTCTGAGCACATCCGATGGACGCGCCGTGTGTGTCACCGGTCATGCCGCAGAGCGCTGCGTCGTTGTTGGATCGCGCGGCGACCATGCCGAGGTTCGCCCACACGGCGGTGTGGTACGGGCACGTCGTGTCGCCACTGCTGGGAACGCCGTTGGTGAACGTCGTCGGAGCCGCGAGGCCGTAGAACCCATTCGGGTTCGTCATCCACGTGCCGTTCGACGCGCTCGTCCACGTCACGGGGGTGCCGTCGAGCGCGTCGCATGTCGACGAGAGCTGCGCGACGCGGATGACGGGATAGAGCTTGCCGATCATCGCGGCGTGACCGCCACCCTGCGAATGCCCGGCGACGATGACGTTGCTCCACGCGATCTGCTGGTCGGCTGGCTCGCTCGAGCTCCCGGGGACGAGGAACGTGCTCCAGCCGTGCGTGGGATCGTTCGCGTCGAGCCATCGAAGGAGCGCGGCGACGCGCCAGACGACGCCCTCGTCGAGCTGGATGCCTTGCAGCGTCGCGCTGGCGCCCGTTTGAAACACACCGGAGATGATGGTCTGCCGAGTCGCCGCGAAGCACTCGTCCGTGGCGCAGATGGCGCCGATGATCTGTTGGCTCTCGTAGCTGATCGCGATGACTGACTCGCCGAGTGAGGTGGCGGCCGTATAGAAGCTCTGTGCGGGGTCAGCGATCATGTCGACCGGGTGGCTGTCGCTCGAGTTGAAGAACAGCACGAGCTTCCCCGTGCCGTTCGCGTTGGGTGCGAGCACGTAGCTTTGTATCGTGGCGTTCTGGCCGGTTGCGCTCGCGCCCGTTTGCTCCGGCGTCACGAGGAGGCACTCGGTATTGGCTGCCGTGATCGCGCCCGTTCCGCTCGTCGGACACGGGGTCAGCGTGGCCTCGACACCTGCGTCGCTCGGAGCCAGCGCATCGGTCTCGGCCTCCGCGCTCGCGTCCGCCAAAGGCGGCCTCGCGATTGGTGCGTCGCTACGGCCGTCGCCACTGACACCACCTGAGCAGGCACACAGCACCAAGGACGACGCCCAGAGCCATTCAACATGCTGCATGCTCGGCTCTACGCACCATTCGTGCCGCGGTCGTATCGAACGAAAACCCCCGTGCGGCGCAACTCCGGCGAGCAACGGGTGACGTGAGATGTCACCGCAGTGTCATACGACGACACCGTGCTCGTCGTCGTCAGGAGCAAGTCGTTTAACACGCGTCAAAGCGGGGGTCATCGCGCGCGCGGGCGCGCGACGAGGTACGCAGCGACGAGCGGAGAAAACACCAGCGCAAAACCCGCTTGCCCAATGGGCATCACCGGGTGGCCGTCGGCGGTGCGAGCCGGCGCCACCGTGATGGCGCCGGCGTAGAGCAGCGGGAGCGCGAGAGCCCCCACGACGACGAAGGCGAGCATGCCGAGCCCGAAGCGCCACCCGCGCCTCACGCGAAAAGGGCTCTTCATCGCGGCGACCGCCGCCACGTCGTCGGCACGCTGCTCGGCCTCGAGAGCACGTTTCTCGCGTTCGGTTTCCTCGAAGCGTTCCCTGTCCGGCTCGCGATACGTCATCAGAGCATCTTCGACAACCCGCGGTGGAGGTTGTCGATGATACGCTATGGCGCGAGATGAAGCTCGCGTGGCTCTGTGTCGTCGTCACTGCGTGCTCGAGCTCCCCACCACCGGTGACCGTTCCAGACGGGTGCGATCCCATCGCTCCCGAGCACTGCGGGTTTCCGTTTCCGAACGATCTGTGGCGCGACGGGACGGGTCACATCACCTTCGGTGCGAACACGCTCCCATCGCCGGCGATTGGTATCGGCCTCGCTCCAACCGCGCTGTCGTGGCGTGACGGGTTCTCGCCCGGCGAAGAGGCAGTGACGTTTCTTCCGAACGCGACGGCGACGGGGCTCCCGGACGAAAACAACATCGCCGTGACGGTAACCACCGCGTCTCCGACGATCTTGCTCGACGCGAACGCAGGCACGCTCATGCCGCACTTCTCCGAGATCGACATGAGCACGTTCCACGACGACGATCAGGCGCTCATGATTCACCCCGTCGTTCGTTTGAACGACGGCACGCGCTACATCGCCGCGATACGCAACGTGGTGGACGCCAATGGCGTGCTCATCCCGCCGAGCATCGCGTTTCAGGCGCTGCGTGACGGCACGATCACCCAAGACTCCGTGCTCGAGTCGCGACGCGCGCACTTCGAGGACATCTTCGCCAAGCTCACCGCGGCGGGCATCGACCGCAGCACGCTCCAAATCGCGTGGGACTACACGACCGGTACGCAAGCCAACGTAACGAGCGATCTCCTCTTCATGCGGGACGACGCGCTCGCGACGGTGGGAACCCAGGGCCCCGCGTACACCATCACGCAAGTCGAGACTGCGCCAAACCAGTGGCTCTCGCTACGCCTCCACGGGCTCATGACCGTGCCGCTCTACCTCAATCGCCCCGACGCCGCCGACGACGAGCAGCTCGTCCGCGACGCGAGCGGCAACCCGATGCAGAACGGAACTGCCCAATACGAGTTCGTCATCCTCATCCCGCCGAGCGCCACGCCCACCACGCCTGCACCCATCCTCCAAAACGGCCACGGCCTTCTCGGCACGCTCGACGAAGGCACCGACTCGTACTTCGCCCAGATGTGCGGCCAGTACAACTACATCGGCGTCGCCGTCGACTGGATCGGGATGGCCGCCGATGACAATCAGACCCTCGTCGACGCCATCACCCAGAACATCGACATCTTCCAGAACGTCGTCGACCGCCAGCACCAAGGATTCGTCAACGCGCTCCTCGCGATGCGCATGATGATGGGAACGATGCAAAACGACCCCAACCTTCAAATGAACGGGGCCACCGTCCTCGACCCGACGCGCCACTTCTATCGCGGAGACAGTCAGGGCGGCATCTTCGGGACAACGTACATGTCGATCACGACCGACGTGACGCGCGGCTTGCTCGGTGAGCCTGGGGCGCCGTACACGCTCCTGCTCGATCGCAGCGAGGATTTCTCCGGCTTCAAGCTCCTTCTTCGCGGGTCCTTTCCCAACGGGCTCGATGGTCGGCTGATGCAAGCCTTCATGCAGCTCGCGTGGGACCGCACCGAGCCCGACGGCTACGCCAACATGCTGGCACCCACCCATCGCGTCATCATCGACGACGCCCTCGGCGACCACCAGGTCACGCCGCTCGGCGCCCACTTCATCGCGCGGACGATCGGCGCCGAGAACATGTCGCCGACGAACCGCGAGGTGTGGGGCATCACCGACGCGCCGGGGCCCGCCACTTCCGGCTCGATCATCTCCGAGTACAGCTTCGGCCTGCCACCCGCTCCGACCACGAACATCCCCGCGACGGCGGGCAACGACCCCCACGATCTTCTTCGCACGCTCCCGCCCGCGATGCAGCAGGTCGACGAGTTCTTCCGCAACGGAGACATCAAGGATTTCTGTGGCGGGCCGTGTGCAGGAAACGACGACGGCGGACTCCCCTAGCGCCAGACATCACTTCCCGTGGACGACCGTGCACGCCTGATAATAGGCGCCGAAGAGCACAACGGTCTGCTTGTGATCGACGACGTGGACGTCGGTGATGTTGCCCGCGCGCTTCGCCGCATCGAGCGCTGCGTCTCCCCATGCGAAGAGCCCGAGGATGCCCGTAGCGCACGCCTCGCCGACCTTGTCGTCCGTCTTGCCAGGCCCACCGACTTCGACGCGATCGATGGCCGAGTCGGGCACGTTCGTTCCCGTGTAGAGCGCGCCGACTGGGTAGCACCCTGCGCTCGCGAGCAGCGATGCGAAACCGATGGAAGCCACGAGCGTCTTCACGAAATCACCGAGTACCATGCGAATGTCCTCTCTTCGTTCCTATCCAAGCCTCAGGGCCGAGGTGCCGACCACGAACTGTTCGCGAGGCCTTTGCACATGGCCTCTCCCATCGCCCCGTTGCGTCCGTAGTAGTAGTGAATCCCGCCCTTGCCCGCGTCGCATCGCCCCGTCATCCCCTGCGTTGGGCAACGAGCGACGATCCCAGCGGCGCCGCACGTCGCGCGCGTCGCCATGATCATATTCGGGTCGTCGGTCGGGCGAAGCTCGACGCAGCCTCCGCTGAGCGTGGTGGTGGTCTGCTCCGGATTGCTTTTTGCGCGGGGATCGCACGCAAGCAGGAGTGGGCCGGAGCTCGCGGGCGGCAGCGGCGTGGCGGGCGGAGGGATCACCCAGTTCCACTTCAGACATCCGAGCTTGATGAAGAGGAGCTTCGATTCGTTGATGCCCGTGTAGAAGTATTCGACCATCCCGTTCGAGTCGCCGTAGTCGCACGTCGCGCGCAGATCGGCCGTCGGGCAGGCGGAGGCGAAGGCTCCGTCGTTCACGTTCATCGCGTCCTTCAGCGGCTTCAAGGTCGGATAGATCGGAGAGAGCCGCATGGCCCACCGGTTGGGATCGAAATTCTGGCACTGGTGGTTGCGATCCGAGCGTGCGTTGAAGACGAACGAATACGGAACCTGCGTGTAGGTCGGGAGTGTCACCTCGCCCGTGACGCCATTCGGCGGCGGAGTCGTGGGCCCGCGATGCTCATCTCCTTGAGTGCCACCTTCTGGAGGTGCACGACCGGTCCCACCGCCGTGCCCGGCCGCCGGATCTCCGTGCATCGCTCCCTTGGTCGCTCCGCCGCCGCCGGCACCTTGATCGCCTCCCTGTCCGTGTGGGGAGCGAGCGCCACCGCCAGCGCCATCCGCGCCACCGGCTGCAACGCCGCCGACGCCACCGTCAGCGAGCGTGGGACCCGTGACGATCGTACAGCCCTGCGTATAGATGCCGACGATGGTCTTGAGCTTCGATTCGACCGTATACACTTCGTTCAGGCCGCCGTTCTTCTTCGCCTTGGCGACGCTCGCGTCGCCCCACGCGACGAGACCGAGCACGCCGCTGGCGCACGCCTCTCCCTTGGCGGTCGGCCCGGGCTGCACGGCTTTGGTCGTGGCGCGATCGGTTCGATCAGGCGTCGTCGTGCCCGTGTAGAGGATGCCCACCGGATACGAGCAACCTACCGTCGTCGCTACGGCGAAGCAGGCGACGAGCGAGCGTCCGGTCATTGGCGCGGGACGTTATGCGATGCATCGGCGACGCGCAATGCGTTAGGCTCGCGCGCCATGCGTTCGCTCTGGTCTTCTGGCGTCGTCGTCGTCGCGTTCGTCATCTTGTGTTGCACCCCCGAGCCCGCGCAGGGCCCGATTTCATCTGCGCCGAGCGAAACCCCCGCCGCGTCGGTGATCGGTCCGGAAGGTGGAACCGTCTCGACTTCGGGCGGGACGAGCCTCAAGATTCCCGCCGGTGCGCTGGCTGCAGGAACCAAGGTCGGCATCACGCCCGCTAGTGCGGGAGACATCGCCGCGGGCACCGTGGTCGGAGCGCGCTATGTCCTCGAGCCCGAAGGGACGACGTTCGCGAAGCCCGTGACCATCATCATCCCGATCGACACCAGCCGTTTGCCCTCGGGCAAGACGGCCTCCAACGTCCTCATCTACATTGCGCCGAAGGGCTCGCACGACTTCACGCCACTGCCGACGAAGCCCGTCGACGCAAGCCACGTATCGGCGCAAACGACGCACTTCTCGGAAGTGTCGCCGCTGTCGCCCATCCAGTGGCCAGCCGGCTTCGCTCCGCCCGCGCCCATCCCGACGACGCCGCCCACGGCTACGACGACGCCGCCACCCTCGTCGACCGGGATGACGCGCGATGCGCCCACCGATCCGAAAATCGCCGAGCTCCCGCCCACGCCCGTGCGGGCGTTCCAGAACAACCCCATCGCCGTGAAGGATTGGGTGTGCATCGCGCATGCGAAGCAACCCGAGCAACGTTTCACGAACGCCGCGGAATGCATGCCGAAGTGCCTGAACACCGTCACGTCGAAAGTCATCTGCCAGCTCGATCCCCAGTGCCCTGATCTCAAGACCGGCAAGCAGCTCGCGAACACGTACGAATCGCTCTACCAGTTCGCCGCCGGTACGCAGGGGACCTCGGTGCCGATCGGCATGCTCGGACCGTACGCGCCAAACGCCACGCTCCGCGAAGGTCACTACCAGATGGCTGCAGCGGGATGGATGCTCGAGAAGTTCTTCAACCAGAAGGCGACCGATTTCACGATGCACGTCAGCTTCGAGGCGAACCCGAGTGACTACGCGCACGTCGACGGCGCTAAGGCCCCGTTCGGCCTTTCGATCTCGGCGATCGGGTACATACAAGGGACGCCGGGCGCGATGGCGTCGACGCTCGGCCACGAGATGATCCACGTGCAGCAGCGCGGCCGCCCCTACCACGGACCGACGGGCGGGCTTCTCGTCGTCGGAAGCTTTCAGGCGTTGCACGACGCCATGTGGGAGGACGAAGCGTATTCTTGGGAGACCGGCCCGACCTACGGACACACGTGGGTCGATCACAAAGACTCGACGTTGCGCTGCGGTACGACGCCCGAGGAGGCAGAGGCCCAGTCCTTCCACGACTGCTACGACTGGAAAGTGAAGTACCTCATCACCAAGAAGGTGATCGAGGACGACGAGAGCGTGCTCCCGCAGATCGTCGCCTTTCTCCAGCAGGATCCCTGGGGGACCGTCTGGCAGCAGCAGAACGCGGATTGGAAGACGTGGAAGACGCTCCCGCCTGCGCCCGTGTATCAGTACACGGCGAGGGACGGGACAACGGCGACCAACATGTGTCGGTGTTTGGTCGCGAATCAGCCGGCATGTTCGCCATGACCTACGTCGGACATGCCGCTCTACGAGCGCGCCCCTTGCCGTACTTCGGCGACAAGCTCGTCCCGCGTTGATGCGTGGTGCGCTTAGACGGCGAGCCGCGCGCGGAGGATGCGATCGGCAAGGTCGATGCGGGCGACGAGCTCGCTCGCCGAGCGGGCGGCGTTACCGTCCAGGTTGCGAAGGACCGCCACGGTCTCGCTGCCCGCACGCTCGACGCCCATCAGAAGGCGCATGGATGACTCTTCCGCCGCAAGCTCGAGAGCGATGCGACGCTCCGGACCTTCATCGTACGAAAACGCCGACACGAGCGTGGCGCCCACGCCCGAGACCCACTGCGCGCACGCGTCGAGCCACGGATCGCAGACGTGCTGCGCACCGAGGGTCGTCGCCCATCGATCGACGTCAGCGCACGCTTGCTCGATGAGCTTGAGCGCCATGACGATCCCCGCGTCATTGGCACCTCCCCGCTCGCGCACCGCGAAGTCGACCTCGTAGACGGCCAGCGCGACATCGCCCGCGCGCCCGACGACGCGCAATCGCATCTCGGACTGGGGCGCATAGGCCTTGCTGTCCCGTTTCTCCCAAGCAAAGGTAGCCATGGCATCCCCCCTTAACGCAACAGCCACGCCACACGGGATTTCCCGCTGAAACCATCCCGTCTGTGCCTTTTTGCACGCAAACCAAGTTGCGTGGCTCGCACCATTTTGCAGAGCCGGACTGGGGGTCGTGGCCCTCGGGGTGTCGCCTCGAAGCCTCAGGTCGTCAGTCAGCGTCCCCTGCGTCGCTCACTCCGCCGGCGTCGCTCGTCGCACCGCACATGAGGGTGAGCATGGTCGTGAGATCGGCATCGCTGTTGGCGAAGCAGAACGCCGAGTTGTTCGCGAGGACGGAGCACACGCCCGTCCCATTCTCGACCGGCCCGTCGTAGACGTTGCACTCGTTGGCCTCGGCAGAAGTAAGACACGAGTCATAGTCGCTTTGGGCGGTGCAGCCGTCGCACGCGTAGTTCTGACAACCGTTGTCCGTGTCGATCAAGTCGCCGCATGAGCCCGAGCCGCCCGCCTGCTTCTCTTGTGAGACGAGCCCCGTGACGATGTCGACGCAGCCGCCGGTGTTCAAGATGCAGTTGCCGTTCGTGTCGCAGGCGAACGCACCCCATTTGGCGTCGGTCAGGTTCGAGTAGGCGCAGCCGAGGCAGTTCGGCGCCGACGTCTGCTCGCTGTTCTGCCAGTTGTTGCAGTCGGTTTGGTTGCCCGTATTCGAGCCACACGCCACGACGTACGCGGCGATGTCGGCCGGTGCGCACAGGTTCGGGTACGCGTACGGCGCGGCCATCTGCGACGGTACGTAGCCGTTGTCGCAGACCTCGCACTGGAGGCCCGAGCCGCACCCCGCGGCGTCACCGCTGTCTTGCCCGTTCACCTGCTTGTCGGGTTTGACGTCGACAGTCTGCACGTCACTGCCACCGTCCACCGTGGTCGACCCACTGCTGCAGAACACCAAACACCCAAGTGAGCCCACGCACGCTGCCTTGACCACTGTCGTGAAACGCATGACTTCCTCCGAAGCGCGGCACCTTAACCACGGCTGCGGTAGAAGCACCACCCACTTTACGCCCACTTTACGTGGCGGGTTGAGCGCTCCAGCCGTGCTGTAGTAGTACGGTGGCGAGATGGGCGAGCCCGCGGACCCGTGGATAGGGCGCGAGCTCGGAGGCACCTACCAGATCGTCAAGCAGCTCGCCGAGGGCGGCATGGGGCGCGTCTTCGAAGCGCGCCACCTGCGCTTGCAGCAGCGCCGCGTCGCGGTGAAGGTGCTCGGCGACGAGCTCGCGCGGGAGCCCGAGATCGTCGCGCGCTTCGAGCAGGAAGTGGAGAGCGCGAGCCGCGTCACCCACCCTCACGTCATCGAGGTCTACGACGCGGGGGTGACGGCCGAAGGCGCGCACTTTCTCGTGACCGAGCTCCTCTCGGGCGAGGATCTCGGCGCGCGCATCGAGCGCACCGGCAAACCGATCGACACCGGCCTCGCGGTGACCCTCGCGCGTCAGGCGTGCCTCGCGCTCGCCGCGGCCCATGCCTGCGGCATCGTTCATCGCGACGTGAAGCCCGAGAACCTCTTCGTGATCGAGGTCGATGGCGAGCCGTTCGTGAAGGTCCTCGATTTCGGGATCAGCAAGGTGACGCGCGGTGGTCGAACCAAGCTCACGCGCACCGGTGCCGTGCTCGGGACTCCGGCGTACATGGCTCCCGAGCAAGCGCGCGGGGGAGACGTCGACGTGCGCACCGACGTCTACGGGGTTGGAGCCACGCTCTACACGGCGCTCGCCGGTCGCGCGCCCTTCGACGGCGAAGATGCAGCGACGGCCCTGTCCAAGCTCGTCACCGAGGAGCCACCGCGCCTTCGCTCCATTGCGTCGTGGGTGCCACCGGAGCTCGAGCTCGTCGTCCAGCGCGCCATGGCGAGAGATCCGCGCGACCGCTACACGAACATCCTCGAGCTCGAAGCGGCCCTCGCAGCGTTCGCCACGCCGAGCAAAGCTGCCGCCTCCGATTCCGCTCTCGCACGCGCCGCGACCATCGCGCAGGCGGACCCCTCGCAGGCTCTCGGCGGAGCGCGCACCGCCGTGCTCTTCTATGCGTTCGTTCTCGGTGCGTTCTGGATTGCGGGCGCTGCGACCGCCGCCGCCACCCTCGTACGTCACGCGCGTCACGCTTCGAGCGTGACGTCGACGGAGGGGTTCTTGGTCCTCGCGAGCGTGGGCCTCGCCACGTTCGTGCTCAGCGCGTCGGTGCTCGGGCGAACGCGCGCGGCGTGGCCCAACAGCGTACGGGTGCTCGAGCTTCTCGCCGATCGACGACGCGCCCTCTTCTTCGCGCTCCTCGTCTACGCGCTCGGCACCCTCGGCCTGCGGTTCGCGACCGCGTTCATCCTTCCCATACCCACGGCGGCAACGTCCGCAGGCGAACAGGCCACGCGCGATCTCATGCTCGACGTCGGCGTGTTCGGCGCGAGCATCCTCCTTGCCGTCTTGGTTGCAGCGGTGGCGTGGCTGTCACGCGCGTTCGTCCGCTTCCGGCGCCGTTAAAGGAGGGCGGCCCCAGGCTCGTCTTGCCCGGGGCCGCCACCCTCTCCGTCACGCCACGACGTGCGGGACTGGCAGAGACCAGTCGCTCACGCCGCTCTTCGTGACGGCCCGCTGACGAAACTGCACCGATGTTCCCGGTGGCAGGTTCGTGACCGTGGTGGTCGCCTTCGTCGTGGACGGAAGGTCGAGCCAGGTCTTGCCCCCGTCCGTCGAGTACTGCCACTCGTTCGCCTTCGCGCCTGCGGCGTGTAGGGCGATGAGTTGCACCACTCCGGACGTGGTCCCCGCTTTAGCGGCCAGCGGGGCCTTCGTACGAGCGCGCGGCTTGTGCAATGACATGCCGGCGGCGTCGGCGATCTTCGCGGCGTTCGCGGGATCCGCGTTCGCCACGAGCTCGACATACGCGCACTCGTTGTTGAGGTCGATCCTCAAGACCTTCAGCGCCGCGTCGCGGTCGATGACCGCACCGGGTGCCTTGCCCTTGACGAGCGACTCCTTGCTCGCCAGCGCGTCGATGTCCGTTTGGAGCAGCGGCAGCGCGGGCGACGGGGTTGGCAGGAGCACCGTGCTCGCTGCCATCTTGTCGTGGACGTTCTGTGCGAAGACGAGAACGTCCGCGACCTTCAGGGGCGCGTTGAGCGCGACCCCGATCTTACTGGTGCTTACTTGTTTAGCCATGTGGCTATCCTTCTTTCTGCAGAGGCGTTGAGAACCATTCCCAACGCCGTGCTCTTTTGGGCGCGTGATTCGCGCCGGCAATCTTTGGTGATCGTCCGAGATGACTCGGACGTCGTACGAGATGACTCGGACGTCGTACGAGATGACTGGGACGACGTACGAGATGACTCGCACGACG
>Ga0302324_100016136_pt1 | contig 14904 bp, 11 predicted proteins | sample Palsa_T0_1_FD_201949 | JGI IMG/M metagenome (GOLD analysis project Ga0302324, IMG submission 201949) | Peat permafrost microbial communities from Stordalen Mire near Abisko, Sweden - Palsa_T0_1 | ecosystem: Environmental > Terrestrial > Soil > Palsa > Peat permafrost | place: Sweden: Abisko...
CCGCGCGGCGAGGCCAGCGCGGGCTGCACGACGCGCACGATGAACCGGGTGACCACCTCCTCGATGACACCGAGCTGCAAGGCCTCCTTGGACTTGAAATGTGCAAACAGGCCGCTCTTGGACAGCTTGCTCTCTTCGGCGAGCGCACCAATGGAAAGCCCCTCATAGCCGACATCACTCACGATGCCGAGCGCGCGCGACACAATGGTGCGGCGGGTTTGTTCCCCCTTGGATTCGCGTTTATCCATCCGGCCCCCACATGTAACTGAGCGTCAACTTCGCATCGGAAGGTTCGATATTAGCACGATCGATCGGTCTATTACTAGCAGAATATGTAAGGTCAAATGGTTGCTGGTGCTGCCACCCTCCTCCCTCCTCCCTCAGGGCCTCGTCACTCGGCTAAATTCAGCTTGCGCAACAGCGCTGTATAGCGCGGGTCGTCGCGTAAATTCTCGAGGAGCGGATCGATTTTGGCTTCCGCGAGACCGCCATCGCGCTGACTGTACGCACGCTCCAACCAGTCGAACGCGCTGTCCTTCTCGCCGCGCCAACTGTGCGCTTCGGCGATTTGATAAGCCGAATCCGTCCCGTGTTTCGTGATCGCCTCATCAAGCGCCTGTTGCGACGCCGTCGCATGACCCAGGGTGTGTTCGGTGATTGCGATTCCGTAGAGGCGAAAACCCTCGTCATCGATTTGCCGAAACGTCGACAGCGCATCCTTCGCGTTGCCCTCCATCAGCAGCAACACGCCCAGGCGGTTCAAACTGAGGGCATCATCGGGCTGAATCGCCAGTGCACGACCCAGCGCTTCGTGAGTAGCCGGAAATTTTTTTTGAGCGAGCAGAAAAGTGCCGAGGGCTTCCCATCCCCGGCTGGCCAGCGGGTCGATAGCAATGGCCTTTCGAATCTCCGCCAGTGCCTCTGGGAACCGGCCGAGGCTACCCAGCATGATGCCGTATGCGCGCAGAACAACACTGTCAGCCGGGTTGAGCATGAGCGCCTGCGTAAAATCCGACTGGGCGCCGGCCCAGTCCCAGCTGTGATATATCCGCTGAGACCCGCGCGCCGAGTAGCCGTCGGCCTCATCGGGCGCGAGCGCGATGGCTTTATCAGCGGCAGCCTCAGCGCGCTCGATCCCGGACGTATCGCCGGTCCAATCCGCCAAATTGTCCTCCGCGTCGGCGAGGCCCGCATAGGCCGCTGCATAGTTGGGGTCGAGCGCAATCGCTTTGTGGTAGGCGGCGACTGCCCGCCTGAGAGCGTCGGCGTTCGAGCGATTGAAGAATTGCCGGCCGAGCAACAATTGATTGTAGGCCTCAGCATTCGAGGTGCGCTGCGAGGATACCTTGGGTGAGAGCGCAAGCTTTCCCCTCAGAGCGGTGACTACAGCGGCCGCGATTTCGTCCTGCACCTTGAAGATGTCCTTGAGGTCCCGGTCATACGTCTCAGACCACAGGTAGTAGCCGTTATCGGCACGAACGAGCTGGGCGGTCACTCGGATAGTATTGCCTGCCTTGCGCACGCTCCCTTCGAGCACATGCGTGACATGAAGCGCGTTCGCGATCTCCGGAATGGTCGCCGACTTGCCTTTGAAGTAGAAAGACGTGGTGCGCGCTGGAACTTGCAAGTGGGGCACCTGGGCAAGCAACTCGATCAGCTCCTCGGACAGGCCGTCCGAAAAATACTCCTGGTCGTGGTTCTCACTCATGTCGGCGAACGGCAGTACCGCCACCGAACGCCCCGCGGCTGAGAACGACGATGGCGTGTTGTTGACTCGCTTCGCGAGCATCAGGCGATCGGCTCCGACGGCCGCAACAATGGCGACGACCGATAGAGCTGCAAGCCATACTCTCGCTCGATTTCTTTGCAAGAATTTGCCGACCGGATACAGGATCGGGCTCGACCGCGCCTTGACGGGCACCCCGTGGACGTGGCGCCGCAGATCGTCGGCCATGCTTGCGGCACTGTCGTATCGCTCGGCCGATTCCTTGGCCAACGCCTTGAGGACGATGGCATCGAGGTCGCCGCGCAACTTGCGCGCCAGCTGCCCCTCCGTCATGGCGCGGGCCGCACTCGTTTCCTGTGTGACCTGGGTGCTCGGGCTTTTGACATCAGCCGCAGCCGCGGCCTGCTTCAGTACTGCAATCGAGGCTCTCGGGCTCAAGCGATAGGGTCGAGCGCCGGTCAGCAACTCGTATAGCACCATCCCCAGCGAATACACATCGCTTCGGGCATCCACTCGAGCGCCGCTCAGTGACTCAGGGCTCGCATAGTCCGGTGTGAGCGCTTGGCCGTAGACACGCGACAGCTGCGCTTGGTACATCCCGTCCTCGTCCTGCAGCAACTTGGCAACGCCAAAGTCGAGCAACCGAACTTGACCGGTGTCGGCAACCAGGATGTTGGAGGGTTTAAGGTCCCGATGGATGACGTGCTTCTCGTGTGCATATTTCACCGCATCGAGGACCTGCAGGAACAACGCCAAGCGTTCTGCGATGCCCAGCAGTTGTGTGTCGCACCATGTCAGCAGGGTTTGCCCCTGGACATATTCCATTGACAAATAAGGCAGGCCCTCGGTATCGATACCCGCATCGTAGAAGCGCGCTATATGAGGATGCTCAAGACTCGCCAGGATGTCGCGCTCATGCGCGAAGCGCTGCTCGAGGTCCTGGCGTCGACGTGTCAATAGCGGAAGTTTCAGCGCCACGTCACGCTTGAATGCACCATCCGCGCGCCGCGCGAGCCAGACCTCTGCCATTCCGCCGGCTCCGAGAAGGCGAATCAGCTCGTACGGACCGACGAACGCGCCGGGGATCAGGCCGCTCGCAGCAATCGGGTTGAACTCATCCTCAGGCAGCGCCACTCTTTGTGTTCACCTCTGCGGTGATGATCTACCGGCAGAACAACGAGGGCAACCCGCTGTTGTTCTGCGAGCTTGTCGGGTCAGTCGCGACTCCTTGCGCTCGGCCGAGTCGGCACACCCAGTTACATCGGGCACCGGTACACGGGCCGGTTTCCGCGACTCGCCTGATATCCATGAGTGAGGTTGTGAAGAATCGGGTACCTAAAGGAGATGCGGACACGCCGACTGGTACTCGAGATTCCGCCGCCTGAACTGACCAAAAGACTGCGGGTGCTCCGCAATGGACTTGCGCTGCGCTGTTGCGGCGCTCCGGAGCTAGGCCGCGTGGAGCGTAGAAAGGCTGGGTCGGATAGAGTAGTCTCTAGGCGTTCTATTTGAGCTAGAGCAACTGGAGCGTCCCGCTGACTGTCCGAAGCGGTCGAGTTCTCACGCCGGCCTCCAGCTTCCCCTTCTGTTGCGCCGCCGTTTGGAATGTATCGAGTCCGCGAGCGCTCTGCGCTCATACCACACTGGAGGTACGAAGATGAGCACGATTACGACGAAGGACGGGGTTTCGATATTCTACAAGGACTGGGGCAGTGGGCAGCCGATTGTGTTTTCCCACGGCTGGCCCTTGTCGGCCGATGATTGGGACACGCAAATGATGTTCTTCTTGAATCGCGGCTTTCGCGTCATCGCTCATGATCGGCGCGGCCATGGTCGCTCGAGTCAAGTCGCGGACGGACACGATATGGATCACTACGCCGATGACCTCGCGGCGCTGACCGAGCACCTTAACTTGAAGAATGCCATCCATATTGGTCACTCGACCGGCGGCGGTGAAATCGCGCGCTATATCGGGCGCCACGGCGAGAGCCGTGTGGCGAAGGCCGTGCTCATCAGCTCCGTGCCGCCACTCATGCTGAAAACACCAGCCAATCCCGGCGGCCTTCCCAAGGAAGTCTTCGACGGATTGCAGGCTCAAGTCGCGAACAACCGCACGCAGTTTTATCTGGATCTTCCAACCGGACCTTTTTACGGTTACAACCGCCCCGGTGCCAAGAAGTCAGATGGAGTCATCGAGAACTGGTGGCGCCAAGGCATGATGGGTGGTGCCAAAGCTCATTACGATGGCATCGTCGCCTTCTCACAAACCGATTTTACGCCGGACTTGAAGAAGTTCTCGGTGCCGACGCTCGTCATGCATGGCGACGATGACCAAATCGTACCCTATGCGGATGCGGGACCTCTCACCGCTAAGTTGGTCAAAGGTGCGGTTTTCAAGAGCTACAAGGGCTTTCCACACGGCATGCCTACGACTGAGGCTGCGACGATCAATGAGGATCTCTGGGGATTTCTGAAGTCATAGCGGCAGTACGAGTGATGGATGATCCCGTCGGGAGCTCGCCCACCCGACGGGATCTTCGGACGCTAGCCGCTCACGCGAATGGGTTGCTGCAGCAGCTTTAGGATTCTGCCGAATCCGTGATGGCGCGCGGTCTTTTCGATTTCACCCCGCAGCGTATCCGCCGCCCCCATTCCTTGCGTTCGCAGTAGCCGCCAGGCGGCGAGCCTCGCTTCCAGAGCCCAAGCGACGAACCGGCGCCGTTCAGCGTCCGCCGCGAGCGCCAACAATTTTTCCACGGTCATCGCGCCCGATCTCGCCCCGGTCTGGGCGAGCGCGATGTCAACCACATAGACCTCCTGCATTGAGGTCATCGCCTGCCGCAACGTGCGGGCGCGATCGACGGCGGCGTCGCGCTCAGCCGTGTCGCCAAGGGCCTCGGCGCACAGCGCGAGCAGCGCTTGCGCATCCGCTTCGCCGGTACGCAGCTCGGCGGCGGCGAAACCGCGGCTCGCCTCGCGTAACTTGTCCCGCCCCGCCGCCCAATGCCTCTCATCCATGTCGAGTTGCGCAAGCATCATCCGGGCATTGTTGACGTACGCCTCGTTGCTCATGCTCGCAGCCTGACTCATGGCCGCCTGCAAGGCAGTCGCCGCGGCCGCCGTTTCCCCACGGTCGACGGCGACGAGCGCGCACGTGAAGCCGCTGTACACCGCAAACTGCGGGTCGCTGAGTGCCTTGGCCTCTGCGTTCGACTGCTCACAAGTAACGTGAGCCTGATCAAGCTCGCCGCGCATCCTTTGCGCATCGGCATACGTCGCGAGCGACCAGACGTGACCGCCGCGGTCGCCGCTGCGCTCGGTCAGCGCGGTGACTTCACGATACTCCTGCATGACTTCATCGCTTACTGCCTCGTCGGCGGCGATGGTCGCGAGCGCGCGCAGTGTCCAGGCTTGCAGATGCAAGTCACCCGTGTCGCGGGCCAGCTCCAGGGAGTGTCGGGCGGCTGTCTGCGCGCCATCTCGGTCGCCACTCATCCACAACATTTCGCAGAGGTCGCGATAAATGCGCGCGACGCCCCCGGCATCGCCCACACTCTGATCCAGCGCCAGGGCGCGCTGGTATTCCTCGCGAGCATCCTGCCCGTGATCCAGATCGGCCAGCACCCCTGCGAGCGCCCTGCGGGCCTCCGCTTCGCCGCGCGGATTTCGTATCGAGCGATAGCCTTCGATCGCGGCCGCGAGGTTCGCGCGCGCGGTCTCCCGCTGGCCAAGACGCGTTTGAGCCGAGGCGAGTTCGAGCAGTGCGTCGGCGACCAGGCCCGCCGCGTCATGTTGCTGCGCCTGACCCAGCGCGTTCGCCGCGTGGTCGGCATCGCCTTTTGCGTCGTCCACGGCGGCCGCGAGGCGGGCTGCAGCGAGCTCGGTGCGCGCATCACCGGCGGCGTCGGGCAGTCGGCGCAGACCGTCGAGCGTGAGCTGCGCGTGCGGAGCATCGCCCGCCGCGATCTGGGCGTCGATTTGGTGAAGGCGATACTCGGGATTGAGGGGCCTTAGCTTCGACACCGCTTGCCAGGCGTCGGCCGCCTTCTTCCAATCTTTGCGCTCGGATTCCAACACCGCCTCGGCCAGGAGGCGTTGTTCCTGAGGAAGATTCGCGGCATTTTGGGCCGCTTGGCCGGCGGCGGCCAGAGCTTTGTCGTGGTACCCGAGCGCCGACCAAGCCTGCGCAAGATAGGTATATGCGGGAGCGTAGCCGGGAGCCTGCGCAACGGCTTCGATCAATTCGTCGCGGGCGCGAGCCGGATCGTAGTGCCTCAGGGCATCGAGGGCAAAACCCACGCGCCGTGCCACGTCGACATTGGGCGGCTGTTCGTTCGCAACGAGGCCAAGCGCCTGTTCCCCCGGAGATGTGATGCCCAGTTTGTCACGCAATCTGATGCCTAACTTCGCGACCAGTGCGGTGATCTCGCCCAGACCGGCTTGGCTCGACGCAGACGCGAGCACTGCACCGTTGCGCGCATCCTGGAGTTCGATGTCGACACGCAGTGGAGCGTTGTCGGCGGCGCCGCTGACCAGATAGCTGCCGCTGACAACGTAGTCGGCATCGAGCCGTCGACGCAGACGCGCAAGCGTCTGCGGCGCGTACCCTCCCGCGGCGGGTGGCCCGACATCGATACTGGCATCGCGCACCAGTTCATCCGGTACGACGTGCAAGTCGTCCGCGACGTTTATTTCGGCGCCGAGCATTTCGGTCAACGCCGGCGCGATCCACGCGTCTTTCGCATTACGCGAGAGATTGCTGAAGCCGACGAACGCAACGGCCCGTCCCGGCGGGCCCGCGATGGGCCCTCCGGCCTGCTGCGTCTGCAGCCGCCATGCGATGACGATAATAAGGAACGCAACGACGCCGAGCGCAATGAGCCACAGCCGGCCGGGGATCCCAACGGCAAAGCCGCGAGCCACTCGAGGTGCCTGCCCGGATGCCGGGGCCGGGTCTGTGGCAGGTGTCGGGGGCATAGCGGCAGGAGCGTCACCCGGGCGCCCGCTCGCCGTCACCGGCGCCACGAAGCGGTAGCCGAGCTTGGGAACCGTTTCGATGAAGCGCGAGTCGTGGTCACCCTCACCTAAGGCACGCCGGATGAGCCAGATATGCTTGGTCAAATTGGATTCGTCGACGTAGCCGCGCGGCCAGAGAAGCCTCATCAGCTCGTCCTTACTGACGACGTGGCCGGAGCGCTCGACCAGCAGCACCAGCGTATCGAAGACCTTGGGAGTCAGCGCAATGGGCTTGCCGGCTTCTGACAGCCGGCGCTCATCGGGCTCGAGCTCGAAATCCCTGAATCGGTAAACACGTTTTTCCAACGCTGTCCTGGACTTACGCGGAACGCACCGGGCTGCCACAAGTTTGCCAGAAAAATGCCAGCGAAACGGTTAGGACGCAATCGACCGAGTTTGTCAGCGTCTCACTCATCAGGCGACATGCACCACTCTGGTGCCGTGGCTGCGCTAGACGGGGTCCTTGTTATGGATGCATTACCGCGGTTTTGGCTGCACCCTCTGGGGTGGCTCTGCGTTCCGCTGATAGCCGCGTTACTCGAACGGCCCGCATTTACGGCAACTCTCACCCCCGCCCCGGCAGTGCACGATATCGACTGGCGCACCAGCCCACTCGATCTCAACCTTCGAGGCCTGAACGGAGAGCGCTTTCGATTCCACTGCCCGCCGGGTAAGGCGAGGGCCGGGCAGGTCGTCGGCAAGGGGCCCTACACCGACGGCTCCTCGATCTGCGCCACGGCGGTGCACGCGGGTGTCATCCATGCCGCCAGTGGCGGCCTTGTGACCATCGAACTGCGGCCCGGCGAAGCGTACTACGAGGCTTCGTGGAGTCACTTTGTTCAGAGCGAGAGCTATGACCGGTTCTGGAGCGGCAGCTTCCTAGTCATAGCGTCCGATGCGGTGCAAACGCCACCCCCTCCCCACCCTTTGATCGAGCCACCCTAAACATTACGGAGTCGCATTATGAAAACGACCTTGATTCTCTATTCAGTGCTCGCACTGCCGATGGGTTCCGCACTCGCAGCCGACAATCCCTGGAGCGGCACCTGGAAAATCGATCCGGCGCAGAGCCACTTCACCGGCGATACGTTCACGCTGAGCAAGGGTCCCGGGACCCTGCTCCACTATGCCGACGGCAGCACGGCCAGCTACGATTTCGGGATCGACGGCAAGGAGTACAAGACTTGGTCCAATCGCACGACGATCTGGACCCCCGTCGGCAAGAACGCCTGGGACACCGTATCCCAAGCCGATGGCAAAGTGCTGGTGAAGTCTCATCGACAGCTCTCAGCCGATGAGAAGACTCTCACCATCACCTTCACGGGGACACGACCCGACGGAACTGCGTTCCGGGACGAGGAGGTTTACGATCGAGTCAGTGGCACGACCGGTCTGATTGGCACGTGGCGCTCTGTCAAGGTGTCCGAACCCAATGGTCCCCGAGAGTTTGTGATCGCCTCGCCGGCGCCGGGCGTGGTGCGTTATGAGGTCCCCGACATGAAGGCAAGTGCCGAGGGCCGCACCGACGGCAGCGACACTCCCCTCACGGGACCCGACGTGCCGCCGGGATCAACCATCTCCTTCAAGATGCTCTCGCCGACCAAAATCAAGTACGTCATGAAGATCAACGGCAAGACCGACAACATGGGAGAGCAGACGCTCGCCGCGGACGGGCGATCTTTCTCCGACGTGAACTGGAATCCGGGAAAGGAGAATGAAAAGACCACGGGCGTCTACCTGAAGCAGTAATTCGCAGCGCCGATTGCGCCCCCGCTATCTGCGGGGGCGCAAGCACGGGCGCTGCAGACTCGGCGGATTGGCATTATGATGGCGCTGTCGTTTCGGGTTTTTCAACGGCTTTGAGGAAGGCCGACGAAGTGCAAATCACCACGACGAACGTCGAACTGACCATTGACGGCTTCCCCTGCCGAACCTACGTGGCCGCTCCGAAACCGGCCCAGCCAGATGTCCAGTATCCCGGCATCATTCTGTACTCGGAAATCTTTCAGCTGACAGGGCCGATATGCCGGACGGCAAACCGCCTGGCCGGGCACGGCTTCGTGGTGGCGGCGCCGGAAATCTACCATCGAACCTGTCCGCCCGGCCTGGTAATCGCCTATGACGACCCCGGTCGCATGCATGGCAACTATCTGGCCCATACCACGCCCGTGGCGCACTTCGATGCCACGGCCTCTGCCGTGTTCGATTACTTCGGAACCCGCAAGGATTTGAAGCGGGACTCCTCGGGTCCCTCGATCGGCGCCATAGGCTTCTGCATCGGCGGACATCTCGCGCTGCGTGCGGCCTTGGATCCTAGATGCCGCGCCACGGTGTGCGCTTATCCCACGGGCGTGCACGATGGAAACCTCGGAGCGGAGCCCGATGCCGGTACGCTCGCTCGGCTCGCCGAGATCAAAGGCGAGTTGCTGCTGGTGTTCGGCGACGTCGACCCGCATGTGCCTGCGCCTGCCCGCCGCATCGTCCGTTCGGCGCTGCAAGCATCCGGCGTCCGGCATACATACCTCGAATTGCCCGGCGAACATGCGTTCATGCGCGATGAGGGTGCGCGTTACGATCCGGCAATGGCCGATCGCGTGTTCGCGGAGGCCATCGCGTTATACCGCCGGACGTTCGGCTAATCGCTGACGCAGCCCCGCGCGGCACGGGCCAGTCCGGTGGCGTGATCCCGACGGCATAAACATACAAGATTTCGGTAAGCGCGGCCTTCATCCTGGCAACGAGCTTTAGCGAGAATGGAAGCATGCAGGAAGAATTGGTTGACGGCGCGAGTGATACCCAGATCGGCAACATCGATGAGGCCGCGGGTATTTTGCGGCGCATGTTGGCGGAGCTTCAGGGCCTCGAGGTCGGCTGTGCGCGTCTTCACTTCGCGATGTCCAGTAATAGACACGCCATCCGCCAGCAGCTCGATATGCTGTCGGGTATCGCCGAGCTACTAAAATCCGGGCAGGCTCCTCTGCGGACCCGGGAACTAGGTCAACGAGCCAAGCTGCTTATCTCCCAGTTGGCTGCTGAGTTAGAACACCTCTCCCTTCAAACCGAGCACGACCTTCGAACAGACCATCTAGCCTCTCTTCCTCAACACCCGGCGGTGTGAACGCCACAATTCCGAGCTTGGAACGGCTGAATACCCCGACTTGCAAGCCTACCGTGCTTCAGGTTACGGTTGTCCAAATAGCCGTAGGACCTCGTCATGGCCGCCAAGACAAGCCCGCGCCAACAGATTGCAGGGCGATACCCGCCGTATTTGCTTGCGCGACAGATCGCCGCGCTGAAGAAGGTCTCGGACGACACTGAGACGCCCGTACAGCACCTCATCAGGCAAGCGGTAGACGAATACCTCGAGCGGCGGAAAAAGACGAGACGCCGCCGCGCTGCTGTTGCGAGCTAAATAGCAAGCTCGTGACAGCCGTCAACGCCGGCGGTGAGTTGCAGATGTCCCCGTGAGAATCATAAAGCTGATGGCAACTTCCTTGGTGCTTGCCGGCTTCGGGATGACCGCATTAAGTAGCGCGGCTTTCGCGGGAAAGTTGGACGCGCTGCTCGGGGACTGGGATCTCAACATTGCAAAATCCAAGTTTGAGCCCAGTCCGCCCATGAAGAAGTACACCATGAAAGTGATCGATGCCGGCGCCAATCACCTGCTCATCAAAAGCGACTGGATCGACGCTGACGGCACCGTCGGTCATGTGGAATATTCCACGGCCTTTGACGGGAAGCCTATAGCACTCATCGACTATGCCATCGCCGATTTTGTGACCGATACGATGATCAACGCGACCACATGGGAATCCGTTTGGACAAAGAACGGTCAAATAGTCGAGCGTGAACTCGAGGAGATCTCCGCAGACGGTAAAATCTTCGACGAAATTGATGAAGGGAAGGACGAAAAGGGGAAGAAGTACAATAACCACTTGGTTTTCGAACGCCCATAATCGCCTCAAGGGGGCGGGTCTGAAGGGGGTAGAATGTCCGGCGATGAACAGACCGCACAACGACCGTTCGCTCCGATCACGACAACCGGTGTCGAAATCCAGCTGGCCTTCGGAACTTGGTGTTGCTTCAACCAGCGGTACATCGCCCGAGATGCGGTACGCATACTTCCCGAAAAATCGGCGTTTGGCGGTTGAATGGCAAGGCGTTCTTACCATTTACGATACCGCTGAATATCAGTTCCGCGGCATGCTCCACGCGCATTCAGCAGAGACGGTGGGCATTTCGATCTTGACTCAACGCGGACGGGTCCGGCTGGCCGATCTCGCGACCGTATCGGCCCCCAATAGCCCTTCATGACCCATCCGCCCTATCCAATCGGGACGCCGGGAACTCCCTGGGGCCGACTCGAAACGGCTGCTTGGCTATCCCGACAGACGGTCAAGCGCAGCTACGAGGTAGACGTGCTACGGGTAGTCGAGGCGCTGCGGTCACGCTACGACGTCGTGCAGTATGGCCGCCTTGAATATCACCCTCAACAGTATCCCTTGCTCGCGATCAAGAGCCGCGCCTGGCGCGACTCGCTCCCCTGTGTATTGGTGACGGGCGGCGTACACGGCTACGAAACGAGTGGCGTGCACGGAGCATTACAGTTCATCGACCAGCACGGCGGTGCGTATGAAGGGCGGATCAATCTCGTGGTCGCTCCCTGCGTCAGTCCTTGGGCTTACGAAGTGGTTCACCGCTGGAACATTCATGCGATCGATCCGAACCGCTCATTTCGCGACGATAGTCCCGCTCCGGAGTCGGCCGCCCTCATGCATTTTGTAGAGCCCTTCCGTGAGCGCGTTCTCGTGCATATCGATTTGCATGAGACCACGGATACCGATGAATCCGAGTTTCGCCCGGCGCTCGCCGCCCGGGACGGTGTCGCGTACGTGCCGGGTGAGATCCCCGACGGGTTCTACCTGGTCGATGATAGCGAGTATCCACAACCTGAGTTTCAGCGGGCAGTGATCGCGGCAGTCTCGAAAATCACACACATCGCGCCGGCGGATCACCGCGGCGAGATCATTGGATCCCCCGTCGTCGCGCCCGGCATCATCCGCTATCCGCTCAAGCAGCTCGGTCTGTGCGCAAGCATCACCAATGCACCTTACAAGACGACCACCGAGGTCTACCCCGACAGCCCTCGAGCGACGCAAGCGCAATGCAATTCGGCGCAAGTGGCCGCGGTCTGCGCGGCTATCGACTACGCGTTGGCACGCTCCCCATGATCCAAACAGGCACCGGATGCCCGGAGCAACTCGTGAATCGTTAGTTCCTCGCGGTAGCTTTTGCCGCCAGTTGCTGAACAATGGCGAGCGCCTGCTCGGCATTGGCATCGCCGGCGACTCCACCGATCGTCGCAACGATCTTCCCATTGGGCGCGACGATAAAGGTGGTGCGTTCCGCCGTGCTATGGCCGATTTCGTTGCCGCGGGAATCTTTCATCGTGGCGACGGCCTGCCCCTTGTATGTGTCCGTGATTTTAATATCGTAGGACTTCGCGATCTCACCCTTCTCGTCCGAGGCCACCGGCAGCTTCCCGGCGCAATATTGAGGATCGGCGGAGAAGTCATTCAAGCGCGAGATACTATCGAGCGATACGCCGATGACGGAGGCGCCCGCGGCGGAGAATTTGTCGTGATTCTCCGCAAAGGTATGCGCCTGCAGATTGCAGCCGCCGGTAAAGGCCGCGGGATAGAAATAAACCACCACCGGGCCTTTCTTCAGTGCATCACGCAGCGAGTAGGTAAACTCCTTGCCGGCCAGAGAGGCCTCGGCTTTGAACTCGGGCGCGGTGTCGCCTTGCTTCAAGGCGGCGAAACTGGTTGTCGCCGTCAGCACGAGCGGCAGAAAACCTACAACTTTGCATCTCACGGCGAACCTCCAGGGGATCTTGACCGACGACTAGAATCATAATTCCCAGCACGCCCCGAATGGGGCGCAATGCTTGAGTTCCGCCGCACGGTATCAGGCTTGCCATGTTGCCGTCACTTCGAGTCACTCTGTTGCTGGGTGGACGCGCTCACCCTATTTACTCGAGGTTGCGGTGCAGCATCCACCCGGTTTGGTTCAAGTCGAGAGGCGCGCGCTCACCTACTTGCCGGGATTCGCAGGTGCTAGATTCCCTCATCAAGCGCATAAACGTGCTCCTGAGCTGCAAGGCTTACCGCCGGAGGTGTTAGATGTCGGTATCGAAGTTGACGCAGGAACTCGAGGACATGCCGCCGCACGAACCGTTTGATTGGATAGCCTTCAGCACGCGAGTGAACGAGGAGTTCGCTGCTGCGACGACATCCGAGGAGCGCAACGACCTGCTCGCCGCGCGCGCGGCTGCTATGGAATTTGTAGTCCGTCAATTGGAATTGCGCGGCGAGCATTTGGAAAAATTCATGGATGCCTGCGAATTGGAGTACAAGCGCCTCATCGTTCAGGAGACACTCGTTGACGGTGTCGTTTCCTATGAAGAAATGCTTCACGTCACCGACCGCGAGATCGCCGCCGGACGAATGTCTGAGGATTACGCGCTGCGCGCCATAGCAATCGAGGAATGTCCGGAGGCCGGGCCGGTGACTGCCTCGAAACTCGACGAACAGTCCTCATTCGACAATAAATTGGCCAAGCTGAAGCACTGGCTACACATCGATTGAGAAATGCGCCCGGTGGCGCCACCGATCGAGAAAAGTTAGGCCGCCTCGCGCCTGCGCGCCGGCGCACCCAATCTGCCTGTCTCCCCATTCTGGTGCATGCGGTGTTCTCCCTGATCGCTGCAAATTTCTTGACGGCAATTTAATACGTCGCCGCGCGATCATCGGTTCCCGGGGTTGGCATAGAAATGAATTGGGAGAACATAGGATGCGCCCCTCACGTGCAACTGTCGCCGCAACTGCCATGCTGGCGACTCTCGGGACACTCTTCGCTCTCGAAGCAAATGCCCAGTCGGCCGCCACGGGAGATGCCATAGGCCCTGCTTTGGACGAAATCGTGGTAACCGCCTCCAAGCGCCTCTCGACATTGGAGGACACGCCGATCAGCATCACGGCGGTCTCAGGCAGCGACTTGCTGGCTCGCGGCATTTCTTCCTTGGCCTCCCTGGCCCAGGGAACACCCGGCGTATCGCTGAAAAGCGAAGGGCCGAGTCAGACGGAGATCGAAATGCGCGGTATGACTTCGAGCGGTGGCAACTCCGCGACGGTCGGCTTCTATCTGGATGACGTTCCCCTGGCTGGGCCGGCAAGTGCCCAGAATGGTCACGTCGTGATCGACCCCGACCTGTACGACCTCAATCGCATCGAGGTTCTGCGCGGGCCTCAAGGCACGCTCTTCGGATCAGGATCCATGGGCGGCACGGTACGACTCATAACCAACCAGCCGAACTTGACGCAATCTGAATCGACCGCTCAGAGCGTGTTATCCGGTACCGAAGGCGGCGGGTTCAATCACAAGGATAGCTTGATGGTTAACCTCCCCCTCATAGACGACACCTTGGCAATACGGGTCGTGGGAACAGAAGATTACACGAGCGGCTGGATCGACCGAATCGTCGCGGACCCATTTCCCCTGGTCGGTGGAGACCCTGTGGGTACCGCGCGCGGGAATGTTCAGGACGCGCCCATTACGAAGCAATACCCGGGCTCGAATGCCTATCAAATCTATGCAGCGCGCGTGACTCTGTTGTGGAAGCCGATGGACAATCTCTCGGTTACTCCGTCATTTTTCCATACAACGAGCACACAAAACGGGATCAGTGCCTATGACAGCGTCCCCGGGACGCTTGCACACTATCAACCGTTCGACATCGCCGAACCACTGACCGACTCGCTGACGGCCTACAGCCTCAACGTGAACTATAACTTTCCGGGCGTCGATCTCACATCGAGTACTGCTCGATGGACCCGAGACTCCACTCAGGTAGAGGAGGCCAGCGAGGCCTTTAACAATCCGCTCGAAGCGATTGCCTATAACTACAACTATGGTCTCCCGAACCCCGGATATTATGGCGCGGCCGGCACCGGCCCTGAGCACGGCATGGAGGATGATCCCAGCCATCAATTCAGCGAGGAGCTGCGATTGGTTTCGACCGGGAACGGAAGAGCCAGTTGGGTGGGCGGACTTTACTACAGCGACTTCTATTCTTTATGGGGCTTCAAAGGAACAACGCC
>Ga0302324_100016137_pt1 | contig 14904 bp, 18 predicted proteins | sample Palsa_T0_1_FD_201949 | JGI IMG/M metagenome (GOLD analysis project Ga0302324, IMG submission 201949) | Peat permafrost microbial communities from Stordalen Mire near Abisko, Sweden - Palsa_T0_1 | ecosystem: Environmental > Terrestrial > Soil > Palsa > Peat permafrost | place: Sweden: Abisko...
CGCCATTTCAGCGTGCTATTGGCCACGGTATTGTTCACCACTATGACCTGGGGCGCGCGGGCCTTCGCGTCCACCGCCGCCGCCAGGTACAGATTGCCCGGAGAGACGTGGAAGGTAGGGGCGTTAGCCGCGTACACACTCGGAAGCAGGAGCACAGCGGCACAAGGGAGTCGAGCCCGGGTTCTTATTGTTCGAATGAAACGCGTGGCCATGGCAGACCGTGAAACACCCCCGGAAGGTGCTGACTCAGCTGCGGGACGCCGTTCAGCCGAGTCCGAAGTTCCGATATCAATCATGAGTCTTTGAGATTCCTTTATCCGCTCATCTCTAATCCCCTCAACGAATGGTACTCGCGCGCGGGCAAGGAGTAAGCGTACTGAGAGTCACTAAGTAAGGAGCGGCCGACATCTAGAATTCGTAAAGTTGTCGGATAGCCCGGTACTTACACACCTCAGGCGTTTTCCTAGCATTAACTGTGAGAAGAGTAGAGTAACAAGTGTTGCAATTTGTATGCCAGTTAACATACGCAGCACTACTGATTGAAAAGAAACTGGTTATAGGCGGGTGCTACAGAGTTATCCGGGAGTAGGAAGAAAAGTTTTCGAGAACTTCTTACACTGTGAGAGAACCCCCACGAGCGTGGTGTTACCGCATGTCGAGATCTTGCAGGCTGTACCCGAACGCGCGCACGCGCCCTTCATAGCGGGCAATCCATTCCTGGACGGACGCGCTGGTTTCCGGATTCTTCGCCATGTCCCGCCATTGCGCAAAGTATCTCTGGTTGTGTTCCGTGGTCGCCTCAAAGGTGGTGGGGTGCGGCGGGACTCCCAGAAATGTATAGATCTCGCGCAGCGTGGCTTCCGGCTCCGCGATCAGGGTTTCGTACTTGACCGTTATGGCGTTCTGCAAGTGCGGAAGGTCTTTCCGCAGGATCTCGTGCGCGACCAGCCAGTGTTCGATCAGCGAGTCCAGGCTCCGCGCGCTCCATTTCGTCGTGGCCAGCGAGACCGCCACCGGATGCCGCACGATCGCCACGAAGGAGGTGCTCGGAAAAGCGCTCTGCAGGAAGCGCGTCATCAGAATGTTGGGGGGCGATTTTTCCAGCAGAAAGTGTTTCGAGAGATCCCAGTATGGAAGCCAGTCGAGCGCCAACTGCGCCTTGTTTTCCGGCGTCAGCAGCTCGGAATCCTCGGTGAGGTGTGCCCCGGGCGAAAAGGCAAAACTGCCGGGTCCCCCGTAAACGATCCCCGGCGGATAGACGGATTGCAGGAACTGGCCTTCATCTTCGAGCGCGAGCCATTCCGTAGCTACCTGATTGTTCGTAAAACCGCTCATCTCGGGGTGCTCGCGAAGCATCCGGAAAAGCAAAGTCGTGCCACTCCGATGCAACCCGCAGCAAAGCACGAAATGGTGCGCCTGGGCGATTTCCCGCGCTTGATCGAGGCTAAGCGCGCCAGCCGGTTCCAGAGACTCCCCTTGCATTCAACCTAAAGTATCACAATCGACCCGTATCGCACCGGGCACCCCGCTTGCGCTACTATCTGGAATAAGGTCGCCGGTTGCCGGCATCTTAATAATGGAGCGCCCAGCATCTATGGAATCGACAACCACGCATATGCCTTTCCAACACTCCATCGACCGCCGTTCGTTTTTGACCGCCTCGCTCGCCTTCGTTGCCGGCATGGCCACGGCCGCCGGCGCGCGCGGCGCCACCACTAAACGCGAGGCCGGCCTTATCCGCCTGGTTGATTTCTCGGACTCCGGAAAGAAAATAGGAGTTGTGACCATTGAAAAAGTAATCAAAAGCGACGAAGAATGGCAGCGCCAGCTCACTCCCGAGCAGTTTGCGGTCACTCGCAAAAAGGGAACCGAGCCGCCCTTCACCGGCAAATATTACAAGCTGCACGACAAAGGCCTCTACCGCTGCATCTGCTGCGGCAACGCCTTGTTCAGCTCCGACACCAAGTTCGAGTCCGGCACGGGCTGGCCAAGCTTCTGGGCCCCCATCGCCAAAGAGAACGTCGCCGAGGACGCCGACGGCAGCCTCGGCATGGAGCGCACCGAAGTGCTTTGCCGCAAGTGCGACGCCCATCTCGGCCATGTCTTCCCGGACGGCCCGCAGCCCACCGGCTTGCGCTACTGCATGAATTCCGCTTCCCTGCAGTTCATCAAGCGCGAACCCGCGAAGTAAGCATTACGCGCCTCCTGGCCTCGGATTCCCCACAGCATCCGCTTTGAACGCTTGCCTCGCGCCATGGTGGATGTGAAAAGATTGGCCTGTTTGAGCCCACTGTACCATTGCAAGGCCGCGTCGGAATGTTCAACGTTGATGTCCTCATACAGGTGGGCAAGATCGCGCTCGGCACGAGGAGTGATTTTAATGAGGTATGCCATGGGCGGCTTCGAATTCGGCAAAGAACTCCTTGACGTCGCGGCCCTTGCTCTGCTTGGCCTGTCCGAGGCCCTGGCGGATGACTTCGACGGCATCCCGAGCCTGACCGATGAACAGCTGGCACATATGGTGCGGCTGCGCGTCAGGCTTACCCCGCCGCTTTCACCCGCGTCTCTTTCCACAGTCTGGCCGCCGGCACAAACAAAATCGAGCCCGCGCACAATGCCGCCGCCATCAGTACCACAAATGTGCGGCAAAGCGAGGAGAGCCGCTTCACCCTCCATCCGGCCGGAATCCAATGGTCCGCCGCCGCCAGGCCATAAAAAAAACCCTGCCCGCCTACCGCCATTGGGCCCCACGCGCCAGGCAGCCAGAAACTGCTCGCCGCAATCAGCAGCAACGCCCACGGCAGCAGCACGCGACCCAGCTTGTAGCTGAAGAAATGGAAGCCTACCCGCGTAAACACGTTCAGCAGCTGCGGATAGCTCCTCACCACCTGGTATAGCCCCGCCAGCGTGCGCACCTTCCGCTGGAATTCCATATCGAGCCCAGTCGGATAATCGTAGGCGATTGCCTGCCTTTCGAATACGAACCGGTACCCTTGAAAAATCACGGCCAGCGGCAGATAGGCATCGTCGATCAGGGCCTCCGCGGGCAGCGGCCAAGCCAGCTCGCGGCGCACCGCGTAGATACAGCCCGTCGCCACGAGCAGCGAATCCACGTCCGTCAGTTTATCCCGCAGCCATTTTTCGTAGCGCCAGTAAAGGTCCACATCCGCTTCCCCGCCGCCATCGCTTTCGACGAAAACAATGTGCCCGGAAGCGCCTCCCACCGCCGGATCGCCCAGACAGGCCGCCAGGTTCCGCAGCGCATCCCGCTCCAGCCGCTGCCGTGCGTCGGTGAAAAACAGGATCTCGCCCCTGGCTCGCGCCATGCCCGCATTCAGCGCCGCCGCCTTGCCGCCGTGCGCAATGCGAAACACTTCGACGCCCTCCGCCGCGAATTCCCCGGCGATCTGCTCGGTACGGTCCGTCGAGCCGTCCGAAATCACCAGCACCTCGATGCGCTCCCGCGGATAATTCAGCTCGCGTATCGATTCCAGCTTCGCCCGAATCCATTGCTCGCCGTTGTAGACCGCCAGCAGCACCGTCACGGTCCGGTCGTCAAAGCGCTTGCGGACCGGCTTTCCCCCGCCCCTGGCCAGCCAGGCCAACAGCAGCGGATACCCGCCCAGGATGTAAGCCACAAACCCGGCGCTGAAAATAAAAAGGATGACTGCCCAATCGTTCACCAAGTCTTCATGCCCGCGCAACGATGATATCAGCGTGGGCGAGACGAAAAATCATCCCCTTTGATGGAAGCCCAAACAGTGAACTGGTTTCCATCGGATCTCCTTCCCCGCCACTTCGCCGTCCCCGCGCTACGGCGCCGGAATAGCGTATGACGGGGCGGCGCGCAACACTGTGCTTTTCGGCGGCTGCAGCAGCTTAACCCCGCTGGAACATATCTCAACGACACATGGACTTGGGGATGGAACCATCTGGACTCAACGTTTCCGGCGTCTGCCCCTCCGCACGAACATTAGCCTCCATGACCTATGACGCCAGCCCTCAGTGCGGCCATGCTGTTCGGTGGATTTGCCGGGAGTTGGCCGAATTCCCTGAAACGACACGTGAACGTGGAACGTGTCCGATTGGACGGAGATCTCTCCGGCCATCGTACCTCCAACCAGTACTCTTTCGGGATGGATTACGATCCCGTCAACAAGGTCGTGCTCATTTTTGGTGGGTACAGCTCTACCGTCGTGCGAAGCGATACCTGGCTCCTCGCTCTGGCCCCATGAGGGACACCGCGGAAACACGGGCGGTTGTTGCGTGCACGGTAGTGGTGAGCCCGACCGAGATAATGGCATCTACGGGCTCGCACTCTTCCGGCGGAACGGCTCCTGAATTTACGGACGTGGTGACGGGGCTGAGTACCACCGTGGATCTTTGGCGGTACACGGTGGCGTGCGCAGATCAAGTATTCGGGGAAGACATTAACCTTAAGGGGGCTTTTTTCAGCGAGGGACGAGTTCATCCGTGAGCACAGAGTTGATTAACGTAGCCCACACTTCGGTGTTTCCGCCAGAGACGCTTATGCAACTGTAGCTGATTGTCCTGGAGAAAGCGTGAACGACCAGTTCCCGGATGGGTTGGGAGGGAGTACCTCGCATCCATTGACCGTGAATGTTTGTTGCACGGTTGAGCCTACGCTTAGGATTACTGTGCCAGCGTCGCCGCTATATAGGTATGTGCAACTAGACATGTAAATGACCATGTCGTAAGTTATGGATTGACTAACGGGGCCAGTAGAGAATGAGACGGTCTGAGTGGCTGGATTGCAAGGGACGTAAATGGCGGCAGAGAAGTTTGAGCACATTACGCTGATTCCGCCGCTCGATTCCTGAGGGCTGGAAGCGCTGGCCCAACCACTTATCAAGATGAAGCCGGGGCTTATTTGAAATGAGTGGCAGAACTTTGGGTACGATGTTGGGCCGCATGTCACTAAATCTGTTTGGGCGGACGCTGGTACCGCTGCCAGGAGAAGAATCGCGAACAACGCCGCGACGAACGGCACAACGTTTGTTTTCAATTGGTTTCCTCGTGAATGGTAAACTTTGGTTTGGGCATCGGTTCTCCTCGAAAGAACCGTGTCTACGGCCTGCGGGGATGGACATCCCTGCGGGCCTCTATTAGCATAACCCATGGGAAACGAGTGTAAAACGGCCAACTTGGTTACCCTCGGCTCGATGAAACGCGGCTGAATTACGGGCAATTACCTGAAGGGGATGTCCACTTCGGTATAGCTGCCCGGCGTGGCAGCATCCACGGCGACGACGATCCTTTCAAGGTACCTACGTACAACCGGCCACTGTGAGTTACCCAAGACGACGAAAGCAATTTTGCGGCCCTTCAGGTTTTGCTGGTAGCGCATGTTTTTGTCAGTCGTAAGTAGAACCTCGAACCCTGCGGCTTCAGCGACCGTCAACAGTTCACCGTTAACAAGATTGTCCCATCCGCGTTCTATTGCTTCCACAACGGTATGACCCTTGAGGGCGTATCGCAATGGGGCAGGCGTACCGTTATCGAACAGAATGAACATCGACCGTTGGTGCGGCGGGCTGCACGGGAGAAGGCGCGTCAAGACTCCGCGCTGCGAATTCGAGCACAGCTACTACCTGTTCCCGCGTGACATGGAACCATTCCATAATTTCGTCGATGGTGGCTCCAGCTTCAAGGTTCTCGAAAACTGTGGAAACCGGCATGCGGGTTTCCTTAAACACCCATGCGCCACTGCGCTTACCGGGGATGCTTTCCACGGCGAGACATTGTGACCAGTCGAGAGTTGCCATATTTCGTTGTCCTCCTTTCATCGTAGCGTTTACCACGGTTCGGCGTCGGCGTCACGCGAGGGGCTGCGCCATTAGCCATCTCCGGTACGCAGCCTGAAATTTCTCGCGGGAGGACACGGCCTGGATCAGCATGTGTTCAAAGACTTCCAGCATAACTCTCGCGGCTCAAACGCCGACCCCTGGGGTCGAATCAGCCACAGGCATCTAGGACCGCCTCAAACCGGGTGTTCCAAGTTGTACGGTCCAGGCCGGCCTCGAGCGCCGCGTAGGAATGGTTCACGTAAGGCTGCGCCGCCGCCGCATCCCAATGCTCGCCGAACTTCGTCGCAATCGTGAGCTGCGCGCGCTCCGCCGGGCTCAGGATCTTCAGAAACCTTCCTAGCCGCCAGGCAGATTCCAGGAACTCCGCGCTACCTCGTCTCCCGGCGTGTCCGTGGGCCGGTAGCCCCAAGGCTTGCCGATACCGATCAACCCCAGGCCGAGTTGGACGCTCAATGTGTCGCCGACAAGTTTAAGCGGTGAGGTACGCGCCCATGACGTGCTGGCGCGGCTCGATAGCCGCCAATACACGTGTGCGAAAATGGCAGCTTGCGCATCGCCATCGACGCCATCCCCCTGCTGGTGCGCAGCGCCGGCGTCAAGAACTACCTCTTTTATTGGATCTCCCACCTGCGCCAACTACTGGGCGACCACCAGGTCTCGCTGTTTCCCTTCCTCGACCGCCTGCCGGATCTGAATCACGAAGGCTCCATCGCCAGTCCAGCCGGTACACTCGCCCGCCAGGGCCTGCTCTATGCCCTGAACCTCTGGCCCAATCGCGCCTGGGACCTCATAGGCCCCCGCACCGATATCTTCCACACCACCAAACTGCTGAACCCGCCCCGCCGGCCGCGACTCACCGCCCACCTGCACGACCTGACCTGCTGGCTCCTGCCCGAATTCCACCAGCCCCCCAACGTGGCCGCCGAGAAGCTCTTCGCCGAGCGCATCTGGAAACGCGCCGCCGGTCTGATCGCCGTCTCGGAAAGCACCCGCCGCGATGCGATCCGTATCCTGGGTTTGAACCCCGATATCATCCAGGTCATTTATCCCGGCGTGCCGCAGCCGTTCTTCGAGGCAACCGTCGAAAGCGCCGCCCCAACATGCCATAGATACGGGCTCGCGCGCCCCTACGCCCTGTACGTCGGAACCGTCGAACCGCGCAAAAACCTGGACCGCCTGCTGGACTCCTGGCAGGATCTCCCGGCTTCCGTGCGCGACCCATTCGACCTGGTGGCCGTCGGTCCCGAAGGCTGGCAATCCACCCAAACCATGGCGCGCCTGCGACACCCCACCCCCGGCCTGCGCGGCGTACGCTATTTGGGCTACGTGCCCGAGCCCGATCTGCCCTTGCTCACCGCCGGCGCCGCCGTTTTTCTTTACCCCTCGCTCTATGAGGGCTTCGGCTTCCCCGTCGCGCAAGCCATGGCGGCGGGTGTGCCCGTGATTACTTCCAATCTGTCGTCGCTGCCCGAAATCACCGGCGGCGCCGCCTTGCTCATCGACCCGCGCAGCGTGGCCGAAATCCGTGCCGCGCTCGACCGCCTGCTCACCTCGCCCGCCACCCGCGCGCAATTGTCGCAGGCCGGCCGAGTGCAAGCCCGGCGCTTCCACTGGGACGTCTGCGCCCGCCAATCGGTGGAATTCTTTGAGCAGGTGCTGGGGCGCGGTTAGCTCTACTTGCTACTATGAATCCCGTGGCGAAAATACCATTCTTGTTGTTTGTTTGCGGCTCTGTGCTCCTGGCACAGCCATCTTCTGAGCAGCGCAAGCAGCAGCTCGAATATACCCGCGCGCACTATACCAAGTTCGATTACCGTATCCCCATGCGCGACGGCGTGAAGCTTTTCACCAGCGTCTACGTGCCCAAGGACACCTCGCAACCGTATCCGATGCTCATGCAGCGCACGCCCTATTCGGTGGCGCCCTACGGCATCGACAACTACCGGCCGGTGCCGGGGCCGTCGGAGTTATTCACCAAGGAAGGCTTCATCTTCGTCTATCAGGACGTGCGCGGTCGATACTTGTCCGAAGGCACATTCATCGATGTTCCCCCGCACAAAACGCATTTTGAAGGTCCCAAAGACACCGACGACAGCACTGACACCTACGACACCATCGACTGGCTGGTGAAGAACGTTCCGAACAACAACGGAAAGGTGGGCATCTGGGGCATTTCGTATCCCGGCTTTTATGCCGCGTTCAGCCTCATCGATTCGCATCCGGCGTTAAAAGCGGTGTCCCCCCAAGCGCCCATGGGCGATGTTGGAAACGGCGACGACGCGTTTCACAATGGCGCATTCTATCTGGCAGCCAATTTCGGATTCTATGCAAGTTTTAAGCCTCGAGGCGATGAGCCGGAGCGCCCTCAACGCTCCGTGCCGTTCGATTTCGGAACAGCCGACGATTACGATTTCTACCTCCGCATGGGCCCGCTCTCCAACAGCAACGAGAAATATCTGAAAAACACCAATCCCTACTGGACCGACAATCTCAAGCACGCCCGCTACGACGAGTTTTGGCAAAGCCGGTCGCTGGTGCCCCACATGAAAAACGTCAAACCGGCGGTGATGTTCGTCGGCGGATGGTTTGATGCCGAGGACCTGTCTGGACCGCTAAAACTGTTCCACGAGTTGGAGAAGAATGGTCCCTCGGCGCCGGACACCCTGGTGATGGGTCCATGGCGGCACGGCGGGTGGGCGGGGATGCCTGGGGACAAACTGGGCAATCTGGATTTCGCCTCGAAGACCGCCGAGTACTTTCGCGAGCACATCGAGCTGCCGTTTTTTCTCGAACATCTCAAAGGCAAAGGCGACGGGCTCAAGCCCAAGCCGGACGGCGCTACGCCGAAGGCCTGGCTCTTTGAGACGGGAACCAGCCAGTGGCGGAGGTTTGATTCCTGGCCGCCCAAAAATGCCGCCGCTCGCGAGTTGCATTTCGACGCGGCGGGCAAGCTCTCCATGGCGCCCCCGGATGCCGGGTTCGACGAGTACGTGAGCGATCCCGCGCGGCCCGTGCCGGTTACCGGCGAGATCGGTCCGGGCATGCCGGGCGACTACATGACCTACGACCAGCGCTTCGCTTCCCAGCGTCCCGACGTGCTGGTGTACCAGACCGAACCGCTCGAACATGACGTGACCATCGCCGGGCCGATCACGCCAGTGCTATCGGTCTCGACCACCGGCACGGATTCCGATTTCGTGGTGAAGCTGATCGACGTATATCCCAACGATTATCCGGATCCCGATCCGAATCCCACCAAGGTTCACATGGGTGGCTATCAGCAACTGGTGCGCGGTGAGCCGTTCCGCGGAAAATTCCGCAACAGCTTCGCCAAACCCGAACCGTTTACGCCGGGCAAACGCACGCGCATCGAGTTCTGGATGCCGGATGTCTGCCACACGTTCCGCGTGGGCCATCGGATCATGGTGCAGATGCAGAGCTCCTGGTTCCCGTTGACGGATCGGAATCCGCAGCAGTTCCTGGACATTCCGGCGGCCAAGGCTTCCGATTTTCAGAAGGCCACCGAGCGTGTGTATCGGGGCGGAGCCGACGGGTCGGGAATCCGAGTGATGGTGTTGGAGTAATTCCGCGTGCCGGCGCCGGGATAAAGCGACAGCGCCCACTTTTGAGTCCTCCCTTCAATCGCCGCTCGGCGCTCCTGGCCTGCGTCGGATCTCGACAACATTGTTCCGGCTCACGAGGTAGCTCAGGGTTCGATTGTTCGCGTCATGAGTCCCAGATCGCCGCGATTCGCCGCGCACCGCTCCGTCAGCGAATTCGTCCTGGAGAGTGCCCTCGCCCGCGCTGAGGAAACTCTGCCCGACCGCCAGCGCTTCGGGTTGAGCGCCAAGCAGTGGGAAGCTTTTCACGCGGCGCTGTCTGCCCCGCCCCGGCCAGCCCCGCGGCTTGCCAAGCTTCTCAAGAATCCCAGCGTGTTCGAGCGGCGACATTTAAAGTGACCGCGTTCCGCATCGAAAAGTTGCAGCGCGGCCACGACCTCGACACGTTCGACTGCGGCCGGAAAGCGCTCAACCGCCTCTTGATACGGTACGCGTTTCAGAATCAGCAGGCCGGGACCTCACAAACCTACATCGCCTTGGCGGATGAAGAGGTCGTCGGTTACTACACGCTTGTGATTGGCCAGGTCGAGTACAGCGACGCGCCCGAGTGCCTGACCAAGGGCCTTGCCCGCCATCCCGTCCCCATCATGCTGCTGGCCCGGCTCGCGGTTGCGACTTCCTGGCAAGGTAAGAGCCTCGGCAGCGGCCTCCTCAAGGATGCCATGCTTCGTACGTTGCAGGCCGCGAACATTGCCGGCATTCGGGCGTTCGCGGTTCACGCGAAGGACGACAACGCCAGGTCCTTCTATGAGCGCTTCGACTTCGCCGCATCGCCCAGCGACCCCTACCATCTGTTCCATCTGCTCAAGGACATTCGCGCCGCCCTGAAATCGTGAGCCCCAACCGTGGCGGCCTTAATTAAGCGCTGAAAGGCAGTTCGAGAGAGATCGCCTGATACGGCACTTCCGGCCGGATCCGTCCGCGCTCCCCCCGATGTAGCCGCACGAAGCCATACTGCTCCATCGTCTTCAACGTCCGGGACAGATTGGATGCCTTGCGGCCGGTGTGCCCCGCCAGTTCCTGAAGTGAAACCGGATGCGTCGCCGCGATCGTCGCGAGCAAGGCGCGGTTCTTGTGCGACAGAACCTTCGCAAAACTCTCGGTCGAGGCAAACCACACCTTGGGGTCCCCCGGTTTCGGCTTAAGCCTGCCCTGCGCGATCCCCATCGTGCGCGCCTTCATGTCCTTGTAGGAGGCGATTCCGATCTTGAGGGTTTTCATGGCAATATTCCTTTCTCGCGGAGGACCGCGTCAACCGCTGACCAGAAGTCGGCGAGGAGACTCGCCGCGTCTTTGTACTCGTACGGGAGCACCGTCTTCAGCCGGTGCTTGCGATCGAACGTCGAGCCGGGTTTTCCGCCCGGACCCGACCGGTACCTTACCGGATGCGCGTTGTCGAATCCCACTAAACGTTCACCATCAGACCATGCAGCGTCAGCGAGTCGTCGAGGCCATGCGGCTTCGCCTCGCTCGCCGGAATGCGGCGGACAGCGAACCGGACCCAGTGCCTGGTCTCCGGGTCAATTACCAAAACCTGCCCATCCAGTTCGAGCAGGGCATCCAGGGCCGGATCGCGCTCCACTAATTATCATTATCACACACTGATGATGAATTCGTTAACAACGACGCGAGCCCCACCACGGTTGCACCGTCCACGGAGGCGAGCAGAACCCGCGGGCAGGTGTAGCTCAGTGGAAGACGTCGCCGGCACGCGCGCGCTGCCGGACGACTGATACAGCATCCCAAGGTTTTGAAGACCGTGACGCCAAGACCGCCAAAGTCCTTCATGTTCCGCGTCACGAGCGTAAGGTCGTGTTCAAGGCCGGTTGCTGCGATCATGCCGTCCACCGTATTGAGAGGAGTCCCTCTCAATTGGCATTCCCGCCGCACCGCCATGGCCTTCAACTCGCGACACAGTTCGTCCGGTAAATCTACAGTCATACGCACAAGAAGGAATGGTCGCATATTTACGAACCGAACCGAATTTCTCCCTTCACCGTAACTTTCCGGGCAATCGCTGCGAACTACAGCCGGAGGTCAACTATGTCTTTCCGTTATGTTGCTGCAACTTTGGCGATCCTGAGTGCCGCTACCCTGGCGTCTCCCACCCTCGCCGCTTCCGGAGCGGTATATACCATGGCGAATGCCGCCGGCCCCAATGCCGTGATCGTATTCAGCCGCGCTTCTAATGGCACCTTGGTACAATCGCAGTCTGTCCTGACCGGCGGCACCGGAACCGGTGCAGGGCTGGATTCGCAAGGCTCCATCGCACTTAGCCGCGACGGACGCTGGCTGCTGGCAGTCAACGCCGGGAGCAATGACGTAACCGTGCTTTCGGCCGCGGGAACCGCGCTGACGGCGGTCAGTACGCAAGCATCGGGTGGCGTCATGCCCATCAGCGTCACCGTGCATAACGACACGGTCTTCGTGCTCAACGCCGGTGGCACTCCCAACATTACCGGCTTCCACCTGACTGGCGCCGGCGTACTTGTCCCTATACCGTCCGTTCAGAAAGTATTGACTGGCACGGGGCCCGCCGAAGTCTCCTTCAACCGCGACGGCACGCTGTTGGCGGTCACGGAGAAAACCTCCAACACCATTGTGGTCTTCAGCATCGATAGCGGGAATCTTATCGGTCCCTTCATCAGCGCATCCGCGGGCCAGGAACCGTTCGGGTTCGCTTTCGGCCCGCACAACTTATTGCTCGTCAGCGAGGCGTTCAACGGCGCCCAGAACGGGAGCGCGGTGTCCAGCTATCAGGCGGACTCGGGCGGCGGCCTGCGCCTCATTACCGCTTCTTCGCCGACCACGCAAACGGCGGCCTGCTGGCTGGTGGTGACTGCAAACGGACGGTTTGCCTATACCGATAACACCGGCAGCAGCACCGTCAGCAGCTTCGCGGTGGCACAGGACGGCTCTCTAGCGCTGTTAAACGGCACAGCCGGAAGCACGCCCGCTGAAACATCGCCGATCGATCTCGCCCTCAGCGCCGACAGCCAGTACCTATACAGTCTCGCGAGTGGCACCATCTCGGAGTTCGAGGTTGCCGCCGATGGCAGTCTCTCGCCCATTGGTTCCATTACCGGCCTGCCCGCTTCCACCGTAGGCCTGCAAGCACAATGATTGCCACGCTGAGTCACTCCGCGCGAAATAAGTATGGCTGTGGTCTGATATAGTTATTTGTCGATACCAGAGCTGACTGACATCCAACACCTGCTGCTCCGGTACCAGCATGGGGACACGGCGGCGGCCGCGGCGCTGGTCCGCGCCGCGTCGCCCATGTTACTGCGATTCTGCCTCAGCCAGGGAGACCGCCGGGAAGACGTCGACGACGTCCTGCAAGAGATCTGGCTGCGCATACACAGGGCGCGGCACACCTACCGCCCGGGAGCGCCCGCCGAAGCCTGGCTCTATGCCATCGCGCGGCACACGCGTCTGGATGCCTGGCGCAGGCGCTACCGTTTTCGAGCCCGCGAAATCCAGGTCGAAGCGTTGCCCGAGGCGGCGGCTCCCGTGCCGGACGCGCGCACGCCTTCCATGTCCGAGCTGCTTGCGGCGTTGCCCGAAGGTCAACGCGAGGTCCTCCTGCTGTTGAAGGGGTGCGGTATGACTCTGGAAGAGGTAGCGCGGGCGACCTCCTCCACAGTAGGCGCCGTCAAGCAGAAAGCACACCGCGCATACGAGTGTCTCCGCGCCGCGCTCGCACATGTCCAAAGGGGGCCGGCGCAATGACTTGTCGCGACATCGCGAAGTTGCTGGCCGGGCCCGCGCCTTTACCCGCGGCCGCCGCCGAGCACCTGCGCACCTGCGAACGCTGCCGCCTGCTGGCGGGGTCTCCCGCGCCCTATAGCGAACCAGTGTCGATCGACGCCGCGCTGGAGCAGCGGCTCATAGCCGTAGTGACCAGCGGCCTGGCAGCCGTGCGTCCGCTTTCTTCGCCGCTGCTCTATACGGCTGCGCTACTCGCCGTGGCGGCGGTTGTGATTGCAGCGGGCGTTGCCGTACTGGGAGTGCGAGGATGGCTGACCACCTCGATTATTCAAAAGCTTTATTTCGTTACATTGCTGACCGCCGGCATCGCGGCTGGAGCGGTTACGCTGTCCCAATTGATGTTTCCCGGCGCATTGCCGCGCGTCCGGGCGTGGGTCCTGGGCGCGGTGGCCATAGCCGCTGTACTCGGAGGCGGGGCGCTCTATCCGCTGCTGCGCTACGACCATTTCGCACGGGCCGTGGCCACCTGTTTCAGTATCGGAATGGCCCACGCGGCTGTCCTCTGTACGGCTGCCGTATTCATATTGCGGCGCGGTTTGGTGTTGTCGCGCCGGGCCGCTGCAGGTCTCGCCGGGCTGCTCGGAGGACTCACCGGGCTTTTCGTTCTCTTCGTATTCTGCCCGCATCTCGACGCCGGGCACTACTTACTGGCGCACGCCACAGTAGTAATCGCCTGCGCCGCGCTCGGCCCGGCCATAGTGGCCGCCAGCACTCCTCGCCATTGACTTCCCCAGCTATAACCTGTTACGCTCTCCTATGGAATGGCCAAAGGGAACGCACCTCAGAAAACATCAGAAGTTCTCCAGGGAACCCTGGATCTCATGGTCCTCAAGACCCTGGATGCCTTGGGACCGCTACACGGCTACGGCATCGCCCGCCGCATAGAGCAGTTGAGCCAGGAAGTGCTGCAATTGAACGAGGGGACGGTGTACACCGCCTTGCTGCGCCTCCACCAGCAGGGCTGGATTACTTCAGAATGGGGCGCATCGGAAAACAATCGCCGGGCGCGGTTCTATTCGATTACGCGGAGCGGTCGAAAGCAGCTCGCCAACGAGACGGAAAATTGGGAGCGCATTGCAGCGGTAATTGGTCGGGTACTGCGGCTCGCCCCTGAGAGGTGATCGGCCATGGATCGTTCGGACTCAGATTTTGACGACGAAGTCGACACCCATATCAGCATGTTGACCGACCGGCTCGTCCGTCGGGGAATGCCCATCGAGGACGCCCGCTACGAGGCGCTACGCCAGTTCGGGAATCAAACTGTGTTGAAAGAAATCAGGAACGACATGCGGACCTTCGTGTGGTTGGAGACTCTCTGGCAGGACCTGCGTTATGGCGTGCGCGTCCTGCGTAAGAACAAGGGTTTCGCAGCCGTTGCCGCGATTACTTTGGCGTTAGGCATCGGGGCCAACACGGCCATATTCAGCGTAGTGAATGCGGCCATCCTTCGTCCGCTGCCCTATCCCCATCCGGGGCGTCTGGCGATCCTGTGGGGCAACGTCAAGCGCGCCAGGGTCGAGCGGCGCGGCGCCTCTTATCCGGACTATATCGACTGGCGAGACCAGGCTCGATCGTTTGAGACCATGGCCGCCTTTACCGACAATAAGTTTGCGCTGACTGGCATCGACACACCCGAGCGCATTTCCGGCGAGTACGTTTCGCAGTCATACTTTTCGCTGCTTGGC
>Ga0302324_100016139_pt1 | contig 14901 bp, 18 predicted proteins | sample Palsa_T0_1_FD_201949 | JGI IMG/M metagenome (GOLD analysis project Ga0302324, IMG submission 201949) | Peat permafrost microbial communities from Stordalen Mire near Abisko, Sweden - Palsa_T0_1 | ecosystem: Environmental > Terrestrial > Soil > Palsa > Peat permafrost | place: Sweden: Abisko...
GGATTGAGCCAAGTGGAGGTAGGAGCTGTTGGGGCGGCACAAGAGTTGGGGATGCCGCCGGCTGGCGCTGATCGAGCGACTGGGGCCAGAGGCCCGCGATGAGCTGCGGGTGGGGTTTTTGTCGCCCTCGGCAGCGCGACAACTGGTGCGGTTGCCGCAGGGCAACCAGGCGGAAGTTCTGCAGCTGATGCAACGCGAAGCGCTGTCGGCCAGCGAATTGGCCGGGGTGGTGGACCTGTTGCTGGAATGTCCCGGACGCAGCCGGCAAGAGTACATCCTGCCTGGGAAGACCTCGGGAAGCGCTCTCGCAGGGGAAGGGAGTGGTGTTTTGCGCGCGCGATCCCCGGCTGAGCCCAGCCGGAAACCAGGTTTGGAAACGAGTCGGAGTCTTGCTCGACCTGCTGGGCCGCATGGAGGTGTGGCTGACCCACCATGGCCGCACCGGACTCACGCCCGATCGCCAGAATGCTGGGGATCGACCGCAAGACGGTGACCCGCCTCTTGGCCGATCACCAGGATCGCCGAGGGGGTGTGCCGCAGCGGGAGCGTGCACGCCGGACGAGCTTGCTGGACGCTTTCCAGGAAACCATCACGCAACTGCTGGCACGTTATCCGAACTTGACCGCCGTGCGCCTGCACGAGGAGCTAGGTAAACGGGGCTTCCGCGGGGGCTACACCATCGTCAAAGAACATTTGCGAGACCTCCGCCCGCCTGTGTCCATGGGTATCGCGTCCTCTATCGCACCTCCGCCCAATTGATCTCGGATCTGACCGCTTCGCTGGCGGACAAAACCCTCTCCGAGAAGCTGCGCCGCCACGCGCGTCCGGATTTATTGATCATTGACGAATTCGGCTGCGACAAAATCGAGCGGGAAGAAAGCCCGCAATCGGCTCACCTGCTCTATAAGATCATCGCTTTGCGGAACCAGAAGAGCTCTACCGCGCCCGCCACCAACGTGGACTTCGAAAAATGGGGAGAGTATCTGCCCGATGGGCCCGTCGCTATGGCTTTCCTCGATCGCATCGTAAAGGGAGCGATCATCCTCAAGGTTCAAAGTAGGTCGTATCGTGCACACGGCCCCAAAGAAGGAGAACCTCCAGCTTAGAAAAAAGAACTGCGGACACACCCAAGGTCCCATTCCTCAACTGGCCACTACCGAGCGTAACCATCCTACCGGTCCACAGTTCACCGCCAAAGTGGACCAGTTTTTCGCCGCCGTCGACACTCCGACCTGAAGCTTGTGCGAACGTTGGTGTTACCAGCAGGGCTATGGGGATCCGAACAGAAATTCCCTGGAGAGCCGACCCAGCCCTTGATGGAGTCCGCGCACTTGGCCCTCGTAGAGTTGGGGACTGAACACCACGACCGCCTTGCGCTCTTTACCGGCGATGATCTGCCGCCCGCGCCAAGCCTTCCCTCCCGCTCCGCTGGCCAGCAACAACTCGCTGAGATGGTCGACCGCTTCGGCCAGCAGGGCGCGATGGTTGGAGGGTCGCAGGAGTCACGTAGCGTCCCGCTTCGGATCCAGTCGATCCAGGTTCTGTTTCGAAGAGGCGCCAGCATCGAAGATCGAGGTCAACTGCTGCGGCTGCACACTGAGTTGTCGCAAGCGCTCGCGCACCCGCTTGCTAGATGTGTGGGCTGAATAAGAGCCTTCTGATACAACCTGTCCAGCCAAGAAACCGCAGAACAGGCATTCCGTCTTGAATTAGGCCAAATGGCCAAATTAGGCCATGTCAGTTTGATCCTCAATATTTGTCGAAAACCAAATCATCACGGTAGACTATCCTGTCGTCTTTACCGAGGTGGTTCTTGCATGCAGTTGTCGATCGTTTGATCGATGAAATCCCGAAACTCGGCTGCCTGTTCGAATGAATCTTCGGCATGAATAACATAACCGAGGGGCCACCGGCTCGATGCGTTGCAGAGAATCACCAGCTTAATGCTCCCGTCTACCATATTTTCCAGATAGCCGATTGTGCACCCCAGCGTCAGTTGCAGAACGAAAAACACGCTACGGGCGTTGTCAGCGGAGCAAACATGGTGGCGATTCCGGCTTTGAACTCGCAGCGCGGCCATTCTGCGCCCTTGGCCGCCCTGGGTCACCACTAAGGTTACTGTGATTATATCCGAGCATCATTCTCAGCCTGTTAGCGTGCCGGGAATGTTGGGGCGATACAGCTGTTTGCTCTCGGAGAGACGGCAGCAGGGCAAAAGAAGGGACCTGCAGTTGCAAACACCTACCAGGAGATGGCGTGGACCGACTTGTCTGTTATTCGCTGTTGCAATCAGATGTAAACCCACCACAAGACTTGGTTCGGCAATTAGTCGCTAGCGTTAGCTCTTTGCGAGCCTACAACAGAGCTGTAGCTGTGCGAGTGTTTACTTACGGTAATGTGCCAGGTCTGTATTCCACGCTCGCGCCATACGAAGTTGTGATTCAGGAGCAAGGGTCTTATCAACATCGACTGGCTGAATGGTTTCCATGCGCCGCGCAAGTTTTGCAGCACTATCCAGTACTGCACAGAGTGCTAAATTTCCCTGACATCGAACGTCTCGCTCCGCTTCAGGTGCTCCTTCTCGATTGCGACACCGTGTTCTTCAGAGACGTAGATCTGTTGTTTGCCCGCTATTCGAAGGCGGATTGCTATGCTCGAGAGGAACCCTCAAGTAAGAGAAGCCATTTGGGTTATGACCCCAACTATCTCGACGAAGATATGCTCCACCAGATTGCAATTGCAGAAGGAATTGCAACCCCTCCACCATTTAACACCGGCGTCGTTCTGTTGAATCGAGCCGTATGGCGGCGCGTGAAGGTCGAGCTTTTTCTGTCATACGTGTGGCGGCTCTTAGTGTGGATGTCGCTGAATCCCGCGCCCAGAGGAACATTGTATGTGGAAGGTCCAGCCATTAGATATCTGCGTCAGGGATTTCAACAATTCGTAACAAAGAAGGATGTACAAAGAGCTTTGCACTTCCCTTCAGCAAATCGATGGATTGTCGAAGAGGTTGCCTTTTGGTTGACTCTCGGCAATATTGCTGAGCTGACTTACGACGATTTTGCGACAAGGCATGTTATTCAGAATGGGGAATTCGCCGCAAAGATACTAAAAAATCGTGAATGGATCGTGTGTCACTACTACAGCATCCCCATGAACGAAATCGCTGAATGGATGAGGCAGTGCGCAGCAAATAATTCGCCATCACCGCTGGACTTATAGTAGGTGCAGTTGCGCTCGCCGGCTCAAGCAGTCCGATGAACCGGCCGAACCGGCACGACTGCTTGAGAAATTATCCAATAACGTGCAAAAATCGCGGCTAACCGCGAGCTTGAACTTTGGAGTAGTGGATCGCCGTGCGTTCCGCTGCTGCTTTCGCCGTGCTATGCTAGTCGCTGTAAGAGGCCAAACTGCAATAGCTGGTTGACGAAATCCTGCAACTCCCTTTGGAGCCGCTCGGGTTCAACGTCATATTCCAAGAGAAGCGTCCCGTATGCAGTGCGAACAGAATCACTGGACGTGAGAACCTGCCAAAAACGTGCCGACACATGATCCAGTACGAAGTAGTTCTTTGTGGTCAGGTTCAACAACACGCATTCTTCCCCCACGCATCGCGCCAGGACGTTGCCACCAGCGGAGAGTTTTGAGTCGGCCGTAAGCGTTAATGACATAAATTCTCAAGTGCACAGTGCGATTAGCATTTAGCTCGGTTTGAGGAATTCACAAAGGAATGGTAGTATCCCCGCCCGAAATGCGGAACCACGAAACAGCCGCAGTGTTTACACGCGACCGATACGTAGTCTTACCAAAACTCCTGCAGGACCCGACACTCTCGTATGTGTACTCCTATGCGTGTGCTTTGGCCGCAACTCCTGAAGTGCCACTGGCAGACAATCAGATAGCCGGTACCCCCTGTGTCTACGGCAACCCCGTTATGAATGGATTACTGACGAAGCTCCTCCCAGACGTCGAACGCAGCTGCGGACTCGCACTGTTTCCCACGTGCTCCTATTTTCGCGCGTACAAAAGAGGCGCCACACTTGCCAGACATACGGACCGTCCAGCCTGCGAAATCAGCATCACGCTTTGCCTGGGCTACGGCAATCATTCCCCGTGGCCAATCTGGATCGAAGGTCCGTACGGCATGTCGTCGGTAGACCTCGACCGAGGGGACGCGTTGCTCTACCGCGGCATTGAGTGCCCGCACTGGCGAGAAGCATTTGAAGGCGACCGGCAGGTGCAAGTCTTCTTGCACTATGTCGACCAGAAGGGGCCGCTCGCGGACTGGAAGTTCGACAAGAGGCCAGTCCTCTTCAGCCGCAATCTGGCCGCCGCTATGTCTGCGCGGTGACGGACTCGGACTCGTCCTTTCCTGCGTAGTACCAAGTAACCACCGTGAACCGTTCGCCATGCGACACGGGCGTTACCTCGTGAAGTCTCTCGGACGGGAACGCCACCAAAAGCCCCGCCTCGGCATCGATGCCAAAACGGCACTTGTCCCAGAGAGGGCCGCGGAGCAGACCATGCAAAATCAAACGCCCTTCGCCGAATTTCGCGGGCGCCGGGTCGAGAGATTCTTCGTTCAGAAACACCACCGCGGACACCGCGCGCCGCCGCGTTTCGTTCGTGGAAGATGAATATCCGCCATCGCTATGCCGGGTGAAGAAATCTCCCACCCGGTACATCAGGCATTGCGGATTGTCGCAGCCCACGAGTTTTACACCGAAATGCTTACCCAGTTCTGGAATTAGGCCGATAAATCGATCGTGCAGCGCACTAATCGTTTCCTTCGAAATGGCAATGTACTGTGCTCTGCGCACCTTCTCGTCTACGTTGGTCGCCCCATCTATGCCGACCACTATGGCATGTTCAGACCGCGAGGCCAGCATCTGGGTTCGGAGGCTCACGATAAACTCCGCCTCCAGGAAGTTCGGAAGAACAAACAATCCCAAGTGTTCGAAAAAGCTGCGATCGGAAAGGTGTGCCGTACCCTGCGCACCCGCCACCTCACTCAGAGTTCCATGGGTCTGTATTCCAGGCGTGCGGTACGCCCTTTTCGGAACTGTGCATGCAACCTGAATCATGATTGCCCCGCGTGTCTGCTGGGACGCGGTGTCCTGCGGTAATGATGCGGTATATTAAACCGTGGCTGCTAACGCTGCAAGCGGCTTTTACACACGCGAATTTACCTTACCTCCCGCGAAAGGAGAACGTCATGTCAGTCCAGACGGTCAGGGATTTCATTAAACATGCCGAGAGCACTCCTCGGCTGCAGGCTCAACTGGATTCCATCCCGAAGGGACAGGGCGAAAAGACGCTTGACCAACTCGTGAAACTCGGCGCCACGGCCGGCTATACATTTTCAGCGGAAGACTACAAGAAAGCCGTCACGGAGTTGCTGGCACAGAAGCATGCGGCCGGAGCGCTCTCCTACGACGAATTGTGCCTCATCATGGGTGGACTACAGATCGACTGACTGGCGCCGTGGGCGTACGACGTTGCAATTGTTCCATGAGCCGCGTTCGATGGCGCCGCGCAGCAGCAATGTCATTTTCCCCGCCATTAATGGATTGTGGGCAACTTCATAGGTTGTGAGCGCATACTCATCCTCACTCGCGAACGTGCGCGCGCTGCAGGATCCGCAACCCTTGTCAGTAATCCCCTGAGCCGAGCAAGTGCTCTGAGTCGCATGCTTGTTTTCCTCAGCACCGTCGTGCGCGGGCAGGCAGTGCAACCGGCCCAAATTCTGAGCAGTTCGGATCCGTTCACAAGGGCCGACGTTACCGGAGAACCTCGAGTCGGCACTTGCAGTCCAGCCGCAACTCCACATCCTACGCAGGTGGAGATAAGCCAGGCCAGTGTTTCGAGCCCTCGTTGAGTAAAAGCTCGCGAAAGACTCGGCGTTTGCCTCAACATGCGTCTGACAACGTCGAGATTCGGATACGGTCGGCCGGAGCAAGACAGACGCGACAATGCTGATCAGGACGAATTGTACTCGGATTTGCCGGAATCCGTGGACTTGGCTGCCCACGCGTTGGACAAACTCTCGCGCCGGATGTCAGCGCTGGCTGGTTGAGGTTGTCGGAATCGGCACTCGTGTGCGCTCATTGCCACAGCAGAAGGCATGGCAGGCGGTCCGGCGCCGCGAGTCGAAGCAGTTCGTAGCCGATGCCGGCGATTCCCTGGAACAATGATAGGCACTTCGGTGTGCCCGACGCTTCCGCAAAAAACCGATACTGTCCCTTGCGCTTCGCTCGACGCACCAGTACCGCACTGCGCCACCGGGTTTCGTCGAGCAGATCCGGCCGTCCAAGACGAAGCGCCGCTTCAATCAGTAATTCCAGCCTGCCGAAATTCCCGCAGCACACGTGATCATGGCCGCTAAGCGGACTGGCTATCGTTGTCTGGATAGAATTCGAGATATCATCACGTACGCCTAGATTGTCGAGCACAGGCAATCCCCCCAGGCGCGCGAGGCCTATGCCGGCAGCTCCGTTGCACCATGCGACCATGCACCGGGGACCGTCAGGGCCGGATGGTACGCGAAAATCAGGCCAGTTTTGCGCGCCCGGTGAGTACACCGCCGTCTCATAAGCAATCGCTTCCTCCGCCGCGTCACGGAAGCATGCCTCACCCGTAGCATTGCTAAGTCGCAACAGTGCGTATGCGATCCCAGCGGCACCGTGCCCAAACCCCGTAAGCGAATACTGAGTCCAGGCGGCCGGCCAGGCACGATGACCGGTGTCCGTCGGAACGCGGCTGTTGAGCAAGTGCTCGCCGCAACGGAACGCCACGTCAACCGCGTTCCCATTTGCGCCTGCCGCGGATAACGTCAGCAGACCAAGAATGCCGCCGGCACTGCCGCCGACAACGTCCAGTGCCTGGTCGGACGCTATGCGTTGTGAGGTGAACCACTGCATTTCGCGCGCGGCTAGCGCTAGCAGTTCATCATCGCTCAGCCATTTCGCGGCGCGCACCAACCCATAGATGTGACTGGCCAAGCCTGCCGCGCCGCCCAGCATGGTTCGCGCCATAACAGGCGGAAGTGGGTGCTGTAGTGCCTTGCGCCGCGGCAGCAAGGCTGCGAGTGCCAAGTCGCGAACTCCAGCACCGCCGGTGACGTGTTCCAATGCCGCGAGGAAAAAGGCGACTCCAATTCGCCCGTCATAAAGGCTGTCCGACATCGGACGCAAATTCATCCGGTCAACAGTAGGATCGAACGACATCGACAACCACGTGACCCCACTATCACGCCCGCGGATAGCAGCACTTCGTAACTGTTCGGCGATAGAACTCGCGGCTGCTATGAGTTCAGCAGGTGTGAGCGGCGTATCTTCATCGTTTGCGATTTGCTCGCCTGCCGCTCGGGCTGCATGATGGGACCGGAGATCGTCGTAACGGGCGTGAAGGGAAGTGACGATGAAATCGGTCTGCGACTTCAGATCTTCGCTGCCTAACTTCCGCACGCGCGTGACCGCCGATTCCCAACCATTCCCGGCGAAGAAACCATGAGCGACGACGCGATCGTTCGCGAGCAAGTCACTCGAGTCGCTGTACAACGTGAAAAACGGAATGTCCAGCCGCTCCAAACTCTGCAACTCAGCACGGAATACGTCCCAAGGGGGCCGATACTGCAAATCCTGCTGGACGACAACGAAGTCGCGGGCCAACCGGTCCATCTCAATGCCGGCGTCCGCGGCGTCGCGGAGGAATTCGGGGTGGAGGCACCGGTTCGAAATCTGCGCATACGATTTCGTCATGCGCAGCAGTGAACGTACCTTTACTCCGCGAAACCAGCTTAGAGGCCCGGCGTCTGCAAGTAGATCGTCACGGTGAGCAAGGAGACACTCGTAGCCCGCATCGAACCCCTCCACGATGGCAGTCGCGTAATCCTCGGCTGAGACGGACTGCCCGGTGAGCATGGGGCGGCTCGCGTAGTCACGTGTCGACTGCACGCTACGCCTTACGAGGTGCATCCGGTCGGTGTTTATGTCCTGCCACACAGGAATCATGTAGCCGGAGTCTATCTGCTCCTCTCCGCCGATGCCGCTGACGTCGTAGCTCTTGCCCGGATTGGCGACAATCCAGAATGGCAGCAGCCCCGTTCTCAAGACGGAGTCGATGATCACCTCGATCGCGCGGTGGTCGGCCGAATCGGCCTTCAGAGCGTCCCAAGGCCGTGGCAGAGCTTGGAACATGGTTTCCAAATCCACCAGCACCGGGTGCTCACCACACGCGATAAGGTTTCCCTGATGAAAGTCGGTTCCACCCAGCACATAGGCCAATGCAACGAGCACGCCGATGCGCTTGAAATACCTCTCAATCTCGCAGGCATTACGGCAGCGCTCATGGTTCAGGAACTCGACCCACCCATGCGTACCGCGATTGAGGACCCGAATTGCGTGAAGCGGAACCGGAGCGCCATGTGCATTCAGCCAATCAATGAAACGTGAATAGGCGTCATCGACGGCAAGGTCCTTAGGCTTGTAAACGAGCCTCAATCCCGACGCAAAGGTTGGGATTAACACGCTGCGTCGGCCATTGTGGGGATCCGATAATCCAAGCTGTAGCTCGACCAACTGGCCAGGATCAGAACCGCCGTTGAAGACGCTTGCCAGTGCGCGCCGGTCCTCTTCAACTCGCCTGCAAAATTCCGTCACGTGATCAGTCCACTGGCTAACCACGACAGCTATTAGTCGCCCCAGAACTGCATAGTCTTGTAGAAAACCGAGCATGCCGCCGCGCTGGAGTTCGGAAACAAAGCGGTCGTACAGCTCCCGCGACGCCGGCGAATTCACAGGAGGTGGCTGTTCGAGGACAGATAGCGGATCGTTTCTGGCGACAAAACGGCGGAACTCCAAGCCGAGTGCCAGCGAGGCAATATAAGCCAACGTACCCAACAGCTCTGCTTGAAAGCTGCGCAACGCGCCCTCACTGAGATTATCGAGTACGTTACCGGCAGTGCTGGAGAGTTCTTCCCTCGCCGACGTCACAAATGGAACCCAAACCTCCCAGAACGGCGCCGATGACGAAGCCCAATCCGCGAACGGGACCGCCCATGGATGTTCGCCCAATAGATCGGCTGCCGGTCCTTCGGCGCGCGCATGGCATCCGACATCGCGATTGGCGCAGCAGCGCCGCAGTAGGGAATTCAGGCGCTGCGCCCATGGTGGGACCGGCTTGTCGTTCTTAAGCTGCACCCGCCCGAGCCATGGCTGAACCGTTTGCAAATCGAATCCGTCGAAGGCGACTCTGCGGGCAAGTATGTCTTTGTCACCTTCAACGGAGAATGCCTGGCTCCAACGCTCGACCCTGGCCACTGCTTCCACTTCATTCCCGCTACACGGCACACATGTTCCCGGCCGTTCAAGCAGGGGTGTCGCACGAGCAGCGATTTCGCGGAGCTCAAGTTCAGGGAATTCCATGTGGCTCGTATTCGCGGTTAATCGCTAAGCAACACCGGCTGCAGTCGGACACATGAGCCTTAAAGCTCTTTAAGATGCAATCGGATGTGTTCCCGGAGGCAGTGGCGTCGGATTCGGACAGCACGTGCAGTGCGTGTTATCAGTCGATACGCAGAACAATCCACCGGCGATCAGGCTCAACTCATCATCATTGAGCGCACCCGCCGCATGTTTTTGTGCTAGCACCTGGTTCACCGCATCGTCGTAATCTTGAGCGGTGAATGTGTAGCCGGCGGACCCGGCAAGCTCGATGTACTGCGTGATTGTCCTCTGGCCCGCCCCCTTCGGGATCGCGTCCAGTCTCGCCCTGAGATTCGGGTCGCTATCTGCCTTCTTCATGAATTGCAAAACGGTTTGCACGGACATCGTCGCTGCTCCTCCTTCAGGATTACGATTACCAGGGCGAAAAAGACTCTCGTCAAAAACAGGTAATCGGGATTTCCGGATGAATCGACCGAGCTCGACATCGCGCTGCCGGGCTCTGGTCCTGGCACGATCTGGGCGCATTATACGCCGAGTGATCTCTTTACGGACAAAAATCGATCGCCCAGTCTTTCTCCCCACGTTCGCCCCACATTGAATTAAACGCAACTTCATCCGCCTTGGTCGTGCTCAAATGCGGACCATCATTATTTTTCAAGGATTTCAAGCGGCCGAACGCGGGAGGGCTTGCACAAAGGACTAACACTGTTTAGCAAAGTCCTTCATGTCAGCTCTTTCCTAGCTACTAAGCTCTCTAGTTCGGAATTACGGTGACGTATTTGGCGAATCGTCAGGCAGCTGCAGCGAGGGCTTTGGTGGAAAGCTTGGTTAATAAAGCGTTGAGATCCTTGCGAGTGAAGGTCCACTGAAACGGAGAAGCAGTTTGCTGATAATGCTTTTGGAAGTCCACGAGCCGCTTCTCGAGCTGGGCCAGGGATAGGAAGTCATTGGGAGTAAGCACCTTTCTCTGGACGATGGAGAATTAGATTTTCGATTTGGTTGAGCCAACTGGCGTGGATGGCGGGGTGCACCAGGATGGCATTGGGCCACTGTGAGCGGATGCGCTGTACGGCCTTCTGACCGCGGTGAGCCGAGCAGTTGTCCATGATCCAAAAGACGCGGCGGGCAGACCGGTAAGGCTCTTGGGTCATGACCTCAGCCAATGAGGCGGTCGGTGGGGGCGATGCCGCTTTTGTGCTCACAGCGCCCGAAGAGTTTGGCGCGATGGACGTCCCAGGCCGCCAGATAGGTCCAGGCACCTTCCCGGAAGTACTCATGTTCTGCACGCATGGGGCGGCCGGAAGCCCCAGGTAGAGTGGGTTGCTTGCGACGGCGAGCTTGCACGCTGGTCCTTTCGTCGGCGGAAATGACAAAGTCGGTAGGGAGAAGAGGAACTCCCTCCCACAGACGTTCATAGAGGTCGAGGATGCGTCCCGCCTTGGCTGCGAAATCTGGGTCGCGGGGAAAGATCCAACTGCGATGCTGCCAAGGTCGAAGGGCGTCGTCATTCAGCCAGCGCCCCAGGGTAGTGCCGCTGATCTCAGCCACCAAGCCTTGCGCCACCACCTCCTGTTGGATGTCGGCGATGGAGAGTCGCGAGAGCGGGAGCCCTAGACGATGCGGCAGCTCACAGGCGAGCGCCTTTACTTGAACGAGGACGCTGGGGGGGAAACAGGGCGGGACGCCCGCCCCGAGGTTGCTCCTCCAGGCCGGGCAGACGCGCCAAGGCAAATCGTTTGCGCCACTTGCTCACGATCTGCCGGGGTGTGTCCAAGCGCGTGGCAATGACGTCGTTGGACAATCCCTGGGCTGCCAAGAGGACGATCTTGGCGCGAATAACGTCTCTATACGGTGACGTATATTTTCGGGCGCGTGTTTCGAGTTTCTCTTGTTCCTCGGATGTGAGCACGATGCGAAATGGGCTAGAGCGCGGCAAGGCAGTCCTCTCCTGAGGAACAGCCTACATGCGTTCGGCGTCACATTCCACAACATTATACGTTACTGTATTTACCTTCTTGAGTACTAAGCTAGCGGTGTTCCCGATTCGAGTAACTCATGGATGTGATTGGCGCCTGAGTCTTATTCCTGCAACTCGGTGAGTTTCCGGCGAGGAAGTGCTCGAAGCACGGAGACCAAGATTGATTTCAGATGAAGGCCGACTTTTTCTCTAAATCGCGAGGGCCGCTGTTGCCAATAACAACAAAGACTTGCTTCTTGTTGTCCCCACTTTTTCGCGGTATTTCCAAATCCCTAATCCTCTTACGCACAGCGAGATAACAGCTCGAATGGAAATCGCTGTCCTCAATCAGTAGCTTGTTGATTGTGAGAAAAATAAATGCGTGGAGATCGGGACTTGCTGGGTTGTCACAATAGAAGAAACTACAACGCGAAGTGGCAAGCGATCATGCGAGCCTGAAGATTGGGGCTGGTAGAGGTAGGACTTAAGGGTGTTAAAGGGTCAAAAACTGTACTTGGCCCTTCTTACATTTTGGAGCGAAAGAAAATCCATTCGGGGAGAACAGGACGACCTGCCAAGAAGAACGACATCGCCGGTGCTCGATCCCAGAAAGAAAATCATCAGTTGTGTCTCTTCTGAGCTGAAACGAAGCAAGTCGATGAAAAGTGGATCAGCCCTGGCAGCGAAATTCGCCCGAGAATTCATCTTCGAGCATGGAAGGAAAGGCGGAGTAAGCACCAGGGATCTGTACGGGGTCGATTACTATCGCTGGATTGTAAGCAAACGAAAAATCCGACGGGGCCGGCCAAAAGATCAATGAGTTCCTTGGTAGCAGAGGCAACCCGAAGCCCACGGTTTGCAAAAGAAGCGACCCCAGTAGAATCCGTAGCAGGCAGAATGGCTATTGTGCCTGGCGTGCGCAGCAGACCCTGTAAGCAGCTTCGCAGATTCGGCTGAGCTGATGAACCGGTCTCGAACTGCGGACCAGGTTCGAAGACTAACGCGACACCGCTAAACGCTCCATTGAACTCTGCAGTCGACATCCGGCGGCGTCTCTGGGCGGGTCCACGAAGTGAACCTGCGAGTGCGACCAGCGTTCCAGCAGGACAAAGTGATTGCCGTTCCAGTGGACGATGCAGAGGAGCGGCACTTTACCGAAGTCGGGAGTCTTTAGCGAAAAGCCTTTCGCACGCAGCCCAACTTCCCTCGCAGCCGTGACGATGGTTTGCGCGCTGAGTCCATTACGTCCGGGATCGTATTTGGCGCGACATTCTGCGAGGCGCGTTTTCTGCCGAAGTAATTAAGGTCATGGCCAGGCGGGCAGCGCCAAATTCGACCGCGTTCATCTGCAGAATAACTGGGATTCGATGGCTGTTCATGGCCGGTACGTCCCTCGGGAAGACCCAGCCTTGGCCGGGCAATTCATCAGCCACAGTTTCGGAGCATCGGTGCAATAGGGGTCGACCTCAAACCTGTGTCATCTAAATGAGATATAGGGAAACTGTCGCAGCGGGCCCATGCACGGGCGGTTCAGAATGAATTCAATCTATCCGTGGATAGTACGGCCAGTTTTTGCAGTTAGTGTCGATGCTCAGACCATGCGCACCGTTGGGCTGGTTAACTGCTGCTAAGTGTTGGTGGCATTGCCCCAACACCATTCGATGTGGGCCGCCTGCCGCCGTTCGGCTAGCCAGTCGTTAAAGAGAAGCTCCTTAATGGCGGCGCTGGTACGATCGTTCAGCTCTGCCGGGACGATCGCCAGGACTCGTATCAAAACACATCCGGTCTCGACGCGTACGGGTCCGACGAGTTGACCTGGCGTAGCGGCAAAGAGTTGATCACGGAGAGCGGGTTCGGCTTGCCGGCGCTCGATGGTGGCGAACAGACTAGCATCAGGGGGCGCACCTCGTTCCTGTGGGTTTGAGAAGATGCGTTCGGCGGCTTCGAAAAAACCCAGCGCGCCGCTGCGGATCTGCCTGGCCAAATCGTTCGCCAGAGTCTCCTCCGACACCTCCAGGCGTGCAATCTTGACGGCATCGAAGGCGGTTGAATGTCGGCGGAAGTACTGCTCTACCTGGCCTGCGGCAATTCGGTCGCGGAGCTTGGGCACGATCGCAGTTTCAGCCACGTACCTTTCCAGTTTCTCGTGCGTCATACCGTGCCGCTCAAGCCAGTGGAGGGTGTCCTCGGCCTTAAAAAGCTTCTTCGCCGAGCGAAACTTATTCATAGCCTCCTGCAACTCGGCATCACTGAGGCTGATCGGCTCCCGCTCCAATTCTTCATGAATGAGGCACAAACTCACCAGCTGCTCGATGATTGGTGCTTCATCCCAAATGAAATCCAGGCAGGCCATGGCGGCGTCCACTTGGAGGAGGTTGGAGTTGACGCGCACCAGGTCGGCTTCGTTCGTGCGGTGCACGCCCCGCAACGGCCAGGGCACCGCTCGCTCCGGGCAGTAGCTCAGCGAAACCGTGCCCTCGCCGGAAGGCCGCAGTAGCGCATCGTAGTGGACCGAGTGATCGAAGGCCATTTCTTCCACAAGCAGGTCGATCTGCAGAGCGGGATGACAGCCACGCAACGGTTGTAGCCGGGCCCGGGCTTCGCGAGGCCGGACACCTTCGTGTTGCAGCGCAAACAAAAAATCAAGCACATCGAGTGCTGCTTGCCGCCAGGAATCGTTCATGACGCAGCTCCTTGGCCGGCCATCAGAAGGTCGCAGATGGCCGAGCTGATAGGTAGACCGGTGTTGTCCTCAATCCAGAGATACTGCCCGCTGGGGTTGATCTCAAGAAACACATAGCGACCATCAGGGGTCAGGATCATGTCAATGGCGCCATAGCAAAGCTCAAGTCGTTCAGTCAAGCGGACGCAACGCTCCTGGATTTCCGCCGGCAAAATGTGGGGCAAGTGGGGTGTGCGGCTCAGATCATAGCGCCGCCAGTCGTATTTGGTGTGGCGTGTCTGTTGTGAGTGTATCTCCGCGGCGAAAACATTCTGGCCGACTACAGTGATTCGCAATTCGACGCGTTTCGGAACGTAAGCCTGGAGAATCACCGGGTCGTACTGAAGCGCCGCCGCATAAGCGACGTCGCGCTTCGAGACCACCTCGGTGTAGCGGCAAAGGCCGGCGGACTCGGCGATGGTCCGGTCAAACGCAGGACCAGCGAGTTTGCTGATGACGTTGCCGTTGTGTTCGTCATAGAAGTCCAAGAAATCTTGCCGGCTGTTAGTGACCAACGTCGGTGGCAGTTCCATCCCTAGTTCGGCCGCCACGCGAAGTTGGGAAACCTTGAGTTGAGCGCGTTTAATCGCGGCCGGATGGCCCGGCACCCAGCGGCATGGCAGGGTGTCCCACAGATCTTGCACGAAGGTCTGGCAATCACGGGTGATGAATTCACGGACCGCCGGATCCTGAACTTGCTCATGTGCTACGGGCGACTGAGGCCTTCGGCTCCAGATCGACTGCAGGCAGGCGAGGTCAATGACCTTGTCCTCCAG
>Ga0302324_100016140_pt1 | contig 14901 bp, 13 predicted proteins | sample Palsa_T0_1_FD_201949 | JGI IMG/M metagenome (GOLD analysis project Ga0302324, IMG submission 201949) | Peat permafrost microbial communities from Stordalen Mire near Abisko, Sweden - Palsa_T0_1 | ecosystem: Environmental > Terrestrial > Soil > Palsa > Peat permafrost | place: Sweden: Abisko...
TCGCCGGAGAAGAATCAAGATGACTTTCACGATAAAAGTCGCGATGCAGAAGCAGTCAACTCGAGCCGTCGCCGCCCGCTGCGGGATCGCTCTATTGGGAGCGATTTCAGTCACATTGGCGGGAAACGCCCGGGCGGACACCGCGGGCCCACCCACCTTGACCGAGATCATCGTCACCGCGCAGAAACGCCAGGAGAACATCCAAGATGTGCCGGTGTCGGTGATGGCGCTGTCCGGGCAGGAGCTGCAGGATGCCGGTGTCAAAGACATAAAGGATCTACAGGTTTTGACCCCCGGGGTGACCGTGACGTCCACCACCTCGGAGAATGTGACCACCGCGCGAATTCGCGGTATCGGCACCGTGGGCGACAATCCGGGCCTCGAGTCTTCCGTCGGGGTGATCATCGACGGGGTGTATCGGGCCCGCAACGGGGTGGGTTTTGGCGATCTCGGCGAGATCGACCGAATCGAGGTCCTCGAGGGGCCGCAAGGCGAGCTGTTCGGCAAGAATAATGATGCCGGCGTCATCAACGTGGTGACCAAGCGGCCTTCGGATACCTTCGGTGTGACCGCCGAGGTCACCGGTGGGAACTATAACGATCGGGAGGTCTCTGCGTCGGTGACCGGTCCCTTGGGCGCCATCTCGGCCGGCCGGTTCTATGCGGGATACCAGCGGCGCGACGGCTTTCTCAATGTCGATACCGGTCCGGGACCGAACAGCGAGAACAATACCGATGACCGCAATGTCTACACCCTGCGCGGCCAGTATCTGCTCACGCCCAGCGATAAAGTCAGCTTATTGTTGATCGCGGACTATTCGAAACGTAATGAGTCGTGCTGCGGCGCCATTCAAGCCGCCGATGGTCCTTTCTACGGCATTATCAATGCGCTGGCATCGGTTCCCGAACTCGGCGGCACACCCGGCGCGACCGGTATCGCAAGCCCGCCGCTCGCGCTCGCGGACCGCAATGCCTGGGCCAACCAGCCGATCACGCAGCGCATCCGCGATATGGGGATTTCCGGTCAGCTCGATTGGGATTTAGGGTTCGGCAAGCTCACCTCGATTTCGGCGTGGCGCGACAATACCCTTATTGCGGGTAACGATGTCGACTACACGGCCGTCGATATCGTTCAAGAGCCCGCCAACGAGGGCAATCTGGTCGACTTCAAGCAGATCAGTCAAGAGCTGCGTTTGGCCGGCAAGAATGGTCCGCTCGATTGGCTGGTCGGTGGATTCTTCTCGAACGAGCTGTTGGTCTCGAATACGGCCATTTATGCGGGTAATGATTTCGATCTGTATCTGAGCGGCCTGTCCTCGGCAGCCGTCGGACCGCCCAACTTCCTGCTGACCACGATGCTCACCGGCAAGCCGCCGGGCAGTCTATTCGTGCCGGGCGTTTCCGGCGAGGCCGACTGGTACCGCGAGAACTCCAAAAGCTATGCGGTCTTCACCGACGAGACCTATAGCATCACGCCGCAACTGGATCTGACCGCCGGCGTGCGCTTCACGTCCACGATGAAGACGGCGGACTCGAATTATGTGAGTCCGGATGGCGGCTCGGCGTGCGGCCAATTGCTCGCAAACCCTGCGATCGTCGACAATCTCGCCAGTCCCGAGAATCAATTTCTGATCGCCTTGGGATGTGCGACCCCCTTCAACCCGTTCTTTGCCGGCAAGTCGACGGCTCAGTCCTTGAGCGAGGGCAATGTCGAGGGCACGGTCAAGCTCGCCTATCATTTCACTGACGAGATCATGGGCTATCTGTCCTGGGCGAACGGCTACAAGGCGGGCGGATTCAACCTGGCGCGCGTCACGGCGGGACTGACCGGTGTCACACCGAATTTCGACACCGAATTCCCGCGCGAATCGGTGGAGTCGTACGAGCTCGGACTGAAGAGCGAGTTAGCGGATCGGACCGTGCGCCTCAATGCCGCGGTGTTCGATCAGCAATACACGAATTTTCAGCTGAACACCTATACCGGCCTGCAATTCGTCGTAAGCTCGGTGCGCCGGGTCGAATCCAAGGGCGCGGAGATCAACATGGATTGGGCGACTCCGCTGTCGGGTTTGAGTCTCTCGAGCGGCGTGGTCTATGCCTTTACCAACATCACCGAGTTCGGCGAATCCCTGCCGCTGTTCGCACCCAACCAGGCCACCACGCTCGACCGCGAGAACAACCGGCTTTCGTTCGCGCCGCTTTGGTCCGGCACGGCGTCGGCGACGTACACGGTACCCCTCTCCGCATCACTTAAGTTTCATGCGAACGTCAACGAAAAATACAGCTCCTCGTACAACACCGGCTCGGATCTCGATCCGCGAAAAATCCAAGGCGCCTACGGATTGTTGAATGCCCGGCTCGGCCTCGGGTCCCCGGACGGCAAATGGACCGTTGAAATCTGGGGAAATAACCTGGCCGACAAGCTCTTCTATCAGGTCGCCTTCGATGCGCCGTTCCAGTACGAACAAGTCGACGCCTTCCTCGGCGATCCGCGAACTTTCGGCGTCACGCTGCGGACCAAATTCTGAGGCACGATGAGCAAGCTCGGAGTCGAGACAAGCAACGGTGTCGCGGTATTAAGGTTCGACAATCCTCCCGTCAACAGCTTTGGTCTCGAGCTCCGCGGCTTGTTATGGGCGGCGCTGGCGCGCGCCGAGGCCGATCCCGCCGTCGGCGCGATCATTTTGATCGGCTCCGGGAAGGGATTTTCCGGCGGCGCCGACATTCGCGAGTTCGGGACCCCGAAGTCGTACGCGGAGCCGAATCTGCGCACTCTGCTGCGGGCTGTCGAGGAGTGCAGCAAGCCCGTGATCGCGGCGATCGAGGGCATCTGCATGGGCGGAGGCCTGGAAATGGCTCTGGCCTGCCATTACCGGGTGGCGGGGACGAGTGCACGGCTCGCTCTGCCGGAGGTCAAATTGGGCCTGTTGCCCGGCGCCGGCGGAACCCAGCGTCTGCCGCGCGTCATAGGCATCGAAGCGGCCTTGAATATGATCGTATCGGGGGCGCAGGTGAGCGCAGACCAGCTGCCGCGCTTGTTCGACCGGTTGTCGGCAGGGGAGCTGTTGGCATCGGCAGCGGATTTCGCCCGGGGTCTCATCAACGAGAAGCGTGGACCGCGCCGGGTGCGCGACCTCAGCCTCAAGATGCCGAACGCCGAGGCGTATTTGCAATTCGCCCGAAATACCATCAAAGCCGTCGCCGGCCCGTATCCGGCGCCCCTGGCCTGCGTCGAGGCCATCGCCGCGGCGGTCCGGGAACCGTTCGATCAGGGATTGAAGCGCGAGCGTGAGCTTTTCAGTCAGCTGATGTTGACGCCCGAATCGGCCGCTCTGCGACACATCTTTCAAGCCGAGCGGGCGGCCGCGCACATCGGCGATGTGCCGGATTCAACTTCCACCCGTCCAATCAGCAAGGTCGGCGTCATCGGGGCGGGCACGATGGGCGGCGGCATCACCATGGCCTTCATCAATGCCGGATTGCCGGTCGTGCTTCTCGAGACCACGCAGCAGGCGCTCGATCGCGGGCTCGCCGGCATCCGCCGAAATTATCAGGGCGCGCTGCGCAAGGGGACGCTCGATGAGGCGAGTCTGGAGCGGCGACTCGCTCTCATAACCCCCACACTCGAGTACCAGCCGTTGCGCGATGTGGACTTGGTCGTCGAGGCCGTGTTCGAGAGCATGGACGTGAAGAGGCAGGTATTCGAGAAGCTCGACGAGGTCGTGAAGCAAGGCGCGGTGCTCGCCTCCAACACCTCGGCATTGAATCTCGATCTCATCGCCAGGTTCACGCGGCGGCCGCAAGACGTGATCGGGCTGCACTTCTTCAGTCCCGCCCACGTGATGCGGCTGCTCGAGGTGGTGCGCGGCGCACGCACCTCGAAGGAAGTATTGGCGACGGCCATGCAGCTGGCCAAGCAACTCGGCAAGATAGCCGTGGTGTCCGGCGTCTGCGACGGCTTCATCGGCAACCGCATGGTCGCGCGCTACGCGCAGGCTGCACATGAGCTGCTGATGGCCGGTGCCGAACCGCAGCAGATCGATACAGCCATGCAGAACTTCGGCATGGCGATGGGTCCTTTCCGTATGAACGATCTGGCCGGCCTCGACATCGGTTGGGCGCTGCGCAAGCGCCGCGCGACCGAACGGCCGAACCTGGATTTCTCCAATGTGGCCGACGTGCTGTGTGAGGCAGGCCGCTTCGGCCAGAAGACCGGAGCGGGGTGGTATCGCTACGAGGCTGGCTCGCGCAACGCGATCCCGGACCCTGACGTGAGCGCGATCATCGACACCTACCGTGCGCAAAAAGGCTTCACCGCGCGCGTGGTGAGCGATGCGGACATCGTAGAGCGCTGCGTCTACGCGCTCATCAACGAGGGAGCCCGAATCATCGAGGATGGGATTGCGCAGCGGAGTTCCGACGTCGATATCGTCTACCTGAACGGATACGGCTTTCCCGCTCATCGAGGCGGCCCCATGTTCTACGCGGACCAGACAGGTTTGCTCGAGGTCGAGCGGGCCCTAGGGCGCATCGCCTCCTCTCCCGGTGCGGACGTCGTGTTCTGGGCGCCGGCACCGTTGCTGGCGCGTCTCGCCCGGGAAGGTAAAACCTTCGGCGAATACACAGGATCTGCGTCGTGACCGAGGCCGTCATCGTCTCCACGGCGCGTACCGGCCTCGGCAAAAGCTGGAAGGGCGCATTCAATATGACCTACGGCGCCACTCTGGGCGCCCACGCCGTGCAGCACGCCGTGGCACGCGCCGGCATTGATCCGGCCGAAGTCGAGGACGTGATCATGGGCTCGACCTTCGGCGAGGGCACCACCGGCGGCAACATCGCTCGGGCGATTGCGCTTCGCGCCGGGCTTCCGGTGACGACCGCCGGCTTGAGCATCAATCGCTTCTGCAGCTCGGGATTGCAGTCCATCGCCCTGGCCGCCCAACGGATCATGACCGAAGGTGCCTCGGTCATGGTCGCCGGCGGTCTCGAGAGCATTTCCTGCGTGCAGAACGAAGCCAATACGCATATGCGGGCCGACCCATGGATACTCGAGCACAAGCCGACGCTGTACTGGTCGATGCTGCAGACCGCCGAGACGGTGGCCACGCGCTACCACATCTCCAAGCAGGCGCAGGATGAGTACGGCGTGCGCAGCCAATTGCGGGCCGCCGCCGCGCAGCGCCAAGGCAAGTTCAACGACGAGATCGTGCCGATGAAGACGGTGATGGGCACCTTCGACAAGACGACCAGCGCCATCGTCATGCGCGAGGTCACCATCGATCGCGATGAAGGCATCCGCCCGGACACCACGCTCGAGGCCGTCGCCAAGATTCGGCCTGCGCTGCCGGGCGGCGTCATCACGGCGGGGAACGCCAGCCAATTCTCCGATGGGAGCAGCGCCTGTGTAGTCATGGACGCCAAGCTCGCGGAACGGCGTGGGCTCGCTCCGCTCGGCATCTTTCGCGGTTTCGCGGTCGCGGGCTGTGAGCCCGATGAGATGGGCATCGGTCCGATTCATGCGGTGCCGCGGCTGCTGAGACGCACCGGTCACACGGTCGGCGACATCGATCTGTGGGAACTGAACGAGGCATTCGCCTGCCAGGTGCTCTATTGCCGCGACCAGCTCGGTATCCCGGACGAGCATCTGAATGTCAACGGCGGTGCGATTGCGGTGGGTCATCCGTACGGTGTGAGCGGTGCGCGCCTGGTCGGCCACGCGCTCATCGAAGGCAGGCGTCGAGGTGCGAGGCTCGTGGTGGTGACCATGTGCATCGGCGGCGGTCAAGGCGCCGCCGGGCTGTTCGAGGTGGCTTAGACCAAGGGCGCAGAATGTCGGACCCCCATTTCAAGTTCTGGCCGGAGCACGCCCTGCATCACTTGGATTTGCCGGCCACGAATGTGTTCTACAACCTCGAGGTGTCGGCGCGCCGCCATCCGGACAAGCCGAGTCTCGTGTTCTACGACACTTCGATCAGCTTTGCGGAGGTCTTCGAGGAAGCACAACGCATCGCAGGTTTTCTCACGCAGCGTTGCGGCGTCGGCCAAGGCGATCGCGTGCTGCTGTTCATGCAGAACAGCCCGCAATTCGTGATCGCGTACTATGGAATCCTGCGCGCCGATGCCGTCGTGGTGCCGCTCAATCCCATGAATCTCACGCAGGAGTTTCAGCGCTGTGCCCAGGATGCGGGAGCCACGACGCTCGTCGTATCGCAGGAGCTTTATCCGCGCATCGAGCCTTTGATCGGCGGCGCTGATCTTAAGCATGTGATCGTCGCCGCCTATTCGGATTATTTGAAAGCGCCCACCGAGCTTCCCGTGCCGGACTTCATTGCCGCGCCACGGGCGGAGCTGGCGCGGCCGGGCGTGACGCTCTGGCGCGATGCGCTGCGCAGCGAGTTGTCTCCGGGACCCTTGACGATGGGACCCGATGATCTGGCCGTCATGCCCTACACCTCCGGCACCACGGGCGAGCCGAAAGGCTGTATGCACACCCACCGCAGCACCATGCACACGCTCGTCGCCAATATGCACTGGTTTGCGGTACAGCCGGAGGTGACGCTGCTGGCCGTGGCGCCTTTCTTTCATGTGACCGGCATGCAGGGCGGCATGAACAGCCCTTTATACAACGGCAACACGGTGGTGCTGTTGCCGCGCTGGGATCGAGTCGTCGCGGCGGAGTGCGTGCAGCGCTACCGGGTCGGCAGCTGGACTGCCGTTCCGACCATGATTCAGGATTTTTTCATGAATCCGAATATCGACCGCTACGACCTCTCCTCGATCCAAAAGCTGAGCGGAGGCGGCGCTGCCATGCCTGCGACGGTGGCGCAGCGGCTCGAAGATCGAGGCATTACTTACTACGAAGGCTACGGCTTGACCGAGACCATGGCGGCCACGCATCTCAATCCTCCCGGTCGGGCGAAACAGCAATGTTTGGGCATTCCCATTTATGGGGTGGACTCGCGCGTGATCGATCCGAGCACGTTGGCCGTGCTTTCCCCGGGCGAGGTCGGTGAGATCGTGACCCACGGCCCACAGGTGTTCAGAGGCTACTGGAGGAGGCCCGAGGCGAGCGCTCAGGCGTTTCTCGAGATCGAAGGCAAGCGATTTCTGCGTACCGGCGATCTCGGCAGAGTGGACGAAGACGGCTATTTCTTCATGGTCGATCGGCTCAAGCGAATGATCAATGCCTCCGGATTCAAGGTCTGGCCGAGTGAGGTCGAGTCCTTGATGTACGCGCATCCGGCGGTCCTCGAGGCGTGCGTCATCGGCACGAGCGATGCGCACCGCGGTGAGACCGTCAAAGCCCTCGTGGTGCTTCGACCCGAATGGCGCGGGCGGGTCGAGGAACAGGCCCTCATCGACTGGTGCCGCGGCACCATGGCGGCGTACAAGGTGCCGCGCATCATCGCCTTCGTCGATGCGTTGCCCAAGTCGGGGAGCGGCAAGATCCAGTGGCGCGAGCTTCAAGACCGAGAGACCGCCGCGGCCGTCGAACGAAGTGCACGGCCATGAAAGCTCTATTGAGCCACCGAGCCGGCGGCCCTGAAACGCTCGTGCTCGAGGAGATACCGGAGCCCGCTGTCGGCCGCGGCGAGGTGCGCATCGCCGCGCATGCTTGCGGCGTCAATTTTCCCGATCTGCTCATTATTCAAGATCAGTATCAGTACAAGCCACCGCGGCCCTTCACACCGGGCGGCGAGGTCGCCGGCGTCGTCGAGGCGATCGGCGCGGGCGTCGACAAGGTGCGGCCGGGCGACCGAGTGCTGATGAGCCCGGTGCAGGGCGGCATGGCGCAAAAGGTCGTGGGAGCTGCCGCGGCCTGCTGGAAGATCCCGGACAGCATGCCTTTCGACGAGGCCGCAGCGCTGCTGCTCACCTACGGCACCTCGCAACATGCATTGCACGATCGCGCGCAACTGCGTGCCGGAGAGACTCTGCTCGTGCTTGGCGCGGGGGGTGGAGTGGGGCTCGCGGCGGTCGAATTGGGCAAGATCCTGGGTGCGCGCGTGGTGGCGGCGGCATCGAGCGCCGAGAAGCTGGCCTTGGCGCGCGAGCGCGGTGCCGACGAGGAAGTGCAGTATCCGTCGGGCTCGCTCGATAAAAGCGCGGCGCGCGCGCTGACCGACCGGTTCAAAGCCGCCTGCGGCTCAGAAGGCGCGCAGGTGATCTATGACGCGGTGGGGGGCGATTACACGGAAGCGGCGTTGCGTGCCATCGGCCGGCAGGGGCGACACCTCGTGGTCGGGTTCACGGCCGGCATTCCGAAGCTGCCGCTCAACCTGGCATTGCTCAAGAGCTGCCAGATCATCGGCGTCTATTGGGGTGAGTTCATCAATCACCAACCCTCGCTCCACGCCGCGCATGTCTCGGCGCTGATGGCGCTCTATCTCGAGGGTCGCATCAAGCCCGCGATCAGCGAACGCTTTCCACTGCAGCGAGCCGCTGAGGCGATCGGCCGGTTGGGTACGCGCGAAGTGCGCGGCAAAGTCGTCGTGATGATCGAGTGAAGGCGGAAATTCCATGGATCTGAACTACACCCCGGAAGATGAGTCGTTTCGCGGCGAAGTGCGCGCCTTTTTGGCGGCAGAGCTTCCCGCCGAAATTCGCGACAAGGTGAATCTCGGCAGGCGGCTGCGCAAGGATGACCTGGTACGTTGGCAGAAGATTCTCTTCCGCCGCGGTTGGGGTGCGGGAATGTGGCCGAAACGCTTCGGCGGGGCCGGATGGAGCGTCGTCCAGCAGCATATCTTCGATGAGGAGGCGGCGGCCGCCGGCGCGCCGCCGCAGCTTCCCTTTTCGTTGCGTATGGTTGCTCCGGTGTTGATGGCGTTCGGCAACGCCGCGCAGCAGAGCTACTTTCTGCCGCGGATCATTTCCGGCGAAGACTGGTGGTGCCAGGGTTACTCGGAGCCCGGCTCGGGTTCGGACCTCGCCTCGCTCCGGACCACCGCGGAGCGCCGCGCGGATCATTACCTCGTCACCGGGCAAAAGACCTGGAATACGCTGGGCCAGCATGCGGACTGGATCTTCTGTCTGGTGCGCACCCGGAGCGATGCGCGCCCGCAGCTGGGCATCTCCTTTTTATTGATCGACATGAAGACGCCCGGCGTCAGCGTCCGGCCGATCATCACGGTGGAGGGCGAGCACGAGATCAACGACATTTTCTTCGACAACGTGAAGGTGCCGGTCGAGAATCTGGTCGGCGAAGAGAACAAGGGCTGGACCTATGCCAAGTTTCTGCTCGGCCACGAGCGCACCAATAATGCCGGTATCGGCAACTGCAAACGGAGCCTGAGACGCCTCAAAAAAATCGCCGGCACGCAGATGATGAACGGCCGGCCGCTCATCGAGGATTCGCGCTTTCGCGATCGCATCGCCCAAGTCGAGCTCGAGTTGATGGCGCTCGAGATCACCAACCTGCGGGTGCTGTCGGCCGAAGCGAGCGAGTCGCGAGCTCCAGGCCCTGAAGCGTCGATATTGAAAATCAAGGGCTCGGAAATCATCCAACAGCTCGCCGAGCTGCAAATGCATGCCCTGGGACACGATGCGCTGCCCTACATCCGGGATGCGCTGGAGCTCGATTGGGCCGCGCCGCCCCTGCTCGCGGAGCACTATCCCGAGTACGCGCCGGCGCTTTCCGGTCAGTACTTCAACCAGCGTAAGACCACGATCTATGCCGGCTCGACGGAAGTCCAGAAGAACATCATTTCCAAACTGATCTTGGGTCTTTGACGGAGGGCTGTCGTGGATTTCCGCTATTCCGAAGAGCAGTTGGCGCTGCAGGACACGTTGCAGCGCTTTATTACCCGGGACTACGATTTCGAGCGGCGTCGCGCGCTCGCGCGCTCGCCGTTGGGCTTTTCCGCCGAAGCCTGGGCGCGCTACGCCGAACTGGGCTTGTTGGCACTGCCGTTCCCGGAAGAGTTCGGCGGGCTCGGCGGCAGCGGCGTCGACGTGATGGCCGTGATGGAACAGGTAGGGCAGGGGCTGTTGCTGGAACCCTATCTGAGCACCGTCGTGCTGTGCGGCGGACTGATTCGCGACGCGGCTTCCGAGCCCATCAAGCGATCCATATTGCCGCAGATTGCCGCGGGCAAGTTGCAGCTGGCGCTTGCCGCCTATGAGGCCTCCGGTCGCTATGATCTCGCACGCATTGCATGTACCGCTGTCGAGACAGGCGGCGGGTGGACTTTGTCGGGCCGCAAGGCGGTGGTGCTCGACGCCCCGTCGGCCGATTATTTCCTGGTATCGGCGCGCAGCGCCGGTCAGGTAAGCGATCCCGAAGGGGTCTCTCTTTTTCTGGTTCCGCGCAACGCTGCAGGCGTGACAACGTTCCCATATCCCACTCAGTCCGGCGGCAGGGCTGCCGATTTACAGCTCACGAACGTGTCCCCGCAAGCCGTGATCGGCATGCCGGGGCAAGCGCTCGGCCTCATCGAGCGGGCGGTGGATGCAGCGATTGCCGCGCTATGTGCCGAAGCCTTGGGCATCGTGACGGCGCTCAATCAGGCCACGCTCAATTACTTGAAGACCCGCAAGCAATTCGGGGTGCCGATCGGCGCCTTTCAAGCGCTGCAACACCGCATGGCGGAGATGATCATCGCCGCGGAGCAGGCCCGCTCGATGGCCATCATCGCCGCCGTGCATGTCGACGTGGTCGATGTCGCCAAGCGCCGGCGTGCGATATCGGGCGCCAAAGCCTACATGGGGCAGGCGGCGCGCTTTGTCGGTCAGCAGGCCGTGCAGCTGCATGGCGCCATGGGCGTGGTCGACGATCTCATCGTCAGTCACTACTTCAAAAGGCTGACGATGATCGACATGAGCCTGGGCGATGCCGACTTTCATCTAGCGCGGTTCAGCGATGCTCCGCGCGTTGAAGCTTGAAGAGCGCTGCGCCTGCGACTCGCTGTAGCCCACACGGATAGGTTTCCCGCCAAAAGATAACGCTAGGAATAAATAGAACGATCGTGCTATTATTGGGCATGGCGACTCCACGCGAATCCAAAGGCGAACAAACCCGGCGCAACATCGTGTCGCGCGCGCTGCACATCGTGAGTGATGTCGGCTATGAAGGGCTCTCCATTGGTGTGCTCGCTGAAGAGAGCAAGCTGTCCAAAAGCGGTCTGTTTGCGCATTTCAAGTCAAAGGAGGCTTTGCAGCTCGGCGTCATAGAGGAGGTGATAAGCCGCTTCGTGCTACGCGTGGTGCAGCCGGCACTGACCTCGCCGCGCGGGGAGCCCCGCGTGCGCGTCTTGTTCGCGAAGAAATTGGAATGGATTCGCGGTGAACAAGAATCCCGCGGCTGCTTGCTGCAGAAGGCCTCGCTCGAATATCACAATCGTCTTGGGCATCCGGTGCGTGAGCGCGCCGTGCATGCGCTGCAAGATTGGCGAGAGTTGCTGACAAGGTGTGCGCAGACCGCGATAGACGAGGGGGATTTCCGGACCGATTTGGATCCGGAGCAGTTTGGGTACGAGTTCGACGGCATTACGATGATGTATCAACAGATGCACGGTCTATTGCGCGACCCGGCCGCGGGAGAGCGTGCGCAGAGAGCCTTCGAGTCGCTGCTGGATCGTAGTCGGCGTGCATCATGAGCTGCGCCGGCGAGTTACTTCTGCGGTTATTTTCACACCTAAAAAAGCACGATCGTTCGTTCAATTATATCAGGTAAGCAAACATGAAGATGCTCCAAAATACCTTCCTGGCGGCACTGATTGTTGCCGGTTCTTTGCTCACCGGCCGGCTGGTTTTGGCGGGCGACACCGTCAGCGATACGCCTCCGCCCGCGCCGCGTGTCGAACACGAGCCCTCGCACCGCGATGGATATGCTTGGGCAGCGGGTTATTGGGAATGGAACGGCCGCTTTTTCCATTGGGTGTCGGGCACGTGGATACCTGAACGACGAAACCAGCACTGGGTTCCCGACCGTTGGGACGCGATCGGAAGTCAGTGGCACTACGTGCGCGGTCATTGGGAGCCGTAGAGCTCTGGCCGAATCGGCGGGCAGAGCCGGGCATCAGTTCTTAAGTACAATGCGCCCCACGACCTTTCCGGCGCGCAGTTCGTCGATCCATTTCTGGACGTCGCTCATAGGCTCCTCTCTGAGCGGTGGCGGCTTGATCTTGCCGGAGCGCGCAAGCGCCATCAGTTCATGCGCCTCGGCCAAGGTCCCCACCATAAAACCCTCGATGGTCATCCGCTTGTAGACCCATTGCACCATCGGGAGACTGAAATTACCGCCGATCAGGCCTGAGACCACGACCTTGCCGCCGCGCGCCACCACAGAGGTCGCAAAGGCCAGGGATTTGTCGCTGCCGGCAAAATCGACGATCCCGTCAAATCCGCCTTCGCTCTCTTTCATAATGCGTTTGACGATATCGCCTTCCGCGGGATCGTAGGCCACATCTGCGCCGGTGGCCAAGGCTGCCGCACGCGCGGCCGGGCTCACGTCCACCACCGCGATTTTTTGTTTGAGCATCGCTTGCGCGAACGCAAGCCCCATCATTCCGACGCCGCCGAGACCGATCAGCAAGATATTGCGCTGTCGCGGCCGATCAACCAGGCGCTTCAGCGCACCGTACGCAGTGGCCCCGGAGCACATCAATGTTGCCGCTACGTTGACCGACAGCGGGTCGTAGTCCAGGAGATATTTCGGGTCAGGCACCAGGACATGGCTGGCGAAACCTCCGTCGACCGTCACACCGAGAAAGCGCTGCTTGACGCAGAGATTCTCATCCCCCCTATCACAGTCGTGGCATCGGCCGCAGCCGATCCATGGGAACACGGCTTTTCTCGTCCCGACCAGTCCCCTCGGCAAATCTGGACCGACGTCCTCGACCACGCCTGCGATCTCGTGTCCCAGCGTGAACGGCAGCGTCATACCGCGCGTGGTGTCGAGCTTCTTGCCGCCGCCTAAGTCTGCGTAACCATCTTGGATATGCAGATCGGAATGGCACAGCCCGCACCGCTCGATCCGAACCAGGACCTCCCGTCCGAGCGGCTTCGGCAAGTCGACGACGGTCTCGCTCAGGGGCGCATCAAATTTAACGAGTGATTGACGGCGCATCATGGCCATGGCGTTTCTCCTCCGCTGTCGGTTTTCGTGGAAGATGAGAGTGTCGCGAGACTTGCGGGCCGTCGGCCTCGCTTGCGTCGGACGTGCCCACTGGTTTTTACGCCAAAAGACGTCCGGATAAAACGTGATTTTGCCGACGTCCAACAGAAGCCGCATGCTTGAGCAGTATTCTCACGCTCGTTGGCTAGCGGCGGCTCGTTAACCCTTATCGGTTTCAGCACCGTGCTCATGTAGTCGACGGCAAAGTCAAAGAACGTGCGGACACGCAGCGGCAGCCGGCGCTGGGCAAGATAGACGACGTAAACCGGCAACTCTCGGGCCCGCCACTTGGGTAATACACGCACCAGGCGCCCGGAGACCAGATCGCCCTCGATCAACCATTCCGGTAATACCGTAATTCCCAGTCCCGTGAGGGGGGGTTGGACAACGTGACCCGCGGCCATGATTGGTAGCGCACGAAATAAATCGAACAGATCGATGCTGCCCGTCCACGCCTTCGGCAATTTCTCCAGATCCAAAATCGTCCAAAAGGATAAGGTGAGTCTAGCTCTTTTGGGGATATTCGACCGTCCGCGACAGGGGCAGCCTACGGTCGTGCAACGACTATTTTCCATGTTCCCGTCTGGTCTGCCGGGGATCGCTCTGTTGCTCTTGCGAGTATCCGTCGCATTCCCGTTACTCCTCCATTGTTACGTACGACGTGACGCAATAGCGGCCATGGCGCTCGCCGTTTTCCTATTGCCGGCGATCGCGGTAATTGTCGGATTTGTTACGCCCATTGTCGCGTTCATTACGATGGCAGTTCAATTAGGGGGGGCCTCGGACATCGGCGTATCGAGCGCAGGGTTTGTCACAATATCGATATTGAACGCGCTGGCGCTCATGCTGCTCGGTCCCGGCGCGTATTCCTTGGATGCGCTGCGCTTCGGCCGCCGCGTAGTCGACTTGCCGTCCGGTGATGACAAGTGATTCGTACGTCCGCCAAATCAACCGCGTAGATGTACGGATGCGTCGCCCTCCCAAATGAGTAGGACTCGCATATCCGAATGGGCATTTCGGGAAGACCGCGCATTCGAAACACTTATCCCTGAAGAAGTAGGCGCGACTGAGTATGAAACAAAGGGCTGTCAGGGCGAGGGCGAGTACGGTGACTTTGTGCCTACTGTAAGCAAATGGTGGACGAGAACATCAAGGTACGACGAATGAAAGTAGCCGCGAGATATCGCTCCGGAAAGTCCGATGGCGAGCTATTGATCGCCGTGGGCGCCGGAGACCGCCGTGCGTTGGAGGAACTGTATCTCGGCTATCAAGGGCGGCTCGCTCGTTTCCTATCCAGATTTACGCGACGCGGCGTAATCGTCGAGGAGATCATCAACGACACGTTCATGGTCGTCTGGCGTCACGCCAACGAGTTTCGCTTTGCATCGCAGGTGTCGAGCTGGATTTTCGGCATTGCCTACCGAATGGCGCTGAAATCGATACGTCGGGAAAGAAACCATGCCGCCGCTCGAAGCCTCGATGAATGTCCGGAACAAACCGTAGATCCTATGCTGCAGACTGAAGTTCAAGATTGGGTAATGCATGGCCTCAACCGTCTTTCCGACGAGCAAGCCGTGACTCTGCAGCTTGCTTGCCATATCGGGCATTCGTTAGTTGAGATCGCGGAAATGACAGGCACACCGATCGGAACGGTGAAGGCACGCATGTTTCACGCGCGGAAGAAGTTGCGCCGGCACCTACCGACACTCGGGGGTATCGTCGAATCGCCGGCGAGACCTGCTCGCAAATGTGGTCAACCAATCGTATGTCCGTAGACAACTCGGC
>Ga0302324_100016141_pt1 | contig 14901 bp, 13 predicted proteins | sample Palsa_T0_1_FD_201949 | JGI IMG/M metagenome (GOLD analysis project Ga0302324, IMG submission 201949) | Peat permafrost microbial communities from Stordalen Mire near Abisko, Sweden - Palsa_T0_1 | ecosystem: Environmental > Terrestrial > Soil > Palsa > Peat permafrost | place: Sweden: Abisko...
GCCTTTCTTGGGCACCTTGGTCGTGATCAGCACTACCCCGAAGGCCGCCCGCGCACCATAGATAGCAGAGGAGGACGCATCCTTCAACACGGTCACCGATTCAATATCATTGGGATTGAGCAGACTCGGATCACCTTCGATCCCATCGATCAGCACTAGCGAGGCGCCGCCACCCGCCCCAATAGACGTCGTTCCCCGGATATTGAAAACAGGCGATTGAATGGGCTTGCCATCCATCATGACCAGGTTCAGCCCCGGCACTTCACCCTGTAACCCCTGACTGATATTGGGCACCGAACGGTTCTCCAACACATCCCCGCTCACTTGCGCAACAGCCCCCGTAAGGTCCGCCTTCCGTTGCGTGCCATAACCGACCACAACCACCTCATTCAACGCATTAGTGGCATCCTTTAATTTTACCAAAATAGACACCGACGCATCAGGCTTCACGGCATAGTCCGAAAGCAGCTGCGTCTGATAACCGATACCACTGAAAGAAAAACTATACCGCACACCCACCGGAAGCTTCGGGAACCGGAAAAGACCCGCCGAATCCGTCTGCGTACCCGCCGAGAGACCAGTCGCACCATTCTTGGCCACGACCGTGACGCCCCCCACGGGATCACCCTGATCGTTACGCACGATCCCGCTCACTGAACCGGAGACACCCCCCTGCGCATACGCCGACCCAGGTCGCACGCCCACACACAAGAGCACTAACAGTAAACCGAAAAATAACCTTTGCCGTTGGTTGGCAGCAAATAGTTTGTTGTCCATTGTTTTATTTTAAAATTTTGAATAAGATCCCCCTTCGCCGCATGCGGCGTTATTTGACAGTCCTGTCCCAGGAACTCCCGGCTACAGGATTATGGTTTCCGTTTTGTAATGATGTACCTGCCGTCCCGCAAAGTCACCTTTAGATGGTTTAGTAGAGCGATATCTCTCAAAGTCTCGCCGAGGGAATCCTTCTTCTCCAGCCGGCCGATGAAATATAAATTGTGCAACTCGTCTTTTGAATAGTCGATTTCTACATTGTACAGATTCGATAGCTGCTGCAACACATCCGCCAATGGTTGATTGTTGAACATATACCAGTTGAACAGCGTGTCCGGTTTACCTGGCCTCCCCATACGCCGCGCCACATTCGGGCCATGCACAAAATCCCGTATCACCACACTCCCGTCTGCCTTTCCAAATACAAACTCCTCACCCGGCTTCAGAATATATTCCCGCGGACTGTCCCTGATCGGATCGATTGTCACCAACACCTTCCCCGACTGCAGCCGCACCCTGATCTCATCCCTGGTCTTCTCGGCCTCCACCTCGAATATCGTTCCCAATACCAACGTGCTCACCATATCACTGATCACCACGAACGGACGCTGCTCATTCCTGACCACCGAAAAACTCGCCTGCCCCTCTATCTTCACTTCCCGCTTCGCATAATGACCAAAGTCGGTACGATACCGGATCGTAGTACCCGGCGACAACACAGCTTCCGAGCTGTCAGGCAAACGCAGTAAGATCTTTTTGCTGTCCGCATTGTGCCGCCCGACCCAAACAGCCGCTTGTAAAGCCGCCTTATCCCCCACACCGCCCTTTGGCCTCGACAACAGCCACCACCCCGCAACCAACAATAACACACAGGCCGCCGCCACCCACTTCCCGATCACCCTCACAGGCTTCACATCTGTCACTGCTACCACCACCTTCAGCATCTCCTCCCTATACCCCTCAGGCAACGCCGCACCCACCTCCGCCTCCTCATATTCATCCAGTAAATGAATAGCTGAAGGATGCTGTCGAAAATACTCGGCTACGACCTCCGCCTCTTCTTCCGTACAAAGCCCCTTTAAAAATTTTGATAACAATGCTGCACTGAACGATGGCATGATACTATATACAGTTGAAAAGGGATCGAGCCCCTGTTGAGGAAAAAATATTTTTACAGGAAAAACAAAACCGCGATAACCTGGCGGATATGACGGAAAGCCTTGGTCACATGGTCTTCGACCGTCTTGACCGAGATCTTTAGCTGTTGCGCAATCTCTTTATTGCTAAACCCATGAAAAGTCTTCAGGATAATGACCCGCTTGCGCACGGGAGGAAGCGTCTCGATAGCGGCATTCACTTCAGAAGCACGCTCGAAGAACGTGTCCCGCGCAGGGACCGCCTCCCCTTCGAAAGCCTTGCCGGCAGCGACTCTCAGCCTCCGCTGCGTCGCCTCTTTCTTGATGTGATTGATCAGCAGGCTTCGGGCAATAATAAAGATCTGCTTTTCCAGGGGATGATCGCCCGACAATGTCTGCCTGTATTGCCAAAGCCGGATAAAACATTGTTGCGTAAGTTCCTTGGCCGTATCAGGGAGGGAAGTTCTCTTTAGGAAGAACCGGAATAACCGGGCATGCATCAACTCATATACGGCTACAAAGGCGGCATGATCGCCTTCCCTGATAGCAGCTAGTCTGGTTGTGAGATCAATGGAGAACCGATTTCCCATATTGGCCGCAAATTGCACAAAAACGATTTTAGCGTCCGCGTGTTCCGCGAGACTTAACCCAAACTTAACCCCTTTACAAAAAAAAACCGGCCAAAGCCGGTTCTTTCATCACTAATTATTTTCTTATTACCTGGGATGATGTTCTCCCCCTCCACCACCTCCTTCACGCGGCGCGGCGCGCGGAGCAGCATGAGGAGCAGGATGCGAAACCTGCGTCCTGGCCTGCGCATGCACCTGCGTGGTATGCACCTGTGTCTGTGAGTGATTGACTGTTGCATTAGCAGGACGGCTCGTCGTCGCATTCCTGTTTACCGCCGGAGCATTGGCGTGCGCTGTAGCAGCCCCCAAATGCGACGCATTTGCATGCGATGCACTTGTCATCGGCCTCGCAACAGCCGCCGTAGCAGGCCTTCCATGATTCACATTCGCATAGGCAGTACGGTCCTGACGCGCAGTCTGCTCATGCTGCGTCTGCGCCGCCGTCGCTGCAACGTGATGCTCATTCATCGCCACTTGCTCCTGCGCCGTCGGCCTTGCCTGAATTCCACCGGCGCCACCATTATAACTAACCCGGTTGTTCACCGTCGTATTATTGATCACCGTCCTGTTGATATAAGTATTATGCACAACTGTAGTATTCACATTGGTCACCGCAGTGTTGTAATGGAAATGGCCGCCAACCCATCCGCCACCCACATATCCGACACCACCATAGCCAAAACCATAGTTCACACCCCCATAGAAACCAATATGTTGACCCCAATAACCGCCATGCCAGCCATAATAACCACCGGCAAAACCCCAATAGCCCGGCGTCCACAAAAATCCAACCGTCGGCGGTGCGGCCCAATACCCGGGTACCCAATAGTAACCCTGATCATCTCCGCCCCAGGACCAATAACCAGGTACCCAAAGCCATCCATCCGTAGGACAGGCTGGCTGTACATAGACAGGGATCGCAGGAGGCGCAATACGCACGGATATACCGACACTTATTTGCGCGGTTACCCTTGCCGTCGGAGTTATACTCGCAAAGGCCAAAAATAAACTGAGTGATAGAATGGTCTTCTTCATATATTGTAGATTGTAACTTATTAAGTGCAATAACGTAGCCAGTGCTGACGGGAAGGTCCTATATCTTGCAAAACAATTGTTAATCCCATTTTAATACAATCATTACCAATATGATAATCAACAATTTGCAGAAAAAAGGCCATATGATCAATAAGCTTCTCGTCCTCTCCCTCTTCTTCCTCTTATCCACTTCCGCCCACGGGCAAAAAATTCTACGGGTAGGGGTCGCCGGCCTGACCCACGACCATGTTCATAATATAATGCATCAATTCAAGAACGGTCAGGTCATCATCGTCGGCATCGCAGAAGCCGATACCCAACTCGTAGCCCGCTACAAAAGATCCTACCAGCTCCCCGACTCCCTCTTCTATAATGACTTGCCTTCCCTCATTTCTCACACTCATCCCGACGCAGTCCTCGCCTATAACGCCATCGCCCAACACCTTGGTGTGGTAGAGACCTGCGCACCCCTCGGCATCTCCGTCATGGTCGAGAAACCACTCGCCACCACCGTCGGCGACGCCAACCGCATCGCAGGCCTCGCCCGCCAATACCATATCCAGGTGCTCACCAACTACGAAACCACCTGGTACAATACCAACCAGCAGATATTCGAAATGGTGAACGCCCAGGCTATCGGCGCCCCCAGGAAAATGATCGCCCATGATGGCCACGAAGGCCCAAAAGAGATCGGCTGCAGCCCCGACTTCCTGAACTGGCTCACCGACCCCGTCCTGAACGGCGGCGGCGCACTCCGCGACTTCGGCTGCTACGGCGCTAACCTCATGACCTGGCTCATGCACGGCCAGGCCCCCATCTCGGTCACCGCCCTCATCCACCATATCAAACCCTCCGTCTATCCAAAAGTAGAAGACGACGCCACCATCCTCCTCGAATATCCCGACGCTACCGGCATCATCGAAGCCTCCTGGAACTGGCCCTTCAGTATCAAAGACTGGGAAGTATTCGGAACTACCGGCTACCTTCACGCGCTAAACGACAAGTCCCTCGTTGAACGGAAAAAGACCACCTACGACAGCGTCGCCGTCCATCCCGCCCTCTACAGGGACAATATCACCTACCTGACCGACGTCCTCAGCGGAAAAACCGATCCCGGCAACGACCTCTCTTCATTGCCTAATAACCTCATCGTAGTCCGCATCCTCGAAGCCGCCACCCGCTCCGCCAAAGAAGGCCGGCGCATACCCCTCTAAAAACGTCCCATAACGACAAAATCCAGTTTTTTTTACACACATAAAAAATTCCTATCTTAGCGATTCCCCTAGGTGCCTCCTCTTACCACAATGCTTACAGCTGTCGCTCACAAAACAATCGATCATAAAATCCTACGTACATGAAAAAAAGCAGTTTCCTTGCCCTCGTATTCCTGGCATTAACTACCTCCTATGCAAAAGCCCAGTCCTTCGACGTCGGCACCAACGTCATTAGCGCAGGCATTGGCCTCGGTAGTGGCCTCAATGGTTATGATTACAACTCCTCGACCCCGGGATTCAGCATCCAATATGATCGGGGTATCTGGGAAGCAGGCCCCGGCGTCATCAGCCTCGGCGGCTATCTCGGATTTAAAGACTACAAATACTCCAACTCCGACTTTCAGCAAAGATGGAACTATACCATCTTCGGCGCCCGCGGCGCATACCACTATACCGGGCTCGATGTCGAAAACCTCGACGTTTACGGCGGTGTAATGCTGTCCTTCAACAGCCTCAACTACTCCTATACTTACTATAATGGCATAGGCTACGTCGGCGGCGGTTACAACAGCGGACCAGGCCTGTCCCCCTTCGTCGGTGCAAAATATTATTTCGCTGGTAACCTGGCGGCCTACGGCGAATTAGGCTTCGGCGTAGACATCCTCAATATCGGCTTAGCCTATAAGTTCTAGGGACCACAAACATATCATACCCCGACCCATGCCGGCTGGGATGCCCCGGAGTAACTTCCGCCGCTGTCCTGGTCGGTTTTTTTATTGCTCTATACTCAGTCCCCGCACGTCGTCAAAGACCATGGCCGGACGAAAACCCGCCTGCTCGCGCCGCAACACCACCCGACGCAGCTCCAACCCACTCACATGCCGCACATACAGCCCCCACGCAGGCAACTCCCCAAACATCGAGTATTCGGGATAATCCGCCTCGCGTTCCGGCACCTGCCCCAGAGAGTCCCCGTCGGACCATTGGCGCCCCTCTGACTTGGGCGCCTGTCCGACTGTCCCAACGCGCTTGTCCTCTACTCCCTTATAATCGATCTCGACATCCTCCAACCTGATCCCCTCCACCGGATGACCAGGCAGTCCGACAATGGAACCAGGGAAAAAATTATGCGGAGCATCGACTACCGGCCCCTCCATTTCATAACCCTTGTCCGGTTTACCCGCGGGAACCTCCACCCGAAGACCCTTGATCGTCACATTCCGAACACTCCCCGGAGGCGCTTTTTGATTCCTATGCCCCAGCCGGACAAATATCGCATTTCCGGTATTGGTAGCCACCACATCCTCCACATGCACATCCTCCAAAATCCCCCCGTCCACCGATTCAAGCGCTATCGCGGATCGATAAGTATCATAGATCTTCACCCGGCGAATGTCGACATTCCTGAACCCGCCAAACGATGCCGTTCCGAACTTGATCCCACTCGCGCTGCTGCGCACCGTACAATCCTCGATCCTCACCTGGTCGCACCGGCTCTTGGGATTACTCGACTTCAGGCAAATGCCATCGTCGTCCGCATTGATCTGACAGCCGCTGATCAGCACATCCTTGCAATCCACAACATCGATCCCATCATTGTTCCAATAGGCATTGCTCTCTACCCGCACATGCTCCAGCTTGAGCCGCTCACATTCCGTATAGGTCTGCACCCAGCAGGCAGCATCCTTCAGCAGGACACTGTCTATCCGCACATCCGTACAGTGTTTGAAATGGATAATACCCGGCCGGTTCGATTCATTGGACCGCTTCTGATGCCAGGCATTCTCTCTCGGCCAGTCGGGGTCTTTCAATTGACCCGCATCGATCATCCGGATGACATCCGCCGCCACTTCCCGCCCACGCCCGTCAATGGTGCCGCTACCGGTGATGCCTATCTTTACTTGCCCATCCGCCACCAAAAGCGCCGACGCCCGCTCTCCGCCATAGTCGGACCGACGTTCACTGCCCATCAACACAGCACCCGCCTCCAAATGCAGTTCCACCCCCGATTTCAGCGTCAACACCCCCGTTACCCAACGCCCGGGCCCCACCACTACCACCCCGCCGCCCACAGCAGCGACACGGTCGATCGCACGCTGTATGGCCACCGTATTCATCTTCCGCCCATCGCCGGCGGCGCCAAATTTTCGTATGTCGATTCGGGAATTTTGCGCGACCACCATCTGTGCCGCCGCCATCATCAAAATGGCCGCTATCAGCTTTGTATACATGCTGCAAAATAGCGAATTCCGGCTGCTCATCTCAAAGCTTTCATCACAGCCGGCACAAAAACGTCAGGGTCCAATACCGGACCGTGCTCCATCGCCATCCTGACGACCACAAGGTCCATCGAGGGGATCACCCAGATATATTGCCCTTCATATCCTTCACAGGAATAACAGTCCTTCGGCAGTTGCGGACGCCGCCGATGCACCGACTCATCTTTGTTAAGCCACCATAACGCACCATATCCACCGCCGGTGGTCGTCCATTTCACCCAGCCCTCCGGCAATATCCGCTGCCCCGCCCAAACCCCGTCATGCAGATACAACAACCCAAACCTCGCCCAATCCCGCGCCGTCGCATAGCAATACGATGAACCCACAAACGTCCCTCCCGCGTCCGGCTCCAATACCGCACTGTACATCCCCGCCTTATAGAAAAGCTGCTCGTAGGGGAGCCGGTAATAATAGTCGTCCCCCACCGTCCGGCGGATGATCCCCGACAAAATATTCGCCGTACCACTCGAATAGTTGAACACCAGGCCCGGCGGATGACTTAAACCGGCACGCCCTGCAAATTCGCTCATATTAGTCTCCTTAAAAAGCATATTGGTCACATCACTCGGCCCCCCATAAAATTCCCACCACCGCAGACCACTGTTCATATGCAAAAGATCGGCTATCGTGATCACCCGCCTGCCATCCCCGGCCCACTCCGGCACCGGCGCGGACACTCCCGTGTTCAGCCTCCTCTGCCCTACTAATATTCCCGTCAGCGCATTCATGATCCCCTTCGCCATCGACCAGCCCGCCAAACGCGTATGCGGGGTAAACCCCGGCGCATACCGTTCCGCGACCAATTGCCCGTGCCAAACCACAACCACCGCCCTCGTGCCCGTAGCAGCAGCCCCGCCTTCTCCAAATGCCGAACCAATCGCAGCCTGCAGCTTCGCCTCATCCAACCCGCCTAAACCACCAGCCGAATCCTCCATGCGCAACGACACCGTCCTTCCCTCTGCAATCGCCGATACCGCGGGTAAACGCAGCCCCCCAATAGCAAATGGATGCATCCGATCCCCCATCGGCCAGTCAACGGTATCGGCGTCCACCACAGGCGCCATCGGCCGGACCATATGCTGCTCCCGCAACGCCTCCGCCGTCATGCCATTCACCAGCGTAGCCCCAAGCCGCCATCTGTATACAGCCTTACGACTCGCCAACCCCAGCACAGTCGCAGTGACACTGCTGTCCTGCATATCTACCGTGCAGGATGCCAGGTTCACAGGAAAAGACGCCAGGTCATCCCTCAAAACCCGCTCCTGCGGCCGCCCGGATAAAAAAATACCGGAACAGGCCACCTTCGCCGCATAACCGCTGATAATAGGTAAAGCCTTCCAGATGTACACCAGAAAGCCGATCGCAAACACCAATACTAAAAATTTGAGGATGAGCTGGAACCGCTCCCGCATCTTTTTTGGGAAAATATACCAAAAAAACCGACGCAAAAATCGCCAAAAAAACCAAACCCGGATATTAACCTACCTTACCCCGCCTTCATCACCCCGGCCCTCTTCCCATTCCAGTCCGGAAAAAGCACTTTATCGTCCGCAAGCAGCAGATGAGCATCCGCCACCGCACTAAAAACACTCCGAAAATCAGTCGTCACCGGCAGATCCCGCCCATCTTCCAGGTTCTCATTAGCCAGTTCAGCCACATCCCCATGCACCTTTCCACCCGCAACCTGGTTGCCCAAAATGAAATTACAACTCCCGCGGCCATGGTCGGTACCCCCGGTACCATTCTGATGCACCGTCCGGCCGAATTCCGTCATCGTCATCACCGTCACATCGTCTTGATAAACATCCAGATCCCGCCAGAAAGCGGCAATACTATTGCTCAGATCGGTCACATCCCGCGCAAAGATGCCACTGTCCGTACCCTGGTTGAAATGCGTGTCCCACCCCATCGACTCCGTAAAAGCCACTTCCAGCCCCACATCCATCTTCACTAACTGGGCAATCTGCCGCAGCGAATTGCCAAGCGGCGAGTTGGGATAGATGGCGCCCCCGGTCGGCCGGTAGTGCTGAATATCGGCCTGCTGCAAAACCTTCATCGCCTCAAAACTTTCCTTCCCCGTATCATGCAAAAGACCCGCCGATGTCTGGTCGTACAGATCTTCAAAGCTCTTCGCAGCCGTATTCGCCGCCGCCGGATTCCCCCGAAACTGGATCGCAAAATCCTGTAGGTTGCTGATGGCCAGCGAAGGCTGATCCCCATAGAAACAACGCGGCAGCGCCGAAGTAAGACTAACCGCCGTAAAAGGTGTCGCCGCATCATGCCCAAGCAGCCCCACCGCCCTGTTCAGCCAACCACTCGCCGTACCCTTGTTGAACGGCGTGCCGGATTCCATATAGTCTTGCGCATCGAAGTGCGAACGCGTATTATTGGGCGAGCCGATGCCATGCACGATGGCCAGCCTTCCTTCCCTGTACAAGGGCTCAAAAGCCTTCAATCCGGGATGCATCCCCCAACGCCCATCCAGGTCTATCAGGGGATTACTCCTCCCGCCGGCAACAGCGGACAACGATAACGTCGGCCGGGCCACCGCCAGATACGGATCGGAAAAAGGCGCCACCGCCATCAGCCCGTCCATCGCCCCCCGCTGAAAGATACACACCAACACCCGCTTACGCTTGTACGGCCGGAATAGCTTGTCACTCGCCGCAGCCTCCGCCATAAATGCAGGGATACCACCCATCAGGCCTACGCCAAAAAGCGCCATGCCGCCACGCTGAAAAAAAGCCCTTCTCGATGCCATGAGTATAAATTTAAAATTATCGTCTTTGATATTCCGGCGAACCAATGATGATCCCCACCACCTGCGCCAACATCGGGTCGTTACCAGCCACATCCCCCGTCACCGCCTCAGCCATTGCCCCATTCTTCTTTTGCCCGCCAACCCCCTTCTCATCATACATTGCAACATCCCCATCCGCAGGTTCCTGCATCTTCTCACTGGCCGCACTCACCTTTTGCGCAAAACCCGGATCACTCAACATCGGCGTCAACCGCTTCACCGTGGCATCTAAGTCACGCTCCGGCAATATAAGCTTTCCGTAGATCAATAAAGCCGCCTGCGCACTCTCCGGCTCATGACCGCTGTTCAACGCCAGCAGATCGACATTCACCCCCTGTATCCGGCCCGCCGCCAACGCCAACCCGAAATTCATCCGGTTCAGCAATGACCCCGTATTGATCCAATATGCCCCCTTGTCGGGATACCCCGTCGGCGCCTGATAATAATATTTCTTCTCTCCCATCCTCGCCACCCAGTTGTATAACTGCATAGGTTGGTTGATAGTCGCATGCAGACTACGCACCGATCCGATCGCCAACTCAAACGGCGATTTCGTCTTCTCCCTTAACGCCTGCGCACTCCAGAATTCCGGCGCTTCTGCCATCGTGAGCAACACCTGCCGGATATCCCCGTTCCTGTCTAAAAAGGTCTTTGCCATCTTATCTATCAGCGATGCGGGCGGATCATCACTCACAAAACGCACCGCCAGCTTCCGGCTTATAAACCTCGCCGTACTCGGATGCTGCGCCAACATCTCCAACAATTGCACCCCTTCTTCATAACCGCCACCCGCCGGGAACACATGCCCTAACACCGTCTTCTCCCCCTTGTCATGCCGGTTCGCATTGAAAAAGAAATCCCCCTCATGCACAAAACCCCGGCTGGCGATCTGCTGCTCAGAGTACTTCTTCAACACCGCCATCCCGCCACCCTTCGCATACTCCCCCATAGGAATGACACCCCAGCCCGTTAACACCCGCGCAGCCTGCGTCACATCCTGTTGCGTATATCCGCCATCGACACCCAGCGTATGCAACTCCATCACCTCCCTGGCATAATTTTCATTGATCCCGCGCGCCCGCTGACCAGGCATAGACATGCTATCGACTGGAACACTGCTGACAAAATTATCCAGATAAAACAACATGGCAGGCGACTTCGCCGTCTTCAACAAAAGCTCATTAAACCTCTCTAAACTATTAGGTCTAATCACGTCCCGCTCATACGCCGGCACAAATTCAGCACAGTCGTTCTTAGTAATAGATACATTGAAATGATTGAACCAGAAATCTGTCATGACCTCCTGCAGCTGGTTCTGCGAATACGCGGCACGCAGGATCTTCTGACAAAAGAACTGCCTGAAAAGTTCCTGCTCCCGCTTCAACCCCCTTTGCTGCATATAATTTTGAATGACCGCCCGGTATTCCTTTCGATCCGTCTTCACCGAGTCCTTATCCACAACCCCATCACGCACCGCCATCCGGATCACCTGACCGTTCCGGGGATAGGTTGCTGCTACCTCCTCGTTACTAAGCTCCAACGCATCGTACCGGCTCAACACCTGCCCCAGTGAATCATCAGGCAACTGCGCCGCCAGCTGCTGCGCAAACCAGTTCTCCAACCCCATCCGCGCTACCACATCCACCTGCCCCGGTGTCGCCCCATACGTGAACCTGCTCAACAGATGCGCCGCCGCCTGCCGCTCCGTCAGCCCCGCCTGCCGCCACGGAAACCGATATGATGGCGGGAACTGCGTACCTCCCATACCATGCAACGGCAGCCCCGCAGCCAAAAAAGAGCTCAGCAGGACATGCCCCCCGATCGTCACAAGGACGAATCCCATAACCTTGATCGCCGCTTTCATCAGTTGAAAAATTTAGGGTTGGATACCCGTCATTCCTAAAGGTTTAACCGTCGGCCTGTTAAACCTTTCCCCCTCCCGGCCGTCTCATAGTCAAACAAAGACACCTAAATTGACTTCACATGAAGCGAACGTTCCTGCTAATCCTGCTCGTCGCCGGCTTCCATACCCTTGTTCACGCCCAGGCGCCGGATACTACCGCCCAGCCGGGGCTTAAAAGATCCGACCCTGCGACAAGGGCCGCCCGGCAGCTGCGGATCCTCGAAAATCAGCTCCACCTCACACAGGATCAGGTACTTCAAGTCCAGGTCATCCTCGTCACCAAGACAGTCACCATGGACAGCCTCCAAAACAACCCATCCGGCAACACCCGCTCCGACAACCGCGCCCGCCGTGGAGTGCAGCAGGATGCGGACCGCCAGATCATGGCCTTGCTCACCGACCAGCAAAAAACGATCTACCAGCAGTGGAAGGAACAACAACGACAGAAAATGATGCAAAAACGCCAAAACAACAACCAGGACGACAGCCCCTATAATTCGCAATAAAAACTTACTTTCGCGCATCATGAAAAGAGCCCTCCAGCTTCTAGCCTATGTAGCAGTCGCAGCCCTGACTTCGCATGCCCAGACAGCCGCCGATTCGCCACATCCATCCCGGCCCGTGCAACAGGCGGTCCATCAACTCGAAATGTTGGAGCAAAGAGTACCCGACCTGACACCCGATCAGGTGATCAGCCTTAATTCGATCCTGCTCGGGGAAACGATCACCCTGGATAGCCTTCACGAACACCCGTCCGGCGATCCAAAAACCGACGGTCAGCTCCGCCACAACGTCATGCATGACGCCGATGTCAACATCTATAGCCTGCTCAACGAAAACCAGCAGGTACAATACGTGATCTGGAAACAGGAACAACGAATAAAGAATCTCGAAAAACAGCGACAGAAGGACCAACAACAACAGGCCGCCGCCGATTCCACTAAGCCGTCTCCCGCATTAAAAACTCCACTCCGCCCCTAATCGCGCCCCGGCCCCATTCCGCACCACCCCATTCAGCTGCGTCTGCTGCGCCATACCCGTATACAGATACAATACGTCGATCCCCCTTCCCGTCTCCCAGTTAAAATAATCCCCGGCCACCAACAACGTAATTCGCCTTCCCAACGCATACCCCACCCGCAATTCCCCTTCCACTCCATACCCGTCCGCACGATGCCGGAAACTTACCGGATGGCTAAAGTCCGCTATCAGGTTCCAGTCCGCCACGGCCCGGTACACTACCTGGTCATACACCAGATCTGCGTCTATCCGCCACCGTTTTGCCGGCCGCCATCCCGCCTCGACCTTCACCAAAGGCCCCAGCCATTTGGCGGAATAATTGCTGTTCAGCCCCGCAAAAGGACCACCCGGATCAACGATCGGAAAATATTGCTTGCTGATAATAAAGCCAAAAAAAGGCACAAGCCGGAAGCCGGCCCTGTCCAAAAGACAGTACCCGGCCCCGACCGCACCCGCTTCACTATAGCCCCCATTGACGACAAATTGCTCGTGATAAAGGACATCATGCCGGTTGTCCAGTCCATAATCCGTATCACTCAAATCACCCGACCTGCTCCACACCCGGCTGCCGCTCGCAAACACCCGCCACCGCCGCCACACGCTCCATTGCAGGTCCACCCGACCCGAAGCGCCGCCTACCGCATGCCATTTTAGCTCGGAATAAACATTGGGATCCTGTCCGGCACTATTGCCCGCGATCGACCAACGAAAGTTCTGCCGCTCATAACCCGCGGACACCCTGACCTGCAATTTATCGCTCGCCGCCGAGGGCTCCTGCGCCAACAAACTGCCACCCCACAAAATCAACACAAACAATATCCCAACTCTCATCAGTTGACAATGCTATAAGTGAACTGCTCCCAGCCCTGCGCCTGCACCCGGTTACATTGCATCGCCGAATCGGCTACGGCATTGTTGCTCGTCACATAATCCCCATTCGTTCCCTGTAGCGAGATAGTACCATTGGTGTTAACGATCCACCGGAATTGCTCCCAGGCTTGCGCCGTCGCCCTGTTACATTGCATGGCCGAGTCAGGCGTGGCATTGTTGCTGGTAACATACAGCCCGTTGCTGCCCTGCAGCGTGATCAGCCCATTGCCGGCATCCCCAACCGTGAATTGCTCCCAGGCCTGAGGCACCGCCCTGTTACATTGCATGGCCGAATCGGCTTCGGCATTATTGCTCGTCACGTACAACCCATTACTGCCCTGCAACGTGATCTTCTGACCAACCGGCGGCGCAGCGGAAGTGATATTATACACATGAACGTAGTCCACCAGCATATTCGTCGGCAACGCGGATGTGTTGACCGTCGGCCCCGACAAAGTCCCGCCGACCGCCAGGTTCAGGATGATATAAAAAGGATCCTGGAATGCACCCGTATTGTTGATGTTATTGCTGATATTACCTGTCACATACAAGGTATTGTCCACATACCAGTTGATGCTCTGACTGTTCCACTCCACCGCATAGATATGAAAGTCCGCTGGTGTATTACTCGTAGACGTACTGCTGCCGTACTGCACATTTCCATTGTCATACCAGTGCATAGTCCCTAAAATGGTGTTGTTGGTATTGACCTGCTCCATAATGTCGATCTCCCCACATTGCGGCCAACTCGTTCCCGTGTTAATGGAATTGCCCAACATCCAAAAAGCAGGCCACATGCCCGTCACCATCGGCAGCGCGATCCGGGCCTCTATCCGCCCATACGTGGTCGAAAACTTTCCATAGGTCTCGATCTTACCGCTGGTATACGGCTGCCCATCCACCGTCTGATTCCTTGCAGTGATCACCAGGTTGCCACCCGTCTCCGTCACATTCGACGCCTGATAATACTCCTGTTCACTGTTGACACCCGGATTGCCGACATCGATATTCCAGTTGGCCGTGTTCAGGCTGGTGCCATTGAACTCATCAGACCACACCAATTGATACGCAACGGCCCTTGGAATCGTCGATTGACCGGTCCCATTTCCATCAGATTTCAGGTTCTTTTTACAGGAAAAAGCGGCAATGATCAGCAAAAAGATCATGCCACAACGCGGGAATACCCGCGCAAACGCATTGAGTTTCATAAGCAAACATTTAGTGATAAGATTTAATCGATT
>Ga0302324_100016143_pt1 | contig 14900 bp, 7 predicted proteins | sample Palsa_T0_1_FD_201949 | JGI IMG/M metagenome (GOLD analysis project Ga0302324, IMG submission 201949) | Peat permafrost microbial communities from Stordalen Mire near Abisko, Sweden - Palsa_T0_1 | ecosystem: Environmental > Terrestrial > Soil > Palsa > Peat permafrost | place: Sweden: Abisko...
TGAATCGCCGCCGCAGCCCGTCTGGTGTATCGCAGCCTCCGTGTGTGCCCGCGCATCCGCAGCTGGTCACGCTGGAAAAGCCCATCTACGGCGGCGCATCGCTGGCGCGCGTCGAGGGCAAAGCGGTCTTCGTTCCGCTCACGCTACCGGGCGAAACCGCGCGCGTGCGCATTGTTGAGGACAGACGCGGCTATGCGTTGGCCGAAGCGGACGAAATCGTTGCCGCCGCTCCTGAACGCGTCACGCCCGGATGCCCGCACTTCGGCATCTGCGGAGGCTGCCACTATCAGCACGCGAACTATGCGGCGCAACTTGAAATGAAGCAGACCGTGCTGCGCGAGACGCTGGAACGCGCCGGCATTCGTGCGCCGGAAGAGATTGCGGTGCTGGCCGGCGAGCCGCAATCGCATGCGTGGCGCTATCGCAACCGCATTCGCGTGGCCTTCGATGCCGCCGGCAATCCCGGCTATCGCGGCCGCCGCTCTCATGCGGTCGCCGCCATCCGCGAGTGCCCCATCGCCGCGCCGTTGCTGGTTGAAACTGCGTTCGCCGCTGCTGAAATTGCGCGCCAACTCGCGCCCGCATTCCGCCCCACCGAGCTTGCGCTTTTCTGCAATCACCATGAAACTGCATTGCTGGCGACCGTCTTCGTCGCAAATGCCGGAAAGATCCGCTTCGACGATTTCTGCCGCGCACTGCACGAGCGAATTCCCGAATTCATAGGTGCGGAACTTGTCGTCGAAGGCAGCCCCACCCAGCCACCGCGCACGCTGGCCTATTGGGGCGCGAACTCGCTCAGCTACCATGCCGCCGGATTCGACTATCGCGTGGATCACGGAGCGTTTTTCCAGGTGAACCGCTGGCTTGTGGACGCGCTCGTCGAACGCGTGTCCGCCGGCCTCAGCGGCGCATTGGCATGGGACCTCTTTGCCGGCGTAGGCCTGTTTGCGCGGCGTCTCTCAGAGAGATTCGCACGGGTAGTGGCTGTCGAATCCGCACCCACCGCAATCAACGCGCTCCAGGCGAACCTCGGCGGCACAAGCGGCGACGCGGTCTCCTCCACCACTCTGGACTTTCTCCGCCACAGCATCAGCAGCCCGCGCGACTCCGGAGAGCGTCCGGACCTGATCGTTGTCGATCCGCCGCGTACCGGTCTCGGCCCCGAAATCACCACGCTGCTCGCCAACACCGCCGCCCCCTCGCTCGTCTACGTTTCCTGCGATCCGGCCACGCTGGCCCGCGATCTGCGCGCGCTGATCGATGGCGGCTACGCGATCCACACTCTCACCCTCGCCGACCTGTTTCCGCAGACCTTTCACATCGAGACAGTGGTTCATTTGCGCCGCTCCTGATAGGCTTGACGCCCATAGATACATTCAGTTTTGGTGCGCGATGCAAGCCGAGCCTCACAATGCCGCGCAAGCCCCCGGCCGCGCTGCCCCGGCCGGTCTGAGCGCCGTGCCGCTGTTTCACGCGGCATGGCTCTTCGCGCTGGGCATTGCGCTGACGCAATGGCTCTGGCTGCGGCCCAGCTTCGTATTGATCGCCCTTGCCGCGCTGGCCGTGCTCTGTGCGATCGCAGCACTGCGCGCAGAGCGCATCGTGTGGCTGCCGATGGCTGCGCTGTGGTTTCTGCTGGGCGCATGGTGCGCGGAAATGGAGCCGCATCCGGCGCCCGCCCCCGCGCTGGCCGCGCTCTCCGACGGCCTGCTGCGAACCGTCGAGGGCACTGTGATCGATGCAGGTCCGTTGCGCACGGAGCTGGAGCAGGACCTCGCCGACAGCGACAACAGCGAGGCCGCGCAAGGCCCTGTGCCGCGGCCCTTGCAGCGAATCGATGTGCGTGTCTCCACTCTCGAAGTGGTCACCGATGACGCAGATGCGCAGTCGCCGATACCCGGCGGCGTGCGGCTCACCGTGCGCTGGCCTGCCTCGTCGGTTCCTGGCAGCGAGCTCTTCCATTGCGGCGATCGCATCCGCGCCGATGTGCGGCTGCTGCCGCCGGAGGTCTATCGCGATCCCGGCGTCTGGAGCCGCGCGGATTTTCTCGTCGACCAGGGCATCACGTCCACGGCCACCGTCGCCATCGATCGCGTCGCGCTTGTAGGCCGCTCGCCTGCGAGCCTCGCGTGCCGTCTCAGCGGGTGGCAGCATTTGTCGAGCGCGCGGCTGCTCGCGCTGCCTGCCGCCATGCGACGGCTGCCCGCGCCCCTGCGCCTTAGCGAGAGCGACGCAATTATGCTGGCCGCCATGGTTACTGGCGACCGCACTTATCTCAACCATTCGCTGCGCGTGGGCTTTGAGCGCACCGGCTCGTTTCACATGCTGGTGGTCTCCGGGTTTCACCTGGCCATTGTGGCCGCTTTCATCTTTTTTATCGCGCGCCGGCTCAGGCTGCCACGCGTGCCGGCCACGCTCATCACCATCGCCGCATCGTTTGCCTACGCGCTTTTTACCGGCTTCGCCACGCCGGTGCAACGCTCGCTTTGGATGGTCACCCTCTACCTGCTCGGCCGGCTCATCTATCGCCAGCGCAGCCCCATGAACACCATCGGCTTTGCCGCGCTGTGCCTGATGGCCGCCAGCCCGCGCAGCCTCTTCGACTCCAGCCTGCAAATGACGCTGCTCGCCGTGATGGCCATCGGCGGCATTGCCGCACCTCTGCTTCAGAATTCGCTGCATCCCTATCTGACAGCCGCGCGCGACCTGCGGCTCATCGCCATCGACATCAAGCTAGAGCCGCGCCTCGCGCAGTTTCGCGTGGTGCTGCGCATGATTGCCTCCGCTTTGCAGCGCGCCGTCGGCCGCCGCACCGCGTGGCGCATCTTTCCTTTCGCTGTGCGCTCACTCATCCGCGCCGCCGAGCTTGTCGTCGTCTCCTGCGTGGTGGAACTGGCCCTCACACTGCCCATGTCCGTGTACTTCCACCGCATCACCATCTTTGCGTTGCCTGTGAATCTCCTCACTTTTCCGCTGCTTGTGGTCCTTATACCCGCCGCACTGATCACGCTGCTCGTGGCGCTGGTGTGGCCCGCTGCCGCAGCCGTGCCGGCGATGTTCATTGCGCTGCCGCTTCGCTTCGGCACTTCGCTCGTGCATCTCTTCGGCTCGTTCGCATTGGGAGACTTCCGCATTCCCGCGCCGCTGCTCTGGCAGTCTGGCCTCTTTTGCGCGCTGCTGGCCGCGGCCATCGCGCTGGCGCGCGGCGGCCATTGGCATCGTCGCGCCGCATGGGCCGCGTTGCTGCTGGCCGCCATCGCCGCCGTGCTTCCACGTCCCATCCAGCATCCGCACGACGCGCTCCTCATGGAAGCCATCGATGTGGGACAGGGAGATTCGCTGCTGCTCATCACTCCAGACGGCAAAACGCTTCTGGTCGATGGAGGAGGCTTTGGTGGCGGCCCTAATCAGGCGCCGCAGGATTTCGACATCGGCGAGGAGGTAGTGTCGCCGGCGCTATGGGCGCGCGGCATCCGCCGTCTCGATGTGGTTGCGCTGAGTCACGCCCACTCCGACCACATGGGCGGCCTTCCCGCGGTGCTGCGCAATTTTCATCCCGATGAGCTGTGGGTCGGCAACAACCCGCGCTTCGGCGCTTACAACGCGCTGCTCGAGGAGGCTGCCGCGCTTCATGTTCGGTTGCGCTCGATGCGCGCAGGCGACGCGCTCACGCTGGGCCAGACGCAGATCGCCGTGCTCGCGCCTTTCCCCGATTACCAGCCCGGCCTTGAGCCCACCAACAACGATTCGCTGGTGCTCCATATTCAATACGGCGCGACGTCTGTGATGCTGGAGGGCGATGCCGAAGCGCCCATTGAGCAGGCCATGCTGGGCGAACCCGGCCTTGCCAGCACGCTGCTCAAAGTCGGCCATCACGGCAGCATCACGTCCACGCGTCCTGCGTTTCTGGCGCGCGTGGCGCCGCAGTGGGCGGTCATCTCCTGCGGCCTGCACAATCGCTACGGCCATCCCCGCCAGGAGGTGCTCGCCGAGCTGCAGGCTGCCAAAGTCCGCACCTACCGCACCGACCTCAATGGCGCTACCTGCTTCCGTCTCGATGGCAAGACGGTTGTGCCTGAGCCGGGTTGTGGCGGGCCGCTATCGCCCTGAAAGGTCCGTTACCTGCGCCCAATCCGACTGCCAGGTTGAAGTTCGAGATTGCTCAGTCCTGTCGCAGCGCCACCATCGGCTCCACGGTCATGGCGCGGCGTGCCGGCAGGTAGCACGAGGCCAGCGCGGCCAGCACCAGCGCGCTCATCACTGTGCCAAACGTCGCCGGATCCCACGCGCTGACAACCACAAAGCTGCCCACCGCTTTCGCCACCAGCAGAGCAATCCCCAGGCCGATCCCCAGGCCGACGCCGACAATCCGCATCGACTGCCGGTAGATCATGGTGAAGACCGAGCCGCGCGAGGCCCCCAACGCCATGCGAAGGCCGATCTCATGCACACGCTGGCCCACCGCATACGAAATCACGCCGTAGAGCCCGATCACCGCCAGCGTCAGCCCCAGCCCGCCCATGATGGCTGCCAGTCCGGCGCCAAACTGAAACAGCAGCAGCCCGGCAGGCGAGTAGAGCGCCTCGTGCATCGACTGTACCTGGAAGATGGGAAGCAGCGGCGCCATATCGTGAATGGCCTTTTCGATGGTCGGCGCAAGCGCCAGCGGGTCGCCCACCGTCTTCACCTGCAGGGTGGTGAAGCTGTTGCCTTTCACGTGCTGCGCGTAAGGCAGATAGAAATATGGATCGGACCTCGGCGCTGTCGAGGAAAGCTCGATGTCCCGCGCCACCCCCACTACTTCAAGCTTGCGGTCCTTGTCGCCGTCCATGCGGAAGGTGTGGCCCATGGGGTCCTGGCCAGGCCAGTATTTCAGCCCCATGCCTTCGCTCACGATGGCCACATCGCGGCCGCGCTCGTCGTCGCCCGCGTTGAAGGCGCGTCCACGCAGCAGGTCGATGCCCATCACGCTGAAGTATTCCGGCGTCACCACGTTGTAGTTCGTGGGCGACTTCGCCAGCGTGGTGGAGATTTCGGCGCCATCCACCGTAAGCTGATCGGTATTGGGACTGAAATAGCCCATGGGCACGCCCGACGCCTGGGTGACGCCATTCACCCCGCCAAGCTGATGAATGCGTGCCTCGATCCTGCTCCTGAGGTCGCGCGTCTGCGCATCGTTCATGCCGATTTCGCTGGTGTCGTAAGTGAGATTGAGCACGTGATCGGGCTTGAAGCCAAAGTCTGCCGTCTCCAGCGCGGCCAGACTGCGCACGAACAAGCCGGCCACTACCAGCAGCACCAGCGAGCCGGCGATCTGCATCACCACCAGCGTATCCCGCATCCAGTGCCGCCCGCGCGTCACGCTGCGGCTGCCCGCATGGAGCGCGGCGCTCACATTGGTCTTTGAAGCACGCAGGGCGGGTGCAAGGCCTACCACCACGCCGGCCGCGAGGGCCATCCCAAACGAGTAAAGAAAGATGTGCCAGTCAAAGTCCATGGTCAGATTGAAGGGTATGTCCACGTGCAGATTGACGTGGGCGATGGCCGAGCTGATCCACACGCCCAGCGCCATGCCCAGCGCCCCGCCAAACAGCGCCAGCGTCACGCTCTCGGTGATCATCTGCCGCAGCAGGCGGCTGCGCTGAGCGCCCAGCGCCGCGCGGATCGCCATCTCCCGCTCGCGCACCGTGGCCCGCACCAGCACCAGGTTGGCCACGTTGACACAGGCCAGCAGCAGCACCATGCCGGCCAGGCTCAGGAACAGCGCCGAGATCACATACATCGCGCCCGGGGTGTCGCCGCCGATGCGCAGGCTCCGCTCTGGGTAAGCTTCGATCTGGAGCTGCTTCTCCTGTTCGGGATGATCGCGCATCAGGTTCTGCGCAATGCCGTTCAGCTCGGCGTTCGCCTGACGCAGGTTCGCGCCGGGACGCAGACGGCCATAGATCAGGTAGTTGTGGTTGCTCCAGCTGCTCAGCACGTCCGCCGGAGCCTCCTCCACCGTCAACTGCGAGATGGGCATGTAGGCCGCGAGCCTGATCAGACTGGTCGGAATGCCCTTGAATCCCTGCGGCGCGACGCCAACAACCGTCAACGGATGCCCGTCGATGCTGACCTGGCGCCCGATCACATTGGGGTCGCCATTGAGCCGCTCCATCCAGAAATCGTGATCGAGAACGATCACTGGATTTTGCCCGAACACTTCATCTTCGCTGCGCAGGAACAGGCGTCCGAGGGCCGGCCGTGTCCCCAGCGCGGCAAAGAAATTCCCGCTCACATAGGCGGTGGTGACGCGTTCCGGCTGCTGCCCTTTCGTGGCAAATCCATCCAGCCCCACCGTCATGGCAAAGATGTCGCTGAAGGAACCGCTGCTCAGATCGCGCATGGCCTTGAACTCAGGCAGGGAAAAGGGACGCTGCAACGGACCATGGCCCACGCGAAAGCCGAGCGTCGTAAGCTGATCCGGGTCCACCACGGGCAGCGGCTTGAAGAGCAGCATGTTGACCACGCTGAACAGGGCCGTGTTGGCGCCAATGCCCAGCGCAAGGGTCAGTACCGCGGTGAGGGTAAAGCCGGGCGAGCGCCGCAACTGGCGCAGGGTGAAACGAAGATCCTGAATCAGAGTCCCCATGGTTGGCCTCACGCGGTACAAGAGAAATTGCCCGTTGGCAGCGAGTGCCCGTCAGGATGCAAGCACCGGGCCAAACCGGGGACGAGCGGTAACCGATTGATTATGAAGAAAAAATGCCGGGCTCGCCGTCCAATCATTCCGCCGCCTCTTGTCCGGAATCGGACAGGATCTTGCGGAACCGGACAAGAACGCTTCGCGAGACTCGGGACTCTGCCACTATAAGACTGCGTTGACTCCAAGGTCTTCCGCGACCCTGAGAAGCCGTTTATCGTTCGTCCATAACGTTGCATGCTTTGTCAGCAATACGGCCGCAATCAGGTGCGCATCGGTCAAACCAATTCCTCTGCTGTAGAGGCCTCGATATTCAACCATCTTTCTCACCTCGCCGAGTTGTGCGACCTGCGCATGAGGCAACCTATCGAGTGTTGCCAACGTCCGTGTGCGGTCAGGGAGCGAGCCCATGGCCAGTTCCGCGACCACAAAGGGGTGGATAAGAATGTTCGATTTACTTAGCTGGCGGAATAGGTCCGCATTTCCTGACCTAAAGTGATCAACCCAGACGGAAGTGTCGGCGAGAATCACTCTTCACTAACCCTCCTGCGCGGAATATCTTCCAGATCCGGCATTGTCCCGCCTAACGCAGCCAACCGGCGCGCGCTTTCTCTCTCGATCAAGGACCTGAGGCCCTCGCGGACTAAGGCTGTCTTCTCCAAAACACCTGTAAGCTCCCGCGCCTCTTCAACCAAATCATCATCGAGCGTCAGTGTTGTTCTCACAAAAACCCTCCGCTACATCAATAATAGCATCATTTGATGCCATATTTAGATGCGCTCCTTCTGGGCGAGATTTACACTCAATACACTTGACATCATACACTGTATGTAATACAGTAGTTGATGTACAGTGTACGAGGTACAGCATGACCATCAGCGAGAACCTCTTCGAAAACCTCCGCCTGGAGCTCCGCCGCGGCTGCCTTACGCTCGCAGTCCTCGCTCAGCTCCGGCAGGAGTTTTACGGCTACACCCTGCGTAAGGCCCTGGCCGAGCGCGGCCTGGAAATCGACGAAAGCACGCTCTACCCGCTGCTGCGCCGTCTGGAGGCGCAGGGCCTCCTGCTAAGCGAGTGGCGCGAAGAAGACAAGCGCAACAAGCGCTTCTATCGCCTCTCGAAGGACGGAGAACAGATATTCGACCAGCTGCTCGAAGAATGGACGGCCATTAACGCGGCCATTCAAGCCATTTTGGACCGCGACGCAAGCCAGAACGAGGCCGAACAAGTCGCGAGCAGCCGTGCGGCAGGCGAAGCCGGCGAATCAACCACGATCACCGCTCAGTAAGGAAAAACACCATGGAACCTCTTGATCGTTACCTCCAATCCGTGAAGAAGCACCTGCCCTGGCAGCGGCAGGAAGACATCGTCGCCGAACTGCGCGCCAACCTTGAATCGCAGCTTGAGGACCGGGAGGCCGCGCTGGGCCGGCCGCTCACACCGGCCGAGGCCGAGGCCTGGATCAAATCGCTCGGCTCGCCGCTCGAAATGGCCGCTCCGTACCAGCCGCAGCAATACCTGATCGGACCGGCTGTCTTTCCCACCTACCGGCAAGTGTTAAAACTCGCGTGCACATGGGGCCTCATCATCTATTGCATCTCCACCGCCGTCCAGTTGATGGCCGCGTCCGTCCCCAGCGCGGATGAATTGGTTTGGGCCTTCCTGCGTCTCCCCATGGTGCTCATCCAGATCGCCGCCTGGTGCACGCTCGTCTTTGCCGCCTTCGAGTTTGCCGTTGCGCACCGCTACGTGGACGTGTCGAAACTTGGCCCGTTTTGCCACAACTGGCCGCCCGTCGGACTGCCCCCGCTCGACGTGGCCGGCGGCGCCCCAGGCGGAAAGAAGCCGCGCAGCTTTGCCCAGGCCGTCGCGGAAGCGGTCTTTGCGTTTCTAGGCCTGGTTTGGCTGCTGCTTCTGCCCCGCCACCACTGGCTCATCTTCGGCCCCGGCGCCGCGTATCTCGACAACTCTCCTTATCGGCTGTCGCCCCTGCTGGTTTCTTTCTATTGGTGCGTGATCGCCGTCAATGTGGTGCAGATTGGCCTGCATATCGAGAATCTCTGGCACGGCCGATGGCAGCGTGCTTCCGGCTGGCAGAGGATAGTCCGACAGGTCCTCGCGCTCGTGCCCCTGGTGCCGGTGTTCGCTATTCCCGGCCACGCATTTATCCTGCTGAAGCACCCGGCTGAAGACGCGGCTCGCCTTGGACCGACCCTCGACGCATTCAATGACGGCGTCTACAAGTTTGTGCTTTTCATCAGCGCCATCACCGTGCTGCAGCTGCTGTGGACTTTGGGCAGGACGGGGATGAACGCATATCGAAGGCGGGTAGCGGCCTGAAGTTGACCTGGCAGGCCGCGATGAAAGTTGCCGCTTTGAAAGGGCACGGCTTCAGCCGTGCCGCATAGGCCGAGAGACGAAGCTTCGGGATCTAGCCCCCGAGGGGCTGTATTTTCAATGGCTTGCATTCCCTCAGCGGCTAGAGCCGAAGCCGCGCGTGCCGCCTCGTCGGCACGGCTGAAGCCGTGCCCTTTCAAAGCACCGAAAAGCTCCCGTGTGGGTGCTTCTCATCAACCTCGGGTGCTGAGCGGCGGATCAAAACCTCATTCGCACCCCGATCTGGATCTGCCGCTCGCGGTAGAAATTGGTCGCGTTGATGTTGAGCGGCTGGCCAAACTCCGGGCTGGCCAGGCCGGTGGTCGGGCTCACTCTCTGGCCGGTAAGAAACGTCAGCGACGGCGGCGTTCCTGGCGTACCCGAAGCGCTCGGCGGGCTGCCGGCCTGGATCGTGTAGCCGGTCGTCTCCAGCTCTGTCACATTCTGGTGGTTGAAGAGGTTGAAACTCTCAGCCAGCAGTTCCAACCGCCTCATCTGTCCCAGGTCGAAGCTCTTGCCCAGGCGCAGGTCCGCCTTCCAGGTGGCCGGGTAGCGAAAGGTGTTGCGCCCGATGTTGTAGACCACATGGTCGTTGCCCAGGCCGTAGACGCGGTTGTCTCCACCGGAGCCGTTGATGCCGGGCGCGAGTCCCACGATGGCCGCGCTCGTGTCGGTAAACTGCTCCGCCAGCGAGCCCGCCGTTCGCATGGTGTAGGGCAGGCCGCTGCGGAACTGCCCGATGCCTGACAGCATCCAGCCGTTGGCCAGCTTTCCCGGCAGATTGTGCAGCTTCCACGGCGCCTCGTACACCACCATCGCGGCAGCCGCATGGCGCGTGTCCAGGTCGCTGGTGCCGTACTCCTGGCTGAATGCGGCAGGGGATGGGTCGAGGGGGCTCGCATTGGGGTTCCAGTCCATGGCGTGCGAGTAAGTGTAGTGGGCATAAACGCTCAGGCCGCGGCGGCCGTAGCGCTCCACGCGGAGAACGGCGGCTTCATATGTTGAGTTGACCCTGCTCATGTACTGAGCTATGTCTTGATAGTTCGGGTTGATCCATCCGCACTGGCCGGCTAGGTCCAGCGGAGCGCCCGCGGGGCACTCCGCAGCCGGCCAGGACGCGTAGAGCGGCACCGTGATCTGCGTGGCCTTGATAGGACCCAGGCCGGTGTGGCCGCACGCCGTGTTGTCGATGCCGACGGGGGTCTGGTCGCACACGTTGTAGGTGATGGTCGCGTCCTTCACCGGACTCGCGAGATTTCCTTCGGCGGTGTCCAGCAGCCTGCGACCCAGGCTTACCAGCGCGCTGCCCGTGACCTCGATGTGGCCGGGCAATGTCTCCTCGAGCGCAGCGACGGCTTGATGCACCTCGGGATTGTGAAAGCCCGGCGCAAACTCCGTCGCGCCCGGAGTCACCACGCTGAGAGGTTCGCCCTGGAACACGTACGGAAACGGCGGCGCGCCTCCGCCATTGTTGAGCAGATCGTCGGTGGGCCGCATGAAAAAGCGCAGATCGCCGTTGGGCGAGCCGGTCTGGGTCAGCGCCGTCTCCACGGTATCGTTTGCGGTGCGGCCAAAATACATGCCGTAGCCGAGCCGCAGCACTGGCCAGTGGCCGTCCCCCGAGCCCAGCGCAAGGCTCGCTCGCGGACCCCATTCGTTGCCCAGGCTGGGCAGCGTGTCGGCCATCGGCAATTGCGGATTCAGCGTGAGGGCAATCGGCGGCGGCAGCTGCTCCCGCTCCCAGCGCAGTCCGGCCGAAAACACCAGCAGCTTGGCCGGCTGCCATTGCGCAGTTACGAATCCCGCCCAATCGTTGGTCGCCAACTGCCAGTCCGTAGGCCCCATCGTCTGCGAATAGGACGAGTAGCAGGGGATGTTGCCAAAGCCCTTGTCCGTCGTGTAGCAGTGGTGCTGGTCGTCGGGGTTGAGCGCGTTTTGAATGCCATATTTTTCAAACACCAGCGCATCGGACGCGAAATTCACAACCGACGCGTAGTTGTAGGTCCCCGTCTGGTTGCGCAGCAGGCTGGTGGCGTCGGAATTATGGCTCAGCTCGAAGCCCGCCTTTACCAGCAACCCGCCGCGAATCCAGTCCACCGTCTCCTGGCCCTCAAACAGCCGCTCGTCCGGATAGCTGCCCGTGCCAAAGCGCGATGGATTGCCGATGGTGAAGCCATAGCTCGAATCCACCACGATCTGCGGCAACTGCCCCCACACGTTGGGGCCGAGAAACGTCTGCTCAAAGGGCGACGGAGTCTCGGCGTGCGCGCTCACCACGTCGCGCCCCCATGAACCCTGCGTCACGGCCAGCAGGTTAGGCGTGAGAAATGCTTCCCATCGGCCCAGCAACCACTCTTCGCTGGCGCGGCTGGAGCCAAAACTGCTGTTCCCGAACGTCTCCGACACCCGTGTCAACCCCCCTCCGGGCGAGTTCCACAGCGCGCCGGTGCCTTCGAGCGTGAAGCGGTGCCGCTCCGTCGCCTCCCAGTCGAGCCGCCCAAAGCCCACCCACTGCAATGCCGTGCGCGGCGCGGGACCGAGCAGGCCAGCCAGCGTTTGCAACATGCCGGAGTAGGCCGTCAAACCCGCGACCAAACCACTGACGCAGTTGTTTGGGGGTCCTTGCGCGGCCAAATCCAGCCGCACGGCCAGCACCTGCATCTGGCAATTGCTGGGCTGCGCAAAGAACAAGTCAGGATGCTTGACCATGGCCAGCCCCGGATCGTTGCGCTCATACCCGTCCAGCGCGCCAAACCAGAAGAGCTTGTCGCGCCGGATGCGGCCGCCCAGACCCGCGCCCCAGGTGAACTCGCGGTCCGGCGGCGTATACGGTTCCGGAGTGAACACCGGGACGGAAAGCGGAGGTCCGACGGGATTGTAGATAAGATTGGCCGGCGCAGTCTCCTTGACCCATTGCGTGAATGGATTCTGCGCGCCCCACTGATTCTGGCGATCAAACGCAAAGGCCTGGCCATGCAGTGCGTTCGAGCCTCGCAGGGTTTCGGTATTCATGGCGCCGCCTGCGCCATGGCTGGACTCGGCCTCCACGTTGCCCGCCGCTGTCTGCACTTCGCGGATGGCCGTCTGGCTCTGCGCCGGTCCGGCCAGGCCCGCACCACGCCCCTGCGCCCACGCCGCGCCCACTTGGCGCTGGCCAGAGGCGCCGTCCGGCTCGCCCGCGGTTGCTCCGAACGCCAAAGTCCTGCTCGCGCCATCCACCGTCATGGCGGCCGGCTGCTGGCCCGCTCCACGCAGCGCCGTCTGCCCCTGACCGCCTGCCGATGTGCTGGCCGTCGGCGTATCCAGCACAAAGTCCTGCCAGCGCCGGCCGGTGAGGGGAAGCTGCTGCAGTTGCTCGGCCGGCAGCGTGGTGGTCACCGCCTGCGTGGCCGGGCTCATCTCATGAAACGCCGCCAGGATCGCCGCCGGCCGCGGCAACTCCATCTGCATGGCTGCCTGCACATGCGCCTCGTGCCCCGCCGACACCACAATTCCGTCCACCACGCCGCGCCCAAGCTGCGGGCTGTCGGCCTCCAGCGTGTAATTGCCCGGCTCAAGGCCCGTGAACTTGTAGGCGCCGTTCTTGCCCACAATTACCCGCGCCTGCTGGCCAGTGGCGCCGTTGCGCACCGTCACCGTGGCGCCGTCGAGCGGCGTCGAATACCAGTCGGTCAGCTTGCCAGCCAGCGAGCCGGACGCATTTTTCTGCGCGTTGCCGAGCGCGGCGCTCAATACAAGCACTGCCGCCAGCGGCCCAATCCGGATCCAGCTCCGTCCGCGCTCTGCCATCGAGAACCCTTCTCGCGGCAGATCAAGGGAGAATGCAAAGGGAGATTCACTGCCTCCGGTCCGCTCTCATCGGCAGGCGCGGGAGGTTTCGCGGACAATTCAGCGGACCGCTTTCCACAAATTGGAAGTTGCAAGCGATTGTAAGCCTACTCCGGTAAACTGGAAAGACGGCATTTTCGCGCCGGCATCGTTTATGCTCTTGTCCCAGCGGAAATCCGTGGCTGATCTCTGACAACTGACAACTGGTTCCCCATGTTCATCGATGAAGCAAGAATTCGCATCAAGGCCGGCGACGGCGGCAACGGCTGCATGGCCTTCCGGCGGGAGAAGTTTGTGCCCCGCGGCGGACCCTCGGGCGGCGACGGCGGCCGCGGCGGCGACGTCGTCATGGAGTCCAGCCAGCGCCACAACACGCTCATCCATTTCCGCTACAATCCCGAGCACAAGGCGCAGCGCGGAGAGCACGGCATGGGCTCCAACTGCACCGGCCTCGACGGCCATTCCATTGTGCTCCAGGTGCCTGTGGGCACAGCGCTTTACGATCAGATCACAGGCGAGTTGATCCACGACTTCCAGGAGCCGGACGAGCGCGTTGTCATCGCCAAAGGCGGGCGCGGCGGGCGCGGCAACCAGCACTTCGCCACCAGCACCCACCAGGCGCCCCGCGAGCATGAGCTGGGCCGCCCCGGCGAGGAGCGGGCTTATCGTCTGGAACTCAAGCTGCTGGCCGATGTGGGCCTGGTCGGCTACCCCAACGCCGGCAAGTCCACGCTCATCTCGCGCATCTCCGCGGCCAAGCCCAAGATCGCCGACTACCCCTTCACCACGCTTGAGCCCAACCTGGGCGTGGTGACCGTGGGCGAAGAGCCGAATCTCGAATCGTTCGTGGTGGCTGACATGCCCGGCCTCATTGAGGGCGCGCATCTCGGCTCCGGCCTCGGAATCCAGTTCCTGCGCCACATCGAGCGCACCCGCCTGCTGCTCCATCTGGTCGACGCGTCGGACGCCTCAGGCCGCCCCGATCCGGTCGAAGACTTCAAGGTCATCAACAAGGAGCTGGCCAGCTTTACCAGCAACGCCGTGAAAAAGGAGCACGACCCGTTTTCAAGCGACGAAGCCGAAGAGGGCGAGCCCGAACCCAACCACCCGCTGGCCGGCAAGACCATGATCGTAGCCGCCACCAAGATCGACTCCGCCAATCCCGAGAAGCTCAAAAAGCTGGCCGCCCACGTCAAGCGCCGCAAGCTGGAGTTCCACGCCATCTCGGCCGTCACCGGCGAGGGCATCGAGGAGCTGAAATGGTCGCTGGCCAAACACCTGCGGAATACAGTCGACTAGGCTGCTTTCCCGGAGTCGGATTTCGGCCTGGGCGAGTTCAGCAAGAGCACAACTCCGCGCCCGGCAAACTCAAACAGATCTGGATGCCGCTCAATCGTCTTCCTCACGCGCGCGTTGATTTGCTTCGCAGGCGGCTCCCTGCCGTCCTTGCGAAAGTAAAGGCCTCTTCGCCCGACTTCATCGCTAATCTCTCGCGTCGTTGCTCGGTGCGACTCTCGACCGAGCAGGACAAGCCGGATGGCTTCGCGAAGAGTTATCGCCTTGCTAAAGAAAACTGCTGGCGAAACCCCGAATCGTTCACTCAGCCGCTCAATGTGATCGCGATTCAACTTTCTCTTGCCGGAGAGAACCAGCGAAACGGTGCTTTCGCTCCCCAACTCCGGCGCGATGTCGCGCTGCGACAGCGAGTTATGTTCGAGCAGGAACCGGAGCACATCGGCGGGCTCAGCCTCCGGAATCGGATAGCGTTCTGATTCGTAGCGATCGATCAAAAGAGATATCAGATCGATTGCTTCTTCCTCGTCCGCCGTGGGATCGGACTTTTCCGTCAGGTTGAAGAGCGCTTCGGTATATTCCTCGAGTTCCGCATCCGAGCGGATGATTCGAGGCGCGCCCCGCCGGATCATCTCGGTTGGATTCGCAAGCGTTGTGCTCATCGTTTCGCCCCTTTGTTCCAGTTGGCCCTGATCATATTCTATCCATCTGGCTTGTTGGC